>Ga0307512_10007694_pt1 | contig 10622 bp, 8 predicted proteins | sample 14_EM_MG_FD_200267 | JGI IMG/M metagenome (GOLD analysis project Ga0307512, IMG submission 200267) | Populus trichocarpa ectomycorrhiza microbial communities from riparian zone in the Pacific Northwest, United States - 14_EM | ecosystem: Host-associated > Plants > Roots > Unclassified | place... | reverse complement strand
GCCGCCGGCGGGGCCGCGTCGGCGGATTCGGCGGGGCTGTCGTAGGTCATCAGGAGCAGCACGATGAGTGCCAGCACCACCACCATGAACAGGAACGCGGGCCAGCCCACCAGCCCCCAGGCGAACGCCCCCAGCAGCGCGTGCACCACGGCCGCGCTGATCAGCAGGATGCGCCCGAAGCCGGCCGGCGGGCGGTTGCGGACGGCCACCAGGAGCGCGACCAGGCCGCACAGGGCGTAGTAGAGGCCGAAGACGATGCCGCCGGCCTTCGAGGACGTCGCCATCATGTCCGAGTCGAGGCCGGCCAAAGACATGTCCTGGCGGTCGACGACGACTCCCAGGAACCAGTTCAACGCCGCGATGCCGAACGCCTCCACGAAGAGCACGACCGCCACGACCCACGCCACCGGTCTGCGTACCACCGGTCCCCACCCACTCTCCAGCCGAGCTCTTGTTACCCCAAGTACGTTCAGTACATCGCGAACGCTACTAACGGGTAAACCCCGGGACAAGGGTTCTGCGGACCGCAAAGAATCGTTGGGCCATTCGTAGGGACTCCACAAAGAAACCGAGTGGCCCGCAGCACGCTCTCACAGAGACCTTGACCACATGGGAGAGCTAGGGTTTCCCCGAGGAGTCCTGCGTGCCGCGGTGCGACAAGGGATTTCGCGGGTCGAGCAAGCCTCGTATCACGCTCCGTGTGGGCAAGCTCACCATTGGGGACGGGTCGTAGTGCCGTGTAGCCAGTCCCTAAACTCGGCTTGTTTCAAGGAGGGAGCCTCAATCGTGCGCAAGGTGCTCATCGCCAACCGTGGCGAAATCGCTGTCCGCGTGGCCCGGGCCTGCCGGGATGCCGGGATCGCGAGCGTGGCCGTTTACGCGGACCCGGACCGGGACGCTCTGCATGTCCGCGCCGCGGATGAGGCGTTCGCCCTGGGCGGTGACACCCCGGCGACCAGTTACCTGGACATCGACAAGGTCCTGAACGCGGCGCGCGAATCCGGCGCGGATGCCATCCACCCCGGATACGGCTTCCTCTCCGAGAACGCCGACTTCGCGCAGGCCGTGCTCGACGCCGGGCTGATCTGGATCGGTCCGCCGCCGCAGGCCATCCGCGACCTCGGCGACAAGGTCGCCGCCCGGCACATCGCCCAGCGGGCGGGCGCCCCGCTCGTCGCCGGCACACCCGACCCGGTCAGCGGTGCCGAGGAGGTCGTCGCCTTCGCCGAGGAGCACGGCCTGCCGATCGCCATCAAGGCCGCCTTCGGCGGCGGCGGACGCGGCCTGAAGGTCGCCCGCACCCTGCAAGAGGTGCCCGAGCTCTACGAGTCCGCCGTACGCGAGGCCGTGGCCGCCTTCGGCCGCGGCGAGTGCTTCGTCGAGCGCTACCTCGACAAGCCCCGCCACGTCGAGACCCAGTGCCTCGCCGACTCCCACGGCAACGTGGTCGTCGTCTCCACCCGCGACTGCTCCCTGCAGCGCCGCCACCAGAAGCTGGTCGAGGAGGCCCCGGCGCCGTTCCTCTCCGAGGCCCAGGTCGCCCAGCTGTACTCCTCCTCGAAGGCGATCCTCACGGAGGCCGGCTACGTCGGCGCCGGCACCGTGGAGTTCCTCGTCGGCCTCGACGGCACGATCTCCTTCCTGGAGGTCAACACCCGCCTCCAGGTCGAGCACCCGGTCACCGAGGAGGTCGCCGGCATCGACCTGGTCCGGGAGATGTTCCGCATCGCCGACGGCGAGGAACTCGGTTACGGCGACCCCGAACTGCGCGGCCACTCCTTCGAGTTCCGCATCAACGGCGAGGACCCGGGCCGGGGCTTCCTGCCGGCTCCCGGCACGGTCACCACGTTCGACGGACCGTCCGGTCCGGGCGTCCGGCTGGACGCGGGCGTGGAGTCCGGATCGGTCATCGGACCGGCGTGGGACTCCCTGCTGGCCAAGCTGATCGTCACCGGCGCCACCCGCGAGCAGGCCCTGCAGCGCGCGGCCCGCGCCCTGGACGAGTTCCAGGTCGAGGGCATGGCCACGGCCATCCCGTTCCACCGCGCGGTCGTCAAGGACCCGGCGTTCGCCCCCGAACTCACCGGCTCCACCGAGCCGTTCACGGTCCACACCCGCTGGATCGAGACCGAGTTCGTCAACGAGATCAAGCCCTTCACCGCCCCCGCCGACGCGGAGACGGACGAGGAGCCGGGCCGCGAGACGGTCGTCGTCGAGGTCGGCGGCAAGCGCCTGGAGGTCTCCCTGCCGTCCTCGCTGGGCATGTCGCTGGCCCGCACCGGCCTCGCCGCCGGCGCCCGCCCCAAGCGGCGTGCGGCCAAGAAGTCCGGCCCGGCCGCCTCCGGCGACACCCTCGCGTCGCCGATGCAGGGCACGATCGTCAAGGTCGCCGTGGAGGAGGGCCAGGAGGTCAAGGAGGGCGACCTGGTCGTCGTCCTCGAGGCGATGAAGATGGAACAGCCCCTGAACGCGCACAGGTCCGGCACCATCAAGGGCCTGTCCGCCGAGGTCGGCGCGTCGATCACGTCCGGCGCCGCGATCTGCGAGATCAAGGAGTGACGTAGCACGTCCTTCTGCACGACATCTTCTGTACGACATCCCGGGGCGCCCGGCGGACTGGAGCAGTAGGTCCGCCGGGCGCCGCGTTTTCCCCCGTGCCCCCGAGGCGGTGGTCTCAGGCGGTGGTGCGGGTCCAGCCGCTGCCGCGGCGGGCGAGGACGAGGCCGGCGTATCCGAAGGCGACAGCAGGCATCAGGAAGGACACGACGGTCAGCGGCATCAGACCGCCCGCGTACCCGACGACGTTGAGCGGCATGGACAGGATCAGCAGCCAGGCGGCCCAGACCGGGATCACCCGGCCCCGCAGCAGGGCGACGCCGAGCAGGATCGCGCCGATGACGTGGGCGGCGATGAAGTAGAAGAGCGGTGCGTTCACCACGGCGAGCGCGTTCGTGCCGTCCGCGACCTTCACCATGACGTCCTGGCTCACTCCCTTGTCGAACGCGCCGAGTGCCACGATGTCGAGCGAGGGCGTCGCGGTGACCGCGATCAGGCCGGTGCCGAAGAGCAGCGAGCCCCACAGGCCGAGCCTGGCGGAGCGGGAGGTGGCCAGCAGTCCGACGGCCACCAGCCCCGGCAGGAACACCACGGTGCCGACCGTCCACAGCCATGCCGACAGCTCCGTGGCTCCCTGGTGCGCCGCGATGTCCTTGGCGATCTCCTTGCTGGACCCGCCCGTGCCGTACGGGATCACGAGGCTCGCCAGGGCGAACAGCACCGGCCCGAGCGGCGCCGCGACCGCGGCGAGCAGACGGGCGGTGCCGGGCCGGGCCGCGGTCGTGCCTTCGGCGGCGGCCGTGGGCGCGCGTGACGGTGTACTGGTCATCGAAGGTCCCCCTTGGCGGTCTGCCCCCGAGCGGAGCGCCTCAGATCAGTGAAGCGGCGGGACGTGTCCGACCACCATCCGTCAATTCTGATGGATCGCGACATATCGCATTCTTCGTCAGTCGTCGACCAGTCGTCGTATCAGTCGTCGATCAGCCGGAGATCCCGCCCCCGGCGCAGCAGCGCCGCCGTGTGCCCCGCCTGCAACTTGCGGTGCAGGGAGGCGATGTAGCCCCGCACGGTGGCCGGCGCCAGCCCCATCCGCCGGGCCGCCTCGGTCGCCGTACGCCCGTGGTGGAGGTGGAGCAGCGTGCGGTGCTCCTGCTCGGTGATCCCGAACCGGCGGGCGAGCGCGCGCCCCCGGGCCAGGTCGCGCAGGAGAAGCAGGGCGGACAGTCCCGGTGCGGCCGGCGGCACGTACCGCACCTCGACGTCCCGCGCGGTGAACGACTCGGCCCGCCCCAGCCGCGGATCGTCCCGTACGACGGCCAGCAGGCCTGCGGCGACCGCGTTGAGGGCCTGCGGGTGGCCGCTTTCGTCGAGGGCGGCGACACCGCGCTCATGGCCGCCGGCCAGCTCCAGGGCCACGGCGGCCAGCACACGCAACTGCTCACGCTCGCGCAACGCCTGCTCCGCGAAGCCGAGTTGGAGCTGCGCGAAGCCGAACAGGTCGCGCTCGCGTTCGGTGAAGTCCGGTCCGGAGCGGACCAGCGCATACCCCTCGACCACGGCTGCGTCCGAGCCGGCCGAGGCCACCAGGTGCCGGAGCATGCCGAAGGGACGGAAGTCGAGGTTGTAGCAGTGGGTGCGCTGCCACTGGCGGTCCCCGGCGACGTCGCTCACCCGCCAGGCCTCCGGTGTCGGGGTCTCCAGCATGATCTCGGTCAGCGGGTGGTCGATGGGATGGTCGAAGATGACCATCGGATCCTCGTGGAACGACTCCGGCGGCAGCGACAGCGTGTACAGCCCCGCCCCGTCGGCCGAGAGCCGGTAGCACTGGGCCGCGTCGGCGCCGATCAGTCCCAGCAGTTCGGGCAGCGCCCGTGCTTGTAACTCCCGGACCGAGCCCGACTCTTCAAGACCGTGTACGAGCGTCAGCACGTGACGCGCGTCCGTACCGCTGATGTTCATGGCATTCCCCCGGCGCTGCTCCCGCCTGAGAAGACCGTACGGCCTGTACGCGGCCCGGGAAGCCCGCTCGCGCATCCTCGATGGCATGCTGGAGGCAGACGGGGGCGCGCGCGAGGGCAGGTGGGAGGCATGGTGAGCACGACATCGGCGGAGACGGCGGCGAACGGCGACACGACGGTGACGCCCACGACCCCGCGTGCCATGCGCGCCGACGCCCGCCGCAACTACGAGCGGCTGCTCGCCGAGGCCCGCTCCGCCTTCGCCGCGCACGGCACGGACGCGTCCCTGGAGGACGTGGCCCGGCGTGCGGGCGTGGGCATCGGCACCCTCTACCGCCATTTCCCCAACCGCCACGCCCTGTTGAGCGCGGTCTTCGAGGACGCGGTCAGCGACCTGCTGAACCGCTCGCACGACCTCCTGAACGCCCCCGAACCGTGCACGGCACTGGTGACATGGCTGCGCGAGATCGTCACCCACGCCGGTGAGTACCGGGGCCTCTCGCGCGCCCTGATGTCCGTCACGTCCGACGAGACGTCCGCCCTGGCCCGCTGCAGCGGACCGATCCGGGAGGCGGGCGGCGCCCTGCTGCTCCGCGCCCAGCAGGCAGGCAAGGTCCGCCCCGGCGTGGCCATCCAAGACCTCTTGCAACTGACCCACGCCATCGCCCTGGCAGCAGAGGAATCCCCGGGCGATACCCAACTGGCGGACCGATTGCTGAACTTGACACTGCGAGGCCTGAAGAACGGTTGATATCTGCCGACCTCGGGGCCGCGCCCCAAGGGGCGCGGGGCTGTTAACGATATGCGGCTCCGCCGCGGGCCGTTTTAGGGGCGCGGGGCCGCACCAATATGCGGCTCCCGCCGCGGGCAGCGACAAACCCCACGTCTTTCGGGGGCGCGGGGAACTGCGCGACCAGCCCCCACGGACCCGCACCCGCCAACACATCGCGGGCCCCTACGGCGAACAGGCGCTGAACCTACCGCCGCCGCAAATCGGCAACCCGCGCCCGCTCGGCCCCGGAGGACGTCTCACCGAGCACCGTCGCCGCCCTCAGACCGGAAGACCCCGCCCCGGGAACCTGACCGCGTCGAGGTCCCGGAAGGGCGACGTCCCGGCGCGGCTGGCGCGGGGGGACGGAATCACCGCCCGAGTTCCCCGAGGCGCCGGCCACGGCAATCTGCACCCCCTGGTCGGCGAGCGCCTGAAGCTCCGTGCCCGCACGGTCGTCGTGCGACGGCGGCTCGTCCGTCACGAGACGGGTGATCACATCCGTGGGCACCGTCTGGAACATGGTGTCCGAGCCGAGCTTGGTGTGATCGGCGAGTACGACGACCTCGGCGGCCGCCTGTACGAGTGCCCGGTCGACGGACGCCGACAGCATGTTGGACGTGGAGAGCCCGCGTTCGGCGGTGAGCCCGCTCCCGGAGAGGAAGGCACGCGAGACCCGCAGCCCCTGGAGGGACTGTTCGGCACCGCTGCCCACCAGGGCGTAGTTGGAGCCGCGCAGAGTGCCGCCGGTCATCACGACCTCCACGCGGTTGGCATGGGCCAACGCCTGGGCCACCAACAGGGAGTTGGTGACGACGGTCAGCCCGGGCACCCGGGCGAGCCGGCGTGCCAGCTCCTGTGTGGTGGTACCCGCCCCGACCACGATGGCCTCGCCCTCTTCCACGAAGTGGGCGGCGAGGTCGGCGATGGCCGTCTTCTCGGCGGTCGCGAGATGTGACTTCTGCGGAAAGCCGGACTCCCGCGTGAACCCGCCCGGCAGTACCGCACCGCCGTGCCGGCGGTCGAGGAGTCCTTCTGCCTCCAGTGCGCGCACGTCCCGCCGTACGGTCACTTCGGAGGTCTGGACGACGCGGGCGAGCTCACGGAGCGACACGGCCCCGTTCGCTCGCACCATTTCGAGGATCAATTGGCGACGTTCTGCAGCGAACACGAAACTGACAGTAACCCCAACGACCGTCTGCTTTCAGCAGTTTGCGCCGAATAACAGAAGTTGTTCGCACACAAGGGCGGGAAGTGGTATAGGGCCTACCCGCCCCGCCTATGCCGTACGCATGCTCGACAACTCCCCGTGACCAGCGAGGAGTCGGATTCGGCCGTCAGACTTCCCCGCCCGACTTACGGGTGTGCAGCTGCCGTGCCACCTCGGCGATCGACCCTGAAAGGGACGGGTACACGGTGAACGCGTTCGCGATCTGTTCGACTGTCAGATTGTTGTCCACGGCGATCGAGATCGGATGGATCAGTTCCGATGCGCGCGGTGAAACCACCACACCACCGACGACGATTCCCGTTCCCGGCCGGCAGAACAGCTTCACGAAGCCGTCCCGGATGCCCTGCATCTTGGCGCGCGGGTTGCGCAGGAGGGGAAGCTTGACGACCCTCGCGTCGATCTTGCCCCCGTCCACATCCGCCTGCGTGTAGCCGACGGTGGCGATCTCGGGGTCGGTGAAGACGTTGGAGGAGACCGTCTTGAGGTTCAGGGGGGCCACCGCGTCGCCGAGGAAGTGGTACATCGCGATACGGCCCTGCATGGCGGCGACGGAGGCGAGGGCGAAGACGCCGGTCACGTCACCGGCGGCGTACACGCCGGGGGCGGTGGTCCGCGACACCTTGTCGGTCCAGATGTGCCCGGACTCGCGGATCCTGACGCCCGCCTTCTCCAGGCCGAGGCCCGCGCTGTTGGGGATGGCACCGACGGCCATCAGGCAGTGCGAGCCGGTGATGACCCGCCCGTCGGCGAGGGTGACCTCGACGCGGTCGCCGACCCGCTTGGCGGCGGCGGCGCGGGAGCGGGCCATGACGTTCATGCCGCGGCGGCGGAAGACGTCCTCCAGGACGGCGGCGGCGTCCGGGTCCTCGCCGGGCAGCACGCGGTCGCGGGAGGAGACCAGGGTGACCTTGGAGCCGAGGGCCTGGTAGGCGCCGGCGAACTCGGCGCCGGTGACACCGGAACCGACCACGATCAGCTCTTCCGGCAGCTCGGTGAGGTCGTACACCTGCGTCCAGTTGAGGATGCGCTCGCCGTCGGGCCGGGCGTCGTCCAGCTCGCGCGGGTGGCCGCCGGTGGCGAGGAGCACGGCGTCGGCGGTGAGGGTCTCCTCGGTGCCGTCGGCGGCGGAGACGACGACCTTGCGGGAGCCGTCGAGGGCCTGCATGCCCTCCAGCCGTCCGCGGCCGCGCATGACCCGGGCGCCGGCGCGGGTGACGGAGGCGGTGATGTCGTGGGACTGGGCGAGGGCGAGCCGCTTCACACGGCGGTTGACCTTCCCGAGGTCCACGCCGACCACCCGGGCCGCCTGCTCCAGCGGCGGGGTGTCGTCGGCCACGATGATGCCGAGCTCTTCGTACGACGAGTCGAAGGTGGTCATCACCTCGGCCGTAGCGATAAGGGTCTTCGACGGCACGCAGTCGGTCAGCACCGACGCACCGCCCAGACCGTCGCAGTCGACGACGGTCACCTCCGCGCCGAGCTGCGCGGCAACCAGCGCCGCTTCATATCCGCCGGGTCCGCCACCGATGATCACGATCCGAGTCACGTGCCCCATTGTCCCGCACCGGACAAGGTGCTAATGCCCGGGGGCGGGGCAATGGGTTGGCAAGGTGCCCCTGATGCGTCAGGGGAGGGTGCGTCGGCTGCCGTACCCTCGACCCATGTCGCTCTACGCCGCGTACGCCGGCAACCTCGACGCGCGGCTGATGACCCGCCGCGCCCCGCACTCGCCGATGCGCGCCACCGGCTGGCTGAACGAGTGGCGGCTGACGTTCGGGGGCGAGCACATGGGCTGGGAGGGCGCGCTGGCCACCATCGTCGAGGACCCGATCTGCCAGGTCTTCGTCGCGCTGTACGACATCGCGCCGCCGGACGAGGAGTCCATGGACCGCTGGGAGGGCGTCGGCCTCGGCGTCTACCGCCGGATGCGGGTGCGGGTGCACACCCTGGACGGCGAGGAGTCGGCGTGGACGTACGTCCTCGACGGCTACGAGGGCGGCCTGCCGTCGGCGCGGTACCTGGGCGAGATCGCCGATGCCGCCGAGTCCGCGGGGGCGCCGCACGACTACGTGATGGAGCTGCGCAAGCGCCCCTGCTGAGCACGGCGGCGACAGCACAGCGAACACACAGCCCGACCGCAGGATCCACAAAGATCCCGTTGTGTCACGCCTTTCGTTGGAAACGACAAGACAACGATCGCAAACCCGTGAGCTCAGTCATCTACGCGCGTAGGCCCTGACCGGCTACTCTCGACCGCGTGAACGCATCTCTTCTTCCGGACGACATCCAGGGCGACCCGCATGCCGCCGCCGACGCCGCCGCCGCACGCCTGCGCGAACTGACCGGCGCCGAGACCCACGACGTCGCCCTTGTGATGGGCTCCGGCTGGGCGCCGGCCGTGGACGCCCTCGGCGCACCCGACGCCGAGTTCCAGGTCACCGAGCTGCCCGGCTTCCCGCCGCCGGCGGTGGAGGGGCACGGCGGCACGATCCGCTCGTACCAGATCGGCGAGAAGCGGGCGCTGGTCTACCTGGGCCGTACGCACTACTACGAGGGCCGCGGAGTCGCCGCCGTCGCGCACGGCGTCCGCACCGCCGTCGCCTCCGGCTGCAAGACCATCGTCCTGACCAACGGCTGCGGGGGGCTCCGCGAAGGCATGCGGCCCGGGCAGCCGGTGCTGATCAGCGACCACATCAATCTGACCGCGACGTCGCCGATCGTGGGCGCGAACTTCGTCGACCTGACCGACCTGTACTCCCCGCGCCTGCGCGCCCTGTGCAAGGAGATCGACCCCACCCTGGAGGAGGGCGTCTACGCCCAGTTCCCCGGCCCGCACTACGAGACGCCGGCCGAGATCCGGATGGCCCGGGTGATCGGTGCGGACCTGGTGGGCATGTCGACGGTGCTGGAAGCCATCGCGGCGCGTGAGGCGGGTGCCGAGGTACTGGGTATCTCCCTGGTGACGAACCTTGCGGCGGGTATGACGGGTGAGCCGCTGAACCACGAGGAGGTTCTGCAGGCGGGACGGGACAGCGCGACGCAGATGGGGTCGTTGCTGGCGCAGGTGCTCGGCCGGCTGTAGGCAGCGCACCAGGGGGCTCTGCCCCCTGGGACCCCCGCTCCTCAAACGCCGGAGGGGCTGGTTTCCAAGAGCAGGAGAGGTTGACCAGGACGTGCACGACGAACTCATCGCCCGCGCCCACGCATGGCTGGCCGAGGACCCCGACGCCGAGACCCGCGACGAGCTCGCCAAGCTCATCGAGGCCGGGGACGTCACGGAGCTCGCCGAACGCTTCGGCGGGACCCTCCAGTTCGGCACGGCCGGCCTGCGGGGTGAGCTGGGCGCCGGGCCCATGCGCATGAACCGCTCGGTCGTCATCCGGGCCGCCGCCGGTCTCGCCGCGTACCTCAACACCAAGGGGCAGCGCGGCGGCCTCGTCGTCATCGGCTACGACGCCCGCCACAAGTCCGCCGACTTCGCCCGCGACACGGCGGCCGTGATGACGGGCGCGGGGTTCCGGGCCGCCGTACTCCCCCGCCCGCTGCCCACCCCCGTCCTCGCCTTCGCGACAAGGCACCTCGGCGCGGTCGCCGGCGTGGAGGTCACCGCCAGCCACAACCCGCCCCGCGACAACGGCTACAAGGTCTACCTCGGGGACGGTTCGCAGATCGTGCCGCCCGCCGACGCGGAGATCGCCGCCGAGATCGACGCGATCGCCTCCCTGAACGACGTCCCGCGCCCGGACGCCGGCTGGGAGACCCTCGACGACGGCGTCCTGAACGCCTACCTGGCCCGCACGGACGCCGTGCTCACCGCCGGTTCCCCCCGTACCGCCCGGACCGTCTACACGGCGATGCACGGCGTCGGCAAGGACACCCTCCTCGCCGCCTTCGCCCGCGCCGGATTCCCGGAGCCCGCCCTCGTCGCCGAACAGGCCGAGCCCGACCCGGACTTCCCCACCGTCTCCTTCCCCAACCCGGAAGAGCCGGGCGCCATGGACCTCGCCTTCGCGAAGGCCCGCGAGACCGACCCCGACCTGATCATCGCCAACGACCCCGATGCCGACCGCTGCGCCGTCGCCGTCAAGGACGGCGGCGGCTGGCGGAT
>Ga0307512_10007693_pt1 | contig 10624 bp, 13 predicted proteins | sample 14_EM_MG_FD_200267 | JGI IMG/M metagenome (GOLD analysis project Ga0307512, IMG submission 200267) | Populus trichocarpa ectomycorrhiza microbial communities from riparian zone in the Pacific Northwest, United States - 14_EM | ecosystem: Host-associated > Plants > Roots > Unclassified | place... | reverse complement strand
GCCGATTATCGCCAACAAATTATGTGACCATTCTTATTTAAAATATGCAGCCGACTCTGTGGGCTCTGTTTATCTTGCACCTTATTTAAAATATATTGATGACTTTACACGCCCCACTGCGTTAACCTGATTATAGACTGTTAAGACTAAAACAATAGGATAAGATAATTTTATATAATATGACTGGTAATTTGAGACCGGCTGAGGCGATAATTTAGTTTGAATTTGTGGGGGAATAAAGGGTTATTGCTTGAGCATGTGACACATTATTAATTATTTGGGCTGCCATATCCATAATAATGTGACGTATAAAGGGGACTCAATAAAGGTCTCAATTGTCTTGATATAATTCAAGATGACAATAGAGCCCACTTATTTGTCAGTTTATTATATATTAATTGGACCATAAGTCGACTATAAGCGGACTCGGTTTATCCACTCTTGCCTGCTGTGCCAGGCCCCCAAAGCCCATTGCCTCAAATTAAGTTCCAGCAAACTCTGGAATGGCTTCTTACCCGCAACAGCTGGTTTCCCTAAACCAAAGTAGACCATCTATCTCCAAGTATGGATACGTGGTAGAGGAAGCAATTGACGCATTGGGTGATGCAATGCCTGTATGTGGATGGAAATTAGGGGAAAGGTCCATGCGCCTCTCAACAGTACTATCTGCGTATCACGGTGTCAGCTTGAGCCTTGGTGGGGCCACCCACTCCCAATCGCGAGATTGTGCGAATACATTTGGCGCGTGAATCACCCCGCTGGGATGTTGAATGGCCCAACTTGTAGCAGTCTTGAGAAGATCTGGCATATACATATGGAGGTTCTGCCTTCTGCTGACAATGAGCAGTGTGCTGACTCCACAGCGGGGACCGGGGTTGGAGCCCACCTGCAAGGTGCCCGCACCTCACTTGATGAAGTAGATTAATTACATACTGTTCACTATGGGCACCTGGCAGCTCAACGGCCAGTTTACCGCATGCCTGAGCACCTCACCTGTGCACATCACGCGTCTGAGACATGGACTATATACATTTATTACTTATATATTTGTGATACATTGCTTATTAAAGAACGATCATCCACTGATCGTTCACTTATTACTCTACTCTTTTGCATGTATATAAACTTGCCCTTCCATGCTTGGAAGGGCAGACTAACTTCTTTACATCGTTTTGGCAATAAACCCACTGATTGTGCCAGTTCTGTTGTCTGAAGCTTTAAGGAGTCCCAAGTCTTTCACAACTCAATCACTCCACTCACAGCACATCCCTGGATGTGTTACACTTTTTTGAACCTTACAACTCAACCTATTGCGAAAGCGACCAGCCTGCCGCTATCATTATTACACACCATATACACATCACCAGTTATTATAACTGCGCATAATGGCATCAGATGATGGACCTCCAGCAAGGAACACTCATCTTGCTGCACACACTGCATGCAACAAACAATTGCATGCACCCCCTAGTGAGGGAGTCCAGAGCAGCGCACCTGCACGCTCTAAGAGACCGGCTTCCTGCAAGGGGAGCACTCTGACTTCGATTGCTGAATCCACCAGTGACAAGCAGAGACAGTCTGAAGAGGACAATGCTCCAAGTGAGCATGAAACTATTCGCAAGTTATCAGAAGAAGTCCCTGACCAGGAGCAATCGTACACGACTGCTCCTAGGAGTTTTGGTCCATCTACGGACCTGGCAGGCCTTAGAGCCACCACCTCCTCTGAAGCTCAAGTGAGCAAAAGAAGAGGATGCCCTACAGTCACACCGACTCGCTCAGATGAAGGCGCCTCGCCCTGGGGCCAGAGAGGGGCACCCCCTCATTTGACCCGTGTTGATGAGGAGATGGGACAACTTAGGGATTCCCTGAGTTATTGGGCTGCCATTGCAGAAGTGAGCAGGGCAGAAGTGAGCAACCTGCAGGACAGGGTTATATGCTCATTCAATTGGACCACCAATGTTGCAGAAGCCATGCAAGGTATGCAACGCATGGTTGATCGTATGATCGCTTGGGATGGGGGCCAACTTGCACCTCCTAACTCCCCCCATGCCATGGCAAGCCGGGCACTTTTTGCAGAACACAGGTCTAATGAAGGAACCGTGGACTATGAGTGTTGCCAGGGCGCGCAAGCTTGATTTGGAGCTCCTCAAATTCCTGATTGAGCCAGAATTGAGACCAAGGGACACAACTCTGCGTCCCCCACTAGGGCTGATATAGAGAGGAGCAGCTTCTCATCCCACACCAGGAGCAAGGAGAGAATCGCTCCTTTGCAACTTTATGCCATACACATGGCTGAGTCCCAGGCCCGCGCAGCCTGGAGAAGGCCGCAAGGGCGGACTCATGGACCTCCTCCCCAAGTCTGAGCTAGAGGGGGTGGAGATCCAGATGATGAACCTTCAGGGTCCAGCGGCGACAAGGGAAATGGGAACCACTGTTACGTTCTCGGTTGTGTACGATTATCTTTTTCTTTCTTGTCACATGATCCCCTTCTTGATTATCTGATCGTTTCCCATCACATGACTCCTATCTTGGGCACCAATGTGCCAGTACCTCTATTGTTCTCTATTCTCGGACTGCCTTGACTCATTCTGACTCCTACCTACCATTGTCTGCCTACTTAGGAAGGACTGACTCCCTTTGACTCCTCCTGAGTCATTCTGACTCTTACGTTCTATTCTTGGACTACCTCTGACTCCTCTTGACTCCTACAATCTATTGTTCTCCCTATTAAGCCGCTTAGTCATGGTAGCTGCCCCCAATGTATATAAGCTGGCTTATATCTAGAGTTGGGCTTTAAGCCTGACTTGGTTTAATACCACCGTCTTGTAGCTTCCAAAGTGATTAACCCTGAGCTTCTTAGGACTTCTCTCCTTCTCATTGCCCTTCTTATTTTTCTCAAAACACTTCAAAGTCTCTTTGAAGCATTTTCCCTTGTCCTCTTGCTCATCTCCCAGACCCTGGCTTAAGTGCCACTTTGTTTTATCACACATTCATCTCTATTGAGGAAGTCCCTCATTAGCTACTTGTCTTGCCACCGCTATTCTGTGCAAGTCGCACCTTTAAGCATCACTGCTTATAACACAAGTCAGGCTTTCCTATGGACCCTTGTAACACAGGGTCACTCGCATATTCACCATGGCGGGTGTTGGACTTATCGGAGAACTCTCCAACGTAAAGAAGACAGTCCACAGAAGACAAACAGACGACCTTCCCACACATGTTAAACAACATGCATATTTTGAGGAACACCCTCTTATCAAAGGAAGGACCAATCCACGCACAGGCTATTATGTCGATAAGCCAAGACAAGGAAAAACCCCTGTAGAATTCATCACAGAAGGAGATAATGATTTCTGGGTAGAACTCAGACAAAACAATGACAGAACTTTCTATACCAATTGGAAAGCTAAAGTCCCAATAGACAACAATTACCTTGGCTGGTGGAACCCCAACAACCCACAGCACCCAGATTATCTCGAACCCGAACCACATACAGCAGTCACCGAACAACTTGAATACTTTGACCCCCAAGAAGAAATCCTTGCTGGAGGTGTCCATCACATCGCTACACTCCAAGGAACACAACCACTCTCCCCCCAAGAACCCATTCTCCCACTCATCGAACAAACTGCCTCTCAAGGAACTAGCATTCCAGTCGATATCCCCCCAGTAACAGCAGTACTACCACTTATCCAAGAACCAGCTATGACAAGCCAACCCGCAGAAGTAGACATGGCCACGGGAGCAGCTGCAAATCCCCCAAATATAAATGTCATCGCTAGCAATGCTAACGGAGCACTTAAAGGGAACCCCCCTTTTGTCTTTGATGGGAACCGACAAACTAGCAAGAAGTTCCTAATGGCCTTTCAACTCTGGAGAATGATCAATAAAAGCAATGACACCATGAAACGACCATACTCCCAAGTCATAGCAGCACTTTCCTACATAGATGGACCAAAAGTGGACTCCTGGAAAGAAGAACAACTAGTCCACCTTGACGACAAGGTCAATAGTGGGATGCTTGAAATTGACAAAACCCTCTGGGATGATTTCATGGATTCCTTCCAGAAAGCCTTCACTAATACCAATAGAAGGGCAGAAGCATACCAGGAACTCTGCAAACTTAAACATGGAGAAAGCCTTGACGAGTTTTTTGCAGACTTCAAACGTCTAGCCAAGGACTCTGACATTAAACTTGATGACCAAGGAACCATTGAAATCTTGAAAAACAACCTCAAAGGAGAACTCATCAAAGCAGTCATACGTTCTCCCGGCTATAACCCAACTGCAGAAATTCCCTGAAAATTCAAAGAATGGGAAAAGGAAACACGCAACCAACACATCAAATGGCAAACTGCAGAACAATACAGCAATAACAGACGACAGGCTATGTATAAAGCCTTCGGAATACCACCTGGCAGATACACTGGAAATAGGAACACCAGCCACAAAGATGGATGGTGCACTACCTCTCAAGGGGGACACCACATGGACGTAGACGCAGCAAATGCAACCAGAGATGGCAGAGGACCACAGCACTCTGAAGCAAAGAAGAAAGAGCTAATGGAGAACAACCAGTGCTTCTACTGCGAAATCTAAGGCCACTGCGTCAAAGACTGTCGCAAAAAAGCTGCAGATCGACGCAGTTTTAACGAAAAGAACCCTGGAGGACCACCCCCCATCCATAATCGCGCTAGTACCAGCGCTCCTACCCCAGACATGACCCCCACCAACATCTCTGATTTCTTGAAAGAAAACATGGGCTCGCTTGATGAAGATACCAAGCTGAGCATCATCGAATCCCTTATGCTGAAGGATTTTACTCAAGCCCAAAACTAGCTGCTGTAGTTAGGGCATTCCAACTCGATAGTGTGTTTGTAAACAAATCGAACTCAATACAAGTTAAAATTTTGCTATCACACTATCGAGGGAAGGCAGAAGAAATCGGACTACTCGACACCGGAGCAACTGAAAATTTCATTGACCACACAACAGTTGCCAGACTCTGACTAGGAACCAAGAAACTCCCTTTTAAGAGAGCAGTTTACAACGTGGATGGAACCCTTAACCGACATGGAACCATCGACAGAGCATGCAATCTCCTCATTACTAGAGGAAACAAAAAAGCAAGACAAAGATTCTATGTTACCAATCTGGGATGCGATAGGTTCATCCTAGGATACCCATGGTTCAGAGAATTCCAGCCGGATATCAACTGGGCAGACGGAATGCTCAGAGGGCCAACCATCCAAATGGAAACCCTACTCTTTGGAACCCTTCAACAAGCCAAGAAATACCTGGGAGAAAAGAAAAACGAAGATATCATACTCAAGGTCAAAGAAACACTTCTATGGACAGGAGTAACCCCTTTAGAAATAAAGGGAGGCCTGATAGAAGTAAACTGTACACATACAGCAGTAGAAATGGCACACAAATACGCGCAAGAACATGACAAAGAAGAAGTAACCCTACCAACAGAATTTAAAGAACATGCAGCCCTCTTCTCCGATGAAGAAGCAAACAAATTCCCTCCCGCTCGAGGGGAAGGTGATCACAAAATTGTCTTACTAGAAAATGCTCCATCCCGATTTAATTGCAAAGTCTACCTGCTCTCCCAAGGGGAGCAAGAAACAGAAGATAAATTCCTGGATGAAAATTTAGCCAAAGGGTACATCACCCCATCAGACTCCCCCTATGGTTTCTCTACCTTCATGGTCCCAAAGAAGGATTCAAAAGAGAAATGATATATAATCGACTATCGGCCCTTAAATGCTGTCACCAGAAAAGATGTCACACCCCTACCAAACCTTGCCCAATGCATTGAAGATTTACAAGGAATGGAATTATTCAGTAAATTCAACATACGATAGGGGTATAACAACATTCGCATTAGAGAAGAGGATCAGTGGAAAGGGGCATTCAAAACACGCCAAGGCCTCTTCGAACCAAAAGTCATGTTCTTCGGAATGAGCAACTCACTGGCCAGTTTCCAACACTTCATGAATGGAATCCTAGAAGAACTTTACCAACACTTCGAAAAATGGGTGCCAGACATCTGTCAACACTTTAAAAATTACATGGATGACTGTGGGCTGGGAACCCTCCTCAAAGAAAAAGCCCTACACATCAAAATTATCCATTTCTTCTTTAACCTACTCAAGAAACATGGCTTGCACCTCAAATTATCGAAATCTGTATTCCTCCAGCCTCAAATGGACTTCCTAGGTGTCAGGATATCTAAAGAAGGAGCAACAATTGACCCCGCAAAAGTCGCAGGACTCAGGGAATACCCCACAGAGCTCAAGGACCTCAGACAAGTACAAGGATTCTTGGGAGTGGCCGGTTACCACCGCATGTTCTGCAAGGACTTCTCCATAATCACCACACCACTCACAGCACTCACCGGAAAAGACGTCCCCTTTGAATGGGGACCCAAGCAAAAAGCAGCCCAACAAGAAATTATCAAACAGATCACCAATCCACCCATCCTTGTTAAACCAAATCCCAACAAACAGTTCGAACTTGAAGTAGATGCATTGCAAGTAGGAACTGGTGCAATACTCTACCAACGAGATCCCTCAACAAAACGCGCAAATGGGACAGAAAAACCGGGACCACAACGACCAATAGGCTTCCACTCCCAGAAATTCTTGACAACAGAACAAAATTACCCCATATACAATCGAGAATTCTTAGGAATCATGTGAGGTCTCTGGTGCTGGTCCCACCTCCTCAAAGGAACCACTATCCCTGTCCTGGTGTTCACAGACCACAACAACCTCCGTTACTACAGAGACCCCCGGAAAATCGGCCCGTGGGTTGTGGGATACCTACCCAAACACAAAGAATATAATATTATTCTGGAATACAAACCAGGGGCAACCAACCAGGCTGACGAACTCTCCAGGCGGCCTGACTACGAAGGAAAGAACCCAGCAAATGAAGACGTCACTGTATGGCCCAACCACTACTTTTGCAACACCCACACATCCATCCGGGTATTCGATATGGATAGTATAGGCGACAACCCGGACCAAAAAGTGAAATTAGCGCAATATCCCAACCAACCAAAGCTCAAAGAATGGGCACCATTACATAACCTCTCCCTATTGGATGGCACTCACTGGTATCATGGAACTGCCCTGGTTGTTGTGGCAGACAACAAACTTAGGAGGGGAGTAACATCCCTTTTCCATGATCACAAGACTGCGGGACATCCCAGAATAACAAAAACCCTCCAATTAATTTCACCATATTACTAGTGGCCTGGCATGAAAATGTTTGTCACCAAATACATCAAGGGATGCACTACCTGTCAAATGAACAAAGTAAACACCCATCCAGCCCATCCTCCCATGTTTCCCATCACCCCCGCAGACAACACAGAACCCTTCAAAACAATTGCAATGGATTTCATCACTAAACTCCTACAATCAGGTGGCTTTGACACCATTCTTACGATCACGGACACTGATTGCTCCAAAGCATCCATATTTATTCCCTGTCATAAGACCATCGACTCAGAAGGAGTCGCATTACTCTATCTCAATCATGTCATCCCACACTATGGCATTCCCCGAAAGATCATCTCAGACCGCGATACCCGTTTCATCTTGAAATTCTCTACAGAACTCTGCTGACTTCTAAACATCCATCAGAACATCAGCATGGCATATCACCCTCAGACGGACGGATCTAGTGAAAGAACCAATCAAACCTTAGAACAATACCTCTGAATATTCTGCAGAACTCAACAAGATAATTGGCACACATGGCTTCCCCTTGCACAATACACTAAGAATTCTTGGCCATCTGCAACCACAAAGAAAACACCATATGACCTGCTCATAGGATACACTCCCCAAGTACACCAACCCACCAGAAAAACTACCATTCCCTCCCTAGAACAACGACTCTTATCGATCGAAGAAGCCAGGAAAGCTGCCCAAGAGGCCCAACATAAAGCGCAAGAATCCTGGATAAAAGAAAAACCCTGTCATCTATCCTTTTCTGTCGGATCGAAAGTCTGGCTAGAAGGAACTAATTTAAGACTCCCAAGCAATGTCACTCCCAAGCTTTCCCCAAGGAGATACGGTCCTTTTAAGGTAGTCTCCCAAATATCAAAAGTGGCTTATCACCTCCAACTCCCCACATTCTGGAAAATCCATGACGTCTTTCATGCTTCTTTACTTACACCATACAAGGAGACGGAACAACATGGCCCCAACTTTCTAGAACCTCCACCAGAAATACTCGACAGAGAACCCAAATGGGAAGTTGAGAAGGTTCTCAGAGAGGTCTTTTGGCTGTTGGAAGAAGAAGCAGTACCTCGTGCGCTGGAAGGGATACTCACCAGCTCACGATTCTTGGGTTAACTCCAAGAACTTCCACGCTCTGGAGTTACTAGCGGACTTTCAAAGAACATTGAGCAGTATAAGAACCCTCCAGCTTGACGACTCATCCCCATCATGCCCTCTACCAGTCTTTGGACACTTGTCTATCGCGACTACAAAATCTTCTCCACTCTCAAATATCACACATTCACCCTGGGAGCCAGAATCCACGTCACCCATCCCCACTCTCTTGAACATCCCTATTTCTGCAAAGAACGCTACTGCATGTACCATTGCTGAATGCCCCTTGACCTTGTCGCCCCCATCTACACCTCGTACGCCTACCGACACAACGGAGTGATTATCTACACCCAGCAAAGTATCAATGCAACCAATAACATCTTCCTTTTCTCCACAATCACCTACCCTGGAAGGCCCAACAAGCATTGTTGGACAATTGGGTACATTGAGGGTAACCAATATGTCTTCCAAAGCAAGTCAGCTGACGTCAATGACCCCGGACGAACAGAGGTCTTCACCACCGCCTTTCCCCTCCCCCTTACTTGCGAGTCATTCATTATCCCCTTTCCTTCCCCATCCTTATATCTTGCCACTTTCTATTCTACCCCCCTCATCTCCCCAGAACCTGGATGATATGGACCAAGGTCAATCCCCCTCCCCGATGACGACGGCGTTGGAAATCCTAGCAGCAGCAGCGTCGACCCTTGTCCAACCACCGCCAATGCCTCCTGTGAGCTCACAGCACCCATCCCTTCTCTACCCCTTCGAGGAACACAGCTGTCAATTCGACAAGACTCACCCCACAGCCGAGGATATCAAGGATGTGAGGAAGCAGTGTCAGGGACTCCTCAAACTTATGGAACAGCAGGAGTGTGTCTCTGGAGCTCTTTCAGCTTGGACTGAGGATCTCATGGGGGCAATTAACATACTAGGCAATAACGGTCTCGATGACAAGACCTTTGAGACCACCTACCGTGATTTCAAGGCAGTACAACATTTATTCTTTGTTTCCCGCATTCTTGATCTCATCGACCCCTACATGAGTGAAGACAGCGTCAACAGCGATGAGCCTGTTTGCTTTGCCCAATATAACCCTACCATCACCAGGTCCACTTCCCCTTCCAAATCCATTCGCCTAGCCCCCCCTCTCACTAGTGACCTCCAAGATCCTGACCACCCTGGTGAAGGATGGGTATGTTACGATGGGACCCAGCCCCATCTTTACCCCATTGTCTTCCTTAACGAAGAAGGACTTGCTGAGATGGCCCAATACATCTGCTATCAGAGTATCAATGAGGATACTCATCTTGTGGGTGTGCGATGTAAAGGCGGTCGTGAATACTCAACCCCCCTTCATGCTTGAGCTTTCCCTTCTCCCAACTTTAATCACATCGGGATCAAGGATACTGACCTTAATATATTCCACCCCTCTTCCACTAGCCGCCTTCTTGTTGACAACGCTCTTATCGACCTCAAAGACCCTGGGGTCATCGCCGATGTGCACAGGTATAGGGCATACCAAAACAAGTTAACTAATGTAAAGCGACGGCAAGTAGAGTTGGACAATGCTCAAAACCGTGCTGAGAGCAAACTCCTGACAGTAGAGTGCTATCTTGCTCACGCTGCTGTTCGCACCCGTCTACTCCCCCACCTTGTCAAGACTCGCCCTCCATCACCACCTACTATATTCCCTTCCCCCCGCATCCACATCCCCCGTGTCTTCGCTGGTCAAGGGCCACCAGACAGTGAGGGCGAAGATACTGACACATGCACAGTGCTGGGGAAGAGACTTCGTTGCCGCCCATAGAAGCCAGTCTTCCCATACTGCCTCAAGTGCAACGAGTCGGGACCCGACCACCCTGAGGACTTGTGTCCTCTGTGGAAGACTTGCTGCTGGTGCATGAGTACCCAGCACTCCCATGCTGATTGTCCCTCCCCCCATGTGACCTGCGAATTGAAGCGGTGTGTTGTCACGTACAATTATGCTAATTACGGAAGTGGGTGCCCGGCCCTCCCTTCAGCTGCGCTTGCATATGAGATGCAACTTGCAGCTTGGGACTATGACAAGGAGCTCTACAAGAATGCTACTTGAGTTGCGTGGTAGCAACTATCTTGGAAGGGGTGTGATGTTATGTTCTCGGTTGTGTATGATTATCTTTTTCTTTCTTGTCACATGATCCCCTTCTTGATTATCTGATCGTTTCCCATCACATGACTCCTATCTTGGGCACCAATGTGCCAGTACCTCTATTGTTCTCTATTCTCGGACT
>Ga0307512_10007692_pt1 | contig 10624 bp, 8 predicted proteins | sample 14_EM_MG_FD_200267 | JGI IMG/M metagenome (GOLD analysis project Ga0307512, IMG submission 200267) | Populus trichocarpa ectomycorrhiza microbial communities from riparian zone in the Pacific Northwest, United States - 14_EM | ecosystem: Host-associated > Plants > Roots > Unclassified | place... | reverse complement strand
ATACTCGAGAGAAAATGGGACCAGAAACATGCTCGATTGGCCACAACATTAAATACTCGGCGCCATGGTCCAATAAAAAAAAAACACATTGAGTTGGGTAACCGGTGATTCTCGCATTATATAAAACTTTAACTTTACAAAAAAGCCTCCTCTTTTATGTTTTTAAGCTTTTCCCTTCGTAAATCAGCTGATAAGAACCCTAATATATAATTAACCACCGTAGTATACATTGCTTTGATTGCTTGTTTCTACTTTCTTTTATATATCAATTACTGTAGTTTTAGAATTGTGTTACACCATGATTAGCTTCTTGGATTTCTATGCATAGATGCAGTAAAAAAAAACTTGAGAGAAAATGTTGCCAGACATGTATGCTTGCCTATGAGTATGAAAATTCAACTTTGTTAGATTATGCAGCGAAGAAATATATACAAATGAGACTCTAAACGCTATAGGATTTGCAGTTCATTTTCCCAACAAAAACATTGCTAAGAAATTATTGTTTGAAGATCCAAAGGATTAGGCCTCACTTGTTATTTTCCTTTTCACTTTCATATGGATTAATTATTTCATTTAAGCCAGATTTCTTTTATTATGATTATTTTATAATGCTAGAACTTGGATGTTTTCTTTAATTATTTTAACATCTTGTAGTTAATGTACTTAATTTGATTTTATTAAATCTAAGTACTATTCATTATATATAAATTTACGAAGTGTTCATAGCTTACACACGTATGAAATTAATACTGTCTTATAAACCAATATTTAGTAAAAACTCTCAAATCCATGGATTGATTATCAAAACTCACTTAAACTCGATAAATTTGGGTGAGGGTTAGGTGCATGTTAAGCCAAATCCGAATACAATCTAAGCTCGGAACAATGTTAACTCGAGATAAACCCGACTGAATTACAAGGTCGATCTTGCTGAACTTATAATTAGCTCAAGTCCCAGAATTGATTATGAGGAAAATAACAGTAATGCTTCAGCAGTTTTATTTTTCTTGATAATTGGAAATCAGCATGGTTTCTTTATTGAAAAAAGCTAATAATTGGAACAGTATTATAATTTAACCTCAAATAATGATGCAACTTGACGAGAACTGACAGAAGAGACTGTAATCTTGTGAGTGAAAAAGAACCGAAAGATCACCAACAAATCATGATTCTATAAAACAAAACAAAAGTCCAGTCAATGTTTCTGTTTTTGCTTGAGTGATTCAAGGGATAAACAAAATTTAATACACCCGTACGTCGTCTTTGTTGATTGAATAGGTGATTGAAAATGTTTCTTAGGAGATTGTGAAATATTCATATATCTTGTCTTTTTTTTATACCACAGCATTAATATTGGAGTTTTTTTTTTGAATTCTAGCATAATAAAAAAATTTAATAAAATAATATCATGCAAAAAATATTTTAAAAAATAATATAGTTAAAATTATAAGTGTCATTTACAACTCTCTAAACGATATTAGAGAGTCTAACTATTTTTTTCACTGTATTATTTTACTAGGATAGAATCCCAGAGAACTCTTGATATTTTCTAGTTCATTTTAATGAGTGGTCCTTTTACGGCGTTCTTTCTTTGATCTTTCTAAATTGCGGTCTTGTCTGAATTTACGGTACATGAGCACTTGGCTGGACTCGGGGTAGTTTCCATCAAGTTGTCTTATCATGTTCGAAAACATTTTCTTGCTATTTCAATCTCGGGCATCGTCTACTGATATGAAATCGTTCTCTTTTCTACAATTTCAATTTAATTAATGGGATTTTGCGAGTGGCATTTGTCCCTTAGAGAAATGAAAAAATGTAGCGAGCCATTGTTCATTAGACGTCAAGAATCCTGAAAGACTCGCAACATAACCGTGGAAAAAATTATTTAAAAGCTCAAATCCCATCCATGAATTGCTATACAGGGCTGAGAGAATCCAGTCGGGTTAGGTTGTTTCGAATTCACTTGTTTCTGGTTCAAGTGCTCATTTAACACCGCGGTAATTTTTGTTTTTCAAATTGTCTTTCATATGAAAAAACATCAATGATTTTCTCTGAAAATTAAGGATTCAACCTTAACAACTGGTGCCAAATACTGGGGCAAGATAAAAAAAAAAGAAAAGAAAAGAAACGAGAAATATAATTCTTGAGCCAAGATGTGGTAAGAAATTTGATGAGTGAAGCTACAGCACTGAGCTTCTCCTCTCTAGTTATGGTTGCACAACGACCAAATTATTGCAAATGATCAATGATTCTGTTTGAAAATAACACAGATAGACGACCGACAAAGTAAGAATTAATGGGTCAAGGCTTACATGGCTGGACTTTCATGCTAAAGGTGGGTCAGCACTCAGCATGTGTTTCGGTAAGAAATCTCGGCCTTGATGGACTTTGGAGGGTAGCAGAGCTTTCCTAAATGTCAAGGTCGTCTGCTCTGTACACAACTGTTCATCAGTTACATGACAATGAGGTCGCTTGGAAAGAGATTGCTTGGCAGAAGATGGCCACAGCACCTGCAAAAGTGGAAGTGCTTATCTATCCACATAAGGGGAAAAACGGGACAAATATAGTTGGGTTAACGCTATCCGGCTACTTGTAACTTCATTATTCAGTTACTGGCCTTGAAGGGCCTGACATCCCATGCAGTTTTCACACCATTTTTGCAAAATGTTACTGTTTCGTGTATGCAAGGACAAGGGTGAACAGCTAGCTCTTACATTGTTACCAAGCATGTGAATTCAAGACTACTACCCCTCTTGGCATTGTGTTCTAAACGGGTGTTGAATTGTTTAAAATTACTTTTTTTTTAATTTTTTTGTATCATTTTTATATATTAAAATTACACTTTAAAAAGTAAAAAGTTATGAAATATTATTTTAATATGTTTTAAATAAAAAAAACATTTAAAAAAACAATAAACTCTTTACCCATTTAAAAAAGTTGAGAAAATATGGGAGGAAATATTTTAAGAGAACCGTCTCAAGCCCAAAAGGCCTCTCACATGTCCCACTTTGCTGCCCGAATTGAAGATGGTGGGCTCGGAGGCTACGACGCCTTAGAAATTGACTCGAGAACAAACATGATCGAGGTCAGAAAGTTCCAAACACCAAAACCAAAACACTATTCCTGCTTCACTGATTTCGGCAGTATGCTACCAAAGGCAATAAAGATCGAATGTGCTTGCAGGTGCTGTCAGCAAAAACGATTAACTTTCATCCCTTTCTAACTATTCACAGGGAGTAATAGTTTCCTCTTGCTTGTCTCAAATAAATAAATAAATAAATAACTATTCATAATTGACAATTATATTGATTGAATTATAATCTAAATATATTGTCTTGATTTGTTGTCCTAACTTTGACATTTATTTGGAATCAAATCACATGTAAAATTAAATTCATTTTATAAGTAAATTTAAATTTAATTAATAGTTTATTATAACTTTTATGTTTAAAATAAAATAATATATAGTATAATCAAATTCAATTATACTGTATATTATTTTATTTCGCTTTCCTCTTTCCCTTTACTTAATCCTCAAGGATACACATATAATTTCATATTCGAAAATACTGTAGTAGAATGGATCTAAGTGGTGCATTCAAGCCATTCCATAATGCCAAGGCTATCATTTTCATGCATGGCTAGGGGAACCTCCGATTTCATTCACATGTGGGCACCATTTGACTTCGATTCTTGTGAAAACCTACCCATAATTTGAACTAGGAGCCACACTTCCCAGCCCTAAGAAAAGCCCTTTTCCTGGCCCAAAACAATAAGCCTCGGATAATGCTGGGATCCTGGATGGCATATGATTCTAACATTTTTTAAGGTGCCACACATGCTACAAGCTACTGGCATTGCTAGAACTAGCAAGAATGGTTGGATCGGTGTGAAGAAATACCCCACTAGACCACACGGACAGAACAGCAATGATTCTAACTTTTTTTAAGGTGCCACACATGCTTAACTTAGATTATGTGATTAATCAGTTGTTATACCTTCATGTCCCAACAAGGATGACTGGATTCTGTGGATTTCTAATGTTTTTTTTTCTTTTCCATGTACACTCTCTAGTTCTTAATCAAATATTCTATTGCTAGCAAACACTCCATGGGTATTCGCACTTGTAAGATATTTTATCAGATTTTATGCAAACTTCCACTTCCACATGGACTTGGCGGTGGTCTTACCAAGGATTCTCTCAGCATGATATTTGCATCAGTAATAATACTCCTAAAATATTACAATTTAGGGTTCATCAAGTGTACTCATTAGACTAAACAATGCACCCATCTCCTCGGTACTTGTCTCAACTCTCAGCCAAAGCTGGCTGAGTCCAAGAATGCCCATTCATGGAGGGATCAGCCTCTGCTAATCAACAATTTGTTCTGTGGATGGAAGACTTGAAATTAATGTCTTTTGGGGGATGGGATATGAGTGCCGTTAAGCCATAAAGTTCTCTGGCTAACCAACAATTTGACGAACTCACTACAGATTGTTCTTCGTTCGTAGATATGGACGCCCTTTTTCAGCCAGTCTTGTACCCGAAGATCCGTTTTTCTTCAAGTCTAATCCGCAAAAAAATGCCGAGAGCTACTTTCGCTATTCAAGGGATTTGTTTTGACAACGTCTCTAGAGATATTATAGATTTTGCGGTTAAGATTTAAAAAAATATTTTTAATTATGATTTTAAATAAATAGTAAGTTTTAAAAAATATGTTTGACCAAAATTATTAAGAGAAGGTTTTTTACATGTAAAATAAATAAAAAAAAGTTATTCTCAACCAAAAAGTATTTGATACACTCATATTAGAATTACCTAATTCACAAAGTTTTTATGATAATAACTTCTTTCGAATTTAAACACAAAAATAAGACAATTTATATTATTTTTTTAAATGCAAATTAATATTCAAATAATAAAGCACAAATATTTTATCCCTTCTCAAAAGATAAAATTCCAAAAATCTAAAAGATCACAACCCATCAACTGCATTCACCTAACAAAAGATTTACCTCACCAAGAAGAATAAAACCCCACTATTATATATATAAAGAAAAAAGGCACCAAGTTTAGCCATAAAGAGATAACACCAATCCGGTTTCTTCCATCACCGTCTTTCTCCTGCAGAAACACATCCATACCCACAAACCTACAAAACCCACCTCTACATTATCATCTTCGAACCCAATTCACTATTTCCCCCCCTACTTATTCATCAAAGACTCAAACTTTCCTTCAACATTTTGTACCTTAAGAAAACTCACTGAAGATTGAAACTCTCCTTCACTTTCCAACCAAAGACTCGAACTTTCATACAAAATCTTCGCTTTCCATCAAAAGCCACCAAAGTCTCAAACTTTCCTCCACATTCCCACCAAGATTTTCCCAAGAAACAAACAAACAAACAAACCCACCAAAATGGACAAACCATTGAGAACCCATTTTTCACTCATTAAATTAATAGCCTGGACCTGCATTTTCCTTGGCCTAATCCTCTTCTTCTCTTTACACTACCCTCACTCAAGTCCCAGTAACAGACTGAAGTATTTAGAAGACTCTGATTGGAAGTATCAGATTCTCAATTCGGGTCGACCCAAATCAAGAAATGGGTTCCGGGTTTTGGTCACTGGAGCTGCTGGATTTGTTGGAATGCACGTGTCCACTGCACTTAGGCAGCGAGGAGATGGCGTTGTTGGCCTTGATAACTTCAATGGCTACTATGAAAAATCATTGAAGAGAGCAAGAGAGGATTTGCTGAAAAGTAAAGATGTTTTTATCGTTGAAGGTGATATAAATGATGGTGTTTTATTGACAAAGCTTTTTAAATTAGTGAAATTTACACATGTAATGCATTTAGCAGCACAGGCTGGTGTAAGGTATGCAATGAAGAATCCAGGGTCTTATGTTCATAGTAACATTGGTGGTTTTGTTAGTTTACTTGAAGTTTGTAAATTAATGAATCCACAGCCTGCCATTGTGTGGGCATCATCTAGTTCTGTTTATGGACTCAATAAAAAAGTACCCTTTTCAGAGATTGATAGGACTGATAATCCTTCTAGTCTCTATGCTGCTACTAAGAAGGCTGGTGAGGCTATAGCACACACTTATAATCATATTCATGGTTTATCAATCACCGGACTGCGGTTTTTCACGGTTTATGGTCCTTGGGGAAGACCGGATATGGCTTATTTCTTTTTTACTAGGGACATGTTGAAAGGGAAGCAGATTTCAGTTTTTGAAGGGCTTAATGGGTTTACTGTTTCGAGGGATTTTACTTACATTGATGATATAGTGAAGGGCTGTTTAGGTGCATTGGATACTGCTACCAAGAGTACTGGAAGTGGTGGGGTTAAGAAAGGCCCGGCGCAATTGCGGGTTTATAATCTTGGGAATACCTCACCGGTGCCAGTTAGTAAGCTTGTTAATATATTGGAGAAGTTGTTGAAGGTTAAGGCTAATAAGGTAGTGTCTCCAATGCCTGCAAATGGGGATGTGCTGTTTACTCATGCTAATATTAGTTTAGCAAGGAGGGAGCTTGGTTATAAGCCCACTACTGACTTGCAATCAGGATTGAAGAAATTTGTGGCATGGTATCTGGATTACTATAAACCATCCGGGAAGAAGAGTTCTGTCTAAATTGGTGGATCTATGGTGTGATCATTTGAATCTATATTTGATTCAATTCATGTGATTTTACACGCTTTATCATTTGTTAATTATTCATCGTTCATTTAGCTACACGCTGCTGTGACACAAAGGGATTGGTCATTCTGTCCCCATATAGGAATTTAATGGTCTATGTGCATGCTAAGGGCCTCTAGAACTGTGATGAGAAACCGGAAGCATTGCCCTTTCTCTTCTTCGTTGTTTTTTCTTTCTTTCTTTTTTCCATCAAGATTTTAGTCCTAGTTTAGGATTTTTTTCAATCAGAATTCTGTCGCAATTGTTATTTTTGGTTTCATTAATCTTCTGTTACCTATTCTGTGTTGTCCATGTCAATTTATGATAAGAGTAGATAGATATAGTAATGTCCTTGTCTACTTTCCTCAGTTTTGCATAAATTATTAATATGTTAGGTGCAATTCTTGTTGTGGTTCTCAATTATGGGTGTTTTGGATGCGATTCCTTTTCTCCTTTTCTTTCTGGGTAACTGTTCGACATTCTTATAACAGGTTGACGAGTCACATTTTGGCCGGATTTCACATAATCCTTTCCATTTCACTTTCCACTGTCAACGTCATGATATGTTTTGGAAGAAGGCCTAGTCAAATCTACTTACAATGATTTTGTGTCTCTCTTTTGGTTGAAACCTGCGATTTACAGGATGTCATAGTGAAAAACAATGTCTGTAATTGATGTTCCTAAGCAGAAAACTTCGATAACCTTAACCAATTGGATATGGGGTCCGAATAGTAAAACTTTACAAAACATCATTTGAAAGAAGCTACACTCAGCTTCAGCTGGAAAAAGTTAAACAATCCCAGTAACTAAAACGATATGAACTCGCCAATAGAGCAAAGAGAGGGAATATCTCAAAGTCTAATATCAACTCAAGAATCTTTAAACCTTGTTATGTTCTGGAGAATCTTTACACCTTGTGTTCTCAAGAATCTTTGAACCTTGTGTTTATTGATGCTTTGGCCATCTTCCTCATGTGTGCCTATGCAACGGTGTGTTAGGGTTTCAAATTGGAGCCTGGATGCGTTGGTTGTGTTTCCACGTTCCATGCCCTTGTATTAAGCTGTGTTTGTTTCAAAGAATTTCTTATAATTTTTGGCTAGATCGCTCTTTCTGAAAGCACCGAGAATGTTTGTCAGTTTCGGATGGATGAATATGGACCTTGATTCTTCTAGTGTTTTTTTTTTGTTCATATGTTGATTTTAACAGTGTGTCGGTGGAATGACATCAAATCACTGTTGTTGATACCAGGGTGAGCATGATGAGTCTGGTTAATCTGTTGCTGATCTATGTTCTTATACCTTCAAGTTTGGATGTTTATTTCCTTTATATTGCCTGGATTTGCTAACGAAGAAGGCAATCTCCAACATATTTGTCATATCTCTTCAAGTTACCTGGTTTCCGATAATGCTTGAACTTCAGCTTTCTAATTTGTCGTGGCAGTAAAATAATGTGCTCACCTTCCATCTCAGCAAAAGTTACAGTAGGTTCCACTCCTGATTCTTTTGCGTCGCCGATCTCTTGTGATCCAGAGAAGTACTTCAACTACCAATCTTAGCAAGATATTGTCCGAATCTCTTGTAAATGAGCCCGAATCAAGTTCATTCAGCCATCTATAATTACCCTTTAAAAAATTATTTTATTTTTAAAATAAAAATTAGCATACTGTTAGAAAAAAAAAAGAACAAAATAATGTGTTAAAATTTGCTTATAACATGAAAGTAAAACTCTCATTCTATGTTCTAGTAAAAAAAAAAAAAACTCAATTTTATGCTATTAAAAAAATCTAAAACAAGTTTGTTTTTGTTAAAAAAATAAAGTGGATTAATTCCTTTTCTCTTAGGTTAGCCCGTCAGTTATATAACTATGTTTTATAGATCTAAAAGGCCCAAAGACTACAAAAATAATACTATTAAAAACAGTTTAGTCTAAACCCGGCCCGGCCCAACAGTTATACCAGACAACAAAAACCCTAACTCAGCAGCTCCATGTATATTACAACCCTAAATTTTCACCTCCGCTTCATCCATCGCTCCAAGTAGAGAAAGCCGTCTCTGCCTTAGCATCTTCACTTCCCAAGCTCGCTTTCTGGTCTCTCTCTCTCTCTCTCTCCACCTTTGCTCCCTTGATATTCCCTTGTTAACTTTGAAGCTATTAACTCTAACGTAGATCCATGACAATAAGCTGTTAACTAATAATCACTTTGTTTAGTTTGTGCTTTTCATGTTCAATGCATAGTTGGTTTTAGCTAAAACCCATTTTGATTTATGCATGATATGTTCAAAATCTGCTGGTTTATGGGAGAAAATGAATCATTTTTATTTTAGAGACTAATAGCTGAAGAACTAGAAAGTGTAGGTTGGGGTACATTTTAAAAAAAAAGAAAGGTTGTCGATTTTGTGTTTGGTGCATGATTACTTGAGTTTGTGTGAAACCCATTTTTGCTTTATGTTTGGGAAATTTAATATTTTGTTAGTTTGTATGAGAAAATTTAAAAAGATAGAGGAATGGTAGTAAATGGAAGTGTTGTTGTTGTTGGTTTGTTTTAATGAATATGAAGTGGACATGTGGTTTTGAATGGTTTTGTGCATTTTGATTGTGTAATAGAAAAGTGAAAGGAGAAAATGGCAGCAGCTTATGGAGCTATGAAGGCGCAAAAGCCGGGTTTGGAGGAGACTCAGGAGCAGATTCACAAGATCAGGATCACTCTTTCCTCCAAGGATGTCAAAAACCTTGAGAAAGGTCTATTCTGGAAATCCTATCTTACAATGTAGTTGTCATTGATACGACATGATTTGTTATTTTGAGTTGTATCCTTTTTTTTGTGTCCTGATTGTTCTTTCACTTGTGTTAACAGTTTGCACTGACTTGGTCCGTGGTGCCAAGGATAAGAGACTGAGGGTTAAGGGTCCAGTGAGAATCCCTACCAAGGTTCTTAACATTACCACCAGGAAATCCCCTTGTGGTGAAGGTATTCATCTCAAAAAACTGCTTGAATAATCATGGTTAGATTAATATGCAGTGTCTGCCATTTTGTTTTAATATTTACATCATGCGCTATCTACAAGTCCATGTAGTATTCTTCTTTCTTTAATTTCATTTGTGCTTTCTTCTAACACACATCACTTCATGGGTTCCACGTGTTTGTTATTGTTTTTTTTCCTTCCTCTTTGGGTAATGTTTGAATGGCTGATTTGTTTGATTTGATAAGAGTAGTTCGAGGGAGAAATTGAGAAGGGTTAGCAACATTTCAGTTCTTTATAGATATGTTCTTATGTTTGTTACCCTTTACAACCACTGCAATAATCAAATGTTGGTTCGCGCACCATATGCAGTCTTATTCAGTAGTATAATTGGTTGGTGCATGTGAAATAACTTCCTATTGATTAAAGTGCTACTTATTTAACTTTCTAGGTGTTCTAGTCTGAGCATAGGACCTAGGGTGGATCAATTAGACCATGTTAGTTGGTCTTGTAATGAGAAAACAAGTCATAATTTGCTCTACTGTTTTCCTAGTGGTGTTTGCACACGAGTTTGCAAAGTTGATATTTGCTTCAGAATGATTTTTTTAGGCACATATGATATAAATGATTGTCCCTGTAAAGGCACTTAATATATGAGCTGTTGACACCATGAAAGATTGGAATTTGTTGTGTGGAGTTTTTTTTTACTTTATCTGCCATTTCTCTCAAGGGCTTGTTCTCCTCTTTTGCCAATACATCTGTTAAGCTACTAAAGGGTTTTTCATGTATATCTTGTCATCTTGCAGGAACCAACACATGGGACAGATTCGAGCTTCGGGTCCACAAGCGTGTTATTGATCTCTTCAGTTCTGCCGATGTTGTCAAGCAGATCACCTCTATTACAATTGAACCTGGTGTTGAGGTTGAAGTTACCATTGCAGATTAGAGAGATGCTATTTACTTCTTTTGGACTGTTTTA
>Ga0307512_10007691_pt1 | contig 10625 bp, 10 predicted proteins | sample 14_EM_MG_FD_200267 | JGI IMG/M metagenome (GOLD analysis project Ga0307512, IMG submission 200267) | Populus trichocarpa ectomycorrhiza microbial communities from riparian zone in the Pacific Northwest, United States - 14_EM | ecosystem: Host-associated > Plants > Roots > Unclassified | place... | reverse complement strand
CAACGCCTAAGCAATAAAGTCAGTATATATGGAAAGGTGTTACGTTCTACAATCCAGGGTTGGCAGAAAAAGCTCACAGACATAGCTTCGTTGCACAGTGACTGGTTTTTCACCCCTTTTTTCCCCCTTGGTCTGGGATAGATCAATGGCAAAAACAAACCCAGGTAAAAAAAAAACCAACAACAGGGATCATGCATTGCAGTTGACCCTACATCCACTTGAACATTCTCTTGCACTTTAACTGTATTTTAAAAAAAAAAATTAAGTTTTTTTTGTATTTTTAAATAATTTTAATAGGTTGCTGTAAAAAGTAAGTTTTAAAAAATAAAAATAAAATATTATTTTAATAGATTAAAAAGATAAAAAACAAAAAAAACTATGCGAATGTCTCTTTCCATTCACGACACTTCTCTGTTCAAAAGCATCCAAAGTCAAGATCAGGATCCAGATATTTGTTCAGTGGACTTCGTTGTTACCCTTGCAGACTCGCCAACATTACATTTCCACATCTAATGTTTATAATCTTCCATTTCCATCCCTTTAGTTTCTAAAATGTTACCTCTAATTTACCATTAAATAGCGTACCTTTTGAGTTTATTTATTGATTTATTTTATATTATATTTTAAATTTATTTTCTGAAAAAAATAAGAGAAAGTAAGAAAACAATTAAAAAAAGGGTCAGTTTTTAATTATTTAGTAGTTATTAGTAAGAGGACAAAACTAAAGCTTCTTAAGACTATAGTGGTAAAATTGGAAAAGGAAAACTTTCAGGATAGAAATAGAACATTGGTGAATCTATAAGGGTAAAATATAGTTCGGCCTTATTTGTACTTGTGCCTTTTGATTCCTCTCCTCCTCTCTGTATTTCTTGTTACCTTTCCTTTTCACTCTATCATCTCTAACTCTGTGTCCTGATAAAAGGAGCTGGCCTTCGAGACCAGAAAGAAAGTGATCTAAAAGGAGGTGCTGAAGAATATGGATCTTCGTTCTAGAAGAGGCAGAGGAGAAAGATCAGAAATGAGCCCAGACAGGGTCAAAGTGTGCATGCAGCAACCAAAGGTCAAACCCATAAAAAAGGTTCAAGTTGTTTACTACCTATCCAGAAATGGCCAGCTTGAGCACCCACATTACATGGAAGTTGCCCATTTGGCCAATCAACACCTTCGTTTGAGAGGTGGATTATAACAAGCCAATTGAATTCTTGCTTCTTTCCTTCGTTTCTCAATGTTATTCTTGCCTGTGACATTCCTTTGTTTTTCGTCCTGTGCATGATAGATTTCACGGATCGGCTCACAGTTCTCAGAGGAAAAGGCATGCCCTCTCTATATTCCTGGTCTTGCAAAAGGTACATGCTGGTGTTACATTTTGACAATCTCTGATTGCTTATGCTAAATTTTCCTTATGGTCTACATTTACTGTTTTGATTTTCAATTAGGAGCTACAAGAATGGGTATGTTTGGAATGACTTGGCAGAAAATGATATCATCTATCCATCTGATGGAGCTGAACACGTTCTCAAAGGGTCTGAACTCGTTGAAGGATGCCCTGGTCAGTCTTTCTCCATTAAATGACTGTTACAACTTACAAGTTGCACACAGCACTGTATTGGTGGGCTCATTAGTAACATGCATTTCTTTTGCAGAAAGGCTTCAACAACTTCATGTAAGCAATAATAGACAACTAATTCAGGAACCCAATCTCCATGCAAAGAGAAAACAACTTCTGGAACCTATTCAACAGCCCAGACAACTCGAAGAAACGCATGGAACCAAGTACTATCAAGAATATGATGATGAAGAATCACAGGAATCACAAGAAGAATATGAAGATGAAGAGAAAACAAGCTATACAAGCTCCACAACACCCCACTCTCGTTGTTCAAGAGGGGTATCCACAGACGAACTTGAAGAGCAAGTACCCCGCAAAAACCCCACCACTGAGTCAACTCAGCATCACTCCCCCCCAGAATCAACACCCTCAATACTCTCTGAGAAACCCCGTCAAAGCACCAACAATACCTCCAAACGTTTTGAAGACGGTGACCCCGTTGCCATCGAGTCAGCACCGGGTCGTAACTCGGTCTTACTCCAACTCATTTCATGCGGAAACTTGACTGTGGCCAAAGCAAAAAACAATGTGCCTAGTTTAAAGCAACCGGCTGCAGCTGTGACAGTGAACGGTCCCAATGCTAACGTGGTTAAAAGGAGTGTAAGCGATCTTCATAGAGGGGTCTTGTATAAAACTGCAGTTAAGGTTGCTGAGGAAGAGATGATTAGTTACATGTCCGAGAATCCTAGGTTTGGAAATCTACAGTCTGAAGAGAAGGAGTATTTTAGTGGCAGCATTATTGAGTCAATGAGTGAGAACCGAGTTGTGGACGAGCCTGCTTTGAAGAGATCCAATTCCTATAATGAAGAAAGGTTAGTAACCAGTCATTAATTAGTGATCCTATCTTATAACATTTTTGCAATTATTTGAAGTCTAGTCGAGTTGACTCAGTTCAGTTTGATTTTGACCCTCAAACAGTTTGCATGTTGGCCATCCATGTTAGATGAGACCTTGGTAGCATAGTGGACCAGCTGATATGGATTCCAATTCCTTGACGAGCCAATTATAAATTGGTCCCTATACTTATAATAATAATAATAATGTAATCCCCATAGTTCTTAAAATATCTTAATCCGTTGACCTTATCTGGTTGTCAAGTCTGTAACAAAAATCGAGGGAGGGACTAACTAAATGAATGAGATATGGAAACACAGGGATTGATTTATTATTTTTCAAGACTAGAGGACTGTTATTACTTTATTTATTAAGACTACAACGACTGGTTTATAATTTACACTTCTGACTTGACCTTTCGAAAATTACCAAAAAAAGGGTCAAATTAGAGCGGTTGTAGTGGAGGCTTTAATTATTAAAGTTAAAGATTCATATCTTCGACTTTTTGAGGAAAAGAAAGCATAATGACTCCCATGGTAAACGCACTGTAACAAATTGAGAATCCTCACCTTTTTACTTTAGTTAATTTCCACCAAGTGATGATTATCTGGTTGATCATGGCTAGAAACGGTACCTTCGAAAAGAACGAGCAAAGTTGCCTTTTCCGTTGCTTTAATTTTTCGAACCAACTTTTTTGGTTGCCTGTGTTTGTTTTGCTAGCTTGTCGATCCGTATTGCTTTGTTTTCCTGTAGTATAATGTATTTTGCTTGCCATTTCTAATCGTAGAATTAAATTTAACGTTTTCCCTTTGTTAAAAAACTAACCCAGGTGCACCAAGGCTGGAATGGAGGATGATCAGCAGGAAGAAGTGAAGGAGAAAGCAGCAAGAGGCAAATGCATCCCTCTCAAAAAATCTTCGTCATCTTCGAAACAAACCAAGAAATGAGTACTGATGTGTCCCATTGAGTGGAAGTGGTTGCAGCATTAATTATTACTAGCAGTTATTAGGGTTTTACCTAGTAGGGTAACTGTGGTGCTGTGGAAATTAATTTGACAAGGATGTTGTAAATCTTGGAATTGGAGACGTTGAGAAATGGAAACCATGGTGCTAGCTGGTGTGATTCCATTCATTACTGTTTGTCTTTGTGTGCTTTAATGAGATTTCGATCATTTTCATTATGACTTCTACCCTTCAATCTGTGGTTCTCATCATGCAACCATCTTCGTTTGCTTTCACTCAACTGATGCATCTTTGATTGGATTCGATGTGGGAAAATTGTTGAGTGGAGACAGGTTACTGAAAGAAGCCTAGAATTTCCTATCCTTGTGTGTTATTATCACTGTAATCATCATACCAAAGAATCCAACCAAATTTGATGTCTTTGGCACTTGTCAAAGGGCAAATTCATGCAATTAAAGGTCCCCAACGTGATCCATGCTGACAAAGGATATCAACAGACAATCGTATTATTTGACCAATACATGTAACCATCATCTATCCACCATTTGCACCTTCCCTAGCGGGTATTCTTAGACCAGCGAGTCCAGCGCCTGCCTTTTTCTTATTTCTTAGCAAAATTCCAGATGAACTTTTTTTTACTGAGATCCGATGTGTGTAGGCCCGAATGGAGTTGATACAAATTAATCGGGCCTGAGTTAAAGAAGTCCAGGACCCAGTATCATTCTGTGTTTTCTCCTGATTAGATCCTTGGGATTCTTCTAATCTCCTTGTCCGATAGACGTAACAAAACAAGTCTGACCTAAACTCAGAAAGATCATGAGGCATCAAGCCTAGAATACATGGGTCCGTAAGGACCTAGCAAGCCTAGGGTCTACTAGGCCCAGCAACTATCTTCATCTAGCTGTTTGGACTTCTAGAGGCAGTCTGGTTAAATCCAAATTCCAAGGAACTTCGTAAGAAAATAATCAAGCTTTTAATTAGGAAAAATAAACATGAATTGCTGGTCACGAACTATTGCTAAGATATCAGCGCGACATTTTCGGCTAACCCACGGATGTTGGCCTTGTTGAAGTAGTTTTTCAGCTCAGGATCACTTTCATAACGTTGATCAATGGGTCATGGGCTCATGGCTCATGCAATAAAGCAATTTCAATGCACGTGATTTGATTCGATGTGAGCTTAAAGATCTCCCCAAGACAAGGTACTTGATAAAAGCACCCAAGATTTCCAGGGCATTGCCGAAAACGATGGTATTTGCCCTTCGGATCCACCATAACACGTTAAACTATAATTTTTTTGGGGGGAAATTTAGGCCTACCCCTCTTTGTTTTCCCTTGGATCTGCTTTAATTGCACCAGAAATCTTTTAATATTTCCTCATCCATCAGGTCAGCTTCAATAATTCATAAAATAGAACTTTGATAGAGAATTCTTGGCGCGACTTAAGGAATATTGAAGCAAGCCAACCGACACCAATTAATTCCTAGAGATAGTAATGCCGCAAGACTTGCTGTATATCTTATTTTTTTGTACATGTGACAGTACTCTTCCCCTCCTCAATATTAGAGCCACTGCTTACTTATTTTCTCACCCTAAACGAGCAAGCTCTCACTATAACATAATATCACACTCGTTTTACCCTTCACCTTTGTTTCTCATTTTCTCAACTTCTGCTTTCTTAGTTCCTCACTCGATCTTGCCACTAAACCATGGCTAGGCTGTTACTATTTGCCTTGTGTGTGCTCCCTTCACTTGTTAGCGCATGGAGAATGGGAAACCCTTTCCATGTCCGAGGCCGCGTCTACTGTGACACTTGCCAGTGTGGCTTCGAGACAAAAAAAACTACTTACATATCAGGTACGCACGCACGCACTCCTTTTTATCCTCACTAATTCTAATTATTGCAGCTTTTCTCCATACAGATAATGGGTTTTATTCAATATACTATAATATCCGATCGTAGTTCTTGATGAATATTGTGACGTCCTCCAGGTGCAACGGTTAGAATTGAATGCAAAGACAGAACAGACTTACAACTTAGATACAGTATGGAGGGTGTGACAGACTCAACCGGGGCATACAAGATTAAGGTTGTGGGCGACCAAGCAGACAGGATTTGCCATGTTGTTCTTGTTGATAGTCCACTGGCTGACTGCAAAACGGTACACCCAGTACGCAACCGTGCTGAAGTTATTCTAACCCGTTCCAACGGTGCCATTTCTGATCTTCATTACGCTAATTCCTTGGGGTTTGTGAAAGACGAGGCATTGCCTGGGTGTGCTGAATTGGTCAAGAAACTTCTAGAATCCGATGAATAGATCAACAATGAACATTCTTGATAGGCTACCTAGTCCCATCTTTTAATTACTTATGGTGTTCTTCTTGGTTTGATGTTTATTTATTTGGTAGCTTGTCTCTTAGCTCATGAGACTACATATGATGTCATTGTTTGCGCTCACCTATTTTGTTTTGTTTTCATCTACTTGATCAATAATACTAAATTTATGACGAGTGTGTTTATTCCTTTTCTTTTGCTTAGATTGTAGCTTTTAACATGAAATTTCTTTTCTTGAAATCATAAATAAGAGGAGTTGATATTTAATTTATTTTTATTATATTTTTAGAGAATAAATTTCATTTAAAATTTAATTTTTAATATTCAAAATAATTCAAACATAAGATTTTATTAAAATATTTTAATTGAATTGAATTTAAAAAGTATTAAATATGCTATTAAAAAACATTAAATTTTATATTAGAGTCTTTGATTATGAATTTCCAATCAACTCTCGAAGAAAAGGATGATATTATCTATTTTCCAATACATTTGAGGAAAAATTAATAAAATCCAAAACTTATGAATCAATTTATAATTGAGTAATACATTTGGCCAATCAATGATTTAATTACTTTTAAATTTTAACACTATAGGTATTCGACTAATCTTTTTTGATAAACTAAAAGTACTTAGCTAGAATCAACTCAAATTGTACTGGAAATTAAAAAGAAAAAAAATTAATAAAGACGACGCCGTTTGGCTCTCTGCCACGGCCCTCGCATGACGAACCTCTCCCTTGTCTCGTTCCTTAGAAAAGGTAAAATGGATTTTTATGGTCCTTCAAGTTTAAGACTTTAGTTATATTTACCCCTCAAGTTTAAATTTAATCTCACGAGACCTAATACTCTCAGTTATTGATCAAGTGTGATTCCTCCATGGCTAATGGTTGGAAAGACTGATCAATAATGTCAATTTTATAAGATTGTGTGTGTTGATTCAGTCATGTAGTAAGATAAAACAAAAAAAAAAAAAAAACTCAAAACTAAAATTTAGTTATTTTCTTCTAAAAAGATTTAAATAATAAAGGAGAGAAGGACAGAGAGAACTTTTTATTGATTTTGTTTGAATTTTATTTTGAAGTATTTTGTGTCTTTGTAATTTTAGGTTTTTATTTAAAAAAAACTAATTTTCATTTTGATTTTTTGATTTTGATTTTTTATTCAATTTTAATTCTTTTTTTTTTGTAAGTGTGTTTGGTAATACGGCTTAAGATGCATTTCAAAAATATTTTTCATTAAAAATATATTAAAAATATTTATTTTATTTTTAATATTAATACAAAAAAATTATCGAAAAATATTTTTTTTGATGTAAAAAACAGGTTAAACCATGAAAACAAAAAACTCTCTAAATTAATTTGATCATCCTTGTGGCATAATTCAAATCAAATCAGTGATATCATTAACAAGTTTCTTACATTAGTGATAGATTTGGATGGATGGACCATGCATGACAAATCGTTGAAGCACAAGGTTTTCAGTGACCAAAATTGAAAGTAAAGGGGCTAAAGTGACCACTTGTAAAACCTCGAGGGACATTGGAATTTATTTTCACTCCTTTGAAAACGTCCATTTCTGTGCGTGCATCTGTCAACTCTGTCTTTCTTGTAATATCGAGGACGAAGAGTTTTAACTTGTTTGCCAGTCGCGAACAATCACTGTTAAGTCTTCTTTCTCTACTTTGTGTGTGTGTGTGTGTGTGTGTGTGTGTTATTGAAAAGTTTTGGATCGTGATTCTTGTGCTGATTTTTTTATGGTGCAATCCTGTTTCTTTTTTTGTTGGGGTAGTTTGATTTGATCATAGGTTTTGTCTTTTATTGAAGCTGAATTTGAAGTGGGATTTTGATTTTGATTACCATGAAAACAAAGAGAAACTTTAATTGGTGCCCCCTTTGCATGTGTTTTCCTCTTAATCTTATCATGTTTGATCCACGAAAGGTTTATTTTTTATGATTATTTGAATTTCATGGAACCTGGAATAGTATTTAAGTGAACTGCTCAATGCAGTATGATTTAGTATAGTGAAGAAAATGTTAATTTTCTCCACGGAGAGGAAAAGAGGAGGAAGAAATTTATGGGTTTCAATGAAGTTTCGCTTTTGGTTTGTGCTTAAAGACTAACTGTGTTTAACGGGGGATCGGGTTCTAAATTATGAGCTTTGGTTCTTCTAATGTTTATAGATAAATAATTATAGTAGCATTTGTTTTTGAGCTTAGTGTAGAATGAATCTTCATGTTTAATTAGTAAAATCGAAATAATTTGTCGGTATTAGATTTTCTATGTTTCTCATATGCTGCTTCTAGGAAAAACGAATCCATTTATGTTTGCTAACATTTTTTCCCCTTTACTGTGTTGATATTTTCAGTTTGATAAGGGATGGCAGCTGGCGCCTTGCACAGATCCATTAGGACCATTCAGCTCCATGGTGGTAGCAATGATTCTGCCTCTACTAAGGAATTTGGGAATTCCTCATTGAAATTTATCTCAAAGGGTTTTACAGTAGATGTAAAGTTTCTCAGCGACAGGAGTCACAGTTTTAGCCACTGCAAAATGCATGTTATTCGTGCAATTTCTTCTCATGCATCAGTGGTGGATCCAATCTTGTCTACTTCACACGTGACCACCAATTTCAATCAGAACACATCAAGTGAGTGCGATGGTTAACTGTTCTTTTATAGTTGACTGTTGTGGTCTTGAATTTGTTTCTTATAATGGCCATCGTGGTACATTGCATCATATTCCATCACATATGCTTGCTTAATAAATCTGTTAATGCAATGGCCTTTATGAAATATTATCAGATAACCATGGCAGACCATTCTCAATTTCAACTTTGCTGAATAACAATTTCCGATGTCTGTGGTGTCAGTTAATTACTTGCTTGTGATCTCTTTTTGGCAGTCGAATCTTCCTTGATATTGATCCGGCATGGTGAATCTATGTGGAACGAGAAGAATTTGTTCACTGGTTCTGTTGATGTGCCTTTAACCAAGAGAGGCATAGAGGAAGCCATTGAGGCTGGTAAGCGAATTAGCAGCATACCAGTGAACATGATTTACACATCTGCGTTGATTCGTGCACAGATGACAGCTATGCTAGCCATGACTCAACATCGTCAGAAGAAGGTACCCTTGTTCATGCTTCCATAGCATGACAGAACTTCACTTTACACACACATTTGGCATGTCAAATCATGTGAGCAAGTCACATATAGTTATGTCTTCTTTCCATTCCATTTGTCTTGTATTACAATCCCCACATTATCCAATATCTTATTATGAATGGAGCAAACTCAGTTGATGCAGTTTGCGCTGGCATGCGATATCAATCAGTCATGAATCTTCACTGTAGAGGGACACAGTGTTCAATCTAAAAAACTTCTTCTGGTGCTTTCTTGCCTTTTTTTACTGAAAGAAAAATGTTGCAACCCAGCCCAGCCTCATGAAGAATTCCCATTTGGTGTCTTAATTTTTTTTTTCAAACAGTACACAACACGTTTAGGTTCAAATCCTCCATGTTTAGCCCAATAACTTTTCTCCCCTTCTCGATAGTGTCCCCAGCTCCCACTTTTACTGGAGGCTTCCTGCCTGCCATAATATGGACACACCATTTGTAATAACAAGGCCTATCCATTGTTGTAAAAGGTGCCATATGTTGGCTGGTTTGTTGTTTGACTACCATAGATGGCCCAGTAATTTTTCTGTTCCTTTCAAAGCAGGATAATAACATATACGTCCTCATGGGCACACCTTCCTGGGGGCTGGGGGGGTTACAAAAGATGTCTTCCTCAGCACGGCTTGACTGAAATATCAACCTCACATCATCAAGTATTTATATGCATGCAGAACTCATCTTTTGTCATTTCATAGATTAGCTTTCAAAAATACAGCATATGCATTTAAAGCATGGGTGGGAATTCCATGATCCTTTTCATTTGTGATCATGTCCTTGATCAACATTCTCTGTTCTCTTTTTATTTTCATTTGGGCTGTATTCTCATGAGCTCAGTGAACATAATGTTGCTCATTAGTTCTTTAGGGTGAATTGGAAATCATGGAGCATGTTACTTAGTTATTCGGTCAGTTACTTGAATATAGTGATCACTTCAAAGTATCCTGTTTGGGAGTGTGGTTGCGGTTGCTTTTCAAAGTGCTTTTTATTCCGAAATGCATTAAAATGATGTTTTTTTTATTTTTTAAAAATTATTTTTGATATCAGTGCATCAAAACGATCCAAAACATAAAAAAAGAAGTAATTTTTAGCAAAAAAAAAAGAGAATTTTTTGGAAACGCGGGTTGGCCCGCGTTTCCAAACGCTATGGCTAGTTCTGAAGTCCTTGTAGATTTATCTTTGCAGAACAAATTGTAGGGAAGTTAAAACTAGCTGTCTTCGACTAGTATATAACATTCAGTAGTCAATGGAACTGATAATTTCAGAATCTACAGAATTATATGTTTTAACCTAATTCATATGTGTACTGTAGATACCCATTATTATGCATGATGAGAGTATACAAGCAAAAGAATGGAGTCAAATTTTCAGTGAAGAAACAATTCAGCAATCTATTCCAGTCATAACTGCTTGGCAATTGAATGAAAGAATGTATAACCCTTTTACTCCTTTCTGTTTCTTTGTTTTTTTAAAAAATAATATATTTACATTTAAAATTTGCTAGCTACAATGTAATCCATTTTCTTCAGGTATGGGAAGTTGCAGGGTCTTAATAAGGAGGAGACGGTTGTAAAATATGGAAAGGAGAAAGTGCATGAGTGGCGTCGAAGTTTCGATAGTCCTCCCCCAAATGGTGAGAGCTTGGAAATGTGTTCTCAAAGAGCTGTTGCCTATTTTAAAGAAAATGTAAGTCCATAAACATTGTATCCCATA
>Ga0307512_10007689_pt1 | contig 10626 bp, 13 predicted proteins | sample 14_EM_MG_FD_200267 | JGI IMG/M metagenome (GOLD analysis project Ga0307512, IMG submission 200267) | Populus trichocarpa ectomycorrhiza microbial communities from riparian zone in the Pacific Northwest, United States - 14_EM | ecosystem: Host-associated > Plants > Roots > Unclassified | place... | reverse complement strand
CAGATGAATAAGAGGCGTAGTGAAAGAGAAGGTGGGAGACGTGGGGTATTGTGAATCGTATTTGGGGGTGAAATATCCATCGATGCGACCATTGTCGTCAATCAATCCGACGGCGCAGATGGAAAGTTGGTACCTCCAGAGGAGTAAACACGGGGGAAGAAAGTGGTTTAGAGGGTGGACAATGCTAATATTCTGCGACATCGGGGAGTATGCGGTAGCAGGAACCGACCTAGCTCTGATACATTGCGCAGAAGAAAGTGTAGATGAGAGCAGTGGAAAGATGGGGAGAGGTCATCAGAAAAGAGGCAGAACGAACCATGATGTTCGAATTAGTGTCCCCCAACTTTAGAAATTCAAACTGTTCTCCCTCATTACAGGGGGCCCAATATTTCCAGCAATTGGCCGCCTATTCAACCCCGATGTCTGCTCTGGGCTGAGCCTAGCACCATCACCGTTGTAGTTGTGGTCCGAGAATCCACGCAGGGAGTCTTCTGCAAAGTAGAAGCTCCTGCGCCTCTGGCCACCGATTGAGTCCTGGTCAAAGTTGCGGTTGGGCGGTGCCTCTCCGGTGAAAGGATTGCCAGGGGGATCGGATAAGCGTCGATGAGCGAGCTCTCTACGTTTTTGGACCGCACGGTAGATGAGGTACCCAAGAACAATTAGCGTAATACCTCCCAAGGCACTGACTACGCCGATAATGGCATTCTCCCGAGTGCGCGAGTCATCCGAGGTACCACCAGATGGGCTGTTATTGGATCCCCCAGAGCCAGGAATTCCAGTTGTTGCTGTTACGGTCATAATATCGAAGGATGCATCGACGTGGTCGGCTAGGTCCGAGTAAGGCGGGCTCATCCCCGTGTAAAACTGCGAGGTCTTAACCTTGAGCTGGGCTGCGAGAGTCTCAACGAGAGGCGTAGGAATATAACCCAGCCACGTTGTTCCCAGCTGAGAAACATCTGAAGAACCCCTGTAGCTGCTTGGAACCCAGACCTGCAGAGCGAAAGTCTTGACCTGGTCAGCTGGAGAAACTGTCAGATGTTATAGACGACGAAGGAGGGAGGATCGAATACCAGTAATACCCAACGCCGTCTGAACTATGGGTGGAAGCCAGGAGAAGATCTGACCAGGAGAGTCGGGGTTCTGAACAACCGTAACCCAATTCAATCCGCGATCGAACAAGATGGCGATCAGGGTAAAACCATTCAAATCATCGACCTCTGGGTTGACGCCACCGTTACCAGGAACTATCCGAGCAGGAATTCCAGATGGGAGAGGAATAACACTCGGAGCAACGCTTGGGGTACCGGCGGTCGAGAACGACGTGGCTGTCGGAACCTGGTCCGGATCCGTGAGCGAAAGACTATCAGAGGCTGACTCGCTGATGCTCGAGAAGATCAGGGACGTCTGAGTCAACCACTCAAACTGGGTATTGGTCGGAGTTGGAGCCGAAGTAGGGATGGGACTTATTAACAAAGAGTTGAAAGTCGATGACGAGGGGAGACCCGAACTCTCAGAAGGGAAAATGATACTGTTCAAAAGTTAGCACAGAGAAACCACCTCGCGAAAGGCACAGATACCTTGGGATGGAGGTTGAACTATCGGAGGGTAGAGAGACACCAGTCGTAGACGGAGGTTCCGAGGAAGGGGGTTGAGTAGACCCAGGGGGCTGAGAAGTGGAAGGTAGCGTGGTGAAAGGGGGGAAATTGGTGCTGATTGATAGCCGGGTCGACTCGGGGGGCTCACTACTGACTGGAGGCCGGGCCGAAACAGGATCACTGCTTGCCGGGATCGAGGAAGAGGGACAACCGATGCCAAGCAGGAGACAAGAATCACCAGTCGTGCTGGGAGGCGGCTGTTGAGTCTCGACTGGGTCACTGCTAACCGGGGGAGGTCGAATTGAGGCGGGGTCACTACTAGCTGGCGGCGATCGAGTCGGGACGGGGCCACTGCTGACTGGGGTTGAGGAAGGGGGACAACCGATACCGAGCAAGAGACATGAGTTCCCGGTCGTGCTGGAAGGTGGCAGTTGAGTTGCAACCGGGTCACTGCTTACTGGAGGGGACCAGGTCGGGAAGGTGTTGCTGTTAACTGGAGGGGACCGGGTCGAGAAGGTGTTGCTGCCAACTGGTTCTGAAGAAAGGGGACAACCGATGCCAAGCAAGAGACATGAGTCCCTGGTCGTACTGGGAGGCCCAGTCGAGATCCGATCACTACTTGCCGAAGGAGGCTGTGTCGAGACGGGATCACTGCTGGATGGGGTGAAGGAAGAGGGACAACCGATGCCAAGCAAGAGACAAAGATCACCAGTCGTGCTGGGAGGTGGCTGCTGAGTCTCGACTGGGTTACTGCTAACCGAGGGAGGTCGAGTTGAGGCGGGGTCACTACTAGCTGGCGGCGGTTGAGTCGGGATAGGGCCACTGCTGACTGGGGGAGTTGAGGACAGAGGACAACCGATGCCAAGCAAGAGACATAAGTCCCCGGTCGTGCTGGAATGGGGCGATCGAGTTGCGAATGGGTCATTGCTTGCCGAAGGTTGGGTCGAGAATGTGCCGCTGCTGACTGGTGTTGAGGAAGGGGGACATCCAATGCCGTGCAGGAGACATGAATCCCCGGTCGTGCTTGGAGGTGAGGTATTGGTAGTTGATGGAGGGTTACTCGTTCCAGGAGGATCGCTTGTCGAAGGTGAAGGCGGTACTTCTGTTGACGAAGGTGTTTCACTCGACGAGTGGGTGCAAAAAAGCCCAAGGAGACCACAATCTTGAGAAGAGGTATTTACGGGGCCCGATGATGATGGCGTTGGCTCCGGGGTGCTCGAAAATGACGTGGGGTCAGAGGACGAGGGAGGTAACCCCGTTCCGGAGGGCGAAGGTGATGGCCCAGACGACGGTGGGACAGGTTCAGACGTTGATGAAGTGCCTGGACTGGGACTCGATGGTGGGGGAGTCGGTGCCGGGGATTCTGACGAAGGAGACGAGGTGTGAGAAGAGGGTAGAGGTGTTTCCACTGGGTCCGCGGGGAAAGTGGTCGTAGTTCCATCGATGACAGCAGAGACGAGGCCGTCAGGAGACTGGCCAAGGATCTGCACATCGTCGCCCAGTTCTATGAAGAGGAACGGACGTCAAAGTAACGTAACCAAGACCAATGAGTTCACATACTAAGGATGTCGCCGATCGAGGTACGACGATGAAGGACGAAAGTGGATGGCAAATGCGAGTCATCTAATCTCTTCTTGTGGGCAGCAGACCTCCTGAGACTGGCGGGTGTAGGCGGCAGATGAGCGAAGGCGAGGTTAGCGAATAGGACGAAGACGAGAAAACGGTTCATCGCCAGGTTTTATTGGCGTTATTTATTTCTTGGAAAGGTGGCTTACGGTGAAGCCAATGGTACCCAGGAAGGACCAGAAGAAATAAAATGAAGAAAATAAAAGAGCGTGTAGCGTCTGGCTGACGTTGAAGGCGGGAGGAGGTGATGGAAACGGGCAAGGAGGGAATGGCGGCCTCGGTGGTCGGCCTCAACGGCGGCAATCGTTGCCCAGTGGGAAATTTTCATCAGTTTCATCTCACACATCATGAACGTCGATACCGGCCAGCCTCTGACCATCCTTAGGATAAAGAGGAAGAGGAACGAAGAGCCAGTCGACGCCCTCGTCTTCTCAGACTCCAAGAGAAGGAAGAAAGGACTCGACGTCTTCCACTTTGTCCAGACGGTCGAACGGAAGGATTCTTGGAACACAAAGGACTTTCAGGTATCCCGTCTTATCTCTCCAAGCTGCTTACATCCCTGAACGTGACCAGGAACGAGTCTCTGCGCTTGTCAAAGCAGTGCCAGCAGAAAGTGATCCTCAGCCCACCTCGTCTACACCCCCCAAGTCCACCCACGATTCGGCCACAACAAAGGCTTATACTATCGTCAACCAACCTCCGGTTACCGCGAGACGACCACCGAGCGCACCCCCCAAGGTTGTCTCGCACAAGGAACTGCTGAATCGTACCAAAGGTGTCCAATGCTACGACGCTGTTCCCTTGAACGAACCCGAGGATACTCAGGTTGAATTAGAAAAGTTCATCCCAATGCTAGAAGAATACCTTAAACGTACGCTCAAGGCCGTCCCCCGAGTCGCGCACACAATCAATACATGCTTTTTTTTTTCTTTGTGTATCGATTTAGTGTCGGACATCCAGCCAACAACCTCTGGCGCCTCGTCTGCAAACGACTACGTCTGGGATATTTTCTACCACAGAACCTCGAAGTCCACAGACTGGAACAAGATCTCTCAGAACATAGGAACTCTGTACGTCCTGCTCTACGGTTTGTCCGGTACCGTGAGCTGACCCGCCACTTCTGAAAGTACCGGGCTTCCCGCTTCCTTTGGCGATCCGGATGAGTCAGACCCTGAGTCTGAGGTTGAAGACGAGGGCGACGAAGACTCCAATGGTCAGTTCAAGCCCTCGACAACACATCCAACCTATTTCAGCTCCTAACTCGGTCGAGTAGCTGAAGATTGGTTCACCAATGACTACCCAGACGAAGAAGACGTTGATTCTGAAGATGGCATTCCGGACACTGGTGAGTTCCCTAAACTCTCGTGACCCACTGGGCTGATCCCTGCAGATGAAGATTCGGGAGAAAGTGTTCTTTATGCCGATAACGACAATGACTCTGATGAAGAATGGATAACATCTCACTTGAATCAGCGACGATAAAACTATACATCATCAACCTCAAAATCACCACACGCATGCATATCGTCATTTTGATTTCACTCTGTACAAAAGACAACAAGAACCTTGACCGTATGCCATGTGTACTCGTATCAACCTGTGAGGGTATGTTCCAATCACACGTCAACGACACCTTATAACTTAAGCTTTGACTGACCCCTGATCCGTTTCAGATTCTCGCTTCGGGCTGATCCCCAATTCGCGGCGGGATATCAGAGGAGTAATTCTAGGTACCCTGAGGCCAGCCCTGCCGTAGCAGGTTCCGCGCAGTCTGTTCGCATACACTCAGGCAAATTTAACAATACGCCACATTGTTGAATAAGTAGAACTCGTGCACACACACGAGGAGATGATATCTGGGGTGATGGGGGACTCGATGCACGCAATAGGGGGGGCTCTATTACTGCAAAGCTTCCATGCTAACGGGCCGGACTTCAATTCCTCCTGGTAGGGAAGTTTAATCGAATGGTGTGCAAATCTCTGTGTCACAACCCTCATCACCGGACCAGGTTCTTCCCTGCAAATGACCAGTATGTAAGCGAATAGGCAACAGACGGACAATATCGAAGCGTGATGAGGTTGGAGACGCCCATACCTAAAAATCAAATCAAAAAAATCTCCATCAACCGGGGATTCCCCCCAGTGGGTACTTACCCATCCGTCGTCAAGGGCGGTTGGTGAAAACGGCTGGTCTCAGGTGAAAATGGAAATCACGGTAGAGATACCAGAAAATGTGTGTGGGGCAAAAAGAGCGGTGGTTTTGGGTTTGGGAGGGGGTGAAGGTCCAGAGGCCCTCTCCCAGTCCCGATACTTAGCAATTGGACCGTGGTCCAGAAGTGAGACCCACGCCTTACTGTAAGATATGCGATACACCCCCCCCCGTGACTTGACCAGGAGAATGGAGCTCTGAAAAGTCCGAACGAGAGACAAAATAATAGACAGAGACCAAGGACGTCCGAAGGGCTATCCGCCGCCCAGGCCTCTCCCGTCACAACTATCGCTGGGGCGATTCGACCGCTGATTATGTAGACTAGCGAGATGCAGAAGGTGGACGACGTACACCGACTCGCTTGACCAGAAAATGATCGCCGTTCTCACCGAGAGAGCACGCAGGTGAAAACCCAAGACGCGGGAGAGTTGTATTGCTACGAAGATCCTCCTCATGTCGGTCGGGGATGCGGGCCTGAAGAAGTGCCTTGATATTGACTCCCCGCAAAGCCGTGTGCCGGGGCCGAAGAATTTCTACACAGTATAGGAGAATAATGATGAGAATGATAACACTGGGCTTCTTTTCCCACATCCAATATATCACCGCCTCGACCTCCGTTCGTGCTCCAACTCGGGAACAGAGGGACTCACGTTCAGGGAAGATGATGGCGACAAATCAAAGACGTAACTCTCAAGCCGTAAGGAATGGGTCATGGAGGAGATCGATCCCAGCGCGAGACTTATTTTCCGAATCGAAGGTGAGACCCCGATTCAGGCGATTGCCCCTTGCTAAGGTAGGCGGCGGATTTTAGGTTGAGTTGATATCCAAATGGAGAATGGCTTAGTGGCGTCTCGGGTGGGGCCTGCTGATACAGAGGTTGCTTTCGTGAGAAATGTCGAGGTCACAACGGACGGTGTCTCGAATACCGGCTAGAAATTACCAGGATCGCATTCATCAGGGCCGTCAGGTCCATGGCCAGATATCAGTGGGAACGGGTCTTGGATCCTAACAGATCCAAGCTGAGGCAATGGGTGCCACTCGCCCCGGTTTCGATCACCTTGGACGCGTGTACACGCACTCTGACCACAGGAAGGGTGGGCCAGAATCGAGGTGGGCCAGAATCGATGAGCAACACTACCAGTGTAAAGAGATACCGACCGCATCATCCCTAAGCATAAGTCTGGGGTCCCCTAAGGCGAAATTTTGTCCAAGGGATAGCAGGGTTAGGTCCATTCCACCGGATATCCGGGGTCTCAACCAGTCGTTAAGGACGGGGACCAGCAGGCAAGGCCTATTGTGTAAGCATAGAGGTTAAGATGCCCTTGATCTTCTCCGAGGCCGTGTAACGGGATGGGGGAGTAAACCACGCCCGAGCTAACCCAGGTTCAGGTCGCCGTTTGCGTCAGTGAGTACCCAGGATGTGCGTCGTCGAGACAGGCTGCCTGGTTCCGATTGCAGGTCCCGAAGCTGGTGTCTAGGACTACAAATCTTCCATCGGACGTGGTGTCAGGGCTTACCCGGTAACAGTCCTTGATTACCGGCGCTGGCGGGGTCAGAGTGTTCGGGGCGATATTCGATCCAACCCTGAGGAAACTAAAACGAATATATGTTACAGGGAATGCAGATATAGCCACCGTATCAGCGACTGAAGACAGGCGGCAGCGCTTGGGCACAAGGGGTGCTTTGGCAGTAAGCCTGTGGGTCGTATTCTTCTTCTTGTGACCGCAGTAAATCGATGAGAAACGAACGAGAAAAATCGGGGGTGAGCATGAGGAGAGAGAAGCCGTCAGAAAAGAGGCTGGTGGCCTCCACGGGCTCTGCCGTTCCAATTGGAACAAGAGTGTAAAGCGGGTTTTCTAGTGTGGGAAAAGAGCGTGGACGAGATGGCCAGGCCGAGATCGACGACCGAAAGCGGCAACCGCCCAGTGGCTGATGGCCACAGCGGAGAAGGCCATCTGACCCAAAGACAGGCTAGTGCACAAAGTTCATGTTCGTGAAAGAAGACGAAGTGAATTGGGGGTTCTTGCTTGAGCGTAGGGTATTGCCGTCTGCGCTACGGGTTCGGAGGTTTCATTACTATCATCTCCAAGGGGTAGGGCGATGATTATTGTGTTTCGTTTGTATTCCAGCGGGTTGGAGAGAAACGTAAGAAGGGTTGGATCATTTTCAAGGCACGGGGGTTCCTCTTACACTCGTATTAGGCGCTCCGATCTCACAGGACACGCTCGCCCCTGTGACGACAAAGCTATATCGTTTTCCAGAGCAGGTTCCATGCCATCTCTCGCTTGATATTGGACCCTCGAAGTCGTACCGACCCGATGTTTCTATACTCCGATCCGATTTGCGGTCCACTTTACATACGGCTCCGTCCAAACAATATTCTTGCCGCTTCATTTGTTCGGCGGAATTGCTCGGGTGTGATCGATTTCTCAATCAGAACACACAGTCTCGACCGGATGGGTGATGCTCCGACGACTATGGGGATCTTTACGACACCACAAGTGAGGGTCACCCGACAGCCTTTACCACATTCAGCCCTCTCGACGTTTGAGCCAGAGGATGTGCTGACCAGGCGAGTTTCTCGAAAAGGACATGTACTCGCCTGGAGACGGGGCTTGAGGACCCTATGTATCTTGTACCATCATTTTTGTACGTCCCATCTAACAGCCACCTGATTAATTGATAAAGGAAAAGAATTCTAGCTCGCCGGTGTTCGTCGCATTCATTTGTGGACGTGCAGGAGAACTGTATCTCATCGAGGCGTGTCTGGAACTCCGACACTGCGGCGGCAAGTAGGGATCTCCACCTAGGTGGTAAGATTTAATTGCAGGGGTAGATCCACGTCCGATGATTTACAAGGCAGTGTCGACGGGTCCGGTCGTGCCTCTCTTCGTGGCGTCGTCGCCAATGCATTTTTGACGCAGTTAGACACCCGATGGAGACTCTGGGGCGATTGGATCCTATTCGATCGATATGAGCGCAACCGATGTCGAAAAGGTGATGTGAGGACGACCATCACCGGTTCTCACCCTAGTCCTTATCGATTTATCTTCTCCGGGTTACTCCGACACTTCCATAGGTGCGGAATTCCCATCCATAGACGAGCCAGGCGTCTTGACGCTGCCCGCGAGAATGAGTTATGGATGATTCCAAGTTCTGAACAAGGCGAGATGTGTCGACCGCGCATGCCGTGTCCGTGGTGGTCTGAGACACTCGTTTCGGACAAAGTAACTATGGATGGGTTGCGAACTTGATAGAGTAGGTCGTAAGCGAGCTTCCCATCAGGCGTTGCTCGCGCGCTCAGGAAGATCGGCGTGGAGTTTGACGGGTTACCGTGGATCATGCACAGCCTTACCCTTACCAGGAGAAAACAGAAGGAAAAGTGGGAAAAGGCGCCATTTGTGCGCGATATTTTCCAGGCGGCTTCAATCTAAGAAGAAGTTCCTTGAGCTGGTGAAACTCCCACCGCCGGGGCGTTTCACCGAAGCGGATCGAGGGGATCTGGGACTGACGCTAACCATCGCTTAGAGCCGGCGTTACGGTAAATATAGGTGGCCCATCCCTGATTGATGCTTGCAGTGTTCTCGATGCATGATATATGCAATGCACGCCAGTGGCCGTACACACAGGCGAGCGAGCGCGAGAGAGACCGCGATCAAGGCACACACCGAGTTATCGCTGGCTCCAATGCGGAGGCTGACCTGTGCGGTGGACAATTTAGAGTTTGTCCCTCATCTCTGCCATGGACGTTGTCGGTAAGACGACCGTCCTCGTCGCTAGAATAATAAATTCAAATGCAGGCCCTTTTTGCTTCCGTCCATTCGCCGATCCACCTTTTGTAACGTAGAATACCTCGAGGTTTATTGACATTACTATGTATACGTTGCGCTAGGAGTGAGACCTCTATCGACGAGCTAAATTTAAAAATACAACGGCTTAATACTTGGGAGGGGGATATGCACGAGTGAACGAGGGCGACGAAAACAAGGGGCAAATGACACGTTGGCAAAGGGAAACGGAACGCCAGGCACAACACGAGAAACGATATGAACGGGATATATCGCCCATGACCTGATAATAGGGTACGCAGAGGTAATAGGGAGAGGGGATAAACAAAGACCGAAAAAAGAAAAGACCAAGAAGAAATATCGTCCGGACTTTACCAGATGTGACGCTGAATGGAGTGGGAAGAACGCGCATCCTTTTCGATTTCGTTTTGTATATGGAGAGATGCGGGTGGGTATCCGGTCAAAAGGAGATACGCGAAACTAAACGTCATGGTCTCGTTACCCGGCATACGCTGCAGTAGCTGCACTCCGCGTGGCTGGTGTTCCCGCGAGATCCGAGTTTCCATCACCCTCATTGTGATCATTGGCGTAGGTGGGGTAGCCTCTCGAGTCGGGGGTGCTGCTGAGGGAGTACATGTCGCTACTGCTTCCCCGATGGCCTTGACTTCCCGGACCGTTCATGTAACTATTCGAGAGTCCATAGTTGCTGAGAAGGCCGGGTGGTGGAGGGTTCGAGATATGAGACGAAACAGAAAGTCTGCTTTGGGACGTGGATGAATTTTGATGTGAGGGAAGGGAATGTGACATCTGAAGGGATGCAGCAGGAGTGGGTATCGATTGTAGTGTCATGGGGTAGTAGATTTGGAGATCGGCTGTGGAAGCTGGGACAGAGGCTCGACGGTAGGAAGACGGATGGAGATGCTGTTGGGGATTTGGATGATGGCGATGGTGCGGATTCAGAGAGGGATCCGATAAAAGAGGATTTGATGCTGATGGGGTTCGAAATGGGCTAGACGAACCGGCTGCATTGGCCTGTGCGCGCTGGGCTGGGGCGAGAATCCGACGGCGGGCCTAAGGAATAAAGGTGAGACGACCGCTATGAGCAGAGCAGAAAACAACATACATTGATCATCCAGTTGGACACTTGACTCATACTAAGCCCGGTGGCTTGACACAATTGCTTTTTCTCGTCCTCGCTAGGGTATGGGTGATCGGAGTGGCGATGGAGCCAGTCCTTGAGATAGTCTGTCACTGGTTTTGGGAGTTTGCCTCGTTTCCCTTTCGGCCGCTCTGCCATGGCGGCAGCGGGGGCGGGAAGAGGGGAGACAGAATTCGGGGGAGCAGGATGCTTGGAACCATTAGCGAGGGAGCTGGACTGGGTGTACTGAGGGAAATCCCAGGAATCGAG
>Ga0307512_10007688_pt1 | contig 10627 bp, 8 predicted proteins | sample 14_EM_MG_FD_200267 | JGI IMG/M metagenome (GOLD analysis project Ga0307512, IMG submission 200267) | Populus trichocarpa ectomycorrhiza microbial communities from riparian zone in the Pacific Northwest, United States - 14_EM | ecosystem: Host-associated > Plants > Roots > Unclassified | place... | reverse complement strand
GTCGACCGCTTCTGGTCGGTGGTCCAGCGCAACAGCGCCTGAAGCCCCGGCCGAACCCGACTGCGAGATGCCCCCTAAATCACCGCCCCGCATTCCAGCCTCAGATTACGCAAGGCCTCGACCCCTCGGCGGCCACCCTGCGTTTGCGGAAGTGTCGGCATTCCCCGTCCTTCACGATCTTCCCATGCATCCGCTTCGGCGTCGTGACGCCTGCCACGTCCCAGTACGCGTCGTCTGCAGACGATCTACACGCTGGAGCTGCGTCGGTAGTTCTTCGACCTCTCCATACGAGTGTGGTGGTGCACGGGGACGAGCGTGCCGTCCACGAGCCAAAGCTCGCCGGTCGGCGGATGTGCTGTCGAGGAGGCCGGCCAGGTGCGGGCAAAGTCGTGCACCACGCGGTCCGCAGTGGACTTCGCCCCTCCGAAGACTGCGGAGAACCTCCGGTCGGTGAGGTTGGCCCGATAGGCCATCACGATCAACAGGACGCGATCGGCGAAGTCCAGCGCCCATGGCCGTCCGCGCCGACTGTCGGGGCGTACGACCCACAGCCGGTCAACACGGGCCCGGAGCTGGGCGGAGTTGAGGCCGGTCCAGGCGAACAGGTCGTCAGACGAGAGGGCGGACAGCCGCACCGTCGCCCAATTCTCCCTGATGAGTGAAGCGTTACGTCCTGCCGCGGGCTGGATGTCGGGCGCGCCAGGCATCCAGCTGGTCAATAGGCCACAAGGGGGTGCGGCCGACGTAGATCGGGGCGGGGAAGTCGTCTTGGTTGGTCACCATCTGGGGTGACACGCGGGACAAGTCTTAGAAGACCGACTCCGCCTCGTCCATCCGGTCCTTCGGGACCGTCTTCAGTTCGGTGGTCGCCTCCGCCAGCGGCACCATCACCACGTCCGTGCCGCGCAGCGCGGTCATCCGGCCGAAGTCGGACCGGTGCGCGGCCTCGACAGCGTGCCATCCGAAGCGCGTCGCGAGCACCCGGTCGTACGCGGTCGGTGTGCCGCCGCGCTGGATGTGGCCGAGGATGACCGGCTTGGCCTCCTTGCCGAGGCGGCGCTCCAGTTCGTACGCGAGCGCCGTGCCGATGCCCTGGAAGCGCTCGTGGCCGAACTGGTCGATCGCTCCGTGGCCGTAGTCCATGGTGCCCTCGGCGGGGTGGGCGCCCTCGGCGACGCAGACGACGGCGAACTTCTTGCCGCGCGCGAAGCGTTCCTCGACCATCTTGACCAGGTCGGCCGGGTCGAAGGCCCGCTCGGGCAGGCAGATGCCGTGGGCGCCGGCGGCCATGCCGGACTCCAGGGCGATCCAGCCGGCGTGCCGGCCCATGACCTCGACGACCATCACCCGCTGGTGGGACTCGGCGGTCGTCTTGAGGCGGTCCATCGCCTCGGTGGCGACACCGACGGCGGTGTCGAAACCGAAGGTGCGGTCCGTCGAGGAGATGTCGTTGTCGATCGTCTTGGGGACGCCGACCACCGGCAGGCCCGCGTCCGACAGCATGCGCGCCGCCGTCAGGGTGCCCTCGCCGCCGATCGGGATCAGCACGTCGATGCCGAACTCCCGGGCCATGTCCTGCGCGTTCTCGCAGGCCTCGCGGAGGCGGTCGCGCTGGAGGCGGGAGGAGCCGAGGATGGTGCCGCCGCGGGCGAGGATGCCGCTGACGGCGTCGAGGTCGAGGCCCCGGTAGTGGCCTTCGAGCAGTCCCGCGTAGCCGTCCTCGAAGCCGATGACCTCGTCTCCGTAGTTCGTGACGGCTCGGTGCACGACCGACCGGATCACTGCGTTCAGCCCCGGGCAGTCGCCGCCTGCGGTGAGAACTCCGATGCGCATCGTGCTGTGTCTCCTGCTCGCTGGTGGGCTGTTTCTCCTGTGGTACCCGAGAACCTGTGGTACCTGAGAGCCAGTCCGATTGTTTCATGGGCGACAGGGGGGCGCTGTCCGCGCCCTTCGCGCCTGCGCACGCCCTCGGCGCGCCCCTCAAGCCCCCGCTCCCCCTGGGCGGAGCCGCAGTCCGCCCCCTGTCGTGACGGGCGCCCTAACCAGGCCCGGAGGTATTGTCAAGAGGGCACAGCCGATGATAACGGCTGCCTTTTTACCGCTATCGGAGGAAACGGAGAGCACGCGTGACGCGCAGCGTGTACGTGACCGGGATCGACCGAGGAGACGGCCGCCAGGTCATCGAGCTGGGAGTCATGGAGCTCCTGACCCGCCAGGTCGACCGGGTGGGGGTGTTCCGCCCCCTCGTCCACGACGGGCCCGACCGTCTCTTCGAGCTGTTGCGGGCCCGCTACCGGCTGGCCCAGGACCCGGCGACGGTCTACGGGATGGACTACCACGAGGCGTCCGCACTCCAGGCCGAGCAGGGCTCGGACGAGCTGGTCTCGCAGCTCGTCGACCGCTTCCACCGGGTGGCCCGCGACTACGACGTCGTCCTCGTGCTCGGCACGGACTACGCGGACACGCAGTTCCCCGACGAGCTCGCGCTCAACGCCCGGCTGGCGAACGAGTTCGGCGCCGCCGTGATCCCGGTCGTGGGCGGCCGCAACCAGACCTCGGAGTCGGTGCTCGCGGAGACCCGCAACGCGTTCCGCGCCTACGACGGCCTCGGCTGCGACGTACTCGCGATGGTGGTGAACCGGGTCGCCCCGGCCGACCGCGCCGAGATACACGAGCGGCTCGACAACCGCCTCCCCGTGCCGTGTTACGTGCTGCCGGACGAGCCCGCGCTCTCCGCGCCGACGGTCGCCCAGATCACCCACGCCCTCGGCGGCAAGGTGCTCCTCGGCGACGACTCGGGGCTCGCGCGCGACGCGCTGAACTTCGTCTTCGGCGGCGCCATGCTGCCGAACTTCCTGGGCGCGCTGACCCCGGGCTGCATGGTCGTCACCCCCGGCGACCGCGCCGACCTCGTGGTGGGCGCCCTCGCCGCGCACAGCGCCGGCACCCCGCCCATCGCGGGCGTCCTGCTCACCCTGAACGAGCGGCCGAGCGACCTCGTCCTCACCCTCGCCGCCCGCCTCGCCCCCGGCACCCCGGTGGTCGCGGTCGAGACCGGCTCCTTCCTCACCGCGTCCGAACTCTTCGGCATGGAAGGGAAGTTGAACGCCGCGACACCCCGCAAGGCGGAGCGGGCCCTCGGCCTCTTCGAGCGGTACGTGGACACCGGCGGCCTGCTGACGCGGGTCTCGGCGCCCAGCAGCGGCCGGGTCACGCCGATGATGTTCGAGCACAAGCTCCTTGAGCAGGCCCGCTCCGACAAGCGGCGCGTCGTGCTGCCCGAGGGCACCGAGGCCCGCGTCCTGCACGCAGCCGAGGTGCTGCTGCGCCGCGGTGTCTGCGACCTCACGCTGCTCGGCCCGGTCGACCAGATCCGCAAGAAGGCCGCCGACCTCGGCATCGACCTCGGCGGCGCCCAGCTGATCGACCCGCAGACCTCCGAGCTGCGCGACCGCTTCGCCGAGAAGTACGCCCGGCTCCGGGCCCACAAGGGCGTATCCGTCGAGCTCGCGTACGACGTCGTCTCGGACGTGAACTACTTCGGCACGCTGATGGTCGAGGAGGGCCTCGCCGACGGCATGGTGTCCGGGGCCGTGCACTCCACGGCGGCCACCATCCGCCCGGCCTTCGAGATCATCAAGACCAAGCCTGGGGGCACCTCCCGGCCGGAGGCTGGGGGAGCCTCCATCGTCTCGTCGGTCTTCTTCATGTGCCTCGCCGACAAGGTCCTCGTGTACGGCGACTGCGCGGTCAACCCCGACCCGAACGCCGAGCAGTTGGCCGACATCGCCATCCAGTCGGCCGCCACCGCCGAGCAGTTCGGGGTCGAGCCGCGGATCGCGATGCTGTCGTACTCGACCGGCACGTCCGGCTCGGGCGCGGACGTCGACAAGGTGCGCACGGCCACCGAACTGGTCCGCTCGCGCCGCGACGACCTGAAGATCGAGGGGCCGATCCAGTACGACGCCGCCGTCGAGCCGACCGTCGCGGCCACCAAGCTGCCGGGGTCGGAGGTCGCCGGACAGGCGTCCGTGCTGATCTTCCCGGACCTCAACACCGGCAACAACACGTACAAGGCCGTGCAGCGTTCGGCGGGCGCGATCGCCGTCGGGCCGGTCCTTCAGGGCCTGCGCAAGCCGGTCAACGACCTGTCCCGCGGCGCCCTGGTCGGGGACATCGTGAACACCGTCGCCATCACGGCGATCCAGGCCCAGGCCGCCCAGCAGGGCCCCACCCCCTCCGCGCCCCCGACCCAGAAGGCCTCCGCCCAGTGACCGCCACCCGCGTCCTCGTCCTCAACTCCGGCTCCTCGTCGGTGAAGTACCAGCTGCTCGACATGAGCGACAGCAGCCGGCTGGCGGTAGGCCTCGTCGAGCGCATCGGCGAGGAGACCTCCCGGCTGAAGCACACGCCCCTCGCCACCGGCGAGTCCCGCGAGACGAACGGGCCGATCGCCGACCACGAAGCGGCCTTGAAGGCCGTCTCCGAGGAGCTGGCCAAGGACGGGCTCGGTCTGGACTCCCCCGAGCTGGCCGCGATCGGCCACCGGGTCGTGCACGGTGGCAAGACCTTCACCCAGCCGACCGTCATCGACGACGCGGTCCTCGCCGAGATCGAGCGCCTCATCCCGGTGGCGCCCCTGCACAACCCGGCCAACCTCACCGGAATCCGTACCGCACAGGCCCTGCGCCCGGACCTTCCGCAGGTCGCCGTCTTCGACACGGCGTTCCACACGACGATGCCGGAGGCCGCGGCCCGCTACGCGATCGACGTGAAGACCGCCGACGAGTACCGCATCCGCCGGTACGGCTTCCACGGCACCTCGCACGCGTACGTGTCCCGCGCGACCGCCGAACTGCTTGGCAAGGCTCCGGAGGAGGTGAACGTCATCGTGCTGCACCTCGGCAACGGCGCCTCGGCGTCGGCGGTCGAGAAGGGCCGGTGCGTGGACACCTCCATGGGGCTGACGCCCTTGGAGGGGCTCGTGATGGGTACGCGGTCCGGTGACATGGATCCCGCGGTCATCTTCCATTTGACGCGTGTTGGCGGGATGTCCACGGACGAGATCGACACTCTTCTCAACAAGAGGAGCGGTCTGATCGGCCTGTGCGGCGACAACGACATGCGTGAGATCCGCCGCCGCATCGACGAAGGCGCCGAGGACGCCGCACAGGCCCAACTCGCCTTCGACATCTACATACACAGACTGAAGAAGTACATCGGCGCGTACTACGCGGTGCTCGGCCGGGTCGACGCGGTCGCCTTCACGGCGGGTGTCGGCGAGAACGCCGCCCCCGTGCGCGAGGCCGCGATCGCGGGCCTGGAGTCGCTGGGCCTGGCGGTCGACGGCGGGCTGAACGCCGTACGGTCCGGCGAGCCGCGGCTGATCTCGCCCGAGGGCGCGCGGGTCGCGGTGGCCGTCGTACCGACCGACGAGGAACTGGAGATCGCCGACCAGACCTACGCACTCGTGGGGAACGGGAACGCCTGAGGAGGCGCCGGGGAGCAGCCGACGAGCCGCTCCAGCGGAGCACCGGGGAAGCCGGTCAGGCCCACGCCTGAGCGCGTACCCGCCCATTTGTATCTTCCACCAGACGGAATATTCCGTAGCGAAACAAACCGATAGGATCGCCCCCATGCGCCGTTCCAAAATCGTCTGCACACTGGGCCCCGCCGTCGACTCCCACGAGCAGCTCGTCTCGCTGATCGAGGCCGGCATGAGCGTGGCCCGTTTCAACTTCAGCCACGGCTCCCACGCCGAGCACCAGGGCCGCTACGAGCGGGTCCGGGCCGCCGCCCGGGAGACGGGCCGCGCCATCGGCGTGCTCGCCGACCTGCAGGGCCCCAAGATCCGGCTTGAGACCTTCGCCGAGGGCCCCGTGGAGCTGGAGCGGGGTGACGAGTTCACCATCACGACCGAGGACGTCCCGGGCGACAAGTCGATCTGCGGCACCACGTACAAGGGTCTGCCGGGCGATGTCTCCAAGGGCGACCAGGTCCTGATCAACGACGGCAACGTCGAGCTGCGGGTCGTCGCGGTCGAGGGTCCCCAGGTCCGGACGATCGTCATCGAGGGCGGTGTCATCTCGGACCACAAGGGGATCAACCTGCCCGGTACGGCCGTGAACGTGCCGGCGCTGTCCGAGAAGGACGTCGAGGACCTGCGCTTCGCCCTGAGGATGGGCTGCGACCTGGTCGCGCTGTCCTTCGTGCGCGACGCCCACGACGTGAACGACGTGCACAAGATCATGGACGAGGAGGGCCGCCGGGTCCCCGTCATCGCCAAGGTGGAGAAGCCGCAGGCGGTGGAGAACATGGAGGCCGTCGTCGCGGCCTTCGACGGTGTGATGGTGGCCCGTGGCGACCTCGCCGTCGAGTACCCCCTGGAGCGGGTCCCGATGGTGCAGAAGCGCCTCGTGGAGCTGTGCCGGCGCAACGCCAAGCCGGTGATCGTGGCGACCCAGATGATGGAGTCGATGATCACCAACTCCCGCCCCACGCGCGCCGAGGCGTCCGACGTCGCCAACGCGATCCTGGACGGCGCGGACGCGGTCATGCTGTCGGCCGAGTCGAGCGTGGGCGCGTATCCGATCGAGACCGTGAAGACGATGTCGAAGATCGTCGTCGCGGCCGAGGAGGAGCTGCTCTCCAAGGGCCTGCAGCCGCTCGTGCCCGGCAAGAAGCCGCGTACGCAGGGTGGTTCGGTGGCCCGTGCCGCGTGCGAGATCGCGGACTTCCTGGGCGGCAAGGGCCTGGTGGCCTTCACCAAGTCCGGTGACACGGCCCGCCGGCTGTCCCGCTACCGCGCCGAGCAGCCGATCGTGGCCTTCACCACCGACGAGGGCACCCGCAACCAGCTCGCGCTGAGCTGGGGCGTCGAGTCCTACGTCGTGCCGTTCGTGCACAGCACCGACGAGATGGTCGACCTGGTCGACAACGAGCTGCGCAAGCTCAACCGCTTCACCGAGGGCGACATCGTCGTGATGACCGCCGGCTCGCCCCCCGGCGTCCCCGGCACCACCAACATGGTCCGCGTGCACCACCTGGGCGGCTGACTCCGCCCGTACGGCCGCTTGTTGGCCCCGTACGGCCACCTGTTGGCCGTACGGGTCTCTGTACGCCGCTGAGGGCGCCCCCTGCCGCGCAGGGGGCGCCCTCAGCGTGTTTTGCGGCTCCCGGAGGTCTCTTCTCCGGCGGGCGCTCGGGGGGCCGCGTACGGCCCGTCCGTCGCGTCCGGGTCAGTCGGTCGTGAACTGGTGCATGCCGGGGACGGTCAGCGTCCCGCCGAACTGGGCGGCCTGAATGACCTTCACCTTCGTGAAGTAGATCAGCGGGATGTTCAGCGGCGGCGGGTTCTCCGGGTCGAACGTGATCGGGATCAGACCGAGCAGGTTGCCGGAGATGCTCTCCGTGTACATGACCGTCTTGCCGTCACGGATGGTGGACGTGGTGCCCTTGCCCGCCTGCACGTGGTAGGTCTTGCCGGCCTGCTTGTCGGTGACGGTCTGGTGCAGGTCACCGATGTCGGACCCGTCGGAGATCACGTACTTGAGGACCTCCTTGACCTTGCCGCTGGCGGTCTTCACCTTGACGACGCCCTGGTAGTCGGCGCCCTTGAGCAGCAGCGAACTGGCCTCCAGCTGCCAGGGGTCGTCGGCCAGAGCGGGAATTCCCTGCTCGACACCGCCCTCGTCGTCCGTGGCGGTCGGGCAGTCGTCCGGGTCCGTGGTGGAACTCGCGGACGGGCTGGGGGTCGGGGAAGCGGTGGCGTCGTCGGCCGCCTTCTCCGCCTTGTCCGCGGTGTCCTCGGCCGCGTCCGTCGCCGCGTCGGTGACGTCCTTGACCGTGTCCTCGGCCTTCTCCACCGTGTCCTTGACCGGGTCCTCGGCCTTGTCCGCCGACGTCTCGGCGGGCTTCTCGGCCGCGGGGGTCGACGCCGAGGGAGTCGGGGTCGGGGTCGCCGACTCCTCCTCGTCGGGGGTGAAGATGTCCTTGATCGCCTCGCCGAGACCCAGGGGGTCGAGCGGGTTCTTCGACTCGGACGCCGAGGGGGAGGGCGTCGGTTCGGTGTTCTCGGCGGGCGCCTTGGTCTCCGAGGCGGACGGCGTCGGTTCGGGCTTGTCGTCGGAACCTGAATCCGACGAAGAGCCCGAGCCCGGCGTGTCCGAACCCGACGGGTCCGAGGCGCTCGGCTCGTCCTTGCTGTCGTCCGCGGGGGTGCTCGTCGAGGCGGAGGGCGACGGCGTGGGGGACGCGTCGTCCTTGGCCTCTTCGGTCTCCTCCTCCAGCGCGTCGACGCAGTCCTTGTACTCGTCGATCGTCAGGTTCTTCGCCGACGGCTTGTCCTCGGCCCGGGCGAGCGTCGGCGTGAAGCCCATCCCCATGAGGATGGCCGTTGGCATCGACGCGATGGCTATCGCCTTGCCCGCGGGCACGTGCAACCTGGTGAACAACGGCTTCTTGGGGGCTGCGTGCCGCGGCCCGGTTCTCTCACGGGACTCCCCCGCGGGGCCCGCGTATTGGACCTCGTCAGCCGGCACTGTGCCTCCCGTTCGCCCCGTTGGTCGGGCTCGTTCCTGACAGATCGTTCGGCTCGCTCGCGCCGTTGGCCAGTGCGACCTCCGGAGCGTCTCCCTTGTCCGTACGGTCCGTCTCGGCCGGGCGCGCGGCGGGCTCCTCGCCCGGGGCCCAGGCCACGGCCATGCCGCCGCCCACGAGGGACAGCAGGAAGCCGACGAAGAAGCCTCCGAAGTTGGACACCGGCAGTGACACCAGGCCCAGCAGGATCGCCGCGACACCGGCGAAGGTCCGGATGTGCTTCTGGTACCAGAGGCTGATTCCGAGAACGCCCAGGAGCACGCCGATGATCAGAGACCCCGCACCCGCGGTCGTCGCCATGGCCAGCGTGAGATGCCCGATCTGCAGGTTCGCGTACGGAAGGTATGCGATCGGGAATCCGGCGATCAGGATGAACAGGCCCGCCCAGAACGGCCGGCCGCCCCGCCAGGCACGGAACCGCAGCCGCCAGATGTGGAATTGACCGCGCGCGGCAGGAGTCTCGGCGCTCATGGAAAACAGCTCCCTGGAACGGCGTTGCTTAGGGTTTCACGTACTACGAAAAGGGACGGGCGGGCGAGGCAGCGCAGGCTCCCTCACCCGCCCACGGAGTGCCTAGTAGCACTCCTTGACACCCTTGGACAGCGACATCTTCAGGCCGCTGAGCTTGAAGGTGCCGGCGGTGGTCGCCCACGCCGTCTGCTTCACGTCGGTCAGCGTGGCCGACTCGGCCTGCTGGGCGAAACCGTAGGGGTTCGCCTGCTCCTTGCCGCCCTTCATACCGGGACCCTTGGTGGCGTCTCCGGCGGCAACACCGATGTCGATGTTGCGGAAGGTCGCGTTGGCCTGCAGATCCTCGACGTCGATGTAGAGGTTCTCGGCCTCGACCGGCGTGCTGCCGCCGCCGGCCTTCAGCGTCAGGCTGACGGAACCGATCAGCGGGATGTCCGGGGTGACCACGGACTGGCACATGTTGGTGATCTTGGCGCTCTTGAACGCCGACACCGCAACCGGGTGCGCCGTCTTCTCACCCTTGAGCGTGTAGCCCTGGTCGATGGCCCCGTACTGCGAGAAGCCAACACCGTCGAGCTTGTCAGCCGTCACCTTGAACGACTGGCCCGACACACTGAACGACGCGGCGAGAGCACCCTGAGCCAGGGCGACACCTATCGCGGCGGTCGCGGCCACGCTGGGCACCATGACTACCGCGAACCGCTTCCATCTGGTCCCGCCACGCACCTGGGACTCCATATTTCCTCCTTCTCGGACGTACATCTCCGGCCCTGGCTGCCCCCAGACGGCGGCTCAGCCGGGCAGGGATGGGAGAAGTGCTACGTCCTCGGGAAGGAGAGCGCCCCAACCCGGAGGCGCGGAACGCACCCGAATCACCGGCGATCACCCCCGAGCGACAACCACTGGTCGCGCCTGAACACTTCACGCACAACCTGCCGGACAGGCTCCACCGAACGGCGAAGACCCCCCTGCCCAAGGGCCGGCTCCACTGCCGCCGTCCCTGCTCGGTGGGGACCCAAGGAAACCCGCTGACCCGATTGGCTGTCGGAGAAGGGGAATGGACCGAGCGTGGCCGATCGTGGTGCATTCTCGCTGCCCGCACAAGGGGGTTCGTTACTGGCTAGTAACGGCCGGATAACCGAACAACGACCCGCCGGTATCGGCCGACAACTCTGGGTGGCACCAAGGGCGGTGACAAAGTGATCGAACCTTGGACGGAATCCGACAGATCACCGCCTGCGACTTACTCGTAGTAACAGCGGCCGCGTTTACCAAGTTTTGGTAAAACGCGGCCGCAGTGTCGCTCTGTCGCCAAATCCTTCACTCGGGCATCACGGGTCCCGACGTTTAGCGACTGGTCAGAACAGGGCCCGGGCCAGCGCCCGGCGCGCCGCGGCGACACGCGGGTCGTCGGCGCCCACCACCTCGAAGAGCTCAAGAAGCCGTACGCGCGCCGCGTCCCGGTCGTCACCCGCCGTACGCGCCACCGCGTCGACGAGCCGCCCGAAGGCGTCCTCGACATGGCCGCCCACCAGGTCCAGGTCGGCGGCGGCGATAT
>Ga0307512_10007686_pt1 | contig 10629 bp, 11 predicted proteins | sample 14_EM_MG_FD_200267 | JGI IMG/M metagenome (GOLD analysis project Ga0307512, IMG submission 200267) | Populus trichocarpa ectomycorrhiza microbial communities from riparian zone in the Pacific Northwest, United States - 14_EM | ecosystem: Host-associated > Plants > Roots > Unclassified | place... | reverse complement strand
GAACGGGATCGGCGAGTCGTCGCTGCGGAACGGGGTTCCGGTCAGCGCCAGCCTGCGGATGGCGGGCGTGAACGCCTCGCGGATGCCGTCACCCCACGACTTGGCGTCGCCGCCGTGGTGGATCTCGTCGAGGATGACGAGTGTCTTGCGCTGTTCCGTGCGCACCCTGTGCAGCATGGGGTGCGCCGCGACCTGCGCATACGTGACCGCGACACCCAGATAGTCACTCGCCGTGGCACCAGCCGAGTTGCGGAAGTTCGGGTCGATCGGGATGCCGGCCGCGGCCGCCGCGTTCGCCCACTGGTACTTCAGGTGCTCGGTCGGCGTCACGATCGTGACCCGCTCGACCACCCGGTCGGCGAGCAGCTCGCTCGCCACCCGCAGCCCGAACACGGTCTTGCCGGCGCCGGGCGTCGCCACGGCCAGGAAGTCCTGCGGCCTGGTCGTGAGGTACTTGGTGATCGCTCGTCGCTGCCACGCCCGGAGCGGTCGGGAGCCCCCCGGCTGGACCGCCTGCTCTTCTTTCCCCTGCACAGATGTCATTCGTCCGGCAGCTCCTCCCTGGAGGCACTCCTGGCACAACGAAGCCCTCAGCGGGCGTCGTTGAGGGCGGGTCAGACTCTACCTCTGCCACCCACCACCCCGCGCCGCACGACACGTCCATCACGATTCATCGTGAGTACCGCGCCAAGTTTCTGGCGATAGACCATGCTTGGCCTTGAGATGAGTCCGCAACCACAGCACCCGACTCGCAACGCGCAGCAGACGACCAGCTTCCTGCCGCGTCGCGGTCCGCTGCGCCTGTTCAAGCGGACGTGGGTCAAGGCGTGGGAGGGGAACCTCTTCTCGGAGGCGGCCGAGGCCGCGTTCTGGCAGGTCCTGTCGCTGCCGCCGCTGCTGCTCGGGCTCCTCGGCAGCCTCGGCTACGTCGCCCAGTGGTTCGGCAAGGACGTGATCGAGTCGGTGCACAGCTCGATCATCGAGTGGTCGCACACCGCGTTCAGCAACAACGTGGTCGACGACATCATCGCGCCGACCGTGGACGACATCCTGCGCCACGGTCGCGGCGAGATCGTGACCGTCGGGTTCCTGATCTCGCTGTGGGGCGGCTCGTCGGCGATGTCGTCGTTCGTCGACGCCATCACCGTCGCGCACAACCAGTACGGGGTGCGCCACGAGGTGTGGCAGCGGATCTTCGCGCTGCTGCTCTACATGGCCGCGCTCGTGCTGCTGGTCATCGGGCTGCCGATCCTCGCGCTGGGGCCGGACGTGCTGCCGAAGCTGTTCCCGGTGGCCTGGCGCGAGGAGATCTCGTTCTGGGTCGACGCGTTCTACTACCCTGCCCTCGGGGTGATCATCGTGCTGGCGCTGGCCACCCTGTACAAGCTGGCGCTGCCCCGCAAGCTGCCGTGGCACCGGGGCCTGCCAGGCGCGATGCTCGCGATGGCCGTGTTCCTGCTGACGAGCATCGGGCTGCGGCTCTACATCTCGTGGATCACCACGACCGGCTACACCTACGGCGCGCTGGCCACCCCGATCGCGTTCCTGCTGTTCGCGTTCTTCATCGGGCTCGCCATCGTCCTCGGCGCGTACTTCAACGCCGCCATCCAGGAGATGTGGCCGGCGCGCATGACCAGGCGCCAGCGCCGCCGCTGGCGCCGCCTGGAGATGACCAAGGCCGCGGGCGCCACCCGCCAGGAGCCGGCGCCTCCTCCCCAGAGCCCGACTCCGAACGGCCAGGTGGAGGCACCCGCGAAAGAGCGGTCAGAGACCTAGTCGTCGCCGCCGGGGGGCAGGTTCTTGTAGATCCGCTGGCATTCCGGGCACACCGGCGAGCCGGGCTTCGGCGACCGGGTCACCGGGAACACCTCACCGCACAGCGCGACGACCACCGAGCCGGTGACCGCGCTCTCGGCGATCTTGTCCTTGCGGACGTAGTGGAACATCTTCGGCGTGTCGTCACCCGTCGTGTCTCGGGTGTCGGCATCTGGCTTCGTCAGCGTCTCCGTACTCACGGTGCAATGATGCCCGACGGTGTCCATGATTCGCTCCGCAAGCTCATCGAAATGACGCCGCATCCGCTCACCTGCTGGCAGGATGCCGCTCATGTTCCAGAAGGTGATGGCCAGCTTCGGCCAGGGCGGCGCCACGGTCGACGCCCGTATCCTCGACCGGCATGTGCTGCCAGGCGGCACACTGCACGGTGAGGTCATCCTCGTTGGGGGTCAGGTCGACCAGGAGGTCGAGTCGCTGGCCGTGACCCTGCTGGCCAGGGTGGAGCACGGCGCCGAGGGTGAGACCACGGACCTGCCGTTCCAGAACGTGCAGCTCGCCGGCAGGGAGCTGGTGCGGGCAGGCTCGCAGGTCAAGGTGCCGTTCGAGGTGCAGATGCCGTGGGAGACGCCGGTGACCACGGTGTTCGGCAAGTTCCTCACCGGCATGGCGGTCGGGCTGCAGACGAACCTGAACCTGGCCCGTACGGTCGTCGACCCGCAGGACGTGGACGCCATCCCGATCGAGCCGGTGCCCGCCCAGCACCGGATCCTCGACGCGCTCACCCGCATCGGGTTCCAGTTCCGCGACGCCAACCTCGTGAAGAACCGGATCGACGGGGTCGACCAGCAGCTGCCGTTCTTCCAGGAGATCAACTTCACGCCGTCGCCGGCGTTCACGAGCGTCTTCAACGAGGTCGCGGTGTCGTTCCTGGCTCGGCCCCGGGACGTGCAGGTGGTGCTTGACGTGCAGAAGCGGGTGCGTGTGTTGAAGGGTGGCGGGCTCGGGACTCGGGCTCAGTCGCGGCTTGGCTCGTTCGTCGTCGAGTACGCCGCCATGGGGCGGACCAACTGGGAGCAGCAGATCGAAGGGTGGTTCCGCGAGGTGGCCAAGCCTCGGGCCATCTTTGACTGAGGTCATGTCTGCTCGCTGGGGCGCTCACCTGCGTACCCTGGGCTGACCGCACGGGGAGGAGAGCGGCGTGGTGTGGGCGCTTGTCCTGGTGGTTGTGATCGTTGTGGTGGTCGTCGGGGCGGTTGTCGGGATGTACAACTCGCTGGTTCGGTCGCGGCACGGTTATCAGAACGCCTATGCGCAGATCGATGTTCAGCTGTCGCGGCGGCATGACCTCATTCCCAACCTGGTGGAGACCGCCAAGGCCTACATGCGGCACGAGCAGAGCACCCTCGCGGCCGTGACCAGCGCTCGCGCGGCGGCGGTCCAGGCAAGGCAGGGTGCCGGCCCCGGGAATCCCCAGGGGATGGTGGCGCTGGCCGGCGCCGAGAACGCGCTCACCGGCAGCATCGGGCAGTTCTTCCTGGTCAGCGAGAACTATCCGGAGCTGAAGGCCAGTGAGAACATGCGGCAGCTGGCCGAGGAGCTGGCCTCCGCGGAGAACCGGGTCGCGTTCGCGCGGCAGGCCTACAACGACGCGGTCATGGTGTACCGCAACAAGCAGGACACCTTTCCGTCCAACCTGATCGCGAACATGTTCTCGTTCGGGCCCGCCGCGTACCTCGAGCTGGACGATCCCGCCACACGCGCGGCGCCGAGGATCACGCTCGAATGAACTTCTTTCAGCGGCAGCGCGATGTTCGCAAGCTGTCCCGTCGTCTTGTCGCGCTGTTCGTCGTCGCCGTGGTCGCGATCGTGGCGGTTGTCGACGCGGTCACGTTCTTCCTGTTGGGGCTCGGGCACCAGCCCGTCGCGTTCGTGCTCGACGTGCTGATCGCGGTCAGCGCGCTGTTGATCGTCGCGATCGGGTTGACGTCCTTCTTCCGCACGCTGGCACTGCGCAGCGGTGGCGGCGGGAAGGTCGCGCAGTCGCTCGGCGGGATCTACGTGCCGGAGAACACGACCGACCCCCGGCTGCGGCGGCTGCGCAACGTCGTCGAGGAGATGGCGATCGCGTCCGGCACGCCGGTGCCCCAGATCTACGTGCTGCCGAACGAGGACGGCATCAACGCCTTCGCCGCCGGGTTCACGCCAGCCGACGCCGCGGTCGCGGTCACGCACGGCGCGTTGGAGCGGCTCAACCGGGACGAGCTGCAAGGTGTCATCGCGCACGAGTTCAGCCACGTCGTGAACGGCGACATGCGGCTCAACATCCGGTTGATGGGAGTCCTCTTCGGCATTCTGGGGCTGGCCGTGGTCGGGCGGATCCTGTTGAACATCCGCGGCGAGCGCAACCCGCTGCCGCTCATCGGGCTCGTGCTCATCGTCGTCGGGTACGTCGGGGTGTTCTTCGGCAGGCTGATCAAGGCGGCGGTGTCCCGGCAGCGCGAGTACCTCGCCGACGCGTCCGCCGTGCAGTACACCCGGCAGACCGCGGGGCTCACCGGCGCGCTGAAGAAGATCGGTGGTCTGGAGACCGGGTCGAAGCTGGGGAACAAGCGGTCCGAGGACGTCAGCCACATGCTGTTCGGCGAGGGCCGCCGGTTCTCGTCGTGGTTCGCCACCCACCCGCCGCTCGAGCAGCGGATCCGCACGCTCGACCCCGCCTTCAACCCGGCCGAGCTGGGGCAGCTGGCGGAGCGGTGGCGCCAGCAGCCGCCGTTCGGCCTGCTGGAGGACGAGGCGATGGGCCTCGCGCCGGCCGGGCAGCTGCCGTCGCCGAACATGCCGGTGCCGGTGCAGGCGCGCCAGGTGGTGGCGTCCATCGGCACCGCGGCCGCGCCGCGGTCGCCGACTCAGCGGCGGGCCGGGACGATCCTCGACAACATCCCGGCGCCGTTCCTCGCCCGCGCACGCGAGCTGAACACGGTGCTGCCGCTGGTGTTCGGGCTGCTGATGGCCGAGGACCCCCGAGCCCGCGCCGCCCAGCAGCAGATCGTCGCGAGCCGGTTCGGGCCCGCCATCGCGAACGCGTCCGGTCAGGAGGCTCAGGCGCTCCTGTCGCTGCACCCGGTGTTGCGCCTGCCGCTCGCCGAGCTGGCGTTCCCCGTGCTGCGCCGCCTGCAACGCCCGCTGCAGGACATGGCGCTGGCGTGCATCCACGCGCTGGCGCAGGCCGACGGTCAGGTGGACCTGCACGAGTACTGCCTGTCCCGGCTGCTGCACCGCGAGCTGTACGAGTCGATGCACCGGACCTCGCCGTGGCGGGGGCGTCGCGCGCCGCGGGAGACGATCAACCAGGCCGCCGCGACACTGCTCGCCGTTCTCGCGGACGCGGGCCAGCAGAACCGGGAGGACGCAGAGGTCGCGTATCGTGCTGGGTTGGCGCAGGTGGTGCCGGGCACGAGAGTCCCGTTCGCCCCGGTGCCGGCGGTCGCGCTGGAGAACGTGTGGCCGGTCCTGGACGTGTTGGACGGACCGGAGAAGCAGTTCCTGGTGACCGGCATGGTGACAGTCATCGGTCACGACGGTGTGATGACGGTGGCGGAAATCGAGCTGTTGCGCACGGTGTGCGCGCTGCTGCACTGCCCGCTGCCGCCGCTTGCGGACGCATCACCGGAACAGGTAGCACAGTGATCGGGGAAAGAATGCGGGTCACCGAGGAAGTCGCCGCGGCACTGGCCGACGGCGGCCCGGTCGTCGCGCTCGAGAGCACGCTGCTGGCGCACGGCCTGCCGCCCGGCCGCAACCGCAAGGTGGCGACCGCGGTCGAGGACGCGGTGCGTGCCGCGGGCGCGGTGCCGGCGACGATCGCCGTGCTGGACGGGCAGATCCGCGTCGGGCTCACCAGCGCAGACCTGGACCGGCTGTGCGCGGCGGACGCCGGCCTCGCGAAGCTGTCCGCACGCGACCTCGGCCCGGCCCTCGCGCTGTCCCGCGACGGCGCGACCACGATCGCGGGCACGTCGGTGATCGCGTACGCGGCCGGCATCGGCGTGTTCGGCACCGGCGGTCTCGGCGGGGTGCACCTGCCACCGCCGGACGAGGCGCTGTCGTGGGACGTGTCCGCGGACCTGGACGTGCTGGCCGGCACCCCGGTCACCGTCGTGTGCTCCGGCGTGAAGTCGGTGCTGGACATCGGCGCGACGCTCGAGGTCCTCGAGACGAAGTCGGTCCCGGTCCTCGGCTACCGCAGCGACTCCTTCCCGGCGTTCTACCGCAGGGAGTCGCCGTTCTCCGTGCCGTGGCGCGTGGACACCCCGGCCGAGGCGGCGGCCGTGATCACCGCGCACCGGTCGCGTGGGCCGGGATCCGGGGTGCTGCTGACGAACCCGATCCCGATCGAGCACGAGATGGACCGCGGGCTGCACGACCGCCTCCTCGCGGAGGGCATGGCCAAGGTGGCGGAAGATGAGGTGCGAGGCGGCGACGTGACACCCGTGCTGCTGGAGCACTTCCACACCGCGAGCGACGGCGTGTCCCTCGACGCCAACGAGGCGCTGGTGCTGTCCAACGTGGCCCTGGCCGCGGAGGTCGCGGTCGCTCTCGCTACCCGCGACAGCTGAGCTCCATGCCGTCCGCCACCGGGAAGTCGACGCTCACGTAGCCGTTGGCCGGGTCGCGGACGTAGTCGAGGTAGCCGCTCACCGAGGGCATCGTGATGTCGTCGGCGACCACCAGCGCACCTGGCGCGAGCCGGGGTTCCAGGAGCCGGAGCACCGGCAGGTACAGGTCCTTCCACCCGTCCAGCAGCACGAGACCGATCGGTCCAGGGATATCGGACAGTGTCTCCCTGGCGTCGCCTGGCAGGATCGTCACCCGGTCACCGAGGCCTGCCTCGTCCACATTGGACCGGGCGGCGGCGATCTTGGTCGCGCTCAGCTCGGTGCTGAACACGTGCCCGACGCCGTTGTCGGCGACCGCGGCGGCCAGGTACAGCGTGGAGATCCCGTACGAGGTGCCGAACTCCACGACGGTCGCGGGGCGGATCGCCCGCACCAGCGCGTAGAGCAGGTCGCCGCCGGACGCGGAGACCGGCATGTAGACGGCCGCCAGGGCATCGGCGGCCTCCTGGGCCGTGGCGCCGGCTGGCCACTCCGCGTGGCGGTCCTCGTCCCGGTTCGCGGCGGTGAACAGCCGGTCGAGGACGGTGCGGACCGGCGGGCTCTGCAAGGTTGTCGTCATGCCGGCTAGAGTAGACGCGACGTTGCGTCTTGTCTAGGAGTGGATAGGCTGCGCGACATGGACGTCCCTCATCGTGGAAACCGGCACGGCCGCAGTGAGCTGGCGCGGCAGTCCGTCCTCGAGGCGGCGGACGACCTGCTGGTCGAACGCGGGTTCGCCGGGGTGACGATCGAGGGCATCGCGGCGCGCGCCGGCGTGGCGAAGCAGACCATCTACCGCTGGTGGTCGTCCAAGGTGGACGTGCTGCTCGAGGCGTTCACCCAGGACATGGCCGAGCACCTGTTCCCGCCCGAGCACGGTGACCTCGGCCAGGATCTCCGCGCCCACCTGCACCGGCTGGCGCTGTTCCTCACCGAGTCCGACCCCGGCGCGGTGTTCCGCGCACTGGCGGGACAGGCCCAGCACGACCCGGAACTGGCCACCCGCCTCCGCACCGACTACCTGAGCCAGCAACGCGAACGCGACCGCCTCCCGCTCGAACGCGCCGTCCGCCGTGGACAGCTACCGGCCGACCTCGATCTCGACCTCGCGGTCGACCAGCTGGTAGGCCCCATCTACTACCGGGTCCTCGTCACCGGCGAGCCGGTGACGCGCGAGTTCACCGACCATCTCGTGGACCGGTTCCTGCGCTAGCACCCGTGTAGAGCCTGGCGACCACGTCCTCGATCTCCGGCTCCCGCACCGAGAGGTCCCGCAGCGGCACGGCCTGCGCGAGCCGCGCCACCACCTCCCCCGCGGTCGCGCCCTCCAGCGTCAGCGTGACCCGAAACCCTTCCGCCTCAACGCTTTCGACCGCCGCGCCAGGCAGGGTGAGATCGTCCGGCCACGGCGCGTCCAGGTCCGCCACCACACGCCGCTTCGAGCTGTACGCCGCGTGCAGCTCGTCCAGCGTGCCGTCGTGCACGACGCGGCCATGGTCGATCACCACCAGCCTGCGGCACAGCTTCTCGATGTCGGCGAGGTCGTGCGTGGTCAGCACCACCGTGGTGTCGCCGCGTTCCGCCAGCTGCGCGAGGAAACCACGCACGGCCTGCTTGCTCAGCACGTCCAACCCGATCGTCGGCTCGTCGAGGAACAGCACCTTCGGCCCGTGCAGCAACGCGGCGGTCAGCTCACCCCGCATCCGCTGCCCCAGCGACAGCTGCCGCACCGGAGTGTCCACAAAGGAGTCCAGGTCGAGCAGCGACCGGCAGTACCGCAACCGCGCCGCGTGGTCCCCTTCGGACACGCGATACACGTGCCGCAGCAAGGAGAACGACTCCATCAGCGGCAGGTCCCACCACAGCTGCGACCGCTGCCCGAACACCACCCCGATCTTCCGCGCCAGCGTCGACCGCTGCGGCACCGGAGTCAGCCCGCACACCGACACCGTGCCGCCGGACGGGGTGAGCACACCGGTCAGCATCTTCAGCGTCGTCGACTTGCCCGCGCCGTTCGGTCCGATGTAGCCGAGCATCTCCCCCTCGGCCACCGACAACGACACACCGTCCACAGCGGACACCACAGAGGCGGTCCTGCGGAACCGACCGGCCTTGCGGCGCACCGTGAAGTCCTTGCGCAACAACGAAGTCTCGATTATCACGATCCCGTGCTCCGGTAGTGGCGGACGCCGGTGCGCCAGAACAGGCCGGCGAGCGTGGCGGCGGTCAACGAGGTCAGCGGCGAGCACCAGCGCAGCCAGTCGGGCACCCCGAGCGGTTCCGACCGGCCGAGCATGGCGAGCGCCGGCAGGTAGGCGACGAACGCGAACCCCAGCCCGTAGGTGAAGAACCTCCTGAACAGACCGCCGAACACGGTCGCCGGGTAGGCGGCGACATCCTTGCCGCCGTAGGTGAACGCGTTGGAGATCTCGCCGGAGTCGATCCACCAGAACGCGACGGTCGCGCCGGCCACGAAGATCGCGCCGAAGAACACCGCCCCGGCCAGTGGCGTGAGCACGACCAGCACCGCGACCGGCACGGACCACTGGACGGGTGCGACGGCCAGCGCGACCACGTAGATCACCGTGCCCTGCACCACCCGGCCGACCTTGCGGGACGCGAAGTCCATCGCCGACAGCTGCCCCAGCGCCGACAACGGGCGCAGCAGCACCGCGTCGAACAGCCCGGACCGGACGTAGTACCGCAGCTTCTCCACGTTGCCGACGACGAGGTCCGCGGCCGGGAACGCGAACGCGGCGATGCCCACCATCAGCAGCACGTCCGGCCCGGCGAACCCGCCGAGGCTGTCGTTGACCGCGAACAGCACCCACACGGTGGCGAGGTCCATCGACGTGACCACGGTCGAGAACACGAGCTCCAGCACGAACGACAGGCGGTACTGCGACTGGGCACGCACCTGCGCCCTCAGCAGCGTCAAATAAGGATTAGCCACCCTGCACCACCAGCCGCCGCAACGCCCGCCGCTGCACGAGACGGCCGACCCCGACCATCACCGCCAGCCAGACTGCCTGGCCGGCGACCAGCAGCAGGCCGTGCCCGGTGCCGCCCCGCTCGATGAGCACGTCCAGAGGCGCTTGGAGCAGCGACGGAAAGGGCGTGCCCACCCAGAGCACCGTGACGAGCCAGTCGGGCAGCACCGCCAGCGGGAAGTACAACCCGCTGCCCACCCCGGACACCACCACCCACGCCATCTGCGCGCCGCGGATGTCGAGCAGCCAGAACGCCGTCAGCGACACGAGGTACCGGCACGCCGAGCACACCAGCACCGCGAGCACGACCGACACCGCGAACAGGGCGTAGGTCACCGCGTGCGCGGGCAGGGCGAAGTCGAAGGCCAGCAACCCCACCGCGACCGGGACCACGAACCTGGTCAGCATGGCGTGCCCGGCCCGTCCGGTGTCCGCGGCGAGGAAGCCGGCCATCAGGTCGACCGGCCGCAGCAGGTCGGACACCACCTGGCCGGTCCGCACCCGGTCGGGCAGTTCCTGGTTGCCCCAGTAGTTGACGACCGCGAGCAGCCCCTGACCGACCCACACGTACGTGACGAGCTGGCCTGGCGAGTACCCGGCGACCTGCCCGGTCGTGGCGGCCACCGACAGCAGGACGTAACAGCGGAGGAACCCGAACACGGTGTTGGTGAACGCGCCGGCGACGGTCGCCTGCCGGTAGGTCACGTAGCGGCGGAACTCGGCGCCGGCCAGGGCGGCGAGCACCCGGACGGCGCTGGTCGAGACCACGCCGATTAGCCTCCGATCTTGACGAGGTGGTGTGGTGAGGAGCGCGGTGTGATCGTTGTTGTCGGAGATGTCGCTCTTGACGTGGTCGCCACTCATTACGGGTCGATCGTGCACGGTGGGGACGTCCGCGCGAGCGTCGCGCTCACGACCGGCGGAGCAGGCGCGAACACCGCTGCCTGGCTGGCCCACTGCGGGGTCGAGACGGTTCTGGTGGCACGGGTGGGCGACGACGTTGCGGGGCGTCGGGCATCCGAAGAGCTAACCACGACCGGGGTGCGGTGCGCATTCACAATTGACCCCACCGCCGCGACCTGCTGTGTCGTGGTCCTGGTGGACGGCGACGGGCAGCGCAGCATGCTGCCGGACCGGGGCGCCGGCAAGAACCTCGCCGTCGCCGACCTCGACCCGGCGCTGCTGACCGAGGCCGAGCACCTGCACCT
>Ga0307512_10007685_pt1 | contig 10632 bp, 6 predicted proteins | sample 14_EM_MG_FD_200267 | JGI IMG/M metagenome (GOLD analysis project Ga0307512, IMG submission 200267) | Populus trichocarpa ectomycorrhiza microbial communities from riparian zone in the Pacific Northwest, United States - 14_EM | ecosystem: Host-associated > Plants > Roots > Unclassified | place... | reverse complement strand
ATAACTGACGTGTGAGATAGCCAACAGATGAATAGATATTGTGTGTAAACTAGTGTCCTGGTTAATGAGCAATTGGAGAAACTATTTACTCTGGTTAATCGGACTAATGCCCTAGTTAATGGGTTATTAGAGAAATTAGTTTCTTGGTTAATGGAATTAGTACTTTGATTAATGGGAAATTGATAAAACCAGTAATTTGGTAATGGAACAAATGTCTGGTTTGGACTAGAGAGAACATTAGTCTATGTTAATTGTATTGATTTGTAAGGTCAAGAATAAAATAAGAAATTAATTGTTTAGAAATTGATATGGTAAATATATTGAAGAGATAATAGTAAATAATCATTGTGTATAAAGCTGATTGTATTTGGTATTAAATAAATTACCAGGTACCTCACAGCATTGTGCTAAGTAGTAAATCATGATTGTAGTATTGGATTGAGATATTGATGAAGATGTCAATAAATTAGTATAGTCCAAGTATAAGGAAAACTCCACCGGAATTTCAGTAGAGTGTATATTAAATTATTTTTAAAGACAGTTATGCGTAATAGTATCCAAATGGTTGGGGTTGTCATATAAAGGGATTAATAAGTTATTCGGCTAACCAATTGACAGCAACAATAACATGTAATGAAACAAGGTGTGTATGAGTTTTACTGTGTTGACAAGTTAAGGATTTGGTATTAAATTATCCCTACGGACAAAGTTTAATGGAAAAGAAAAATGATTTGAGCACGTCTTGTAATTATAAAAGTAATGGAATATTATGTGATAAATTATAAATAATAGAACTGAACATGAAATAAGTGGAATGAATAATGAATCGAGAAAATTTCTCAATATAACAAAGATGTTATATGGACTAATGTACGATGTATCATAGATATAATAAATGGTAGGGAAATAATAAGACGACTTGAATTAAATATGTTGTGAATTAAATAACGATGTGAATTAAACATTATTACGTAATGATTTATGATATGGATTAAAGGTGGTTGTGAGAGGAAAAGATCATATGATTTAAATGTGTTGACGAAATAAATTGTGGTGTAAATTCTATGTGATATGAAATAATAACATAAACTGAATATATTCATGAAGTGGAAAGAATTATGAAATTAATCCAAGGTGAAAAAAAACACTATATGAAAGTGTTTGAATGAATCCGATCAATTTTAAAGTTATAAGGAATAAATTGTATATTGATGTGTTAAACTAGATTATGAAGAAAAAAAAAAGTTATCATGATTTAAGAATGATATTGTGATGAATAAAATGATTGAAATAAAACTTATCAGAGAATGATGAAAATGTATAATGTTGGAAATTAATATAAGATCAATGTTCTTAAAAAAAGATATATAAAATTAGTTTTAATCATATAGTTTTTAAACGTTTGTAACTGGGATAATGTAAATGTTTTTTATGATTTAATTTTTAATTTTGTGCGTCACAAGTCATTTCCTTTTAGGACATCAATTTTTTAGGGTCACCGAGTTATCTAGTTTTATGTAGAAAGAATATATGTATTTTAAGAGAAAGATAAACTTATAAATAATTTATGTGAATATAATTTCAGCAAGAGTTGTAATAAACTATGTTCATTAATAAAATTGCTGAAAGGTTGTTGGGACTTTTTTTATATATATAAAAAATTTACTCGTATTTTTACACACTCGATCAATGAAAATAAATATAAACACACTAGAATGTGAAAGTTGTTACATCATCTCTCTAGATGTGCAGTTGTGTCCTCTTCTATTTGGAGTGGCGCGTGGCGGCTAATGGTGGTTGGATGGTCACTGATGATCGTTCGATTTTTTTCCCTTCTTTTCTCTCTCTTGACAAGTAATGTACACCATTGTTCTCTTTGTCTTTTACTTTTTAATTACAGTCCTCATTCTATTAATTTCTTATTTCAGTCATTTTTCATTTATAAAAGTTTTTATTCTTTTCAATTTAGTTCTTCAATTGTAATTTCTCATATGTTTGGTTTTTCATTTTGATCCTTATTTTTTAAAAAATTTAATTTTATCCTCGGCACTTTTGTTGAAGTTTTTTTTCTTTCAATTTCATCATTCAATGAATTGTTTTTGTTTTATTTTTTTCAATTTGACCCTTATTCTTTTGATTTTTTCCCTTTTATTAAAGCTATTTTCTAATTCCATTAAACCCTCCAATTAAAATTTTTTATCCCTCTAATTAATATTTTTTCTCACCCTCTTTTTTTTTTCTTCTATCATTTTATGTAATTAATTTTTTTTTTCTGGTTTCATCTTTCGACATTTAATTTATTGGGAATTCAGTTTCGTACGATCTTATTATTTTGCATTATTTTTTTTAATATTAGTTTTGTGATTATCTTCAAGTTTTTTCTTTAGATTTATCCCGGTCTCGTGACTTAGACCATGATTTTTGCATGCCTTTTTTAAATGAAAGTTTTTTTTTAACTGTTATGTTTCTATTTTATTTTTCAAGGTATTATTCTAATTTATTTATATTTTTTTTATGAAAATAAAGTCTATTTTTTAAAATAAAAAATATTTTTAAAAAACTATATTCATAATGTGTTCAACCTTGCATAATATTTTTTATGGAGTGAGTTTTATGTTATAGAATATCTTAATCTTAGTTGTATAAGCTTTTTAATTTATACTTTGAATTTTTTTTAATGTAAAAAATACATTAAAATAACCTATATACCTGATATCTTTTTTTTAAAAGAAAAAGTTATAATTATCGGCTAATGACGAGTTAAATGACAGTTACCTCTATATGCAGAAACAGCAACATCATGCTTTTGATGACCACATTATCGCTTGTCTTCAAGCCATCGCCTCTTGTCCGGCTTATTCTTTACTTTCATGTAAAAGCTCTCCCTACTCAATCGAAAACCCTGTTGACAGAGGTGCTGTCACGACCACATAACACATAGCCCAGTAAAATGACCAAGAGTTATTGTGTAGCCAGCCCTGTGATCTAGACTCCTCACTCATCAATTATAGTAGTTGCTTAAATCTTATCAGCTCTCAGGAATAATTATATATTAGATAAATTCGCAGTACAGTAGGAAAGCTGGGAGATTAATCCGAGAGAGACCAGGAGGCTTTGTCAGTGTTATAAAAGTACTGTAACTTGTTGATCCGAGAGAGACGCGGAGGTTTTATCAGATCAGTTTTATTTATTGGTTTACAGTTAAGAAGGTGACTACATTAAAAAAAATGACGTGTCAGATGTAGAGTCGGCGTGGTCTAGGGGAGTGGAGGGGTCATAGTTCTTAAACCCGGCTTGAGAGTAGAAAGTCTCGAGTTACGGGTTAGGCAGGCCTCTACTGATGGAACTAAATGGTGATGTTGCTGTTCCTCTGTTAACTTCTCCATGGACAGACCTGACTCTAGCTTCAGCAACTGCATTTGCTACCGCTGACTCTGTTCCACTTGAAGGCTTAGAAGCCCCAGGTGAAAGAAAGATGCTGTGGTTTGGCATGGTGGCGACAAGCTCAGCAGCTGTTGATTTTTCCTTGGATGTTTCATATTTTTTCATGTCCTAAATTTGCTCTTTCTGAAGTTTTATGGGGTGTAGTTTTATGGAGTACTTGAAGTGAGGGGAAGAAACAAAGATGCTGCTCCAAAGGTGTTGCTTTATTAGCTCTATTACTGTTCAAGAATCATGCAACACAACTCCAATATAGTGAATTCCTTCTAAACTTATGTTAAGATTCCTGTAACTGCCAGCGATAACCATCATTTTACATGTCACAAGAATGCTGCAGGAAAGTACCATAGGTTTTCGTATTTATTAGAAATCCAGCATGGCGACTAATGTATATCCCAAGGACGACACTGACAGGAGAGAACGGAAAAGAAGATTCCCCTATACAGTATCCTGCATATGCTAGTATAGATACCTCTGTTGAATGCATGTTGAACTCTTCGATTCATCTGAGCAAGTTATGACCTAACTCTGCTGCAGGTTCGGGGGGCAGCTCAACAGAAACATTTGATATTGTTTGCAGGAGAGAAACACGATCCCCAGCCCATGCAATAGAATTGGATTCAATGTCATCTACATCTTCATGCACAAATTCTTTAGGATATGGACTCTTAAACTCACCTGCTGCTCTGTACTTGTCAAGGATCTGCCAATAATAATGGAGGAACTCACAGTTGACAGCTTTTGATAGGTATGCTGACACCTCTGATAGAAGAAACCAAGCACCAGGTGGGGCTGTCCAGTTCTCTATCGGCATGGACTTGCTCAACCAATGAGACTCCGATGTCTTTATGATATTTTGTAATGCCGTAGCAATTTTAGGCTTCATTCGTTTCTTATTACCCAAACTTGTGCAGATTTTCTTCACCCAAGGTGTAACCTCTCCATTGCAGATCTCTTTCAAAAGCACCAGGACTCCTGGAAACAGCGACTCAATCTCCCTCTCTATACCTTTCACTTTAACAGTAGAATTAGAGCAAGTGGACTGGTTGTGTATTGTACTCTCAGATACTGCACTGGAAATGCGATCCAAAACCAGTTCCAAGAACAATTTTCGCATTCTTCTTGAATACTAGTTTCGTTATCTGTTATTAAACGTGGCACAGAATGTAGCCACTCAATAATCACACTTTCATCTGAAAATGTTCTGAAAGCCTACAATATCAATGAAGAACATTGGATAAGAGAGAAAATGCACAAAAGAGCATATGCAACATTTTTTAAGGCAAAAAAAAAAGAAGAAGCAAACAAACCGATCAAGAGGAGACACACCAAATTAGATAGGGTATCGTATTTTACATGGCAACAAATTACAAACAATAGTTAAACGAGGAAACATTACAAGCACAAGAGTAGACCGACCTCAGACAGAGCTGAAATTGTGGCTTTGCGTATGCTCACAAGCGGATCAGAACAGGCCATGCCCATAGTCTTCAGCACAACTCCGTCAAAATTACCACCCAAAAGAGCAGTCAACTTGGTAACCAAGACAAGTGCAGCCCTCCTAACATTCGGCTTCTCATCCGTACACCTTTCCCCCAAAATATCATTTACCCCACCTTCCACCTCCACTTCTCCAAACCCCATTACTTCCTTCAAAACATCACGATATTTATCATCACTCGACCAAAACCCCACTAACTGGGCCAAATTAGATAGTGCACGAGCTCGAATTCCAGAACTCGAATCCGAGCAACGCTGAATCAATGCCTCTCCACGCATTTAAAACCGCACGAATTCCTCACTTCACAATCCAAATCCACCTCAACTAACGGATCTTTTAACAGCATAATTAAATTCAAGATCAAATCCACTCCCAAGAGCCTAAGATTGGCCTTCCCTTGTGTCATTTTCACCGCATACTCAACAAACCCTACCTGATCCTCCAACTCCATTAGTTTAACAATCTCCAGTATAGCCTCAACTGCGAACCCTCTAGGTTCCGCCTTCTCTGGCGCCATTTGAGCCAAATACCGTGCAAAATTCACCACCGCCTTCTTAACCCCATCACTTCTTTTCTCCACACCCACCATCAAAATCTTCACAAACCCCAACGCAAAGCTCCTCGCTCGCGATTTCCCCAACAAAATCAACACAGCTAACGCCTTCAAAAACCTCCACCGCTGCTCCCCTTCCTCTCCATGTTCTGATAAACACGTGACACAAAACCCTCGAACACAAACCAGCCAGTCTCTCTAACCCTCCTCCCATTTCCCTGCTAGTCACTAAAACCGGAATTTCCACTGCAGTTTGAACCAAAGACTTCAAGCTATCAGGAAACCTGTTCAAGTGAATCAAGTCCAAAACAAAAACTTACCTCTCAAGAACACCCAAAAACACTCTCATGTAAAAAAAATCCTCACTCTCCCCTCCCTTATCCCCATCACTACCTCCATTATTACACATGACAATCCCTCCTCTTTTCCTTTTCTTTTCACTTCTTAACCTCTTGATTGGAACCCGAAGGGTTTCCCGCTAAAGGGCCCGAGGAGGAGGAGCGAGAGGACTTAAGAGCCCGGCGAAGCAAGCGGAAAAGAGAGAGAAAAGAGTGAAAACAGGGGAATTGGGGGAAGAGGGGTAAATTTTAGAGGAGAGAAGGGAAAGATGAGTGGGGTCTGAGTCCATCGCAGAGGTGAGAGGAGGGAGAAGGGAAGGTAAAGAGAGGGACTTGGAGGAGAGGAATTGAGAAAGAATTTGCGAGTCATTTGTGTCTAAAAGAGAAAGGAGATTTTGGAGGGTTGAGAGAGGGAAATGAAGTGATGATTGTTGGCTTTCAGTGTTGAGGGTTTCTTCTAGGTCTGTGATTAGGCTGGAAACTCTTGGGTCTTCTTCTCCTTCTTCCTTGGATTTGACAGAAACCCAGTGTGTGTGTTTTTGGCTCTTTAGGGTGGTTTTCTCTCTCTTTCTTGAGTCTCTTGGGGGTGAGAGTTGCTCCTGTTTTTGGCTTTCCCGCTTAAAAGTTTCTGATTTTTGACCGTTTGGATATGCGGTTGAAGCCGTGTTTTCAAAATATTAGATCGACGCCTTTTACCAAAAAAAAAAACAAAAAGGCCCAAGCGTATTAACCTTGATTGAATTTCTAACGACTAAAAAAACTGATGAACTTTTAACCAAAAAAAAATGAGGAATCAAACTAAACTTTTCAAAAAAAGTTGCCATTTATTTTGCATGTATTTTTTACTTTGGTTTTTTGTTTTTTAATTCAACCTTAAAAAAAAAATAAAAAAGTAGTTGAAAGCTAATTTTAGCTCTAAATAATTCAATTCAATTGTGCAAAAAAAACAAGTTTAAGAATTAAATTAAAAAAAATTTAAAAATAACTATCCCAACTGATTTGTGAAAGAGTGTATAATATATATTGCACAATGAAAATACCTCACAGTTTATTTTTTTTATAATAATAATTACCGGGTATGTAACGATCCTATTATATATATATATATATATCAAAATTCAACGGAGTTGTATTATAACAAAATATGACTAATTACTATATATGACCTATAGATTTACATGCACTTAATTATTCACAACATCTTTTATCAAATAATTTATCCTTAATCAAACTCTTATATTCATAATATAATATCCATTAAATCAATTCCTTCATAAGGATCATAAATCATCATTAATTTAAGATTAATTTAAACCAGATGTTTATTCTTTTAACCATTTGGATTCTTTAGTTGTCTATGATATTAATTCTATCACTTGGGGATTTAATTTTTCTAATTGTTTATTGACTAAGGAATTAGTTTTTTTTATTATTATTAACGTGGGTGTCCGGGCCAGCTTGCGTGCACCTCGACTAATCTCACGGGCCTTGAAGTTAATGAACATGTAAGCCTCCAGTGGTCCTGAGATTTGTGAGACTTGAACTAGTGATCTCTAGGGAACAAATATAGAGCCTGACCAATTGAGTTATATTCTTTAGAGTTAAGAAATTAATTTCATGATCTATCTAGTGATCGGGATACTAATCAAATTACTCCGGGATTGGTTTTCTCAACCCCTCTAATAATTAGAACACTAATTCCATTAGTTTCTATAATCTAGCTTTCATATTTTTCAATTTAAACCAAGATATAATTAAAGAAAACTTCAACTTAACTTTTATACACTCAAATAGTTTCCTTGAAGATGTTAAATGGTCCCACGGCCTCTCTCTTACCAAAATAATCAAAATATATATCGTGTCAACTATTTGTCTCGTCGCCTGCCATGATTTTTTCAGTTGTTTTTAGCTAGACGAAGGATATTGATAATGATCAATCGTCTTGAATCTTCCATCAACATGACATGGCAGAGCGAACCATGTCTCCATTAATTCACGATGATGATTCAAATTCATCTATGTGCATGAGATACAAACAGTTCCTATAGAGGCAGTCTAGGTTTAGGAATTTTAGTTGGGGTTTTTTTTTTAATCCAAATCATTGAAGAGACTAGTTGTTGCTCGGAGGAACCCTATTTGTTGGTTTGTTATTGATTGTTTTTCCAAATTATGATCGTGAAAATAATGATTTATTCTTACTTCATTTTGTATAATGAAATTGCTATTTTTTCAAAAAAATAAGAGGGATAGAATTGCTAATTTTCCACATATGTTTATAGTTATGAAAATTTAAACATTACATGCATTAAAAGAAACTAATTGGCATCGAGGAAACACTATAGTTGTAGACTTATTAATATTGTTCACTTGAATAATGTGATGATGGTTTTGCCCCTACATCTAAAAAACATAATATCAGTTGTCGAGGGCATTAAAGTTTTTTCATATGGCCTATTAGTCATTATCAAATTGACCGGAAACAAATAAATCTTTTTTTATTTTAATTGCACGGTGAAACGAACAGGATACCATTGAAAGCAAAAAAAAAAAAAAAACTAGTCTTAAGGGGTGTTTTTATATTTTCATAATGATTTTTTTGTTATTATAATGTTATTTGAAGGACAATTTAGTATTTGACAAACTATAAAAAATAATAATAAATTGAGATTACCAAAATGCATTTAAAAGAAAAAAAATAAAATCGAATTTGAGTGGCTTTTTGTCTTTTTACGTTGGTATTTTTGTTATTATTAAATAAACTCGTGGGTAATTTAGAATTTGGCTATATATATATAAAGGACAAGCATATGTACGACACTAGTGGGTGCATGCAAGACACCCACACACTTTCATGTGGCATGTGCGGCACCTTTTAGCATCTAAAAATGCTTTTCTGTCGAGTTCTTTTTCCTATAGAGTGACGCATGTCAACTTAGGTGATTCGGTTTATCGTCGGTGAGCCTTTATTTTCTTCTTCTTCTTTTCTCTCTTCTCCCTCTAAAATTATAATTTGACCATTTTTGTTGTTGGTATTTCAACTTCAGTCCCTATTATTTTGATTTTAACTTGTGTTATTGACTCTTTTGTAAAAGTTTTATTTATTTTCAATTTCATCCTCCAATTCTAATCTACCAAATATTATATTTTTTTTCAATTTAATCCTTATTCTTTTTATTTCTATTTTTTTCTTGATCCTTTTATAAAAGTTTTATTGGTTTTTTAATTATATCATTCAATTCAAATTGATGGTATTATGTTTTTCAATTTGGTCCTCATTGTTTTGATTTCAATTTTTTTTTCTTGGTCAATTTGTAAAAGTTATTATTCTTTTCAATTTCACCCTTCAATAAAAATATAAAATTGATTTTTTATTTAATTTTGATCTTCATTTTGTTAATTGTTATTTTTTTAATCCTTTTGTATAATTGAAATTATTTTTTAATTTTATCCTTTAATATTTGATTGATTGAGAATTAGACTTTATGGTTTTTACAAATAGAATGTGATGCAAACCTCGTGATCACGTAACCCACAATCAAGATTGAAATTTGATATCGGAAAGTCAAAAGAGGTCTGATAGGAATGTGACACAATGAAAACTTGTTCCAAAGCACCTGCATTATTGGAATTAAATCGAATGAAATCACAAAGCTGATTAGTCTTTGATAAGTGGTTTAATGCTTTCAAGAACCAAAAAAAGCAAGAATCACTCTCTCACACACACAAGCTAAAAATTCAAAATGATATTAGTCAATGACTGCTGAATTTTAGGCTTATAAAGAGTTTAAATACTCTTATAAAATAACCATAATGGATCTACCATTGTGGACTAAATTGACTCACCTACAAAATTAGCCCAAAACCTATACTAATAAACCCAAAATACTGATCTAAACAAGCCTTGAATCTTAATTGAAAATCAAGTATTAATTAAGTCTAAACAAGTCTTGGGCTATAGCTGAAATAATAAAAATAAAACTTCTAAGTTAATTTTATATGATGCCCATAACAAGAGAAGAAAAAAAAACAATGCAAGTCTGATGTGAGACTTATTTATAGACTGTAATGTCGCCCAATGATCATAAAAGCCAAGAGAGAAGTTATTGCACCTATAGTTTCAAAGATAAAAAAAGAATTTTAATTGTAACCTTGTATTTATCTTTTTTTATTTTGAAGGAAAAGTTATTGCCTTTATTATTCCTCTTTGTTGCCAATTAATTATCCTTTTATCACTAGTAAAACAATTAAAGTTGTTGAAATATTGTACTTGTAAATCTAGGAAACTTTGCTACCACTTTGTTTCACTTTTAAGTTTGAATTCTTTGTTTTTTTTTTTTGTTATGTATTATCCTCACCTAAAATGAAAATAAATTAAATAAGATATCAAAAAATAATTAATTTTTCTATACACAATATAAAATCCAAAATTAGTATGGAATCTACAAAGCATAAGGAAACAACACAAAAAAAAGGTGGCCGAAACTAGTGCAAAATTAACAGCCTTGTTGTCGAAAGTTTATGGCCTAAATAAGGTTGGATTGGACCCCTTTTGCACATGAATTAAATGCATTAAAGCCTCCTCTTGATGCTCAAATGGATCTCTAATTTATGCCTTGACCAAAACTTGCAAGACTAGTTCATTCAATGCTTTTGTTTTAGACCTTGTAACTAGCTCATTTGGAACAAGTAATGGATCATTGTTAGTGTTTGTGGGTTGATCCACATCAGGGTGTTTCGGGTCTAATGACTCGGGTCATGAGTATGAAAAGTTAACACAAGTTTTTTTTTTTAAAAAAGAC
>Ga0307512_10007684_pt1 | contig 10632 bp, 8 predicted proteins | sample 14_EM_MG_FD_200267 | JGI IMG/M metagenome (GOLD analysis project Ga0307512, IMG submission 200267) | Populus trichocarpa ectomycorrhiza microbial communities from riparian zone in the Pacific Northwest, United States - 14_EM | ecosystem: Host-associated > Plants > Roots > Unclassified | place... | reverse complement strand
ACGGACAACTAACCCAATTCCGCCCAATCCAGGGTTCGTTCTCTCTATGCCGGAAGACTCAAGAACGATCGAGTCGCTGTGGCCCACTGTGAAAGGTGCACCTACCCCTCTCTTCAGCCAACCGCGCGCTCACATCCCCCTCTCCTATCAGAGTTCATAGCCCAGCACCCCCAATACCTCGCGCCAAACAACGCGATGGACTTCCTGTCCGACAACGGCGGTATCGACTACAACGACTGCTATTGTAAGCCTTTCCCCCCACAGTCCTCCACAGATGAACCGGACCGGCTGATGACATGGCGCAAATAGTCTTTAACAACTTTGAGATTGCTGATATGAATTTATGGCGCGGAGAGGCCTACTCGGCGTTCTTCGATTACCTCGATCACAGCGGCGGCTTTTATTATGAGGTGCGTCTCTCACCGCTACTCTTCAATGCGAACAGGTCCCAATCGAGATTTGTGTGTGGACAGCGCTGGGGTGACGCACCCGTTCACACGATCGCCGCGGCACTCCTCGCGGACAAAGACGAAATCCACTTCTTCGAGGAGATCGGATACGAACATTACCCATTCGTACATTGCCCCCAAGGTGAGATGTGGGAACGTGGTCGGTGTTCTTGCGAACAGGAAAGAAATTTTGGTAGGTCGCGGGACGCCGTCATTGCTTGCTTGCTCGTTCGCGTGGCGTCGCTCATGTTCGTTTGTACAGATTACCACATGGGGTGGTCGTGCTTGCCGAAGTGGGATCAGGTGAAGGACATCCGGCAGGAACTGTGACGTCGATGTCGGTCTTGAACAGCGAGGACGTCGCGTGTAAGGTACAACTCCAGTGGAGCCACCGAGTCCGGTCCTTGCTATCTCCCCCACTTTCCTCGACCTTGACATTTTGCATGTTCTGCCTTCACCCAACCCACCCAGCCCCATTTACATTTATTTATTGTGTCGTTTTTTATTTCCTTATTTAGGCTTTTGGGAACGTGTTGCCAGAACTTTCCTCCTGTTTAGACCTGACCACAACCGATAGCAAGGCGCAGTTTGTGCACCTTATTCCATTACGGACCCGTGGCGTTGCGTATAGGCTTACCAGACATTCAGCCTCCGTAGGTGCTTCAAATACCCCTCTGTTCCACCCTCGTGTCACCTCTTGTATATTTATACTCGTCTCCTGCCAACTCCCTATATCGCTACGCCTGGCTGTTAATTCTGAAAAATAGAGTGTCTCATGTGGGCAGCATTCGCACGTAACTTTTGTGTAAGTTCCACTTGGAGCTCCTCATATACGGCGTAGGATACAAAGGGTCCAAGGGTGCACACAAATACCGATTGACCTCACCTTACTCCGTTCGGGCAACGTGATCATACAAAGGGTAATCAGCCATGTGGCCGTGTGTGTGTGGAGCTCCCAGGGTTGACTCGAAATCCTCCAATGTTATAGTAAGGGTGCAGACCAGCCGCTATTTTGTCCTAAGTTTCGTGCTACATCTTGGAAGTGCCAAAGTGACAGGGTCTGGGCGTGTTGTTGTTAACGTCCGAATCTGCCTAGATCATGATTATGATAAAGGTACCCAGCCTCATCTTATGTCCGCCGAGTGTGATCGACAACGACCGCAACGATTTACCACATATCACATATATCATATATCACATCCCGTGCTAGTAAGGTGGACCCCCGACTTTTGCAGTAGCTTTGGGGATCTCACATGGATGGGATGTCACCGCTGCTGCGTTATTTGAATCATGACCACGTTTGACACGTCTCAATTTACCGCTCATATTGACGGTGTTTAATCTAAGTGGCACACCTTGATACGGACAGAACTTCCCCGCAACTGTTGGTGAGTGTAATCAGCTTCTCACCGAAACAGTTTGAGTATGTATATACAAATCTAACGTACTGATGTCTTTGCAATTCCGACAATCCACTCCCTATCTGCCAATATTACTTCAGCGAGGTCGAGGTTTAAATTATTCACCACGACGTCGCGATATGGCAGGTTTGTCTCGACATTGTGCTCGTCCAAAAGTTTGCCAAATACTTCTGTTGAAGGGCAAACCTGGGGCCCAGTGTGTGACGATGACGACGTGTCTTCCGGTATTGACGAGGCGTACCGCGTGAGCCGAGGGTAATACTGGCGTAGCACTAGCGGTGAACGTCCTGTGATCCAGGAAGGGCCAGCTGGGGATAGCAGGGTTCTTTCGAATAAGTGTGTGCTGGATGGGCCCCAGTCCGCCCACGGCACGTTGCGTACGCCCGTGCGAATAGCATAGAGGAGTGCCTCAATGCCGATGATTAGTGCGTGGTTATGTGAGCCCCAAGATGGGTCCGATGTCATGCAATAATCGAGAAGAAGCGCTATCGTGCCGGCTGTGGAAGAGTAGAAGTGAGAGTGACTTGTTCGGGAGGACCTGGATCGTGCGTAGTTCTTTGAGGTTGGGACCCACTCCACAAAAATCCCAGACGAGTCAACAGCAACGCCTGACATCAATGGTGGTAGCTCAAGGGAGCATATCGTCTGTAGAGACGGACCAGGGGAGGTGATCTCAAGTTTACAGACCTCTAAGCTATTCCCGTCATACTTCGTCAGTACAAAGATGTGGTCATTAGTGACCAATGCCTTGAACGCTTCGGGCTCTGGCGTTGTCGTACGGGGGTCTCGCAAAGCTTCAGAGTTCTGCCTGAGCCAGAGAATGGATAAGACCTACCAGGGCCATTCACAAGCGTCACGTTTCCCGCCTTCCATGAGACCAACAAATAGAAGGCGATGTTCTTGCTGTGATTCCATAGTAAAACCAAGATGTGCTCTCCCAGGACCTCTGCACTCACGACAGTATGGCAGTGCCCATAAATTGGTGGAAGCGACACAGTATGCATTGATGAGAGAGGATGAAGTGAACCAGTCGTGAATTTCAAAATGGCAAGTTGTATCTGGACAGCATCACCATCTCCAAGCCGCTCGTGGCTAAGACTTCTGTCAAGTTTTGCACCTAAAGTGGAATTGTAAGGGTTACAAACCTGAATCCTACGACCAAGTTATGGTCTATCGCAAATTTGACATCGTCTAGAGGAGGAACACGACTATCGTCTATTGTGATGTGTACCCAACGCAGCTCCTCGTTCCGAGCGGCAGAGTAGAGGTCCGTATATCCATATTGCTGCGGGTCTGCCCATATGGATTCGTAGATTAAATATCCGTCTTGAAGAATAAAATGATCGGGAAAGGACTTATTGGTAACACATTTGGTAAACAAGTTGAATTGTGGAGCATTCCATGATTGTTCGTGGCGTCGTAGAAGTTCAAGACGTTTGGAATACGGAAAATCGGGAGGTAGAGAGTCCTCTACACCATTGATATGGGCATGAATGATGTACTGCAGGTATGCGGTACCAGTGATGATGTCACCCAACGTGCGGCATGTCCACCGCACGGAGAACAGATTCGCGACAGGAAGGTAAGTCAAAACCTTGACAAGCAATTCGGTGGGGAGATGGAGGAGGATGCAGGATGGATAGGCAGATGTGGTGATAGCGGCTAGTTTCACCGGCTTTCGTTTAATACTGCGATTTGATCGTTTTGGAGCCATCACATAGTCATTGGCAACTTGAACAACCGAGACAACTCCGAGTCGGAGTCAGTTACGGGGTGTTGCCCACGACCCACGTGACCAAGTCCTCAGGTCAATTGCGGGCCGGGTGGCCGGATTGGTCAACCGATTGACGTTCGTCACTGTCATCCCTCCTGCTATCATATGATACTGTCTCTGACGATGCAGTGTCATCCCTCCCCTTTGGCTTTGAGGACCCTGACGGCACCTGTCTCCAAACCCTCCTTCTCAGCAAAATGCAATACACCTTCAGTCATGTGGAAGTGATCAAACGCTGGAAGCAGAGGCTCTCTTCTCTGCGAGGCTAGATAGACAGTAGACCACGCAGTCCAGAAGCAGCCAATTCACACTGCATATTTACGTACTACCATAGAATTCCTCAACATGTGTCTTTGTACGTAGGTACGTACGTAGCGATAGAAATGCGAATTCCAAAAAAAAACAAATCCGACCGACATGTCACGTGAATGAGGGTGCCCGAATTGACCCCATAATGTCCTGCCTAAGCTAAATGGTACACCGTGATGCTGAAAGAACCTCCCTCCGGCTGTTGGCGGGTGCAATCAGTTTCTCACCGGAACGCTTTGAGTATGTATATACAAAACCAACGTACCGAGGACATTGCCATTCCGACGACCCACTCTCTATCTGCCAATATTTGTCGGGCATGGCCGAGGTTTAGATCATTCACCACGACGTCGTGATATGGCAGGTTTGTCTCGATACTGCACTCGCCCAAAATTTTGTCAGATACTTCTGTTGAAGAGAACACCTGGGGCCCAGTCCGTGATGACGATGACGTGGTCTCCGGCATTGACTGGGTGTACCGCGTGCGCCGTGGGTAATACTGGCGTAGCACTGGGGGTGAAATTCCTGTGATCCAGGAAGGGCCAACTGGGCCTAGTAGGGATCTGTTGAAGAAGTGTGTGCTGGATAGGCCCCAGTCAGCCCATGGCACGTTGCGTTCGCCCGTGCGAATAGTATAGAGAAGTGCCTCGACGTCAATGATTAGTGCATATCTACTTGGACCCCGACAACTTTGCTTTAATATGCGATAATCGAGAAAAAGTGCTATCGTGCCGACTGTAGAGGAGTAGAAGTGAGCGTGACTTGCTCGGGAGGACCTAGACCGTGCGTAGTTCTTCGAGGTTGGGACCCACTCCCCAAAGATCCAAGACAAGACAACAGAGACGCCTGATGTCAATGGTGGTAGCTCAAGGGAGCATATTGTCTGTAGACACGAGTCAGGAGAGGTGATGTCAAGTTTACAGACCTCTAAGTGGTTCCAGTCATCCTTCATCAGTATAAACACACTGTCATCGATGACCAATGCCTTGAACTTTCCGGACTGCAGTGTTGTCGTATGAGTGGGATCTCGCGATAGTTCAGAGTTGTGTTTGAGCCAGAGAAGAGATAAGACCTACCAAGGCCATTCACAAGCGTCACGGTTCCCGCCTTCCATGAGACCAAGTAGAAGGCAATTTTATTGCTGGGATGCCATAGTAAAACCAAGACGTAATCTCCCAAGACTTCTGAGCCGACAAATACATAGCGGTGCCCATAAAGTGGTGGAAGCGACACGGTATGTGTTGATGAGAGAGGATGAAGTGAACCGGTCGTGAATTCAAAAAAGGTAAGCTGTACCTGGACAGCTTCGTCGTCTCCAGGTCGCTGTTGGCTATGGCTTTGGTCAAGTTTTGCCCCCCCAAAAAAAAATTAGAAGGGGTACAAACCTGGATGCTACGACCAAGTTATGGTCTACCGCAAATGCGAGATTGTATAGACGAGGAAGATGTCCATTGTCCATTGTGATATGTACCCAACACACTTCCTCGTTCCGAGCAGTAGAGTAAAGGTCCGTATATCCATATTGCTGCGGATTTGCTCTTAGCTTTTCGTAGATCAGATAACCGTCTTGAAAAACAAAATGATTGGGATAGGACATATTGGCAACGCATTCGGTAAAAAAATCAAATTGTGGAGCACTCCATGATTGTTGGTGGCGTCGTAGAAGTTCAAGACGCTCAGAATACGGAAAATCGGGAGGCAAAGAGTCCTCTACACCGTCGATATAGGCATGGATGATGTACTGCAGGTATGCGGTACCGGCTATGATGTCACCCAACGTGCGGCATGTCCACCGCACGGAGAACAGATCCGCGACTGGGAGGTAAGTCAAGATCTTGACGAGCAATTCGGTGGGGAGATCGAGGAGGATGTAGGGTGGATAGGTAGGTGTGGTGATAGCGGTTAGTTTCACCGACTTTCGCGTTATTTTGCGATTTGATCGTTTTGGAGCCATCAATAGTCCATTGGCAACAGCGACAGTGGGAGCTCGGACTGAGGTGTTGTACACGGTCCACGTGACCTTGCTTACACTGACCTAGCACCGTCAATCGCGTCACTTCACACGGGAGAAATCGTCCCCGTTTTCTATGCGTACGTGTACGTCTTCTCGTTTTTATGAATCTGAATGTGGTAAGTTATTTGCCCAGACGGATTCACGCTTATGTAAACAACCCAGCACCTCAATCCCTCATCGAGGCCTCATCGACGGTATCTCATTATCCCCCATATATAACCAAATCCAAGCTCTCCTTTCGGGCATGTCTAGAAGTCCTCCGGGGTATACACCTCCCGTGGTAGGGTGGGCCACTGGCGGCCCTTAACGGTGCTGCCCATCGAAACCTATGATCGGACACGCAGACACTTCACAAACCCCCACTCATCTACTATCACTCATGCAGGTCAGTTGTAGCGTCCGTGTAGTGCTGAGGATACCTGTGACAATCATCTTATCACCTCATCAGCTCATTTCGTACCCTCATGAACACCCTCCCAGGGTCTTCCCACCATTCGCCGCCTTCGTAGCGTGATGGAGAAAGTAGGCAGCCTCCGCACCGTGCTTTGTAAACCAACACCGTTGCTCAGGTCGTAGTGAGAGGTCCTTGTATCTGTGCGTAGGTATCCTCGTCTTGAATCGATTCGGTTTTCCTACTCTCGCGGAGAGATATGTGCCTTACCCCTCGCTCAGACATACTTCCAAGAAACATCTCACATCCCTTTTCAACAGCGATTCCCAAGACGACACCGTCTCCGCTGTGCGACCCGCTAGGCAATGCGCATGTTCCGCCAGGTCAACGTCGTGGACATGCGTGTAAGAGCGTGAAGACCCGTTGCTGGATATATGGGCGATACGAACGTGATTCCCATGGCTACATGACAAAAGACTATATTGCGGATTTGAGGACGCTATCGGGGTATTTGATGTCAACTATCCAGGTGAAGGCACACGGCTCGCGACGACACCGTCCAGAAAAAGCAGAGACGGGCTGAATCGTACTTGTCGTGCTTATGGACCTGTGAATCGGAGACTACGCGGAGTAGTGGGGAACTGATCACGAATTCTTCATGCAGGAACCGTTTCGGCCCTCGGATTTTGCCCTTTATATGGCCCCTCATACCGACTGTATGCGGCGGGTTCCCTCTCACCATCGTCTGCCAACTCTGCAAATATAGCACCTTTCGACGAAGACACAGGCGAGAAACCGGTGGGATGGGTCGGCCATGTCAAAGCAAGTGTCATGCAGGTCCGGCTCCGATTCTTGATGTCGATCCATCAGTTGACCTCTCCGTGCAGCTCACATTCGATCCTCTAAATTCCCATATAATATATGCCTCATTTTGGCGGCGCGATGAGATCCACAGCTGGGACCTCCGTGGCAGTACAGTGACCCGGATGGAGACGTTTTGTTATGGCAATGGCTCAAGGCTCGAGACGAACCAGAGGACGAGATTTAACATTGATGTTGGCGGAAAGCTGATGGGCGTTGGTGATCAGGTGGGCGTAAAGCAAATGTCCGGGCGCAAATCTTGGCTGAGGTCATTTCCGGCATGTTTAGCCTGATTAAGTTGGGTGCGGCGCCAAACGAGGTCGGGGCCGGAGAAACTCCCCTCAACTGGACCGTTCCGTCTCTGAAATATCACGCGCACGACGGTATGGAAATATCCTTCCAAATTATCGTCACGGATTGAACGATTTGCAGATACCGTCGGGTCCGTTCCGTTTCATCACCGTCATCCACTTTTACTTTCCGTCTCTGGATCACACCATTTCAACGATATCGACAGTGACGGAGAAGAAAGCTCCGACTCATCCGTTTTGGGTGAGGCGTCACGAGGCGACGCAGGAACCTTCATACGGAGACATCGCCACCGCCCGCCGCCGTCCTTCCGAGATAACTCGCTCAGGCTATGCCATTTTGGGTGGGCGTCACTTTGCCCTGTCGAAAGAAAGATGAATGGTGCATCAGTGTCGTGCGTAAATACTCGCACACAGTTGTCGTACTCCTGACCCTGACTGGGCCCTGACTTGGCTATGTGTTTTTTACTTGGCAGAACGGTATAAATAGCGCCAAACTGGGGAGCTCTCATTAAACAAATCCGGGCGTCGTTGTAAGCGAGCCCGTTTCAAACCACAACCATGTCACCCATCCTTTCAATGTTGCTTTTCTCCCTCTCCTTGACCGCTTCATCCGTGGCTACACCTCTCTCCACCAGCCACAATTGTAGTGCGAGCCAAGGCACGCCATTAGTCCTTGCCCCCCTTCACACGGTAGAGCATGAAGCCTCTTACGGACTTATCAATGACTCGTATATCGTCATTTTGAAGAAGGACATGCCACTGGCGGCTCTTGATGACCACTACAACTTCCTCGAGACAGCGCATGCCGAGGACCCCCACTTGGACGGTAATGGCGGGATTCGTCACGTGTTCGACAGCCATATCAAGGGCTACGCTGGTAAGTTCACGGACCGAGTTCTCCAAAGGATTCGCGAAATGCCCGAAGTGGACTATGTTGAGCGTGACCAAATTGTCAGGACCCACGAGGTCCAGACCTCTTCCCCCTGGGTACGTCAGAAATATGCTCATTTCGCCATGAGTACAGTATGACTCAAAGCCACGCAATCTTTACTTCAGGGTCTCGCGCGTATCAGCCACCGCCCAAAGCTCTCCTTCGGCACTTTCACCAAATATGAATATGACCATACTGCCGGCGAAGGTGTTGATGTCTACGTCATTGACACTGGCATCAACATTGGTCACAAAGAGTTTGGAGGGCGTGCATCATGGGGCAGGACTATCCCCTTGAATGACTCTGATGAAGACAACAATGGCCATGGAACCCACTGCGCTGGCACCATCGCCTCACGCAAATATGGCGTAGCCAAGTCTGCCAATGTCATTGCCGTCAAAGTTCTTGGATCGAATGGCAGCGGATCCATGGCCGATGTCATCGCTGGCGTCGTTTTTGCTGCTGAGTCCGCGGTCAAGAAAGCTGCCCTTGCGACCGCTGAAGTCAGGGCTACTGGAGAAACGAAGCACAAGGGTTCTGTTGCTAACATGTCTCTAGGTGGCGGGAAATCCCGCGCTCTTGATGAGACGGTTAATGGCGCTGTCGATGCTGGCCTCCACTTTGCTGTTGTCGCAGGCAATGACAATCGTGATGCGTGCACTTTCTCTCCAGGTGCCGCTGAGAAGGCCGTCACCGTTGGGGCGTCCACGCTCGGTGATGAGCGTACCTCCTCCAATTTCGGGCCTTGCGTCGACGTCTTTGCCCCCGGCGCCAGTATCCTATCCACTTGGATTGGATCTGATTCAGCCACGAACATCATCTCCGGCACTTCCATGGCATCCTCGCATACCGCCGGTCTCCTGGCGTATCTCCTTTCCATCTATCCATCCGCCACTTTCGACCCCACTACATCCACCCTTGTTCGTACGGGGCTTAACACACAGCGCCCTTTCACCAGGTCTTTCACCAGACTCTATGAGTCCGTGTACAGCGTGATGCCCCAATGGGTATCTAGCTTTCTTCCTCCACCTCGCCTCATTGAAGCCGTCACTGGCCTGATTGATGTCCAACCGCTCAGTCCCGCTGACCTCAAAGCAGCGCTGATCGGTCTCGCGAGCAAAGACATACTTACTGGGATTCCCACGGATACGGCAAACCTGTTAGTCTTCAACAACTTCACCACTAGTTTTTGAATATCTTGGGTAACAATTATTTGCGCCTGTTACCGTGACGTTTGTGTGCTTTCGAATGTAATTGGTTCCATCCATATTAAGTCATACGTGAATTGAGCTCTTCCTTCTCTGATTATAATTGTCAGTCGACGGGTCATCATCCTACAAAACTGCTGATTGTGGGGTTGTAGGTCACTGTACGGTCCTGCCCTCCCCGAAGATAGTTTCCTCCAATAGTTGCAGATAACAAAATGTAGTATTGCGTATCACTTACGACCTAATTTAGTGTAGCACCAACAACATTACTCGGCTCCATGCCCCAACAGTAGCTGCATAATGTCAGGGTGTTTCTGTGCTGATGCTATTTGGAACGCAGTCCTCCCCTTGTGGTTCTGAGCAGTTGCATCTGCGCCGTGCTCCAGAAGGATCCGAACAATTTCCAAGTGTCCCCAATGCGCCGCCTGATGCAACGGTGTCACCAACTCGCTGTCCTTGACATTCGCATCCGCTCCGTGTTCGAGGAAGAGGCGTGCAATTTCGAAATGTCCTCGATACGATATCTCATGCAACGGTGTCCAATCCAAGTTGTCTGGAGCCGTCGCCACCGCACCGTGCTCCAGCAGGATACGAGCAATTTCTACATCTCCTCGATACGACGCCCGATGCAACGGCGTTCGCCCCAGGTCATCCGGTGCTGTCGCGTCCGCCCCATGCTCGAGAAGGAGGCGAACCACCCTCAGGTGTCCTCCTTCTGACGCATAATGCAAAGCACTCCGCCCTAAATCATTCTGCGCTGTCGCATCTGCCCCATGTTCAAGGAGGTCGAGAACGACTTCCACATCTCCCCGATACGATGCCTCGTGCAATGGCGTCGACTTGCGCTTGTCCTGAGCTCCTTTTTCTCCAACGAACTCGCGAAGGACTTCAGTTACGTCCGAATGGCCTCCTTCCGATGCCTCATGAAATGGTGTCGACCTCCGCATGTCCTGGGCCTTCGGA
>Ga0307512_10007682_pt1 | contig 10633 bp, 10 predicted proteins | sample 14_EM_MG_FD_200267 | JGI IMG/M metagenome (GOLD analysis project Ga0307512, IMG submission 200267) | Populus trichocarpa ectomycorrhiza microbial communities from riparian zone in the Pacific Northwest, United States - 14_EM | ecosystem: Host-associated > Plants > Roots > Unclassified | place... | reverse complement strand
CAACATCACAACATCAGCCCCCCAAACAATTCCTGTTTCCAACGCTCCCATAGTCGCCTCGTACCCCCTTCCACAATTATGCATTACGCATTTCACCATTACTTCATGGGGGTTTCTCGGGTCCCTGCGTTAGAACATTCTCCTTCCGTCCCTTGGGTCGCTACGACCTGGACTTCCGGTTCCTTATCATTTTGCTCATCATCCTGAGCTTTCTTTTCCGCTTCTGCGGTCGATGGTCCCCCATCCTCTGTCTGATCCGGCTTCTCTTGTTGATCCGTGGTCACATTTCGATGTTCCCCCTCTCTCTCCTTCCAGGTACGTCTTTCTTCCCTCGCGACTTTAATTGCCTCCGGCTTCGTAACACAACAGTTGGCCTTCGCAATATGATTTCCCTTGCAATTGACACATTTGTCGACATTATGGGCGCAGTTCTGTCCTGCATTAGCCTTGCAACCTACAACGTTGCACTTATGATCTTTCGTTAGATGTCTTCCTGCACACAACATACACGCCGGCATCTTCAAAGATCCACATTTCGCATCAACATGTCCCCATCTGCTGCACACCCCACAAAAGGAATCTGGTCCGGCATTCACAAACTTCTCCACATCATACTTTACTCCTGCCGCTCTCAAACCTCCTTTCAAAACTTTTTCGGCCATTTTTCTTCCCTTGACCGCAAACACAACCGAAGATGCTTTCTTTCCTTCCGCCTTCTTCTTCTGTACATCTTTTGGTCCTCCAATCCAGCTGATGGCGAGGGGCAACACCACCCCCTCGTTCTCAGCCTGCAATTCCTGCCTCAATTTTTCAAGTCCACCTCCTGTCTTCTTCCCCAAATACCTATCAAAATTGACCCCGTGCATTTTTACTTTTTCCCAAAGTTCACTTGTCTCGATGTCCACAATTCCTGCGTCCACCTTCCTTGCTGCTTTAATTACAATCTCCCTATACCGAATCAACATTTCGGCCGTTGCTGTGGGGGTCGTAATCGTCGACAAGCATCCCTGGGTGTTCTTCGTAACTCCCTGAATGCGAACAAAATGTGGTACCTTTGCCTCGAAAAGTGCTCTATTCACTTCCGACGAAATGTCCAAATCTTTCTTCTGAGAAAGTGGGAGGCCATTATCCCTCTTAAAGGTGACTCTCCTCTTCTCCATCGAATTTTGTCCTGGGGGGACCGGCTTCATCTCTTCCTTCTTTTTCTGTCTCGTCACTTCGACAAAACCATCCCCCTTCTTCTTCTGCTGCTGTCCCAATTGCTGTTGTTGTTGTTGTTGTCGCTGTTCGGGTTGCTTCTTTGGTGGTGGTGGCGCGGCTGCCCTCTGCTCCCACGTTTCCTTCTTCTTTTCTTCCGGTTTCTTAACTTCCGGTTTCTTAACTTCTGGCTTCTTGACCTCTGGCCTTTTAAACCCCACCCTTGGTCCCTTTGGTACCGCCTCTACCTCCGGTTTTTTCACCTCTTTCTTTTGCTGTTGTGGCACCGCTGGCGCCACCGGTTTCTTCTTCAGGATTGTAACCTGCCCCACCTCTAGGCGCGGAAATTCTTGTCTAACTCCTCCGGGTGGTATAACCGGTGCATGCTTGGATTGCTCCAACCGTTGCTCATCCACCTCCATCTCAGCCCTAACGACTCTTTCCACCTTCCTATTTTCTTCCATGGAAAAAGTCGCTCCTGGCTCAAACTCAATATCACTCATCTCTTCCTCCTCAGGGGTGGCTTCTACCTGTTTCCCCCTTCGGATTTCATCCTTCTTCCGGCTTTCTTCCGCCGCATCCTCAAACCTTTTAACCACCCTATCGGTTAATTGATCCACCATCTTTTCCATGCAAGCACTCATTGCATTTTCAATTGTTTTAGCCATGTTAACCGGGGCTAACTTGGCCACCTTTTTCTCAATCTTTTCCAACCTCTGGTCGAGTTTTCCCGCCCTCTCCATCTCATACTCCCTACTCAACTCAACCTCGGTCAAAACCTTTTCCGACGTCCTACGAATGGAGGTGACCCCCTCATCCGTGTGGTTCTGTCTTGCCGCCATAAATTCTGCCTGCTTTAGGCACCACTCATCATATCGCTCGTCATGCAACTGACTCGTGGCCATATAATCCCTCAGCCCATTAGTGTTCCGAAGATACTCACTAACAAAAGCTTCCAGATTAACTGGCCCATTCTCATTCGGCAAAGTTTCTGCAGGCTTGGCCCAATCGGCATCCAGATTTTTCCTGCTTGGCGTCTGCGGCATATTCGGGATTGGTCGTTCGGGCGTTACCGGCCTCCTAACTCCCTTCCCCTTATTGCGCTTTTTTCCCTTCTTGGTTGGTGTCATGTAGGGCGACTCATCCCTCCACTCCACCTCCGTCATCATATCATCTTCGTTGTCGCTACTATCGCTGACTTCGAATCTTCTCGGAATGGGTGTGTGAGCTCTCAGGGTCTCTTCCATTCCCCCCTCTTTTTCGGCGTGTTGTGAGGTATTTTCCTCCGACTGAATATACCTGCGCGCAATAATTCCAACACTCGCCTTGGGAGTCAAAAAAGGATCCTCCGTCACAGCGTTTAGAGCGCTCAGAGGTAGCCCCCTAAGGCTTCCCTCGTAATTCGTAGATGGCAAAGGGGATGCGACCCTCTCCCTCGGCGTTTGCGATGGGAAGGAAATTTCACTTCCCCCGTAATTCGTAGTCGGTGGCGGCGACAATGAAGAATCGTCGTCGCTCGAAATCGTGTGAACTGCGTGACCGCGCCTGTTCCCATATTCATCAATAACCGAATTTTCCCTCCAAATCGGCTCAATAATTTGACTCAACTGCCCATCTGCCATTACTTCGGCATTATGAATCCTCACTCCATGGTTATACTGCTCTCTGGTCAAGGTAACCGCTGCTGGTTGCTCCCCCAATCCCAGATAATCGCCTAACTCCTCCTGACCGATCTCGGAAGTTGTAGCTGTCCCGTCTGGATCCGTAGGAAGCGGTCCAGTCATTTCGTTATGTCTATCGAGGATGTCCCCGATATGACTGCTGGATACGGCCGAAGTAGTAGTCGACTGCGCGCTCGACCCTTCCTTCGCCATTTTTTCTTCTGCCACTCTCGCTCTCGCCACGGCTTTTTTGAAAGTGGTTGTTGCTCCGAAGAGACTCATCGTGCTTAGCTTCTGGAGGACTGAAGATCGTTCAGCTGAAAACCGAAGCAAAAATTTTCTCGCGATGTCAAGCTTGATTGGATAAAATCGGTCTTGGCAAAACTAAAAGGTGGTGTGGTGTGTTGTCGGAGGTGTAAGAACTGTTGTTCTCTCCTGCTGATCTTGGAGAAGTTTGAAAGGTTGCACAGTATGTAGATTTTCAAAAAGCTAGACCTCCAGAATACATATACTATCTTCCCCATTAAGGCAGGTGACAATTACAAGACTGCTTTTTGCTCCCAACATAGCCAGTGTGAGATCTGGGTTGTGGCGGTTGGTTTGAACAATATACAAGCTACCTTCGAAGCTGATACCAACAACTGCTTTCATCTTTACACTCATCCATTTGCTGTGAACTATCTTGATGATGTACTTATATACTTGACCAATATGAAGAAATATGCAGGGCAGATATGAACAGTGTTACACCAATTACAAGAATCCAATCACCAGGGCAAAGCCACCTAACATGCTGTTAAAATGTCACAATACAGTATACTCTTATTTGTTGCCAGTCCTGACAGGATCAAAATAGATGTGGACCACAGTCCCACAATGGCGGACTGGCTGACCCAGTATTCTGTATGGGACACATTAACCCAATGTAAAACCAGTAGAAAGGTATAACTGAACAACTTAAGAAATCTAAACCCCCAGACCAATTTTTCCCTGTGCTCCTAGCTGCTCCCAGTCAGGCTATATGTCAAGCTCACTGCTCTCAGAAACTCTGAGACTACTCTCCGGTTCTGCTTACTCCGTGAGGAGTTGTGGAACCAAATACAACAATATTCCGATGAGTGTATAGTTGCCTTCAGAATTCTGCAAAAGTCAGCCAATAAATTGTTTAAATATTTGAGCTGTTGGGAGTGGTGGCTGTATCCCCAATTGTATTCAGGCGGTTCTTCAACCGCAAGCCATCCTCTCTGGGAGTTGGTTTTGTAATGTATATTGATGATAGTACAATTCAATAAAGCCTCTTACTCGTACTTCTCCACCCCTCAATAGAAATTGACCGACAGTCCAGTAGGTAACTTAATCTACATGAAAATAGAGAAGACCTACACTATGATAGATTTTGTCTGATGCGGCATTCTCTTGTGCCAGATGTGCCAGACCAACTACTACTCCAATGGGGGCAAGATGAATCATATTTGTCCATTTGACAACCTGGATGCAACCGCAATCATAATCAGCTCAAATGTGCAAATCTTTGTACTGTGTTGGAATCACCACTGTATATTGTTCAGTGCAAGTACATACTACCCAGTGTTGAGTCTCCTTGCACCAATTAGATTATGTCAATATGGTTTTTCCAGCTGACAGGTGGTCCTGAAATTGGAGGATGTGGTTTGGCAGTGTCCACCTGAAGTATAATACTGGGAAAGATGGATGTTGGCCTTGGAAGGTGTTATGGAGGTCATTCTCTTCACTTTCTGTATATTGGATGCAGATGTTGTGGGATTCAGAAATGATCCCTTCATTGGCATTGGTATATTCTACCTTGCAAACAAGTGCCAGACATTTAACAGAAGTAGGGCAGTGAATTGGTTGATAGTTGAATAACAGCTTACTCTGAAGATTAATAAATATGCTGCCTTGAAGTACATTCTGAAAAGATCTGAATACCAATCCAGTAACATCGAGTCCCCAGTCCTAATCAAGTTGTGAAAGAAACGGCTGTTGAATGTGGGAAATCCTGAAATGAACTGTTGGATCGCTGGGTGATATATAGTTGACAATTCCACACACACTGTTGACATGAGTTTCTCTCATATGAGCTACCTGTTGAGATACAGGGTAGAAGAATGGACCATCCTGAGAATGTTGGAGATGTTAATGATGGGTGCTGAATGAATCTTGCTGTTTATCAGTAGCCAATGAGAGGTTGAAACATTTTGCACAGTCAATATTTTATGTGCCGTGAATTGCAAGATATGACAGTGTCTTCTCCATACAGTTAAAACCAGTGCATGAGTCATTATCACTAAATATCTTTCAACTATAATTGACTTGGTTGGTAGCTTGATATGCCTTTTCACATTGCTGATATGTAGCCATTCAGAAATATAAGTGATACAATTGTAACCAGAACCTGTTTGGCAAACTGACTCTGATATAAGGCTCACAAACACAATCTTAGGATATCCAAAATATATTACTGCCATTTGCATGGTTTTTGGGAGCTTTGAAATGCCAAATCACTTCCAGAAAGTTTCAAACTTGGACATGCGGTTGGATTGTTCCTTCTTGAAATGCTTCTGCTCCAACCAGGTGATGCCATAAATCCCTCATCCCAGAGAGTCTGATGTGGTTCTGATCTGCAATACTTCAAAAAATGAATTCTATCTCAGCATTAGGTAGATGGACCTGACATTTCACCTGTGCCAATAACTCTTTTGACTTCTGACAATCAGCTTCAACTTGTTTTCTGGCTGCTTGCCATGCTCAACCATGTACTCCTGAAATTGCCTATGTTGTGTTATAGTAATCTTTCCAGCCCCATAGACACAGACAGCCACTGCAGCATGACTTTTATGAATCTTTTATTCACTTATCTGATGGGATTCTATTGCCAACTGTACATCCACTTTGGCCATTGAAGACATTAATATTTTCAGCTGTGAAAAATCACCCCCACTGTGCCAAAATCTCATTTGTGAAGTGTCTAGTCCATTGAGGGATTGATCAGAGTGACTTTGTTGGCTAACAAGTACAGTGAATTTACACAATACCTGCACTGCTATTATTAACATTTCATCACAGGCTATTTCTGATGCAGCTTTCCCATCATCCTTGGAGCAGAAATGAATCGGAGTGCAGCTTACTGTGAGGGATTGGATCATTCCACTGATCACATTTTCTTGCCACCAGCAGCTTGTCAACGAATTCAATTGTATAGTGGGGTGCTGGAGGCCGAGAAATTGACATACAGATGTCAATCAACTTTCAAATTGATCCTTTACATATTAGGCCTTCAGGTATCGAAGCAGCCATTTGAATCTATCATTAACTAATCTCTGGAGCAGGTGATGGAATTCATCCGGCTACCAAAGCCGATAGACAGTGCAGAGAGGGTATTGGCAGAACTCATTTCGGATTGGGTAAACACCAACAGTGTGCAGGGCATTGATATCAGTGGCTTCCAGAAGGTGCAAGTAACATCGGTGAACTGTTTAGTTATTGAGTGGTTGCAATGTTGGATGCTCCATCCCCACAACTTTAGGAGTTTTACACTCTAGGCATGAGACATATGAGACTTAGGAAACCCTAACTAGATTAGAATGATCCCAGACCAAGGTAGCCAACAGAGGGTACAATTGCCTCTGGAATCCATCAGGGCAGTTGTACCTTATGCTGCAACCTGTTACATTAAGCTTCCTGAGTGGTGACAGCACCGTCCCAACTGCATTAAGCCATACTTTGTCAGTGATTTTGGCACCTTGCATGGGACATGGGATCAGCCTAATGAGAATGCTGGCGCACATTTTAGGTATTTGGTGGATATCGTTTGAAAACTACCAATTGTGAGACACAATGGCCAGGCATGCTGATTACTCTCAAATTTGGTCAACTGAGTCTTGTGGGATGTACAAATGCCAGGCTAAATCATTGCCATAACTGGATATTGATCGTATATCTCCCCCAATCATCTGCATGTGTTTGAATTGCTGAATATGCACCCTCACTCTGAGTATTTATGGTGTACTGATTCACAGTTGAAGTGAGTCTGAAATGTGAGATGTGCTAAGAGGCACTGTATACATTCAGTAATATCCCTGTGGTAGAGTGTTCCAAAGATATGAGAATGGTCTTCAATCGAAGGATCATCGCAAAGCCCATTGTCTTCATCTCAATGAAGTGTTTGCAGAGTATATACAGGTAGGAATGATGCAATTATGAAGTATCTCAGTCCTTGCCTCAGATGTTGATCTATCCACAATTCCATGTGCTATGTGAACTGCTCAGCATATTGAAAGTTGTGAGTGGAGCATAGTGTTAGCAATGGTTCCGGACCGTCACTTCGGGTCCGGGTCCGGGTCGAACCTGAACCGTTGCCAAATTGGCGGTCCAGGTTGTCCAAAAACCTGAACCGTCAACTCGGGTACGGTTCGATGGTAAACTCCCAACCCGTCTGAATTGTGCGGGTTGTCAGTGGGTCAATCCATTGATTCAATTAAGGCTCTTGCTTTCGGAGTATGTGAATTGTATCTTAGCAAAATCGCATTTGCAACAACCAAGGATACATTTTGCATGCTTTGCAGCTTGCAATATCGATTGATTTGGAATCAGTATTGTATCTTGGATACATTGTATTGTTGTCCATCACGGCGGTCAATAATTCCGTTATGAATGCGGAGATCAGCACGATGCCTTGATTACCAAATATGCAACAACTGAAACTGTTGACACAGTGTTGACGCTCATTTTCAGGATGCGGCAGGGAGCATGTCACTGTTGTTTTTGCCAGTAAAGGCTGCCAATATTTAATAGATGGATGTCTGCAATCAATCGGAAGATAAATTACCCAAGATTCGAAGCTGAAAATAGTTGACGCTCCGTTGACACTCATTCTCAGGATGCGGCAGGGAGCATGTCGCTGTTGTATTTGCTGGTAGAGGCTGTCAATATCTGACAAATAGATGTCTACAACCAATCGGAACATAAATTACCCATGATGTGAAGCCAACCATTGTTGATGCTCAGTTGATGCTCATTCTCAGGATGTGGCAAGGAGTATGTTGCTGTAGTTTTTCCCAGTAAAAGCTGTTAATATCTGACAAATGGATGTCTACAGCCAATCGGAACATAAATTACCCAAGATGCGAAGCTAAACATTGTTGACGCTCCATTGACACTCATTCTCAGGATGTGGCAGGGAGCATGTCGCTGTCTCATTTGCCTTTAAAGGCTGCCAACATATTGGTTATACATCACAGCGACCAAATTGTTGTTTAATTACCGTACTTACAAAACCACAAATCGTTGATGCTCCGTTGACGCTCATTGTAATGTATTGTCAATTCAACTACTGCTTCCATCGTTAATAGTTTTCATCATGATTTGACCATAATGCTAGTCTTTCTGCCTGATTGAGACTTGGCCTTGTGACAAAGCCGAGCGCAGTAACATTCTTGCACTGTTTGCACTCATACGACTAAAATTTATGTATCTTGCCAAAAGCTTCATTGCGCCGGCTATACATTGGTTTATCAACCGATATTGACAAGCTACTGCTCACCATTCACCCATAATATATCACTAACTAAAACTCTATTTCAAGATACACAAAGAAGCTGGTGAAACATTGACGCATTCTGTCCGACTTTTTTTCACTCCCTTTATCCTCCTCATTTCGATTGCATTGAAAGTCATTAACACTGTTTCAGCCTGTTTTTGTGACTTCAGTGTAGACCGAATCAATCCGGGAACATTTGGCGCGGCGCTCACATCCCGCTACTCTGGGCAGTCAGGATCCTCGATACTATTGTCTTGCTCTATATCAGATTCAACGTCCGCCCCGCAATAGTCTTGGCTGGCATTTGGATTATGTAAGCCCCCATTCCAGTTAAGCCAATCTTCAGTGTCCGAAATGCTTTCAGGTGCGTTGTCCGCATCACTTTCGACTCGATGAGGGTTGATTCTTCGGCTTCGACGGACATTCAATATTTCAGTTCATCATCCAGGGACGTCCTTCGCAGACAAAGGTGGTGGCAGTGGAGCTCTTTCTGACAATTCAAATGCAGCTGCACCATCATGTTGAAAGAGTGACCAGGATGCATTGATGATCTGTTCTGTGTCCGAAATGTATCCTGTGGCGGTTATCTGCGTGTTTTGAGCGCGAGATTCCTTCTGGGTAGCACATATGTTTTGGCTGCCCTGCCACATCTCCAAATAGTCGTGAACCTAGGCCATTCTGTGCAATTTCCTTTCCTCTGCCTCTTTCTCAATTTCCGAGTCGTTTTCTGTGTTCATTGTATCCAATTCTGGGTTAGCGCCTGCCAAAATCCCGTTATTGGCTCGAGCAAACTGCCTTACAACAACTTTTTGACAAAATGCCTCGCCTGTGGTTTTTGACTGCCTTCCACCGATAACATCACGTCCTAGGGAAGAACTGGCCTCCACTGCGAGACCATGTGGAATGATGAAGAATATGGCGCGTGCCACATTACAGCGATTGGGGTACTTCATCAGCAAAAAGTGTCTCCGTCTGGGCGGAATGGCTCCATCAGAGTGGACGCGCTCAGTCGGAGCTGTCAGAGACACCCCGGTGGCGGATCACTCCGCGTCACATATCGCCCTCCGATCGCTGTTTCGCCCTCTCTTCCCGCTCAGATGGTGTTGTATTTTAAACAAACACTCTGGCGTTGTGGCCAACTGTGACCATACATCGGAATGGGTTCATTGGGTACACGCTTGCATCGGGATTGCAATGCAATGGGTGCCGCAGCGAAAATCTCTCCTCGCGTTCCTTCTCCATTAAGGTCGAGGAGTGTAGGACGGTGAGCAGATATGGTACGACCTGGCCGTGAGGATCCACGAAATCTTGGAAAGAGCAAGTGAGACCAAAAGTTGGGAAAGATAGAGTGTGAATTTGCATTGTAAGATAAGAGGAGATGGAAATGAGATGATGTCTATCTACTCCGGGGTCTGCCAAATATATACTCCCTGTCACTCTGTCCACCTCCGTTACCTCTGTATCTCCATACAACTGCCGTCGCTCGTTGAGGATGTACTTGATTGAACGTGTTTGAGATGCACTTGGAGACGGAGATCGAATGAACTCAGAGATGCACCTGGAGGCCGGGATCGAGCGAGTTTGGAGATGCACTAGGAGGCCGAGCTCAAATTAACTCAGAAGATGCACTTGGAGGCCATGATCAGTCAAGTTTGGAGATGCAGTCTGAGGCTGTGACCGAGCGACTTTGGGGACGCCGTTGCAGGCGATGATCGAGCCAGATTGGAGGAGTACTTGGAGGCGGTCGATTTGGAGGGAGGCGCGACGGCAGCTGAGATTCCATTCAATGGTCAACTTGTAATTGTGGGAATGTAGAGAGTTGAGTACAAAATCCGCCAAGAGATGAGCAACTGGCTGTGAGCGGGAGACTGTCGATCTTCGGATGATGCTGTACTTGGTGTATGCTGTACTCTGTGTTAACTCATGATTATGGCATGGAGAGATAGAGAGGGATGACTTAACTTCATGTTGTTAGGTGATGGTAGAGTTGAGCACAAGAAAGTGAGAGATCGGGGGAAATCATCATGAGAAACTGGGACTTAGAGAATTTCGTGTGCAAATCAATTGACCATCCCCGATATGGCAGGTACAAGTCCCAATTATGCGCGAACTAACACCGATACGAGGTCTTCCCAACTGAATCAGGCAAGTCATCCCCCTGATTTCTCATATCCGCTCGTATCCTCCATATCATTCTCATCTTCATCCCCCAACTCGC
>Ga0307512_10007679_pt1 | contig 10640 bp, 8 predicted proteins | sample 14_EM_MG_FD_200267 | JGI IMG/M metagenome (GOLD analysis project Ga0307512, IMG submission 200267) | Populus trichocarpa ectomycorrhiza microbial communities from riparian zone in the Pacific Northwest, United States - 14_EM | ecosystem: Host-associated > Plants > Roots > Unclassified | place... | reverse complement strand
TATGAAAATTTTATATACATTTGTATGATGATGTTTGTATGTTGATAAGAAATGTTAAAAATAAATTAATGTGAATATAAAGAATGATGGGATGCAAATCCTTGAAAATAAAGAATGATGTTTAATAATGGCCTTGTATGAAATAAAAGAGGCATCGACTGCGAAATCACAAGCTAGCGAAACAAGACCATTAAGAGGAACATGTAGGTGTATACCACCTCATCCTTGTCCTTCTAAAATTTTGTTATGTTTTTAATTCTTATTGATTATTACCAAATGATAATAAATGAAAAGGGAATATCTTAGTGTTTAAGGAATTGGACTAACGTTGACATAACAATTTCATGTCATAGCATTATATTATGACATTACACATTTTGCATCATTGTTATCAGGTTGGATAAAAAAAAATTCAAAGATTAACTTTGTATATTAATCTTGTTGTTATGAGAGTTGACCACATGAGTAGGGGCATATGATGAATTGTCGGCCACATAAGTAGGGGCAATGATGTGTATAGCCGACCATAAGAGTGAGGAAAAATAAATAATAGTTGGCCACATGAGTGGGGGAAACATATATTAACTAGCCACAAGAGTGGTGGCAGACATGAAATAGATAGCCACAAGAGTGGGGGGAAGGGTATAGTAGCCGACCACAAGAGTAGGGGAAAGGATTTGGTAATTGAGCCCAGGATTTGAGGGGTAAATAACTAGATGTATAGCTGGTCACAGGTGTGGGGGAAAATGCAATATCAATTTTCACATTAGTGAGAGTTGAAGATGTTAGAAAAGAATTGCCAATTCAGGTGTAAGAATTTAAGATCTTCATGATTATATTGTACCAATGAATGCTTATTATTTTGTTGGAACTTAGCAATTGATTTAATGGTCAATTATATCTATGTCTTTGATTTTAATTGATTATCTTTGTATATGTTGTTTTTTTTTCAGGACCCTCTCATATCTACCATGACTAGAGAATTATCTGCTTTAGTATTTTAGGTTTAGATTCTCATGTGTTTTTCTCAAGGATTTATAATAAAGCGTTAGAATCATTGAACTATGTTTTTATTTGAAAATTAGATTATAAACTTATGTTTTAGTTGATCATGAAGTTAAGAATAATAAGTTTAAATTTGCTCATTATTATCATTTCAATTTCCAAAGTTATTATCATTATTCAATTCTAGTGTTATTATAATATGTACGTCTTAATTATTCCATATTTTATGAAATGTTATAATTTGATTGATTGATATATATAAATGGTTGCCTTTTTGGTACTTGACACATGACTATTGTTGTATGTTAGCCATATAAAAGTAAGGGTTGTTACAATTATGGTTAAGAGAAGATGGAAATCACCCTTACAACATCCTTTCAAACAAAATGTTACCTTAGCTATTTATTTTCTCCTAAGTTTAATTTACATATGCCATCTATTGTCCAAATTATTTCTAAGTTTATTCTCAAGTCATTTATTGTTGATCAATATTCATCGAATTAGCGTTAGGCCTTGAATAAGTCTCAAAACTCAACTATCTTTTTTCTTATTATTTTTTTTTAGTTAACCTATTTGTTAAAATCCAAGTTTAAACAAAGCATGTCGTTAACTTGATGAAATCTCATCGATGCATTTTTTAACATGTTTTAAAGTCAAAAAATCACACTAGGCCTACATCGGTATCTAAAAACTAGAAGACACATTGACCTATCTATTTAAAAACAAAGTTTTGATCAAAACATAATGCAACTTGATGAAAACTCGTCGATGCAATTTTTATTTTTGTTTGAAAAACAAGTATTTACACACACACACACATATTTAAAAAGGCAACAACATTATTTTACAAAATGACAATAACATTATTGCAAAGCTAGTAAAAATAAAAATAAGTTAAAATAAAAAACAATATTCGCACACATGCATAATTTAAAAGATGGCAACACAAGTTTATAAAATTAATATAAAGCATAGGAGAAAAGTTGTAGATTTCCATAAATGAATTTATTTCACACACATTCTTATGTAAAAATGTGAAAATATAGTTTTACAAAATAAAGCTAACACTATTGTGAATATGGTAAAAATAAAATAAAATAAAAATACATGATTGAGTAGTGTTCATGTATGATGAATAGTAACATGATCATTTTTTTAATGTGAAAATAAACTTGCATGCAAAACTTTCAGGAAGAAGAAGAAGAAAGGATAGGGGGCTCATAGGGGGCTCAGCTACCTCAGCTTCTTCTAAGATAAAAAAAAATAGAAAAAAAAAGGTTATTGTGGTTGCTATTTGTGGCGGAGACAACAATGGTGCTAGTGTATAGTGGTTTTTATCTCTTTCTTAATCACTTTTTATCTACTTATAGGTTTTCTTTATTTATCTTCCTATTAGCTTCTTTTTCTCTCTCTTTTTCCCCTTTTCTTTTGTTCTTCTTCTTGTCCCCCTCTACAACTTCTTGGTTCAAACTAAATCCATTTCTAGCCTAAAAACTCTATTTTTCTTGTCTCTCTCTCCTAGGTTTTTCTTGTTTTTCTTTCTTATTCCTCCTCCTTTATACTCTAGAGCTCAAAGTACCCTCACTTCTCCTAGGTTCACTTCTCCTAGGTTGGCTTCGTTACACTAGTTTTGCAACTATTTTAGAGGGTAAGAACACATGTTTTTTTTTCTTTCAATAATGGAGTTCACAATTAGATGAGAGGAATGGTATGTTCTGTAATTTTTTTGAAGGGGCAGGGGAGAAAAAATTGAGGCCAAAGTCTAGCCAAAAGACATGAAATAAAATATATTTTATTTTATTTTTAATAGATTTTTTAGCATGGTTTTATCATATTAATTAATTCTTTTTTCTTTTCATTCACATACAAAATATTGAGGCATTATATTAATGTTTTTTATTAAAACTTTCTTTTTAGATTATTATAAGTTTTTATTTAAAAAGTGATGCTTATGATAAAAAGAAAATAAGTTTTCGTTAAAATAATTAAGAAATAGAGTAATAAGAATGAGGATTTTAGATTGAAGAGATGATGTTACCCTACTTAATTCAAATTTTTGTAATTTTTACAAATTTTTATTTTTATTTTGTTGCTTTTTATTCAAAAACTGTGATGCTAATTAAAAAAAAATATTTTTATTCATTGATTATTTTTTATGTGAATGTATATTTTTTATTATATAATTAAATAAAAATAAACTCTAAAAAGTTATTGCAACATCGCGCGCGTGCAGCTACACCAGTTAAAGCTAAACAGAATAAATACACGTGGTCCTGTTTGTTTTTGCGTTTCAAAAGTGCTTTTGAAAAAATTTAAATTTTTTTTGTTTCAAATTAATATATTTTTTGTGTTTTTAGACCATATAAAAAACATTATTTTAATATATTTATAAATAAAAAATATTTTAAAAAATAATTGTAACCGTATTCCCAAACATCACAGCCCCGTACTACGTGACCTGTTTCTGTTTCCTCAAAGGTTCTTCCCTTTCATGTATTAATTATCCTTTGCGATTGTACATATATGTTAGGTCTCAGCCTCTCAGGTCAGTTTCTCTTGCCAAGTTCTGATCACTGAGCAGCAGCTAGATGATGAGAGAGTACGTAGTGGTCCATGGCCAAATCAGCCAGGTAAGGTTAGAGCAAAAGCCAAGAGCTAGTAGCTACAGGTTTCCCCAGAAGAAACAGACTCCCCTTGTTCAAACACACATGAAGTAGCATTGGACAGCAACACAGACACCTGCATGCGTGCGTTGGAATTCACGGCCTTCCAGTGAGCCATAACGTGATGGCAATGGGGGACCTAATTAAAACACTTGTTGCGTTGGGACCATTTAAATATCAAGGGCCGTGCTGACATTTTCTCCATCTATACGATACAGTTTTGGACTGGTGGCCTCCATATGCCTAAATAATTCACTTCACTGCGTTTTTATTTGTTTTCTTGCAGCGTTGGCATGGAAGCACTTCCCCTGGGCTGCAAAGTTTTTGATCCATCCATTGGTTTAATTTAATCAGCAAATGGGAGGAGCACTTGATATTTGAACCACAGCTCAAACATACAATAGTCTCAAGCTATGGTGGCTGTACCATACATAGCAGACGACAACCACTCACTATTATTGGCTAATTCTTTTCTTTTTTCTTGCTTAATTTTGCGTTGAATTTTCAGGTGAGATTTTCTATCCTTGAATAAGAGTTGAAAGAAAGGAAGAACATCTGGTATGCCTTTTTTGTAATTAATTTAAACGGTGAGCTCAAGGTTCAAAATCTATCTCAAAAGAAAGTATTTTGGGTTTGAAATTTACACAAATCTATATTGTATTGTGATTAATTTTCATTAAATAGAATAAGAATAATAAGATTCGAACTCGAAATCGTTTAGCCAGCAAAACTATGATACCATATGAAATAACCAAATAATCTTATTAGTTTAAACTGTTATGTAGTATATATATCTCAATCTACGTAAACTTAATTTATTATTTTTGCACTGAATCATATTTCAAGGTACGTATATTCAGGGCTTAATATTATTATGAAATTTTATATCCTTAAATAAGAGTGGAAAGAAAGACCATATGGTCGTATTTTTGACATTCACGGCTTTTTCGTAATTGAATGTTTTAAAATAAGATTGATTAAACAAATTGCTTTTCCGATGCTGTCTTGCACGAACTTTGTCTTGCCCAATCCAACCTGTCAACACCAAGCATGAAATCATAGTTGATGACTAAATACAAAGAGGGTTTGAAATTCAGATCAATGTTTTTGCCTTTTTTCGTTAAAAATGAGAAGTGTCTATTCACTTTGCAACCTTTTTCTTCATGAATCGCCACCTTTTTGACCACCAAGCGCTCAGTTATGCATCTTTTCTTTGCCATGTTATAGCTCGTATGTTCGTTTCTCTATACGCATATGCCTTGCCTCTTCCAGTGTCTAATCAAACTCGTTTCCTTCTCCAAACATCTTGGCCTTTTTATCTTGCAATGAATTGAATGCATATTTTCGGTGATAAGATTAATTTGTAGGGCACTTAATTTGACAGCAAACAGTTAGATCTCAGATGTTTCCTGCCCAATTTGCTCGAAGAATTAAGGAAAGATAAACACCATGAGTATATATGTTTCCTGCTCATTTTTTTCCAATCTATGGAATCACCTAGGAGCTACATATACATATACACAACGGCAGTTCCGTGGTCATCTTTTTCTTCGTTGACAAGAAACTGAACAAAGTGAAAATTTGATTGAAGCCAGCAAGAATCAGCAAAAGTGATTACAAGTCGGAATGCTTTATCATTTTCTACGATATTGTCTTTTGGTTTGGATTAACATGGCTTATAATCTCCATCTCTTCAGGCGTCAATTTCTGGTGTGGCCGTATATCACTTAATCCTCCCTTTCCAGGTCAAAGATTGCTATCAGGCTCGGCCTCACACACGCCCACGAAGGAGTTCTTCCTCTACAATGCCACTATAATTTTCTAGCGTCCGCACAAGGACATGGAGTCGCTTTTAGGTGCAATTTATCTTTTGGTTCACATCAAAGAGGGATTAGAAAAGTCAAAGATATTTTTAACCATGGCGACTTTAAAAAAGGAAAAAAAAAAAGAGGAGACAAAGTGCTAACTAATTATGACAAATAAAATCCTAAAATAAACACAAGCTAGTCTTTTTCCTCCCTCGGAATCTCTCCCTCCACCTGTTTCTAATGGTGATGCGGGAATGTCTGTTCCCTTCGAGGAAAGCTCAGATACGAAAGGTTGGAATTGTGATGGTGTGGCGCAGATTGAGGAACATGTCGAGGAGATTTTGTGGTCAAAGTGAGACCCTTTTGCATTAACATCGAGCTGGGCTCGTACTTAACAGCATCTAAAAAGTAGATTCAATAATATAAGAAGGGCCAGCCACTTCCTACTATATTGCCAACATCATTTCACAGCACAGAATTTAATCATGAGACTACTACTTCTCTATCCCTTTTCTCTCCATTTTGCAAAATGTTCATTCCAATATCGAGCCCAAAAGGTCAATTTGACAAAGGTTCTTACACTTGGGTTACAGACAAATTACTGGCCCCCACCCTTGTCTTTCATTAATCCCCAGTTTCCTCCACTAACCTCCTAAAAAGAAAAAAACATCATGAAAATTCCTGCCTTCACCCCTCCTTTTCCCTCCTTAAACAGTAACTCTTCCTTTTCCTTAGTTCATGCAAAAACTCCACATGGGAACCGCTAACACAAGGCTTTAGGTATCATTCCATGCAGCAAAAACTGGCAAGTGAGCCATGGAGATTCCTGCTGGCCTCAATTGGGCTGCTGCTTGGATCCAAGGAGTAACGCTGGTTGTAGGGCCTATGAACTTTGATGCCCGTGGAGGTTTAGCAAAGAGCACAGGGGTTCCGGTCTTGTCAGGGCTAGCTTCTCTAGAGCTGCTCAAACTGGTCACCAAAGATGAGGGGTTCGAGAGATGAGTTCCTCCTAGCTTGGCTGATTCATCTACCACTGGCTGGCTAGAGTTCACTGAATGATCTATACCCATAAGATCTTGCACTGCCACTGAGAAAGAGGTGCTTCGATAATTCCCAGCACTCATTGACTTCTGATTAAGAGATTCTCCACTGGCATTTGGCTGTTCCTGCGGAGACTGGTATAAAACACAATTGTTCTGTGTTGATGTGTTATAGTCAATGGCCTCAATGCTAGATTCTTTGTCTCGGTTTCGCCTGGCTAGTTCTCCAGCTAGAAGCGTGTTGCTGGCCATGATCCTATCAACATCATATCTTGTTATGTTAAAGTTTGTCACAGCATTAACCCCCCGAAATTTGATCGCAGCAATATCATAAGCTTCAGCAGCTTCCTCTTGGGTGCCTGAAATATGTTTTCATTAAACACTTGAGCAAATTACAATATCCACAGCTTAGTATAAATTATAAAACACTACAGCCACTTCAAAAAAATTTGCCTTTAATCAAGCATTGTAGTCTGGAAATACTTTTATTCCTCTTTAGCATCTTAACTGGCAAAACAGCCTTATAAAAGTTCTAGTAGTACTGAAATCAGTAATGTATCGCATAGTCTCAAAGTAAGCATACACCATCAGCCTTATAAAAGCATCTCTAGTCTTTAGTGGACATTGGGGCAAACATGTCATAAAATGAGCCCTTAAAAGCTCTTTATGCCCAGAAAGAGTCCAACAAAATTTTGAACTTGAAATGAGTGGATGAAGAGTAAATGGCAAACAAAGCGAGAAAGCATTTAAACTTAAGCAAGAACTTACTGAACGTCCCGAGATAAAGGTCCTTGTTCCCTGCAACCCGGCCTATCCTTGCTTGCCATCTTCCATGCTGGTGATGCCTACACAAGATGGAAAATTTGGGAACAGGACAAGAACTAGAATATCAATTGGATTGAACTTTTTGCAATAAAATTGGCTGGTAGTTACAAGTTAAGAAGAATAAAAACCTTGTTACTCCTCTGTAGATTGAGGCCCCCCTAGAAAACCCACTACTTTTTCTGTAAAGCAAAGGAGAAGAAATGTTAGCACCCTCGTAAACTAGGAACTCAGGAACCATTTCAAGGGCAAGCCATTGCCTTACCTCCGTAAATGTGCAACATATTCCTGGCGGCCCATGTTTTTCATTTCTTCAAGTTCTTCCTGGTAATTTTCTAACTGGAAAAGAGAAGGTAAAAGCATGATCTTGGTGGCTATAAAACAATCAAATTGACAAAGTCTCAAACAAACAGGATTAACTATTACCGGAAAATTTATATGAGTTGAAGGTCCCCAGTACTTAAGGGCAGCAAGATCATAAGACCTTGCAGCTTTCTCTTCCATATCATAACCCCCTATATGCGATCGATGAAATGGAAATAATGTTAAAAATGAACAGCAAGGCTTTCTAGCATAATCATCATTAGTGTTTAAGAGAAGGCTTACCCAGATAAACTGAATTGCATCATTCCAAGAAGTATGTGGAGCCAAATAAGAATTAAATTGCACAAGTCAGGTCATGAAGACAAAGGGACCAAGAATCACAGTAAAAAAAAAAGCAACACCTCCAAACAAAAATTGAAAACAGTAGTAGCTTTGCTTAACCAACCTTGCCTTCCTTTCCTGGTCTGGCCTTCCTTCTTACAACTATTGTCCCAGAGATGGGCTTCATATCTACCAGTCCATCTGTGTCTGGCGGGGGTTATTTCAAAATGGTTACAGGGACACATAAAGGAGAAAAAAGTTCAAGGAAAGCACAAACCAAAATAGAATAGAATATATAGTACAAGAAATAATTCAAAGTAGCAGTGATAACTGAACAAGAAATGTACGGGTGAATGGAAACATCCAAACGAAAATAGGCAAGAGCAAAACTATTCCAACAATTCATTATAAAAAAAAACAAAAACAAAAAAGTAGTGTTAAAGTAACAGTTCCGGCAAACCTTGTAACACCTCTATACTGTGATGTTCTTTGGCCAAATGTGTCAATAGACTTCCTATGAACAGGCTGTTTTTGACCCACTTTTACAGGGCCTCTCTTCTTTGTTTCTATGGCCACACATTCAGTGCCAGCAGGTGAGATCTGCCTTGGAGCTGTAATGCAGCTTGACTGCGAACCAGGGCTCATAGACAAGCTGAGAGACTGTAAATCCCCACAACCTACAGCACTAGCAGAACAAGAAGCCCCACCATCATTAACCATGCCACTATTAATCTGCTGCTCCAGTGCATTTTGCGAGGAATAGTGTCTAGCAGCCCAGTTTTTCAAGCAAGGCAGCTCATCGTCTCCCATTAGAGGAATAGGTGAATTACAATCTGCAAGCTGAGTACCCTTGGTTTCTCCCTCCAGTGGAGCCTGATACAATCCTTGGCATGCTATTCCAGAATAATATGGGTGGGTTTGAACTGAAAACTGTTGGTCTTGCTGCCTATATGGTTCATAAAGGTTGAGAGAATGTTGTCTATTAGTTTCTGGCTCTGAGCTTTGCTGGTAATATATGCTGTCTAGACTTAAGGCCATGGCTTCCCTTTCATGGCTACTGTACTGATGACTTTCCATGGTTGCACCACCTAGGAAGTCCTCCAGTTTTGGTGATGGACTCGACACCATTCCTTGAAACACAAAAGAATATGCTTTAAAGCAGGTTTTCAAACTAAAGGGAAAAAAAGACAAAACATAAAGAACTAAGCAGGAAGTAAACCTTCAGGCTGTGATCTAGTGAGAGCTTCCATGATACAAAGAGAGCCGTCAGACTTGAGGGGCATAACAGACAAAGGAGAGTGAAAGCCACCATTTTCTCCAACTCCATAACAGATTCCAGAACTGTTGAAGAGAGAAGTAGAAAGATAGAAACTTGTTGGAACGGCAGCAGAAACAGAATCAGCAGTAGGAGCATGAGTTTGGGTTTGATGATGGTACTGATGATGATGTTGGGGGTCAGAAGCAGCCTCCATTTTCATATGGGGCGAGAGAGAGAAGCCTAACCAGTTATTATTACTTCCATTGTTATTATTACTCATAGATTTCATCTTCAATTTCTTTCACTCTACCTCTCTCTCTCTCTCTTCCTTTTCTTACTTCCAGAGGTTCCCTAGAAGTGTCTCTCACTTGTTGCAAGGCAACTCAATCATTGGCAAAGAAATAAACTAATCATACCAAAATCTCTTGCCTCCTTCCATGTGAAAGCTTGGTTTTTTGTTCTCTAGCAGCCAGAACTCATTGCAAGAGAACTTTTTTTTTCCTGACCCAAAGCTATTCACTCTATCCACTCACACACACTAGCAAAAAAAAAAACACCCTTCTCTTGCTCTCTAAGAGAGAACAAAATTGGTCTCTTTAAACTAAACAAAAGGAATGAATTCTAGCAAGCAATGCCGGGGAGCACCCTAGCATTCCATAGGGATCTGTGTACATGAGAAAGACCCCGTCTTTTGCTTCCATATCTCTCATCTCCCTCCCTTCTCTTGTTTTACTAACTTTATGTTTTTTTCTTTAAAAGAGCACTATCCCCTTGAGAAAAGAGAAAAACCCAGATTCACTGCTACCAAACCCCTTTTCAGCGACTAACAAAATAATTACTAGTATATACGTACGTTTCCTCAGTAGCCAGAAAAAAATACCCAGAAGATATTATCATCAAACTTTATGATCCCTCTCTTCAATGACGGTTGAATCTAAGAGGGCGAGGCTGGTCAATAACCAAAAGGGTTAGCTCTCTTATTTTTATTTTTACCGTCCAAAGGGTGTTAGATAGATTTGACGCGGGCGGAACATCTGCCCATGCAGTCACTTCACACAGTACACTGTCACTGTGCCCCTCTGCAATCCAATTTATATCTATTTGTTTTTCCTTTCAATTTAAATACTGCTCCAATCCGGTTTACAGCTTTCAATTCAAAAATGCAACGGGACAGAGGCTCAGGACCCACTGTGTCACCTTCTAGCTGTGACCATGCATTGCTCACAGCCTCATCACCCACCGTTTATTTGGATAAAAACAAGGCTTCTTTTGTGGGTCATTGACGTGACCATTTCTGACTTTCTTGCTTTATTTATCTGGCAGCGTCAAACTGGTCGTTCCCGCCACTGTGAATTGCTAGGGTAAGTTTATTAATTAACAAAATCTATAACTGTTTGCA
>Ga0307512_10007678_pt1 | contig 10640 bp, 11 predicted proteins | sample 14_EM_MG_FD_200267 | JGI IMG/M metagenome (GOLD analysis project Ga0307512, IMG submission 200267) | Populus trichocarpa ectomycorrhiza microbial communities from riparian zone in the Pacific Northwest, United States - 14_EM | ecosystem: Host-associated > Plants > Roots > Unclassified | place... | reverse complement strand
GAAAACGGGATGATCACAAAGACGGGTAAATAAAGAACAGCTTTTGATACAGTTAACTTTAGGAGAGAGGTATTAGAAAGAGGACGTAGAAGCAGTGAGAGGAAACATACCAAAAAACACAGCAGGACAGAGGTCGAGGAAAACAAATAAAAATGATGGGAAAGGAGAAGTCCAAGGGTGTGGAAAAATTAGTTGGTGGATGAGAGAGGGTTACGCGAGTGCTCCAGATTCCTCCAAATACCAAGAAAGAAAAGCCCAATTGAGAGAGTGCCTATGTGTTACACGTGTCTGGAATCTGATGTCAATTATAGATGTGATCTGGTATGTTGTAGAGGAGAGGGAGAAACAGAGAGGATCAGGTGGCGGTGCTGCAGGTCAAGTGCACGCTGGATGTTGGACACCCAATTCGACCGCAAGGGCGCGTCCTCGGCTATGAACGAGAGCGACTTTGTCGTCTGGTGAAGGCATGGTGAATCACTGTTTGCCCGGAGGAGAGGAATCCGACAGACCGTTAGGACGACAAACTCCTTCTCTCCCTTTGGGTCGACACTAATGATCGTCTGGTTCTTCCCTTTCTTCCTCTCCTTATCCTTGCCAGGTTTGGGTTTCTCGTTGTTCGCTCCCCCCTTCCCTGTCGTGACCTTTAACGCCCACTCTCCCCTGATGGCCAGCTTCCCGCCCTTCTCGATCTTCACACAGATCAACCGATTGCTCGTGAGAATGAGCATCCTTGTTTTGGTCTTCTTTTTGGTTGTTATCGAGAGTAGCTTGCTCGGGCGGCGTTTGAGAGAAGTGGCGGATACTAACGACTGGAATCGTATATCCTCTCCAGGGAGCAGAATCGAAGACCTGGACATATATCAGCAGGCCTTACAGGAGAACAATAACGGCAAAAATCTGACCAATTGGGACCTATAACTCCATTTCCTTGAATAGGTGTCTGAGCACAGCCTCGGCCTCGTAGGGCCGCCTCCAACACAGCGCCAAGTTTCTCGATGGGACTGCCCTCCGAGGAGCTCGTAGTCGAGCCCATCGCAAACGAGTCCTGTTGCACAGGCAGCGCAGGGACCAGGATCGGCTTTGATGTAGGCAGAACAGCTGGTGGGTGATCGCAGGGATGGACGGTCTCGGTCCCCCCCTTCTCCTCGGTATCCTCCGACGTGTTTGAAGAGCGTTCCTCTTCTTCCTCCAGGGCCAGTGATGAACTCGAGTTGTAACCATGTTCTGTTCTCTGATCCAGCTCGTCTTCATCTTCCTCCCCTGTCCGCGGAATCTCATCATGGCCCCTAGGAAACGCAACGACATGGTCCCAGTTGTACCCTACGTCGTCCCAATTATTGTTGGCAGGTTTAGGTTCCTTCTTCACCAGTCCCGATTCAAGGGTCGGAGCAGCAACGGTCCAAAGCGTGGTCCAGTCAATAGATGCGAAGAACGGATGGGCTTTCAGGGCCTTCATATCGTTAGAACTCCCCGGTTCCCCAGCCCCCAGTCGCTCGCTCGGTGACTTGATGAGCAGTTCCTGTACAAGATCCTTTGCCTGTTGATCGAATCCATCGGGGAAGGTATAATCCAGGGCCTTGACCTTCTGCCACGTGAGGTATTCGGAGAGGCCGTGGAATGCGAATCGGCCGGCAATCATTTGGTATAAGATACACCCGAGGGCCCACAGATCAGAGCTGATGGGTCGCGACATCCGATCAACACCGAGAGATATCAGATGTGATATCAGATAGACGATTACCTTCGACTTGTCTCGTTGTTCTCGAGAAGCTCCGGAGCGACATACTGAGCGGTACCAACAAAGGTCTTCGCAGTTTGTACTGTTCGTATGGTTAGATGTAGTTTTTGGGTGGATTGGGTTAGGTGACCAACCATCGGAATCAAGGATCTTCCCAGTTCCGAAATCGGTGATCTTCAATCTGAAGTTGTCGTCGAGTAACAGGTTCTCCGGCTTGAGATCACTGCGTTCGAGGGCTGAGTGAGAACGCGGAGAGAGAGAGATTGGAGCCGGACTGACCGGTGGATGACGCCTTTCCCGTGCATATAGTCCAAGGCGTCTACGATTTGAGCTGCGTAATACCGCGAACACTCCACTGACAGCGACCCCATTTTCGATATTCTCGACTGCAGTTCTCCATTCCTTGCCAGGTCCAGCACGAAAACTATAAACGGCCACGTCATGAGTAATCACATGAATTTCTCGCGATTATTGCAAAAACTGACAGAGGCTGTACTCGTCTTGAAACGTCCAGTGAAGTTTGACGATCCCAGGGTGACCGGCTCCCAGCTTAACGAGGGTATTCTTTTCGCTAAGGGCCGTGTCAAGTTTGTTGTGACGTGCGAGGTGACCCTTGTCGAGAACTTTGATCGCATACTGGTGTTTCGTGACTCGATGTGTCGCCTGCATGACCTGGAACGAGCGGTGAGCCACGCAGTGGGGTCATACAAAAGCGCGTTACGTACAGTGGAATAAGACCCCTCCCCTAAAATATCACCAAAATTGAAGTCATTAGCCCCGAACTTGCAGTTAACCGAGTCGGTATGGGATTGCGTTCTGGACTGTGCTCTCGATTGGGCTCGGGAGTGTCGTGGGTCTTCTTCGGGATCTGGAAGCCCGAGCTCCTTGGAGAGGTATTGGGGTGGCCGCGAAGCCCGTGGGGTGGAGGGGGCGTGGGGACTTCGGGAGCGGGGCGAAGAAAAGGCGCGGATAGGGCGGGGACGAACAGGCATGACCAAGGATGAAGAAGAGGATGAGCTCGAGCTGGTAGAAATTACAGAGGCATTTCTAGAAAGATCAGCAAGCGTGGGGATGGTGGTTGCCGATTGCTCGGTGGAAGGCTGAGTTGACTTGATTTGGAGCATTCCAAGCCAAAACCATGTACGGATTTGCGGAATGGTGGAGGTTGGGGTGAAACGCAGATGCGTATTGCCAGCAGGAGAGAGCAGAAGGCGATGAGATAATGATAGTAGAATAAGAAAGGGTTTTCAGCGACCGGTAATAGGAAGCGAAGAAAAGGGAGAGTACTGGATTGGCGCGCAACTCAACGGGTCCACTCCCGTTCCGAAAATATTAAAAAAATGCGGACAAGAAATAACAGGGAATGGTCCATGAGACAACGGACGGCGTTTCAAGTTCCGCGTTCCACCTCATTGTTCCGTGGGCTAAAGCCACCTACGCACTAACCAGTTTGTGGCCATGGGCGGCAGGCCTCCAGCCTACTGAATCTGATCCGCAACAAGTCTCGTAAACCGAATATCTGGTCGGGAGAGTGTTGCGCCGTCCGCAGTACGATAATCATCATGCAGTAATTTTACGATGCTATATCGAAGATAGACTTAACCAGTGAAAATTTAAGGAATGAAATAGGGCATGGAAACGTTAGGCCTCATCGATTCATCAAACTCATAGCAGGAAAATCGCGAGGTCGTAAAACATCTACAACCCCAATTACATCCACCAAACCATTCCAACTCTCTGCGTCTTCCGGGCGACAAGCAACAACCAGATGCTCGATCGGATGTCCTTGGTCACGCCTCGCTTGTGCCATTGCCCGGACGGCTTGGAGGGATGGCGGCCTGTCGGAGCAGACACGCAGAGATCGCATAGAAGTAAGCGACCTCGAGTCCGTTTCCAATACCCGTAGGACTGGCTCGCAATCGCTCTTCACAAGCCACAGCGTGTCCAAGTTCGTCATCGACCCCAGAAGCGGCTTCCAGGCCTCTGGGTTGGGGTATTCCAACTCGCGGCACCCTTGCACGCACAATTCGCGTATCGAAGCTGCCGAAAGGGACCCGAATGAACTGAGGGTGGACTGAATGAGTGTGCGTGCCATCGATGATACGTGTAAACGGAAAGCCGACGAGCTCCCCGCTCCCGATATCTCGATTCCATCTATCCCATCCCCAACGTTAACCTTCAATTTTTCGACGTCTTTGATGTTGGGTAATGATGGCGATTCCGAAGGGAAGGCGTGTTGGAAGATGGACCGATCCAAAGAGTCCAGGGTCATTGAAGTCAATTCGATTCGACATGTCGACGGTAATGAAATCGCTTCCAAAAGTGGACGGGGTGATCCGGAACTAAACTTCAATTGACGGAGATGAGGGAGAGTGATGTTGCGGGAAGTTGGTTCGGCTGTCGGCTCCGCCTTCCATAACCCGAGATACTCGAGGGTAGGGTTGGCTTCAAGGATATCGAGGAGGTGGTCGATTGGTAGGGCCTGGTGAACATTCTCAAAAGAGAGTCGTTTCAAACCAGTGAAGTTGTTTGGCGTCCAGTTAGATATTCCGCTTAGCCGGACGGAGCTTAGATTGGGCATGTCTCCATTGAAAAATGGGGGCAGGTGACGATCCTGCGTTCCAACTTTGTGTATATCGAGGATTTGGAGGTTCGGGGAAAGGATAGGAGTGCCAAGTGGGATGCCAAGCGTGTCCAAATGGTATACTTTGGCTGCGAGTTTCCGCACTCGAGGCATATGATCTTGGATCTTGTCCCATATACCGTTCAGCGGTCGATGGCTCGGGACATAGATATCAAGTGGGGCGCTCCGTGAGCGCTCGATGCTAATTAGAGCACCAGGGAGGTTGCCCATCGACACCGTCGACCAAAGGGTGGCAAACGAGAGAGCTGACTCGCGCCAGTATCGGCAGACCCTCGTGACGGCGGTCCATTCATAAAAGTCCCCCCTCGGTGCGTCGTTTGGCCCAAAGTAACCACCGAGGACGTATTGGAAGATGGTCGCGAGCATCTCTGGTGGGAGAGCGTGCGCCGGACTGAGAGTGTTCCGAGCGAAACGAACTTGAGCAAGGACACGAGACGTCTTAATATCAAGTTTTTGAAACTGTAGCAACTTGGCGCGTCAAAAAATCGTTAAATACAGAAAGTTAAACCGCGACCAAACGCACCTCCGAGTCTGAACAGTATCTTGCGCTCCTTGCTTCATCGGGGAGCTTCATAAGGATGAGATCGAGTAGGGTATCAACGGACAGTCCAGACGTCTCAACCGACATAACGAAGTTGTAGCGGGTAAGTAGGGCTCAGGTCTGGGGGAAGGTGCTGCGGAGACATCAAGCAGGTGAATGTTTTATACAGAATGAGGGAACCACAGAAAAGAATGGAATATCTCGCTAACACCGCAAACACTCTAGGGAATGACGATAAGATACTCCGGGGTGGAGGCAGGAATCCAAGTCGAGTCGGAGAGTGTGAGGTGCCGATCGAGATCAACGGATTGTCGTCAGTGCCTGAGACTGGGTGCCTCTTGTCTCCTATCTTTGCTCACAAAGTATTGGACTTGAAGGGTCCGATCACGTATCGACTTCGGTTTTACCGCCCACGTTCCAAGTGGAATGGCGAGTTTTCTCCGGTGACTGAGTCCTAAGGAACTTGTGTGAATGTTTTCCCGCACAATTGCGATCACGGGCCTCATGCCTCTTGCTCGCAAGCGTCAGAATGACTGTCACTTGAGTGCCGGAGGAAGGCAAAAAAGAGGTCCATCCCGGGTTCGAACCGGGGTTGCTGGAAGGTGATCACGCAGTCAAAATCCAGAGTGATAACCACTACACTAATGAACCTTACTCTCGCAAATGGCCATAAAAATTTAACAATCCATAAAGACGCACCGGCGCTATTCTATGACCCGTGTCAGTTCATCCCCTTCGATTCTTCTTTATCTCCGCAGTTTGTTGTTCTTCGGATCATCCAACAAAAAACGCATACCACACCCTAGGTATACCCGCCAGAACCTCAGCGAACCAAGGTTGATCCAAATCACGAGCACACTGGCAAAACCCAAGTTCCGCCACGATGTCGGCTGTCGCTTCCGGACTATAGATCATCGAACCCGAGAATGATATGTAAGATGGTATGAAAAACCGATCAGCGAATGCTTTCAACGCCGTGGACTCCAACTTCGAAGGGGCGCTCGCTTCGGTATTCGATCCGATACGCGAGAAAACTTTCAGAACCTAGCATTGGGGTACTCCGGAATGGTTTTGTGTATCTCATAATAGCGGCCTCCGTAATGGCTCTGCAGTCACGCCCGAGAGTACTAGAGCCTGACAGGACAGGTCCATTAGCATGGGGGCAAAAGCGTTCAGTGTCGTCATACACCACCTTGCCACAACCCACCCCAAAATGCGACGGGAGAATCACAAACGGGCACTCGAGCCACATTGACATTTTTCCAAGCGACAGGAGAAAATTTCCAAGGCATTACCCTCTTCGAGCCATATGGCAGTTGCGATGTGCGGCGTGATTATTGGCCTCTTGTAGAGGCGCGTGCTGGATCGTTGGAGGAACTCCACATCCTCGCAACTGCGACCGGTAAGTGAACTCATGTCGATCTCTGATCGCATGTCGCTCATGTAAGCTCAAGATGCTAACTGCAATGGACTTTCGCTCGCATGTTGTCCTAACCTCCGCGAAATCGTCCTTTCATTGGGCCATGACCAACCTAGTCGTTTGTTGAGAAATGTCTCTCCAACTCTCCGAAGTTTCTTTACGTTTGCTGAGGGTTATGGCTATTTTCAGGCCCCTGGCTCGAACTTAGCACTGTGTTATCTCTTGGAAAATATCTTGTAAGACCTCGCTGGGAAATATCGACCGCGATACGAGGGGGTCAAGATGCTAGCCGAGCTGGTGGATGTGAACCCAGATCATCCTGAAGCCGGGAATTCCTTGTGGAGCTATAGAGAGAAGAGGACTCGGCGAGTGAATTCATCAACTGGAGTCGAATCTTCCGAAGGGTGATAATACAACGATCTTTGTTCATTTTTTGCGAGACCTTGACTTTGAGTTACAATTTTTCTATGTTCCGGGTGCTATAGAGTTGGATGTTGTATAGCCGTTGAAGATAACCAGCCTCGCTGAACCACGTGCATCGCCTGAACTCGTCCAAAGCCCCAGACAGCTCGCCCATTGTAGGTGTTGCGACCTTGGCCATGGCTATCCCATTCCCGCTGCAAGAGGCTCTAAGAGATTCGATCACTTCTGGAACGTTCGTTGACACCAAGTTCTGGGTCTTTTCAAAACGTGGATCTAAGCCTGAACGCATTGGAGAACCAAAGCCGCTTTTCGTCAACGGACATGTCACAAAGCGCGTGCCACGGCTTGCTTCTCGTGCGCCGTCCTCAGTCGTCCAAGGTACTTTGACTAACTCGCTTGACAGTGCTCGACAAGAGAGGAGTCAAGGAGAACTTGAGAGCCAGGTTTTCAACAGATAGGAACCCCTATACGAGCCATTACGACTATGAGAACGATAGTGACCTCGAAGGAGACTATGATGACGAGGGTGATCCAGACGACGAGCCTGCGAGTGTCCCCCAGGTCGCAATAGAGAAGCCGAGAGACGACGATGTTGTCGTCGTCGAAAAATCGGACGCGAACAGCGACGACTTTTCTGACATCCTCTCTATCTCGGATCTGGATTCGCTGTTCTCCGAGTCATCCGGTACGGGTGATGAAACAGGAACTGCCTCTTCCGCTCATGTTGGCAAGGTCGTCGTTATCGAGGATGTGGCCTTTGTCACGTAGGTCGATTTCCCATATCCTTGATTCATGCACTAAAATTACGTGTGATAGATTCCGGGCGCTGCTTCGATACTTGTACACAGATGAGATTAAGTTTGCCCCATGGGGGTCTACGGAAAGACGCAAAGCCCGTACTCTCGAGATGATATCAAAATCATACGGAATTCCCAAACCTTCACCCAAATCTGTCTACAGACTTGCCGACAAGGTAACGGGCTCCCATGTGCCCTCTAAAATCTCGGACTGACGCCGCCTCTAGTACGAAATACCCGAATTGAAAGAGCTCGCGTTGCGACAGATCCAACAAGACCTATCCGAGTGCAACATCATCGAGGAAGTCTTTAGCAGGTACACCTCCTGGTACGCTATCCTCTTTCACTCAGGCTGGTCAGGTCCCCACCTATCGACAGGTACCCCGAGTTGAGAGAACTCGAACTCAAACAGCTTGCACGGGTGTTACTATCTTCCGACCCTGACCCCACACTGGAGTTGTTGAAGACGAAAATCAAAAGCTACGTTCATGGGGAATTGCCACATGCAGAGTATATCCTTCCGGCTCTTTACGAGTTCATGGAGAGCGATAAGTTTGTCAAGACACCACTCCCCGCAGGCGCACCACCCAACCAGCAGGCCACCGGCGGATGCCGGAAGAGCCTTAAGAGAGCACTCACCAACTCTCTGACAAGCGGCACGTTCCTCGACTCCCAATTTTATGCGGTTGAGTCACGGTCATCGACCAGTTTGCCGACGATTCGACCGATATATTTCTGTAGTACAGTGGATGGGAGTTTCGCGTCCAAGCTGGTAGCATGTAAGTCCCTCACTTGGGTCGTGTATGGATGGGCTGTTGATCCATTGTCCCAGATTCCTCGGAACTCGGAGCACAGGGAGCCCCGCCTCTTCAATATGCAGATGGGTATGACAGCGATATTGACGACGAAAATCCTGACCCAGAGGGTGCTGTGGAGTGCTACCCTTGTTCAAAGTTGTTCGTTGATCTGTTCCAAGTCCATCGCTATGAACTTAGTTTGCTCCCTCCAGCATCCGAGAAAACCATACAGCCGCGAACTTACCAATGGAGCCCGCGCTCCTGCTGAAGTCAGGGGCGGCAAAGACGTGAGCCATCGTCCAGGGTGACAATATGTCTGGCTGATCTCTCGGTGCAGTTGGAGTGCCTTATTTCTTTACGTGTACACGAGCCAGATCACATTCGTAGCCCTTGGTTCGCGGGATGTGACCCCCTCTGGAAAGGAGGCTCAGGGTGGCTGCTCTCGAGGCGAAAGAAAGTCTGCACAAGATTCGGAAGGGCTCGGAACCCCACTTCCCGGTGCTGTTGTAGTTGAGCCATGCTCTCCCAGGTCCACCTATTGCCTAGCAGATAAGGTTTGTTTCTCACCCCTTCGAAGTGATGCGCTCGTCAATAGCTCTTTCGCTTAGGTCGGCTTGACCGGACTTTGTGATGTTGCCCTCAAGGATATTCGGTCCAAACTAGACGAAAACAATATCGTGCAAGAGCTCTTCTCTCCATTCGCTGCGAAGTCAGTCATTCCACGACTCTCGACAGCTCGTTGGGCCGACGTAACTCCCACACAGCTACGAGCGTATCAGAGAAATGGAACACAAGCTCCTCCGGTCTGAGCTGAAGCTTTCAGTCGATAGCGCTTTGGTCTCCGACATCATTCGAAGCTCTTCATCGGGTCTAAATTCGCACCGTACGGCAGTCATAGAGTTGATCCTCGAAAGGTCCATTCAGGAACGTCGCAAAAGGATGCTCACGAAGGGAAAGAACAGCCTACGGCCAGATTCTACATCTCGGCCCGAAGCATCACAAAATTCATCGGGCCTCTCGAAACCCACAAAAAAAGTCAAGGTGGTAAAACGCGGGGGACCACCAGCGGGTGCTAAGATGAACCCGTCTCAATCAGAGGAGATTCAAGTTGTGGAACTGGTGTGCCGGGGTTGTCGTGTCAAAAGATTGCGAAGGGATCTTATGTTCGGCGTTTACTGTAAATCGTGTCCCTTGGGGTCGTTAACCATGGAGTGCGTTGGTTGTGGGACTGCCAGGATCGTCAACCTCGTTGCCTGTCCCCGCTGTCACTGGAGGTTCAAGTAACGATGTGTATCAGCGACTGCTCAGCTGCACTCAGTTACTCGGTAGTTCTAATTCAAAACGCTTGTACCCGATATGAACAAGTCGTCTGTACAAAGTTGACGCGGTCCAGGCAAAAGGGTCCGGACTGGAGCGAACGTGGACGAGGCTGCCCCCGGGGGAGTGTCATTGGGTGTGGTGCGGCGCACAGTTTCTGTGCCCGCCACGAGGCAGTTGGCAGTCTATATCGTAGGGGACGCAGGAGGTTGCGTCCACTTGCAACCTGGAGTTTGAATCAGTCAACCAACCAACGGTCATGACAAGAGGCTGAGACTCATCAGGGAGATACCGAGTTAGCTTCTACGAAACTGGAAGGGCTTGGAATGATGGGAGTACCATACAAGCGCCTCGAGGTGCTCCCGGTATTGACAGATAGGAGACCCTACACTGGCGATTAGTCGCCCCACCGGCGACATCATTGACGATAGAGACATGCTCAAAGCCTATTCCCAGCTCTGTAGGAATGACCAATATTTGATTCTTTCCTTTAGCATGGGTAGCACGACACGCCTTCTTGCAGGTGCGCCCAGCTGGTCGGGGGTGGAACACCACCAACGATGATCGATGTTTGGGCAGTCGGTTAGGGAAGATTTTGGTGTTGAGAAGTGATAGCTAGAGATGGGGAAAGTGAAACAAGTACAAGAGGGGACGCCCGTTTTCTATATTTCGCATAATCCAACCCCCGGGTTGCGACAACGGAATCCAGGTTATAGGAGGCGGCGCGCCGGCGACGCGTGAATTCACCATTCGGGTTGTTACCCATACGATAGTCTGGAGCTCTCTTGTTTAGGATCGTTGTCTTTGAGGGCGGTGGGGATGAAGAGGGCAAGTCGTGAGCTTGTGGACGATCAGCTTGAAGGGGATTGTGACGTACTTAAGTGGGATTCCATGACTCTCCTCCCAACATGTCAGATGGATTCTGGCCTCCCCATCTGCAAGGTCGAATATGAACCCGGAATA
>Ga0307512_10007676_pt1 | contig 10642 bp, 8 predicted proteins | sample 14_EM_MG_FD_200267 | JGI IMG/M metagenome (GOLD analysis project Ga0307512, IMG submission 200267) | Populus trichocarpa ectomycorrhiza microbial communities from riparian zone in the Pacific Northwest, United States - 14_EM | ecosystem: Host-associated > Plants > Roots > Unclassified | place... | reverse complement strand
CCGGGCGCTCTGCGAACACCCGCGCCCGGGGCTGCGCGACGAAACCACGACCAGCCGGGCAACTCGGTCAACGTATGTGGACACCGCACTAGGCCTCGAGCCGTCGCAGTGCGGCCTCGATGTCCGCGGCCGGCACGTTCTCGGTGACGGCGAGCAGTTCGCGTAGCGGCTGGACTGCTCGCCGGACACCGAGAAGGGCGACTGCCCGGACCGCGTCCGGGGCGTGGTGGAGCTCGCTCAGGAGAACGTCTTCGACCCATTTGCGGTCCCGGCCGGTCAGACCGGTCAGCCGCCCGTAGTCGAAAGGGCTTTCGCCGTAGACGCCGCGGAGGAAATCCACGAGCGGCCCTTCCCTGCTGTCCGCACGCCAGGCCAGCCCCAGCCGCCGGCGTGGCTGCCCCGCGGTCCACTGGTCGAGAAGCTCCCGGAGCTCGGTCTCGGCCTCGAGACGGACCGACGGCAACGGGGACAGCACCCGTCGCCGGACGAGGTCCAGCATGCTGTGGAACGGCTCAGCGTCCAGGAGCAGATCCAGCCGAGCGAACAACGTGTCGAGCGCGGCGCCGCGGACGACGGGTTCCGGATCGGTGAACACCGCGATCTCCAGCGCGGCTCGGCCTTCCGGGTCGTAGCGCTCTCCCAGGTCGAGCACGGCCTGCAGGCGGGCATCCACGTCACCGTCGCGTAGCCGGTCGAGGAGCGCGGTCAGGCGGCGGTCGACACTCAGCTCGGCGGCGGCCCAGAAGGCGACGTCGCGCATCGTCGCCGACGATGACCACGCGGCCCGCTCGACGAGTGCCGGAACGGCTCGGACGCACCGAATGCCGGCCAGTGCCCTGGCTGCTCGCGCGTCGTCGTCCGCGAGCCTGGCCATCAGGATGTCCTCGGCCGCGACCCGCTCGTCGTCGTCCATCAGGAACAACGCGTCGATGTTCGGAAACCCGTCCAGGTCCTCCCTGCTGCTGACAGGTGCGTGCAGTCCAGCCAGGAACGCCGTGAAATGCTCCGACGCCATACCCGGGCCTCCCTCCGCGGCCGGTTCGGAAAACCTACACCTGGCGCCGTTGTCGAATGAGATGTCACGGACACGCCGGTGGCCGGGCGCTGCGCACCCGGCCACCGGCTTCTCTCACTCAGGGAGTCAGCTGGTTGACACGTCGTCGACCAGGAAGCTCGTCTGCAGGGACGAGTCTTCCGTGCCGGTCCACTTCAGGATGACCGACTGTCCCGCGAAGGCGGCCAGGCTGGCCGACCGCAGGACGTACCCGGTCCCGGCGTTCTGGTTGGAGAACGTCGTCACCGTCTGGCCGTTGGCGGTCAGGGTGAGCTTGTCGTAGGCCGTCGACGTCCCTTCGTCGGAGTCGATCCACAGGTAGTAGTTCAGCGTCGCGCTGCAGCCGGCCGGAATGGCGATGGTCTGCTGCAGCGTGTCGGTGTGGGTGCTGCCGTAGCCGTCGAGCCACGCGAAGCCGGTGCCCGCGTGGGCGTTGGTGCCGGTGCTGACCACGTCGGTGGTCGCCGACCACCCGGTGCTGCCGCTCTCGAACCCGCCGTTGGAGACCAGGTTCTGGCCACAGGTGCCGCCACCGCCGCTGACCGTGAACGTGAACTGGGTCGACCCGCTCTTCGCCGGGCTCGAGCTGTCGGTCACGTTCACGGTCACGCTGTACGTGCCGCCCGTGGTCGGGGTGCCCGACACCTGGCCGCTCGACGCGTTGATCGAGACGCCCGCGGGCAGTCCGGTCGCCGAGAAGCTGTACGGCGAGGTGCCGCCGCTCGCGGTCACCGTGAACGCCGTGATCGCGGTGCCCACCGTGCCGGTCTTGTTGCCCGGGTTGCCGACCGTGACGCCGCCACTCGCCGAGCAGGTCGGGTCGGCGGACTGTGCCGGCACGCTCACCGCGTCCCATGCCGCCTTCGTGACGTTGAAAAGACCGCAGGTGGCGTCGAGGTTCTTCGCCGAGGTCAGCGTCCAGGTGCGGTACTTCAGGTACGAGCTGCTGGACGTCTTCATCAGCATCGCGCCGTACATGATCTTGATGGCGTTCTGGATGCCGACGCCCGTGACGCTGCTGCTGTTGCAGGTCGGGCTGGTGGGCTGGCCGTTGGTCGGGCTGGTGCCCTCGGCCAGCAGGTAGAACCAGTGGTTGCCTGGCCCGGCCGCCGCGTGCACCTCGCCGCCCGGGACCGAGCTCGAGTAGCAGTTCGGGTCGCCGGCCAGCGACGGGTTGTACATGTAGCGGATCGGGCCGTCGCCGACCAGGTTCACCTGCTCGCCCACGGTGAAGTCCGGGGTGTCCTTGGTGGACTCGTTGGCGTACCACTCGGTGGCCGCGCCGAAGGTGTCGGCGACGAACTCCTGGGTGCCACCGCTCGAGATGCTGCCCGGGGTGTGGTCGTCGATGCCGTGGCCCTGCTCGTGCGCGATCACGTCGAGGGCGCCGATCCAGCCGCCCGCGTTGTTGTGACCGACCTGGACCTGGCTGCCGTCGTAGTAGGCGTTGACGTCGGCAAGGCCGACCCGGATCGGCCACGCGCCGCCGCTGCCGTCCGGCCCGTTCCGGCCGAGCCAGCTGGCGAGCATCGCGTTCTCGGTCTGCGAACCGAAGAACGCGTCGACGCAGCCGGTCTCCCGGTCGCTCGCGGTGCCGTTGCCCCAGGAGTCGTCCGTGCCGGAGTAGACGGTGTTGCCGGACGCGTTCTGGCAGCTGAGGTTGGTGATGCTCGGGTCACGCAGCGAGTAGGTGGACCCGGAGTGCGTGGTGTTCAGGGTGACCGGGTTGGCGTTCCACGCGCTGGTGCCGGTGCCGTGCATGACGTGCTCGCGGGCCTCGAGCACCGTGCCGGTCTGCGCGTCGACGACGACGGAGAGCTTGCTGTAGCCCTCGCTGCCGGTGCCGGTGACCGTGGTCTGGTACGCGAGCTCGGGCGAGCCGTGCGCGTAGACGACGAGCTGGGGGTCGGTCACCGAGGTGACGGACTTCAGCTCCGCGCGGGCGGTCGCCTCGGCCTGCGCCGCGGTGAGCTTCGGGGTGGTGGAGGCCAGGTCGATGCTCTCGTCCTGGGCGACCGAGGTGTCCATGACCTGGCCCGCGGAGTTGGTGACGACGACGAAGTCGCCGCCCACCACGGGAAGTCCCTTGTAGGTGCGGTCGTACGGCACGTACTGCGTGCCCTTGAACGTGATCACGGAGTGGGGCGTGAACTCGTCGCTCGCGCTCGCGTGCAGAGCGGCCGGCTTCGATGCCACGAAGGCCGACGCGGCGCTCGCGGCGAGCGACTGCGCATCCGGCGTGGCGGGCGAGGTGGGTTGAGCTTGTGCCGTGGACGTCGCGGTGGCCGCGACACCCGCGGCCAGCACACCGGCCGAGGCCATGACGGCGACACGTCTCAGTAACAACATGGACAGAACTCCTCTGTGCAGGGCGCAGCGCCCCCGAGCCCTCGATCGGGGGTCACGTACGTGAAGAGGTGAGCTGGTTCGGACGAACCAGCTCAAGAATCAGTCGCTGCTCAGTCCCGGCACAAGAGCCGTTGCCCATCAACGTATAAACAGATAATGATAAGTCCGCTTTGTCCAAACCAGTTTTTCGATGACCGGGAAACCCGTGTGGCGCAACGGATCGGCCATTCGGCCGAGACGACTGGGCGACAGAACGACGGCGGCCGCGCAAACAGTCGCTAGTGGACCGGACAAATGACCCGCGGCGTCCATCATTCTCCGCCACGGGGCGGGTGGCACGCCGGCTCGCGATCGACCGACGTGTGACGCCGGGCCGACCCGCGGTAGGTGGCACCAGGTCGACACCGACGCTGTCGCGTCATATAGTCCATGTGGAATAACCGACATGGAGTCATCGGTAAGGAGTAATCCCAGTGGTCAGGCCCACTGCCCCGCTGACACCGCTGGCCATGGCTGTGCTCGAACTGCTTCACGAACGGGACATGCACCCGTACGAGATGACCCAGCTCATGCGCGAACGGCGGGTCGACTACCGGGTCAAGCTACGACCCGGCTCGCTCTACCACACGGTGGAACGGCTTGAGGCGCAAGGGGTCATCGAGGTCGTCGGCACCCAGCGCCAGGGGCGCAGGCCCGAGCGCACGGTCTACGCGCTGACCGAGTCCGGCCGGGACGTGTTCGTGGAGCAGACGCGCGCGATGCTCGCCACCCCCGCCCAGGAGTACCCGCGGTACCCGGTGGCGCTGTCGGCGGCCAGCGAGCTCGACCAGCCGGACGCGATGGAGCGGCTCCGGACGCGCGTGGTCAACCTGCGTGCGCAGATCGCCGCCGACCAGGTGCTCATCGACCACGTGCTGGCAGAACGGGTTCCCGCCATGTACTGGATCGACTGCGCCTATCTGCACCACCAGCGCCAGTCCGAGCTGGACTGGACGGAGCGGCTGATCGAGGACCTGGACTCCGGCCGGATCACGTGGCCGGAAAGCACACCGATGCCCGGTCTGTCCGTTGTGGACACCAGCAGGGGAGGAAACGATGGCAAGGCAAGTTAATCCGTGGGCGGCACTGTCCGCACTGTGCATCGGGTTCTTCATGATCCTGCTGGACACCACGATCGTGACCATCGCGATCCCGGCCATGGTGCGCGGCCTGCACACGGACCTGAACTCCGTGGTCTGGGTGATCAGCATCTACCTGCTGGTCTACGCGGTGCCCATGCTGTTCACCAGCCGCCTCGGCGACCGGTTCGGTCCGAAACGGGTCTTCCTCGCCGGCATGGTCGTGTTCACCGCGGCGTCGCTGTGGTGCGGGTTGTCCGGCACCGCCGAGGCGCTCATCGCCGCCCGCGCCCTACAGGGCCTCGGCGCGGCGCTGATGACGCCACAGACGCTCGCGTTCATCACCCATCTGTTCCCGCCGGCCAAACGCGGACCGGCGATGGGCATGTGGGGCGGTGTCGCCGGCCTCGCCACGATCACCGGCCCACTGCTCGGTGGTGTGCTGGTCGACTCCCTCGGCTGGGAGTGGATCTTCTTCGTCAACGTGCCGATCGGTGTGGTCGGGATCGTGCTCACCGCGGTGCTGGTGCCGGACTGGCAACCCAGGCGTCTGCACTCGTTCGACATCCCGGGCATCCTGCTGTCGGTCGCCGGGCTGGCGCTGCTCGTGTTCGGCATCCAGAACGGCCAGCACTACGACTGGGGACCGGTCGTCGCCGGGGCCACCATCCCGGAGATCATCGCCGCCGGCGTGGTGCTGCTGGTCGTCTTCGTCGTCTGGCAGCGGTACAACCGAGGCGAGCCACTGGTGCCCCTGCGGGTGTTCGACAACAGGAACTTCTCCACCGGCACCGTCACCGCGACCGCCATCGGCTTCGCCATGACCGGCATGTTCGTCCCGCTCGTCGTCTACACCCAGAACGTGCTCGGCCTTTCGCCGACCGAGGCCGGCCTGCTCACCGCGCCGATGTCGTTGCTGTCCGGGATGATCGCCCCGTTCATCGGCCGCCTGTCCGACCGCGCGGGCGCCAAGTACCTGGTGATGACCGGCTTCCTCGCGCTGGCCGCCGGGCTCGGGCTCATCGTCCTCCAGGGCAGGCCAGACACCGATCCGTGGTCACTGGTTCCGGCTCTGCTGCTGGCCGGCATAGGCACCGGGTTCGTCTTCGCGCCCATGAGCAACATCGCGATGCGCTCGGTCGAGCCAGCACTCGCCGGCACCGCCTCCGGCATCTTCAACACTTCCAGGCAGGTGGGCGGCGTGCTCGGCAGTGCGGCCATCGGCGTGCTGCTACAGGTCAGGATCAGCACCTCGATGGGCGACGAGGCGGCCGAAGCGGCGAAGGCGCTGCCACCGCAGTACCGCTCGGCCTTCGTCGAAAGCCTGTCCCACGCCGCGAACTCGGCCAACGAGCTCAGCGACCGGGTCGGCGCGGCCGTGCCGACGAACCTCCCGCCTGCCGTCGCCGGCCAGATCCAACGACTCGCCGGACAGGTTGTCCACAATGGACTGACCGACGCCACCAGAGCGACCATGCTGCTCCCCATCGCGGCGCTGCTCATCGGCGCGCTCGCCGCAACGCTGATGCGCCGCAACCCCGCACCCGAGCCACCGCACACGTCCGAGCCCACCCCGGCCGAGAGCCGACGGGTCTGACCGCGAGCCAGTCTGCCCCGATTCCTTCCTGTGCGGGAGCGGCGCGCTGACGCCGGTCCCGCACAGGAAAGCCGTCAGGCCTGGATCTCCCTCCGGTCGGACTCGGTGCCGGTGATCTCGATGCGCCGGGGCTTGGCCTTCTCGGCGATGGGGATGCGCAACGTCAGCACGCCGGCTTCGTAGTCGGCGGCGATGTGGTCGGTGTCGAGGGTGTCGCCGAGGAACAGTTGGCGGGAGAAGACACCGAGGGGGCGTTCCGAGACCTGCATCTGGATCTCGGCCCCACCGGGCAGGGGCCGTCGTTCGGCCTTGACGGTCAGGACGTTGCGTTCGATGTCCAGCTCGATGGCGTCCGGCGTGACTCCGGGCAGATCGAAGCAGACGACGAACTCGTCACCGGCGCGGTAGGCGTCCATCGGCATCACGGCCGGCTTGGACCAGGTTCCCGGGGTCGCGGTGCCGAGCATCTGCTGGGCGAACCGGTCCAGCTCACGGAACGGGTCGGTGCGCATCAACATGGAGTCCACCTCCTGTGTTTCGACGATGTCGTGGCGTCAACACGCACCACTGTTCTAACATGTCATCGAAGCGATGACAAGTATCGAGTCGTCGAGAGGATGACAGATGGATCCGGCCCGAGCCCTTCACCACGTGCACGAGGTGGTGCTGACAGCCCGAAGTGGCGATGCGGCACCCGACCAGGTCCTGGCGGCGCTGGCCGCCCTGCGGTCGGTGCGGGAGCAGCTCGGCGCCTGGGAGCCGGAGCTGATCGCGGCCGCCCGTGCCGGCGGCACCAGCTGGGCGTCCCTCGCCCCGGCGCTGGGGGTGGCGAGCCGGCAGGCCGCCGAGCGGCGGTTCCTGCGGCTGCGGCCGTCGGCGACGGGAGAGACGACCGGGGAGGCACGCGTCGACGCCGAACGGGACCGGCGCGCGGGTGACCGTGCGGTCGCGGAGTGGGCGAGACGCAACGCGGCGGTTCTACGCCAGCTGGCTGGTCAGGTCAGCGCCCTCGACAGCCTCGACGCGACGGCCAGGGAAAGCGCCGACCAACTCGGCGCGGCACTCGGCGACGACGACGTCACCAACCTCCTGACACCGCTGGCCGCGGTCCGCGCACACCTCACACGCGACCACACGGGACTGGCCGACCGGCTCGGCGCCATCAGCGACCACACCGACCAACTACGCCGGGAGGCAGCCGGGAACCGCCGCTCCCGCACCTGACCCACCCCCGCGGCGCCGGCCGACGTGGACCACCGACGCCATCCGCGACCACCACACGGCAGGCCCGGTCATGACGGCACCGGGCCTCGCTGACGTTCACGACGGCACCGGACCTACTGGATGTCGCCCACTGTGGCCGAGCGGACCGGGCCCCGGGCGGTGAGGTCGCCCGGTGGGATGCCGGGGTGGTGCGCGTCCGCGGCGGCGGACCCGGACGTCGTGGCGGTCGGGCCGAGGGCGAGCCGGGACACGATGCGGTAGCGGTCGCCTCGGTAGAGGGAGTGCACGTACTCGATCGGCCGGCCGGTGTCGTCGTTGGTGAGCCGCTCGAACAGCAGGGCGGGCGAGAGCACCGGCACGCCGAGCAGCTCGGACTCGGCGTCGTTGGTGACCGTGGGCTCCACCGACTGGATCGCGTCGTGCACGCGCACCCCGTGCTCGTGCAGGCGGGCGTAGAGATCGCCGGACTCCAGGTCCTCAAGGGACAGTCGCGGCGCGACGGCCACCGGCACGTGGAGGTACTCGATGGCCATCGGCGAGCCGTCGACGAACCGCTGCCGCGCGACGTAGAAGATCTCGGCCGCCGGCGACACGCGCAACCGCCGGCCCACCCTGGCGCCCGCCGCGATCGTCGCGAACTCCAGCACCCGGCTCGTCCACGTGCCCGCGGCCTGGGGCAGCACCATCGCGCGCTCGTCCGACACCAGTTCCTGCGTGATCTTGGCCGGCGCGACGAACGTCCCCCGCCCGTGCTGGCGCACCAGCATCCCGTTGTTCACCAGCTCGTCCACCGCCGAGCGCAGCGTCGGCCGGGACACCGACAAGTGCTGGCAGAGAACCCGTTCGGCGGGCAGCGGCGCGCCAGGCGGGTGCGTCTCGATCATCTCGAGCAGGTAGTCACGCACGCGCTCGCGCTTGAGGATGGGCCCGGCCATGTCACCAGTATGACAACCGGACCAGAGGACAGGTCACCACGTTTACCAATCTGCAGCGAGCAGCTCGCCGAAAAATCCACGTTCACCTGCGTATTGACTTGAACATTGGTCTATGCCATTTTGGTTCAGACCACTGGACCTTACCAATTGGTCATGTCCTCGAAGCACCGTGAGGTGACCCGTGCCGCACCGCATCGCCGCCGGCCTGCTCGCGCTGGCGCTGACCGTTCCCGCCCTCGCCGCGTGCGGCTCCGACGACCCGGGCGCCACCTCGGGCGACAAGCAGAACCTGACCGTGTGGCTGATGAAGGACACCGCGACCGACGAGTACGTCGCCGACTTCGAGGCGGCGTTCGAGCGGGACCACCCCGAGTACACGCTGACCATCCAGATCCAGCAGTGGGACGGCATCACCGGGAAGGTCACCGGCGCGCTGGCCAGCACCGACCCGCCCGACGTGATCGAGGTCGGCAACACGCAGGTCGCGCAGTACGCGGCGAGCGGCGGCGTCACCGACCTGTCCGGCAAGGTCGACGAGCTGAAGGGCGAGGACTGGCTGCCAGGGCTCGCCGACCCGGGCGCGGTCGACGGCCACCAGTTCGGCATCCCGTTCTACGCGGCCAACCGGGTCGTCATCTACCGCACGGACCTGTTTCAGGCCAAGGGAATCACGCCGCCGACCACACGGGACGAATGGCTCGCCGCGACCGCGCGGCTCAACCAGGGCGGTGTGCAGGGCATCTACCTGCCCGGCCAGAACTGGTACGTGCTCGCCGGGTTCGTCTGGGACGAGGGCGGCGACCTCGCCGTGCGCGACGGCGACAGCTGGAAGGGCGCGCTGAACACCCCGAAGGCATTGGCGGGCGCGGACTTCTACCGCCAGCTCCAGGCGCTGGGCAACGGGCCGAAGGACTCCGACGAGGCCAAGCCGCAGCAGACCGACGTGTTCGCCGGCGGCGACGTCGCGCAGCTCATCGCCGTCCCCGGCGCGGCGAAGCTCGTCACGACCGCCAACCCGGAACTCGAGGGCAAGCTCGGCTTCTTCCCCATCCCCGGCAAGAGGGCGAACGAGCCCGGCGCGGTGTTCACCGGCGGTTCCGACCTGATCGTGCCGGTTGCCTCGACCCACCAGGACGGCGCCTACGCCGTGGTCGAAGCGCTGGCTGGCGACAAGTGGCAGACCGAGCTGGCCAAGACCATGAACTACGTGCCGAACCGCACCTCACTCGCCGGCGCCGTCGAGGACGACCCCGGCGCCGCCGCGATGGCCGTCGGCGCGGCCAACGGCCACGCCACGCCGAACTCCCCCAACTGGACGGCCGTCGAGGCCCGCAACCCGATCAAGGAGTTCCTGACCAAGGTGCTCACCGGCGCCGACCCGAAGACCGCGGCCGCCGACGCGGACGCGGTGATCACCTCGGCGCTCAACACCGCGAACTAGGGCCTGCCGTGGATCTTCGTGAAGTCCCCGCCCGACCAACAGATACCTCAGGGGAACGTGACGGCACCCAGCCACAATCCACCTCGCCACCCGCACCTACGCCGGGAGGCAACCAACACATAAAAATCCGGGGAGGCGGACTAGCGTATCTGTTGATCGCGCCTACTCTAGTCGCGACTACCTACCTGCTCGTGTATCCGTTGCTCCGCAACGTGATCATCTCGTTCCAGCACTTCGGGATGGCCGAGCTGATCCGCGGCGGGGCGGACTTCGCCTGGTTCGCCAACTACACGGCGGTGCTCAGCGACCCGGAGTTCTGGTCGGTCACCGGCCGCACGCTGTTGTTCACCGCGATCAACGTCGTGCTGATCATGGTGCTGTCCACACTGGTCGCGCTGCTGGTCGTGCGGCTCGGCCGGCTGATGCGGCTGGTCGTGCTCGGCGGGCTCGTGCTCACCTGGGCCACCCCGATGATCGCCGCGACCACGGTGTTCCAGTGGATGTTCCAGTCACAGCTGGGGGTGGTGAACTGGGCGTTGGCACAGCTGGGCTTCGAGCAGTTCCGCGGTCACACCTGGTTCGCCGACGGGCCGCAGACCTTCGCGATCCTCGTGGCGCTGATCGTGTGGCAGTCGGTGCCGTTCGCCGCGCTGACGCTGTACGCGGCGATGACGACGGTCCCCCACGAGCTGTACGAGGCGGCCCGCATCGACGGCGCCAGCGGGGTGCGGTCGTTCCGCTCGATCACCTTTCCCGTGCTGCGCCCCATGTTCGGGCTCGTCACCTGTCTCCAGGTGATCTGGGTCGGCAAGGCGTTCGTGCAGATCTGGGTGATCAGCGAGGGTGGCCCCGGCCGGTCGACGACCACGCTGCCGGTGTACGCCTACCAGGTCGCGCAGTCGTTGCACCGCTACGACGTCGGCG
>Ga0307512_10007675_pt1 | contig 10642 bp, 12 predicted proteins | sample 14_EM_MG_FD_200267 | JGI IMG/M metagenome (GOLD analysis project Ga0307512, IMG submission 200267) | Populus trichocarpa ectomycorrhiza microbial communities from riparian zone in the Pacific Northwest, United States - 14_EM | ecosystem: Host-associated > Plants > Roots > Unclassified | place... | reverse complement strand
GGTGCGCCCCCCCCGTCGCGCGCCCCAGCTCGAGGACCTGCCGAGCCAAGCAGAATAGGTTCCGAAAACCCGGCGCGGACCACCGTCCACCGCTCACGCGTCGCTCATCTCGGTTCCTTGATAATCAGAATCGGTTCTGGTTATGTGGGGGTACCCACTGACCGACGGAGGTCATCTTGGCCGACGGACTCGTCCCACGACCGGTTCCCGAGACCGCCCCGTTCTGGGACGCGGCCAAGGACGAACGGCTGCTGGTCCAGCGGTGCACCGCGTGCGGGCGGCACTACTTCTATCCGCGCCCGTTCTGCCCGCACTGCATGTCCGACGACGTGGTGTGGGACGAGGTGTCCGGCCGCGGCCGGCTGCTGTCCTACGTGATCAACCACCGGCCGCTGCCGCCGGCCGAGGGGGCGCAGATCATCGCCCTGGTGCGGTTGGACGAGGGCGTGCGCCTGCTGACGAACATCGTCGACGCCGAACCCGACCCGGAGGCGCTGCCGCTCGACGCCCCGGTCTCCGTGGCGTTCCAGCAGCGCGGCGAGTACAAGCTGCCCGTCTTCCGCCTGGTGGAGCCATGAGCACGATGCACAACGGGAACATCGCCGTGGTCGGCGCCGCGGAGACGACCGAGATCGGTGTCCTGCCGAACACCTCGATGATCCAGCTGCACGCGGAAGCGGCCCGCAACGCGCTGGCCGACGCGGGGCTCGGGCCTGGCGACATCGACGGGGTGGCCACGGCAGGCCCGCTGCCGATGGAGGTGTCCCACTACCTGGGCATCACGCCGCGCTGGATGGACGGCACGATGGTGGGCGGCTGCAGCTTCATGCTGCACGTGCGACACGCGGCGGCCGCCATCGCGGCGGGTGCGGCGACCACGGTGCTGATCACGCACGGCGAGTCAGGACGGTCGCGGATCGGCATGGACCGGCAGGCGGTACTGGCCGCCGACACCGCGTCGGGCCAGTTCGAGGTGCCGTACGGGGCGCTGATGCCCTACGCCACGTTCACCGTGCCGGCGCTGCGCTTCCTGCACGACCGCGGCATGTCCCGGACGGACCTCGCGGAGGTCGTTGTCGCCCAACGGGAGTGGGCCGCGCAGAACCCGAGGGCGTTGCGCCGCAAGCCGATCACGGTCGACGAGGTGCTGCACAGCTCGCCGCCGATCGCGTACCCGTTCAGCAGGGACATGTGCTGTGTGGTCACCGACGGCGGCGGGGCGCTGGTGCTGACCTCGGCCGAGCGGGCGGCGGACCTCCCCGTCGCGGAGCGGGCCGTGTTCCTGCTCGGGTCGGGCGAGGCGGGTGAGTCGCCGGTCATCGCCCAGATGGACGATCTCGGCTCGTGCGGCGCGTTCCGCCGGGCGAGCGCGGAGGCCTTCGCCACGGCCGGGGTCACGCACGCCGACGTCGACCACCTGATGTGCTACGACGCGTTCGCGCATCTGCCGCTGTACATGTTGGAGGACCTCGGTTTCGTCGGACGCGGCGAGTCCGGGGCGTTCATCGCGTCTGGCGCGACGCGGCCCGGCGGCGAGCTGCCGATGAACACCAACGGCGGCGGGCTTTCCTACACCCACACGGGGATGTACGGGATGTTCGCCATCCAGGAGGCGATCCGGCAGCTACGTGGCGAGGCCGCGGCGCAGGTGCCCGGCGCGCGGGTGAGCTTCGTGCAGGGCGTCGGCCTCTACTTCGCCGCCGCGGGCAGTCTGGTCTTCTCGAACGTCAAGCCGTGAGGTGGTTGGCACATGGTTGGCTTCTTCCACCTCGCCGCGACCGCGCCAGAGCAGCCGGCCGTCGTCGACCCGGACGGGTCCACACTCACCCGTGGCGAGCTTCTGACCCGCATCAACCGGGTCTCGCGGGCGCTTCGCTCACATGGCCTGACGAACGGCGACGCCGTCGCGGTCGCGGTCCACAATGGACACGAGTACCTCGAGCTGCTGCTCGCCACCGGGCAGGTCGGGATGTACTTCGTGCCCGTCAACTGGCGGCTCTCGCCGGAGGAGACGCGCTACATCGTCCAGGACTGCGCCGCGCGGCTGGTCGTGGTGGCCGCTGAACAGGCCGCCGACCTTCCACTGGACGGCCTGCCGGCGCACCGCTTCGCCGTCGGCGGTCCGGTGCCTGGTTGGGCGCCGTACGCGGAGTTCGGCGACGACGAGCCGGACACCGCGCCACCGGACCGTCGCGCCGGCAACTTCATGGGCTACACGTCCGGCACCACGGGCCATCCGAAGGGTGTGCGGTCACCGTTGCCGGGCATCGAGCCGGAGATGATGATCGCCGGCCTCCAGCAACGGCTCGTCGAGGGCTACGGTCTCGCCGCGGGCGACGGCGTGCATCTGGTCTGCTCGCCGCTCTACCACGCGGCGCCCGGCGGACACGCCATGGCCTTCCTGCATGCCGGCCAGACTGTCGTCATCCAGGCGCGGTTCGAGCCGGAGGACGTCCTGCGGGCCGTCGAGGAGCACCGGGTTGAGACCGTTCACATGGTGCCGACGCACTTCCACCGGCTCCTTCGCCTGCCGGCGGACGTTCGCGCCAGGTACGACCTGTCCAGCCTGCGGGCGGTGATCCACGCCGGCGCGCCGTGCCCGGTGCCGCTCAAGCACCAGATGATCGAGTGGCTCGGCCCCATCGTGTGGGAGTACCTGGCCTCGACCGAGGGCTCGGTGTCGCGGGTGAGCCCCCAGGAGTGGCTCGCCAGACCCGGAACGCTGGGACGGCCGGCGCCCGGTGGGATCGTGAAGATCCTCGACCCGGACGGCAACGAGCTGCCGCCTGGCGAGGCCGGGGCGATCTACTTCGGCACGGCCGGACAGCCGACCACCTTCGAGTACAGCGGCGATCCGGCCAAGACGGCCGCCAGCAGGCACGGCGATCTCGCCACCGTCGGGGACTACGGCTATCTCGACGAGGACGGCTACGTGTTCCTGCTCGACCGGCGCACCGACCTGATCATCTCTGGTGGCGTGAACATCTATCCGGCCGAGGTCGAGCAGACGCTGATCACCCATCCGGCCGTGAACGACGTCGCCGTGATCGGGGTGCCGGATCCCGAGTGGGGGCAGAGCGTGCTCGCCGTCGTCCAGCCGTCCCCCGGCTTCGACGCGGGCGACGAGGTGGCGTCGGCGTTGCTCGCCCACTGCGGCGAGCACCTGGCCGGGTTCAAGAGACCGAGGCGCATCGAGTTCGTCACCGACTTCCCGCGGACCGAGACGGGCAAGCTGCAGCGCCGCAAGCTCCGCGACACGTACGCGAAGGAGACAGCATGAGTGGGATCTGCGCGGGCCGGGTGGCCATCGTCACCGGCGCCGGACGTGGTTTGGGGCGTGCGCACGCTCTCGAGCTCGCCCGGCAGGGCGCGAGCGTGGTGGTCAACGACCTCGGTGGTGGCCCGGACGGGTCGGGGGCGGATGTGAGCCCGGCGCGGCAGGTGGCAGACGAGATCATCGCCGCGGGTGGGAAGGCCGTCGTGAACGGCGACGACATCTCGGCCTGGGCCGGCGCGCAGCACCTGGTGGAGCAGGCGATCGACGAGTTCGGCGGGCTCGATGTGCTCGTGAACAACGCCGGCATCCTGCGGGACCGCACCATCGCGTCGATGTCCGAGGACGAGTGGGACTCGGTGATCAGGGTGCACCTGCGTGGCACCGTCGCCCCGAGCCGCTTCGCCGTCGCCCACTGGCGTGCCCGCGCCAAGGAGACCGGGCAGCCGACCCGCGCGCGGCTGATCAACACGACGTCGGCTTCGGGGATCTACGGCAACTTCGGCCAGTCGAACTACGGCGCGGCCAAGGCCGGCATCGCGTCGTTCACGCTCATCGCGGCGAAGGAGCTGGCCAGTTCCGGCGCCACCGCCAACGCCATCGCACCCTCCGCGCGCACCCGGCTCACCGAGGCGCTCATGCCCGCCGAGTTCGCCGCGAACCTGGCGCCTGAGCAGGTGTCACCGGTGGTCGCCTGGCTGGCCAGTGTGGACAGTCAGAACGTGACGGGCCGGGTCTTCGACGTCGGCGGCGGGCGCATCGGCGTCGCGGAGGCGTGGCGGCTCGGGCCCGAGGTGACCAGACAGGATCCGTGGGACGCCGCCGATCTCGGCTCGGTCATCCCCGATCTGGTGGCGAAGGCGGCGCCGAACGTGGACATGATGGGTCGCCCGGAGGTGGCCACGTGACCCTGAACCTCGCCGCGGCCGGCACCGAGTGGGACGCCGGCGAACGCGCCTGGACGTCGACCGACGCCATCCTCTACGCGCTGGGCGTCGGCGCTGGCGCCGAGGATCCGCTCGACGAGTTGGCGTTCACCACCGAGAACTCCCATGACATCGACCAGAAGGTGCTGCCCACCTTCGCGGTGATGATCGGCGGGCACGACGGAGCCCCGTCGCTCGGCGACTTCAGCCTCGCCCAGATCCTGCATGCCGAACAGTCGGTGACGCTGCACGGCGAGCTGCCGCCCGCGGCCACCGCACGCACCACCGGCCGGGTGGTCGGGTTCTACGACAAGGGCGACAACGCGCTGATCACGTTGGGAGCCACCAGTGTGAACGCTGCCACCGGGGAGCCGCTGGCCGAGTCCCGCACGACGATGTTCGTCCGCGGCGAGGGCGGCTTCGGCGGTGATCGGGGCGCGAGCGGGCCGTGGCACCTGCCGGACCGGCCGGCCGACCACGTCGTCACCTACCCGACACGCATCGACCAGGCGCTGCTGTACCGGCTGTCCGGCGACCGCAACCCACTGCACTCCGACCCGTGGCTCGCGACGATGGCCGGCTTCGACCGCCCGATCCTGCATGGTTTGTGCACGTACGGCTTCACCGGCCGCGCGCTGCTGCACGCGGTCTGCGACTCGCGACCGGCGGAGTTCGGCAGCATGACCGCGCGCTTCTCCGCTCCGGTCCTCCCAGGACAGTCGCTGGACGTGCACATCTGGGACGACGGCGGCGTGTTCCTGTTCCAGACCAGGGTCGGCGACGTGACCGTCCTCGACCGCGGCATCTTCACGAAGAAGGCGTGATGCCCACCGAACGGTCGCCGGTCGCGGAGGTGGACCTCGACCAGGCCGGCGAGCTGATCCCGATGTCAGAGGAGAAGGACGACGGGGTGCGGGCAGAGCCGCCATTTCCTGCTGCCCGGTGAACGATGCCGACCGCGACCCAGGAAACGGTGGAGCGCCTGGTAAGTCCTGCCTTCGGCTCAGCCGACCGGGTTCCAGCCGTCACCGCCGGCCAGGTACTTCTGCGGCGTGTAGTTCGGCGCCTGCGCGTCGGCGAGCTGCGGACGGTTGGTGCCCGTGCCCGACCCGGCGCCGGTGTTGCGGTACTCGAAGAAGCGCGCGTTCTTCCAGCTGTTCCCGGACATGTCGGTCCACGGCTGCGCCGTCTTCACCACGGAGTCCAAAGTGGACTCCCGGTACAGCACCTGCGCGGTGGGCCCCCAAGGCCTGCCGAGCTGCGTGGTACCCGCCGCCGACGCCCCACGAATCCGCGACTTGTAGATCAGAAACCCGTACGTCTTCGCGGCCGGCGTCCGCGCGGCGGTGATCGGCGCACCGGTCGACCGCTTCTCGAAGACATCAGAGTTGTCGACCACCAGGGTGCCGTCCCCAAAGATGAAGTCGACGGTCCCCTCGATGTAGGACCCGACAACGTAGGCCCGAGCGGCGGCGTTGGCCAGGAACGTGTCCTGATCCCCGAGCAACCGCACGTTCCGCAACACCGCACGGTCAGCATTGAGATGCAACGCCAACGCCTGCTGGTCACTGGGCACCGAACTCTCGTCGAAGTCGTTCGACATGGTCAGGTTCGTGGCGACGAAGTCATGCCCGTACACGAACACGGTGGCACTGTTGAACGTCCCCCCGTTGTGATAGGCGGAGTGGTTGTTCACGATCACCACCTGCGACGGCGAAGACCCCAAACCCTGCAAGGTGATCAACGGCTTGTTAGCCGGCACGGTAACGATCTCCCGATACGTGCCCTGCTTGATCGTGATGGTGGCACGACTGGAGTTGTTGGCAGGCACGGCATTGATCGCCGCCTGCACAGTCCGGTACTGCCCGGACCCGTCCGCCGCGACCGTCAGGGTCACCGCATCAGCCACAAGTGGAACGCTCACGGCGACAGCAACAGCCATCGCCAGAACAACAACGACGTCAAGCACTCTGCCCAAAAATCGAAAGGTCTGCGAAGCCACGCGAGGTCCTCCTCGTTGAGGACTAACCGTTGTTATCGCTAACAGACCCTGCCCATCTCCTTTATGGCATGCCCTGGGTGATGTGTCAACAACGCAGCGTCGCCCACCTCGCCCCAAGCAGGCCTAAACCAACCGAAACCTCTCCGCATGCACCTGCGACCCGGGCACCCGCAACACACGAAGCGCCCCCAACACAGCCGACGTCATCGCAGGCGGCCCACACACGTACACATCGCGATCAGCGATATCAGGAACCAACCCGACAAGACCACCCGGCTCGAAGGGCCGCACCCCGTCCCCGGTCCGACCAGCGAGCACATGCAGCAGCCCACCCCGAGCCGCGACCAACTCCCGAACCTCGTTCAACAACACGGCATCCCGCTCACTACGCACCCGATAGAGCACCACAACGTCACCGGTCAACTCCTCCACCATGGCACGCACCGGCGTGATCCCCACCCCACCCGCGATCAGCACCGCACCAGGCCGGGTGCGATGCATCGCGGTGAACGCCCCATACGGCCCCTCCAGGAACGCCCGACTGCCCACCGGAAGCCGCCGCAAGCTGGCGCTGGTGGCGCCGACCGCCCTGGCGGTCAGTCTCAATGAACGACCGTCGGGCGCCGCGGACAGCGAGAACGGGTTCGCCAGCCACCAGTGGTTGTGGTCGAGGAACCGCCAGATGAAGAACTGACCGGCCCGCGCCGGCAGCCGGTCGAGGTTGCGGCCGGTGACGCGCACGGACACCACGTCGTCGGACTCCGGCAGCACGGACTCGACCCGGAACTGGTGGTAAGCATTGCGCCACAACGGAACCACGAGCCGGCCGACCACGAGGGCGCCGAACGCGCCGAGCCACAGGGCCCACCAGTAGACGGTCGCGAACACCGACGACCGGAACGTGGTCGTCTCGAGCAGCTGGTGGACGAACGCGAGCCCCAGCACCAGGTACACCAGCATGTGCAGTGCGTGCCACGTCTCGTACGACAGTCGCCGCCGCACGTACCGGGTGGAGATCACCGCGATCCCGACGATGGTCGTCGCGGCGATCATGCCCAGCAGGGTGGCCGGCACGCCGGCCAGCGCGAGGAACGTCTTCGCAGCCGACACGTCGTCGTGCGCCGCGTAGCCGAGCACGACCAGCGTGGCGTGGGTGAGGACCGTCCAGAGCAGGGTGAAGCCGACCCACCGGTGCCACACGGTCAACCGGTCCATGCCGACGCGGCGGTCCAGCCACGGCAGCCGGGCGATCAGCAGCAGCTGGAACATGATCAGCAGCGCGGCGTGCATGCCGAAGAACTTGGCGACGGTGAGGATCCCGTTCTTGCCGGTCCCCGCCGTGACGAACAGGACCTCGACGATCCCCCACGTTAACCAGGACACAGTATGTCCGAATTGGATCTCGCGGAGATCACGGCCCGGCAGGAAGGTGCCATACCCGGAAGTGCCGGCATTGAGCCGAGCCCCGACCGGGCTACCAGGACCAATGTCACGGGACCGGCCGGCGTACCCGGTTCCCTGTTAATGATCATCTAGTGGCGCGCGGGAGTCCGGCAGGCAACTATGCGGACTCGTGGCGGGACAGGGTGACACGGGGAGTCTGGTGACCACTGCGGTCAGAGCGAAGCTGGCTGGCGACCTCGACGAGCTGCGGCTGCTGGTCGGGTTGACCTATCGCGAGCTGGCGCGGCGCACCGGGTGTGCGCGCAGCACGCTGAACGACGCGCTGACCGGGCGCCGGTTTCCCCGGCTCGACACGGTGGTGGCGATCGTGAACGCGTGCGGCGGGGACGTCGCGAGCTGGCGGGAGCGCTGGGTCGCCGCCGGCAGGCGGGTGGCGGTCGCGCAGCCGGAGCACGGGTTGGAGGTCCTGCTGGACCTGCTGGACGTGCCGCCGGAGCAGATCGTGCGCGCGCTGACGCGCTGGCGGCGGCTCGGTGATCAGGAGCCGGGGACGGCGCCGAGGATGTCGCGGCAGTCGATCAGGCCGAGCTGACGTGAGTCCTGCGACCACGGGTTGTCCCCCACCACCGCCACGTGCCCGTCCGGCACGTGCGGCAGGTCGGGCAGAACCGGGGTGAGCCAGTCGGGCATCGGGTCACCGGCCACGGCCGCGACGCGCTTGATGCGGTGCGGCAGGGTCTCGTCCGGCACCCGGAACACGATCACCTCGCCGAGGCGCGGGCCCCGGCGCAGCCGGCGGGCGATCAGTCGCTGGCCGTCGCGCAGGGTGGGCGACATGCTGTGGCCCACCACGGTCACCCTGAGCCACCCGATCATCGCACCCTCGCGTCCTGGTATCCGTCCGCCTGCAGGCGGAACAGGCGGGCGTACTCGCCGCCCGCGTCCATCAGCTCGTCGTGGCTGCCGTGCTCGGCGATCCGGCCGTCGACGAGCGTGACGATCACGTCGGCGCCACGCAGCGCGGCCATCCGATGGGAGATCAGCAGCCGGGTGCGCCCTTCGGCGTGCCGCCGCAGGGTGTCGTGCACACGGTGCTCGCCCTCGGCGTCCAGCCCCGAGGTCGGCTCGTCGAGCACCATCAGCTCGGCGTCCGTGCGCATCAGGCACCTGGCCAGCGCGACCCGCTGCCACTGCCCGCCGGACAGGGTCACGCCCATCCGGTCCTCGTCGGCGTGCGTCCTGGACAGCACGGTGTCGTACCCGTTCGGCAGCGCGGCCACCGTGTCGGCGACGCGGGCCGCCCGTGCCGCCGCGACGATCCTGGCCCGGTCGTCGAGGTCGCGGACCTGCCCGATGCCGATGTTCTCCGCCGCGGTCAGGTCGTAGGTCATGAACTCCTGGAACACCACGCCGACCCGCGCACGCAACGCCGAGACGTCCAGCTCCCGGAGGTCCACACCACCCCAGGTGATCGTGCCGCGCTGCGGGTCGTAGAACCGGCACAGCAGTTTCACCAGCGTGCTCTTGCCGGCGCCGTTGACGCCCACGAGCCCGACGGCCGCCCCGGCCGGGATGGTCAGGTTGACGCCACGCAGCACCCACGGGCCATCCTCGCCGTACCGGAACCAGACGTCACGCAGCTCGATCGTCGCCGGTCGCGGTGGCATGCCATGGCCCGCCGGCAGGTCGTCACCGGTGTCGAGGACGTCCAGGTAGTGGCCGAACAGCCGCGCCGCGCGGCCGGCGTCGCCGAGTTGGAGCACCACACCGGACAGCCCGGTCTGCACACCGGCCACCGCGGCGAGGAACAGCACCAGGTCGCCGGCGGACGAACGGCCGGCGACGACGTTCGTGGCGACCACGACCGTGCCGACACCGGTGACGGCAGCGCCGAGCAGCGCGAGCCCGCTCTGCACCAGCGCGCCCCGGCGCGCCACGGACAGCCGTGCCGCGGAGACCGCCGTCAGTGAGCCGACCATCCTGGTGTGCATCAGCGAGCCGAGGCCGAACAGCCGGATCTCCTTGGCGGCACGCACATCGGTGAGCAGCGCGCGGTAGAACAGGCGTCGCCGGTCGGTCGCCACCCACGCCTCCTCGAGGGCCACCTCGCGCCGCGCGGTCGCCAGCATGGCGAGCACGGCGGTCACGACGGACGCGAGCAGCAGCACCGTCATCGGCGGCCAGACCACCAGCAACGCGCCGGCGAAACTGGCGAGCAGCACCACCGAGCGGATCAGCTCCTGTGTGAAGCCCGAGATCGTGCCGGGCGCCTCCTGGGCCGCCTGCTCGGCGAGCCGCAGCCGGTCATGGAACGCGGGATCCTCGAGGTGCCGCAGTCCCGGCAGTGTCGCGATCCGCCGGAACAGCCTGCTTTCCACGGTCAACGTGACCCGGTACTGGACGACCTCCGTGAGGTGTCCGCTGAGGTAGAGCAGCGCGATGGCGAGCCCGCCGACCGCGGCCGAGGCAATGGCGAGGAACACCGCCCGGCCCGTGCTCGCCGCCCCCGAGGTGAGCTCGTCGACCAGCAGCATCGTCAGCCAGGACCCGGTCGCCGGGGCGACACCCGCGAACACGGTGAGCGTGAGAGCGGCGACGGCGGCCACCGGTGCGGACCGGAAGGGCAGCGCGAGCGCCGTCGCGGCCGTGCGGGGTGTGGACCGGGTCATGCCACCGTCGACGCGACGCCGGCGGCGTCGGTGAACTGGCTGAGCCGGGTGCCGGACGCGGTCACCACGCCGCCGTGCGTGTACAGCAGTGTCGGGAACGCGACCACCCCGAACGCGGCGAGCACGGGGTGGTCGACGTCGATGACCGCGACCTGGCCGAGTACGCCGAGCTTGGCGACCAGCCGCGCGGTCGCGTCCGGTTCGGCCGGGTCACCGTCCACGATGGACACGAACCGGGCCGCCGGCGGGTCGGCCAGGAGCGCGTCGGACAGCACCCGGCACGGCCCGCAGCCGACCTGGAAGAAGCCGACCCGCACCGGACCGTCGAGGTCGGCCTCGGTGATCGTGGCGCCGTCGGTGTCGGTGA
>Ga0307512_10007674_pt1 | contig 10642 bp, 15 predicted proteins | sample 14_EM_MG_FD_200267 | JGI IMG/M metagenome (GOLD analysis project Ga0307512, IMG submission 200267) | Populus trichocarpa ectomycorrhiza microbial communities from riparian zone in the Pacific Northwest, United States - 14_EM | ecosystem: Host-associated > Plants > Roots > Unclassified | place... | reverse complement strand
GAGTAGGAGCGTGAGAAGGGGGAGCGAAGGTGGTTGGGCAATTGGTGTGGATGAGAGGTGAGGGAGAGTAGGGTCGAATTAAAGCACTTGTTTAAGTTATTCTCACACGTGATGCGGCTCTAGTCGTAACTGTGACGCCACATACTCTCCACTTCGAGGGCGGGGCTCGGATGCCGAGACGCTACGTAAGTATGCACTAGCAAATACTGTTAGTGTGCTTTGGTAATTCCTCGGCCGTTCTCAAGCAGTTTTGTTCCAATCAAGCAAAAAATTCATTTCCAGATATGGGTCATTTGCAGCTGCATCCGTGCTCAGCGGCCTTTGCCTCTAGAAGGCCGCTTAGGGCGTTGTTTCCCCCCGGACGCATATTCCTATCGTATCAGCACATGCAAAACACGTATTTTGATACTAACTACAGTACCTATGTCACTCCCATTCTGTCCAAGATATGATAGCACTACCACAACGTTTACTCCTCCCTCGACTATACAGAAGGTTCAATCATACCAGCTTTTCTCGCTGAATCTCAGCCTCGCCCGTAAGAAAAAGAAATCCACAATTCCCACAATCTCAAACTAGCGTCTTGGCATCCGAGTTACCCGATGCACTCTCAACCATCCAGCCACTCTGCCACAATAGCAGCGCCATCAAACTTCGGAGGAAGTCACCATCACTGCGTTAATGCATGCAATGCGTGAATAAGGGCCTGTTCGGCTGCGAGCTGCATATCTATTCAATCTACATACATAGTTACCACACAAAATTCAGATGATTAGAGACAACTGGATATTGTCGGCCGAGCCACAATACAAATAACAGCGACCAGTAGCGTGGCACCCCAAGTTAGGAGGAGCCGTCCGCTGAGTCTGTGGATAAACAGGAAGGACCAGGCGTCTCAACAGTCCGACAAGGCCAGTCCTGACCTCAGACTGGACTGGCCTACGAGAGGCAGTCCACACTAGTCCACAGCCCGCGGGCCAACGGGCTTTTTTGCCGCGGGAGTGGACCACACGGGGTCGGCCGGCAGGCCGAATAGACGAGTGAGATCTCATGATGTCGTCCTATTGCATTAGCAGGGAGCGATCGGCCACCATCACAAGAGATAGAGAATTGTACTTACGTAGGAGAGCATTGGAAAGAGAAGAGGAACAACGTTATCTAAACTCTGTTCGGAGCAGATATGGTGCAGCTGTAAGCGAAATTATGTGGGTATTTCTTGGCTCGTGAGTGGGTTTCCGGGTTTTCAGTAGGCGGAGTCGGGTAGCGCATCGGGGCCATAGCTGGTGTCGCTGTCTGGCATCGTGGATACGAAGTAATTGACTCTTTGTAGTGGAAAGGTTTGCACGATGGTTTGCACGATGGTTGGGTTACTGTGGGCGCAGTTTCCCGGGAGAGACCCAGGAAACGAAGGGGCCGACGAGGGCGAAGCTCGCGGCAGAGGAGTCAGACGCCCGAGGCATGGAATGGCTAGGATACTCAGACCTGACGGAAGCACGGCCGATGCGACTTCCCAAATCCCTCACACATCTCAAGCGCGAGATCTCGGAGAAGAAGTGAGCCGGGCTAGGCGCTGGGCGGGTGGCCGAGTCACCCAGAAGAAGTACAGGCTGCCAATCAAGCAGCTGCCAGACGGAACGGTAGCGGGTAATCCAAGAGGCTAGCCTTTTGGTTACGGGCCACTGCCTCACCAGATAATACCTAAGCTGGACGAAGAGCCGACCCATCGCCCAGTGCTGTTGGTGGCCATGCTGGACGCAGACGCGGGAGACCACCTATCCAAGTTCTGCCCCGAGTGGAGGCCCGACAGAAGATCCTGTGGGCAGAGGTTCGAACCGGGAGTGGGGAGAGCCGGTTCACGATCCGGGATTTCCTTGCCGACATGAGGTGCATCCAGGCGGTACTAGACTTCCTCTCCACCATGGTGCTCCCGGCTAAGGAAGACGCGGGGAGTGAGGCGTCGGAGTGGGAGCGGAGGGAAAGGGAAGAGGAGCGGCGGCAGGAGGCTGAGGAGGGCGAGGAACCGTTGTTCCTCCCCACGCCTTCGTTCATGGCCTCTGCGGGAGAGGAGTAGGGGGTTCTCGGGCTAGGGTCGTTTTTCTTTCGTCTCTTCCTTTGCCATCTCCTTTGTATTTCCTTGGAGCACTCCATCATTTTTGGGATAAGGCCTGGCGGAGGGCAAAGAGAAATTTGCAACGCGCCGCCTCCGCGCGGACTGCGGATGGGAACTTGTACGTCGCATGCGAGTAACGAATAAACAAAAAAATGGTACGAGAAGGGTGAAGGGGACAGTGTAAAGGGGGTGTTAATGGTTCCGGGACGGGTTAGTGCTGAAGCTGGTCATAGGTGTTAGTCAGCGCGATGGACACGCGAGTGGTTGAGTAAGTCCTTATGTAACTCCGTATCCTGCACATATCACTAGAGAGCAGGCCTTCGTCCGACCTTCAGCCTGAAATCTTCCTCACAAACATCGCGCTATTTTCTTTGTGTGTACATAGGCCATTTAATTCAGTCGAGAAAGGGACAGTAACTATTAGCAATTCATCGTTGCTCGATCGATTCCCGTAATTCCCATGGCCATCGCCATCGCCATCATCCCAGATCTTTACAGTACCTACACGAATCCTATTTTCATCAAGAGTTGAGATCAGACACAAACCCAACGGAAGCCCATTATCAAAACGAAGAAACCAGAAAACAGAAAAACAGAAAAAGTAAACAAAACCCAGCCCCATGTGTACTGATTGGTATGGCAGAAGAAAATTTTGCAGTAAGAACCCCAAAACGACAAAGCATGCCAATCAGTCTGGCACAAGAAACTGCAGGACTGGAAAGAAAGGGAGAAAAAAAAAAGTGAAACCCCAAAGACACCATCGCCCTACCCAACACCCGATACCCAACCCGTCGGAAAAAGATTGAAAAAACTAAAGGAATGGAAAAAAAAACCCCTCGTAAAGACTATGTTATAATCATTAATGGTGCAGGGGTACGAGAGAAAAGTGACAAATTCAGAAGTCCTCATCGAAGGTAAGACTATCATCACCCTCCTGCGCATGTGGTGCTGCAGGCGAACCATTGGCATCATGGACGACTTCCTTCTTGGCGGTAGATGCCATGACACCGGCCTTCTGGTAGTCTCCGACACGCTTCTCGAAGAAGTTGGTCTTTCCGGCGAGCGAAATGCTCTCCATGAAGTCGAATGGGTTGGTGGCGTTATAGTGCTTGGTGTTTCCGAGGGACAGCAGCAAGCGGTCGGCGACAAACTTGATGTATTGTACCATCAGTTTGGAGTTCATGCCGAGCAACGCCACAGGAAGAGCTTCCGTCAGAAACTCGCACTCAATGCCAACAGCCTCGGTGATGATAGCAAGGACTTCCTCTTGGCTGGAACGGTGCTTGAGGTGGGAGAACAGGAGGCAGGCGAAGTCGGTGTGGAGACCTTCGTCACGCGAGATGAGCTCGTTAGAGAACGAGAGACCAGGCATAAGACCACGCTTCTTGAGCCAGAAGATGGACGCGAACGATCCACTGAAAAAGATACCCTCGACAGCAGCGAAAGCAACCAGTCGCTGGGAGAACGAAGACTCAGTGTCCTCGATCCACTTGAGAGCCCAGTCGGCCTTCTTCTTGATGCACGGGATGGTCTCGATCGCATCGAAAAGATAGGTACGCTGCTTCGGGTCCTTGACATAGGTATCGATCAGGAGCGAGTAGGTCTCGGAGTGAATGTTCTCCATCATGATCTGGAAACCGTAGAAGCACCTTGCCTCGGGGGCCTGGACCTCATTGCTGAAACGCTGAACGAGATTCTCATTGACGATACCATCGGAAGCGGCGAAGAAGGCAAGGACGTGGGACACAAAGTAGCGCTCGTCATCGGTCAGTCTGTTGTGCCAATCGCTGAGATCCTTCGACAGATCAATCTCCTCGGCGGTCCAGAACGAAGCCTCGGCCTTCTTGTACATCTGCCAGATCTGCAACACAACCAATTAACGCGTGAGCACGTGACGACGCGAGTATGCAAAGTAATATACCTCGTGGTACTTGATGGGAAAGAGCACGAAGCGTTGCTTATTCTCCATGAGCAGCGGCTCATCCTGCTCGTATTCCTTGATGGTAGAAGGCAGATTAACTCGCTTTTCGGTGGGCTTGAGCACGGGCTCGTTCGCAGTTGGGGTCTTGTGCAAGTTGGTTTTCAGGGACACGATATCGTTGATCTGCATACTGGACATAGCACCAGCAGCCTTCGACGCGTATCCATCAGCAAACACTCTCTCAATCACCGATTGTTGTGATCACGCATCACTGATGGTGGGTGCATACCGTTTTGGAGGGAGACATAGTGGTAGACATCGTGTCTGGGAATACGGAGGCGGATTAAACGAAGGGTGTTGGAGGTTATGAAGAATCGATCGAAGATCTGTCGTGGTAGGTGGGATGGTAGACAGAGAAGCCTAGTGGAGGCGGATGAAAGTCGTGATGGTAGCAGGAAGTAGTGGGTTCGTCGTGCGAAGTAGAAGAGAAGAAGCGAAGCGTGTGAGTGGAGCCTTTATAAGTGGGTGCAAAACCCCTCCCATCAATCCTTCATTCTACGCGTCAATAGCGACTCCGCAACTCACACCAAAAAGAAAGGCAAAACCAGCGCGTCCTGCCGGAATCGTTCATGCGTTGGACACGCTAGTCCGGGTTTGGAGCCTGTCGCCACATGTGGCATCAAGTGAAGCGTACATAGTTTTCCCGCTAGACGCGTATCAAACTATCAAAACACGTATTTTCACCTCCTAATACGTGTCCAGCGGGACTATCTATGCACTTTTTTTTTACCCCCTCTTCTGCTATCGTAATTAAACAAAACAAAAGCTGTGTACTGTGGGCAGGGGCCGCTGCCTCACCACCACTCGAACAATCAATAACGCGCGCAAAGTCCCCCTCGTCCTCTTCCATAATCCGCGTACGCGTTGTGGGACTGCCCCTTCAGACGCACCACTGGCCGACGTTCATATGCGATGCAGGACTGCCATTGTACGCACGACTGACCTACGCTCGTACCTGTTGCAAGACTGCCGTCATACACAGCGCTGACCTTCGCTTACAAGCTTTTGTTTTTGTTTAATCACTCGCACGCTCGCAAGCTTTGCGGGACTATGTACATTACCCGATGCGATATGTACCTATCTACTGCGATCCGACGCGATATCCGCAACGTGTGCGACGCGGTATCTTCTGCGAGTCCGCCGGCAAATACCCACAAAATGATACCCTACGACTGGAGAAACCTGTCCAATTAACCCAACAGAAATTCGATGAGTTCTGGCCATTGATCGACACTCTTTGGACCAAGGTAGGTGGAAACACAACTCCAGGGTGTGGCACAGGTTCAATACCGCGAATGTCCTCTGCGAAAGAGCAAAAAGGCCGGTACAAATGTTACAAGAAAGGAAGGGCGTGCCGAGAAAACCCGAATGACTGCAGCCTGCGTCGAAGATCTCTGTCAGGGCCGGATGAAAATGACGCGTACATACCTACCTACTTACCCATTCTATTGGTAAATCTGGCACCGGAATAAATTAAGATAGAAATAGACCATGGGAACCATAGTGGCAGAGTGGCAGTCCTTGAGTGTTCTTTGTTTCGCCGAGGATGATTCTTTTCGCGTTGAAGATGGCTGAACTGTCCGTATCTAGTCACTACGACCCGGGAAAACGCGGTTGCGGAATCGACACTGACGAACAATGATGCTGACAAAAGCGAGGTTCACGCTGCTGCCCCGAAGTACTCTTAAGCAGACCCGGGGACCGTAACGCCGCGCCCGTGCTATCTCTGCACCGATTCGAGTAGTTATGTAGCTTTATCTTCGACCTCGTCAGTCTGCAGGCCTGTTGCAAGCTCTCCTTTGCCCTCCGCCCAGGCCTGTTCCAGAAGTGGCAGAGCGTACCAAGGAAATACTAACAAACGAAAAGACAGAGGAAGATACAAAAGAAAGTGACCCGCCCCCGAGACTCCTTACTCCTCTCCTGCAGACCATGCAGGAGGGTGTGGGGAACAGAGGTTCCTCACCCCCGGCACCCAGCTCCTTGGCCCCCCGCCTCCGCTCCTTATCCGGGGCTGGGACCCTCCTCCCTACCCCAGTGGTAGAAGTTAAAGTGCGGATTTTATTGCAGGCGATCGCTGGGGTTGTTGTTGTGGTGAGTGGCCGGGCATGATTGTCGGAATGTGGAGGGGTTTGTGCTGGTTGTTTTCTTACATAGATATGTAAGTAAGATGTCTTAGTCATCTCCATCGCTCAAGTTGTCACTCCCATGATTTCGTTTTCCGCTCTCTCCTATCTACACGAGCATCGCGAGCGTGATCGTGATGAAAAGAGTAGGGTCTCCGGCATCACGACGAGAATCATAACTGCAAAAGGAAGCGTTTCTCTTTGCTGACTACAACCAGCTATAATTTTTGTGAAACTGGCGCCCTTAAACTGAAACTCAATATTCAGAGAGTTGGGATTCTGCCCATGTTTATATCTAAGCCATAACCGATATGAAAGAATATACGGTACGTTTCAAGCGTCATATCGCGGGTAAGTGGCCTGTATGGTTCAATGGGATCTACAGGTAGGAGATTTCAACCGTCGACCGACAGTATACTTGCTTGTATATCTACTTCCCAAGTGGAAACCGCTCTCACGACTTTACGGTCAACTGTTAGAAATGGTTCAACCTTCGTCATCCGTGAAAGCTCACAACATATGGACTTCAAACCATATGTATGATGCAACACCAAGTTTTTTTTTGTTTAGTCATTACTCGCATGCTAACATGGAGATCATGGCGATGTACACGCTGTCCGTTTCTTGTCCGCGCGATGGTTGCTCGTTGCAGGCCCCCTTTGCCCTCCAGGCCTGTCCCAAGAAAATATAACGCGCGCCAAGGAAATTACAAGGGAAAAAAAAAGAAAGAGAAGGAGTAAGCCGTCCCCACATCCTACTCCTCTTCTGTTCTGCAGGGCCATGAAGGAGGGTGTGGGAAGGAAGAGCGGTTGCTGCTCGTTTACCAGCACCAAGATCTCCTCCTCTGCTCTTTCCTTTCTTTCCGCTCCTAGAGTTCCTGTTCCGACACCTCGCTCTGCGCTTCCTCCTCGACTGGGACTGGGGCCGTCTCCCGATATCCGTGGTACATAGAGAGCAGGTCCAGGCTGCACCTTGCATCGGCGAGGAGGCCCGGTGCACGTGCCAAAAGCGTTGTACCTATGTAGCGACACGAGATGCAGCCCGAGTATATGAGTAATGTCATTGCAAGGTATGTACATTTAAGTGGTAGATTAGAGTACATTATGTATGTTGATTTTTTCTATTTAAGATACAAAGTATGAAACTTGGGCATCGCGACTTTTCTGTCGGAAAATGCCGCGAGGACGCTCAACCAAAGAAATCGTCCCGCAATAGGTATCACCCATTTAAAAAGAAGAGACCTCCTTTTTCACAAGGGTACCTGCTATACAGTCAATAGACAAATTCTAGATAGAAATACACCATGGGAACTGCATGTAATGGTAGTCCTTCTTATTGCAGGGTCATCGTCTTCGTTGTGCCAAGACCTTCGTCGCGCCAAGGATGTTTGGCTGAACCGAGTTCCTCATTAGTCATTACATACCATCTGGAAAATAGTGTAGCTGTGCGGCGAGCTCCCCAAAAAGCTAGTGCGTAATAGCGCCCAACACATGGATCGATCCTCCAACAAACTTCTCCAAGAACCAACACCATCAACCAACTAACACAGCAGAGACCTTAATATCAATTCCACCTCAACGGTCCTAACTCCAATACCACAAACAACATGTCTTTGCCCGCAAACGTAACCGTTAGCAGCCATCCTTGTTTGCTGGTCAAGCTCGCGCAGCTCCGCTCCCAGAGCACCTCGCCCAAGGAGACGAAAGCTCTGGTGCATGAGTTGTCGGTTCTTCTCGGCTCAGAGGCACTGGGAAAGGTTCTCACCGCCACAATCGAGGGCACCGATATTTCCCACCTCGGTTTCCCCTTCAAGTACTACGTAACCAATCCCCGCCGTATCGTTCTGGTTCCCATCCTCCGTAGTGGATTGGGGATGGTTGAAGGTTATCAATTCTCCATCTCCTCATCTCCCTCTCCATCCACCCATAATCGGCGAACGCCGTGTTGACACCTCTGCAGCTTTCCAGACCCTCCTCCCAGAGCCGGTGCCAGTACACCATCTCGGACTGTTTCGCGAGAAGACCTCATTTCAACCCGTCGAGTACTACAACAACCTCCCTACCCGCGTGGCGCCTACAATTGGTGATGCTGGTCCTTGTGATCTTGCTATCGTTGTCGATCCTGTGATCGCTACTGGTGGCACCGCGGAGGCAGCGATACAGACCCTGAAGGAATGGGGTGTCCTAAAGGTTTGTTCGCTTCTGCAAGATGACGAACAAGAGATGGACTGACAGATGACCCAGATCCTGGTGGTCAGCATTCTGGGCACCATTGAAGGTATCACTAGAGCTGCGAATGAAGCTGAGGGCGTCGAAATCTTTGTTGGTGCTGTGGACGAGGAGCTGGGAGGTGCTGGAGGCGGCATGATTGTTCCTGGGTAAGCGGAGGCTCTCTCCCTTGCCGTAAACAGCAAATAACTGACAGTAAGCAGAGTTGGCGACATAGGAGATCGCCTCTTCCTGACGATTGGCAAGTGACGATCCTGACTTGCAATTGGCGCTCACCGGGGAGTTCTCATTCTCCTTCTGGATGCCTTTTCCGTTACCTGTTAGGATTGTTTCTAAGGGGGACGCTTCTTGCCTTACTCTTTGTATTGATGAAATTTCCTATTTTGCGCATGCGGCTTCTAACGCTCATTCTTCGAAGTTTCTATTGACTTTCCCACGCCCACGGTGTCTAACACCTGATGATGACAGCAGTTTTAGCCTTGACGCATCCGCTTTTAAACGCCTCCACTCACCAAATCCCTATATGAGAATTCCAATAGCAACTGCCTTAGTGCCCCACAACTTCCGATGTAACTAAACGACGTAATCGTCTTCAGCGCTATGTAGCCCGTCAAACGACACTCCAGCGCGTGGTAGATAGATACCGCACAGAGCTTCCTATGGGGTTCTGCATATTGAAGTGGAAATAGCCGTCGCTTATCAACCGGCCCATATGAGAGTACAAAAGAAGCCTAATAGCGGTTCCATTTTCTGCTAATAAATAATCCCGTAGCCACAACGCCTTTGATCCACGGGCTTCATCACTACCTCCTTCTTCTCTTCTTCCTCATATACAGTCATTACAAACCCCTTTCCGCTTCCCACCCAGACCACCGTGCCATAATTCACCAGTCCCCAAAGCGCTCAGCCGTCATGAAGGGGTTGTGTCCTGCGTGCACTGCCGGTTACCGGTGGCCCTGAGGAGGGGAATATGACGACAAAAGGTTCCAAATATACCAGGGTAAGGTTAATATACCGTATTGTCTCGCATAAGAGTCCTCTCCCCTTAAAATGGTTAGTGCAAACTTGGCAGACTTGGCACATTTCTAGAGCTCTTGGCGCTTAGTCAATGTGATTCACTAGTGCAGAACCCAGTGATCTACCATGAGCCGCGAACACGCAACGGATAAAAGAGCTCCACTCAATTTGCGGCCAAACAGCATCCGAAACTTCCACCCACCCCCCCCGATGCTAGGGAACAGCTCTACAACCATATATTGACTATCTACACTCCTCCCAGTCCCTCACTTCCCCTAGCTAAACTTACTGGTCCAACAGGAAGTTTCCGCTTGCGTGTATACGTCCAGCCTGCTGAGAACCCGTCCGTCGAGCCTGCTGAGAGCCCGTCCGTCGAGCCTGCTGAGGGCACGCCCGCCGAACCCGCAGAGGGCACGCCCGCCGAGCCCGCCGAGCCCGCCGAGATGTGTGCTGAGGTTGCTGAGTTAGAGTGGGCAGCTGTGAGGGTTTAGTAATTCGGTAGAGGCCTAGGGAATAGGGGATTATTACTGGATTTACCTCTGGATCTTTGAGACCCTCGCCAACGGCCCCTAGGGCCTCCACGCCAGTTCCCCCTTATGTATAGCTGACTTTAGAGGTACACCATTAGTAACACCAAGTGACGATATGAGGGTGGATCCGTTTGCTGTGATCGCGCACTGCTCGTCGCTCGTCCGCTTCCCACCGTTTGTCCGCTATCCAGAGTCCTGCCGGTCCAGTGTTGTTACATCCATCTGCGCAAGTATAGTGTATGCTTTTGGTTGTAACGCTCGCACACCTGCATAGCCGTCGGAGCTCATTAACCACCTCTGCCGTTATCCATCTTGCCATATGTCGCATATTACAGGACCTCCAATTTGGATGCAGTCGTAAACACTCGTTTCTCTCGGGTGAGACGCGCAGCCAGAGAAGGAAACTCGAAAGAGAGGTCTCCAGCACCTGTCCCTCTCTGCCAGGCTCCGATCTCGGTCCACGGGGCGATGGAGGCGAACGGACAGCCGACTCGATGTTATTATCTTCGTCTTCTTCTAAAGCTTTGCCGGTATATTCTTGGGACGGTAGGTGTAAGAACAAGAGCTGAAATTGCAATACGACTGTGTCGGGTATGTTGGCATAATGAAGAAGGCTCCATAGTTCTCCATTACTACCTCTGTGATTCCCGTTG
>Ga0307512_10007673_pt1 | contig 10643 bp, 9 predicted proteins | sample 14_EM_MG_FD_200267 | JGI IMG/M metagenome (GOLD analysis project Ga0307512, IMG submission 200267) | Populus trichocarpa ectomycorrhiza microbial communities from riparian zone in the Pacific Northwest, United States - 14_EM | ecosystem: Host-associated > Plants > Roots > Unclassified | place... | reverse complement strand
CTTGTATAGTTCCACAAGGATGAGAAGGTCCGGATTTTTAAGGTCAACCGTGTGCGATGGTCCTACACATGACGCAATCGTACGGATTATTTCGTCGCGTTTGAGGACACTGTGATTTCTGGTTGTCGGCCGGATGGCGAACTAGTCGATCGGTTTAGCGTCGACTGAGCAATTGCGCCGAACAGACCAACCTTAATCCCCTCCTGCCCACTATGAAAATGCGACTTCAACACCTCCGTCGCAACATCCCTCAGTCCTTCGAGCGTAGCTTTCCCGGTACGCGTTATCGGGGTGAGGCGGTGCACGAACTTGCTGCGGATCGAGCCGCTGGCAGGATTCATCGCCGACTCACAGAGTGCGCGGACAATGGCGGTTGCTTCCAGTGGCGGCTTCAGGCGAAAGAAGGTCACTGTACTCGGGTTAGAATTTGGCGGAAGGAGGTGGGGGAGTGCACACACCACACATGGTGTCGATCTTCACCGAAGCAATTAGCCGTGTGTCTTTCTTCTTCTTGTCTTTGCTGTCCGCAAGTTCTTTCCTGATCGCGGCTTCAATGTCGTCCTCATCGCCGTCCGTGTCTACGGCAGCTTCGTCCTTTTTCAGGTCGGGGTAGAGTTTCGACGCGCACTGCAAAATCAGTCTCATGTCCGCAGAGTGGCATAGAGAGCATGCACGTACCTCCTCGAGTATCGAATACATCTCCGCCACCGCTCTACTTTCTCGTGCCTTATCGCACGTCGCAAAGATTCCTTGCCATCCTGGCTCAATTCCCGTCAAGGTTTGGAGGTTCTTCCACTGGTGATTTGTCTACCGCCAGCCCGAAAGTCAGAGTCGCGCAGAATGTCTTTTGGAGTGTTGTGCGCGCCTTGTTCCTTTTGCTGGAATTGTTATCGCGCGAGCCATGGTGTCGCTTCTTGCTGCTTGAGTCGGCCATTATGTGTAAAGTGGAGGTGGGATGTGGGGTTCGCTTCGTTTTGTGGCACACAGTGACGAGGCGAGGGGTGCGAGGGCTGTGTGTAACTTATCCTAACTACCACCTCCTACATACACGGGTGCAGCTCCACAATACACCTCAAAGCTCTCCATACGGCAGACCGCGACGAGACAAGTCCCGCCTATATATCGGTGACAGTTCGTCTCTAGAGTATCCAGCACTCGTCGACCCTCAAGCGACCCCCCACAATTGGCTGCTCGAGCTCCGAAAGCATCCCGAAAGCACCCCCGAAAGCACCCCCGAAAGCACCTCCATGGACGAGACCGAAGCCATCACCGTGCGGCTGTCCGAGCTGTTACGGCACCCGGAGGTATTTCATCTCTACCTTTAAACCAGTGCCTTAGCTATTGACACGATCACAGGACCTCGACAAGATAGCTGCGCTTCGTTCGGATTTCAGTCGCAAGAAAGCGCACGTGGATACGCAATTAAAATCGGGGCTGAAGAGCCAGCTCGAGGACACAGAGGTATATACTGCCAGCTGGAAGGGCATGGGAGACGTGAGGTGTGTTGTCTGACCAAGGGGAAGTAGGCAGGTATCAACGCCATCAGTAATGGCCAGAAGACACTCAATGTTATCAAGGAAGAAATGATGCGTGTAGGACCAGCTTTCTGTCGGACTTTGGATGAATGCTAATGGGGCATAGATAGACAAACTCTGTGCGGAGGCGGAGAATATGATTTCAGAGTTCCCCTTGATCAACAAGGTAGGAGAGCGAGCGCGATTAGTCCCCAACTTGGATCTGTAGGCTGATGGAAAAAGATATCGAAAATTCATCGGAATTTCGTGGCAGTCGAGGATATCAAGTCAAATCTTGCCAGTCTGCATGACCAGCTGAATAATGTAGATCGCATGCTCCAACAAGACGATGGCGATGGTAACAACCGCTAGTGTTCATCCCTTTTCTCCCTCTCGGTAGCTAAAAGCACATTTCTTACAGAACTGACGAACCCAATGCCGAATCTCCTTTCCATCCACTTTGCATTGACCCAGCTGCAAGATTTTCGCGACGATGTGATGGAGCAGAGCGATAAGGCCGGCGACAATGATGTACGGAAAACATTGGAGAGCTACTTCGCGCCTTTGGACATTACCATCGAAACGTTTAACGAACGGATTGGCCTCATTGCAATGAGTATGGTAGACCTGGTTCGGGCAGAAAACCAGGGCTTAGTAGTGCGCTTGGCGAAGATCATAGAGGCGGAAGAGCGAGCGGATGAAAAAGTTCTGGCGCTGAAAGAGGCGCAAGAGTCGCATCAGCATCTGACACAGAAGTTCAAGTCCATTGCCCGGGTGCCAAAGACTGCGCGAGGATATAAACAGAAGTTCTTGGATTGCATCAGGGCTTCGGCGGAGGCAAAGTTCGAGAATGCGAGAAACAATTTCGAGGACGACCCGGATATGCTCGGACAATGGATGGAATGGTACTTTGACGACCTGTCACTGATCAAGCATGACTTCCCGAAGCTTTTCCCGCCGAAATGGAAGATCTTCCACACCATACTGGATATCTACCATAACCTTATGCACGACTTCCTGAAGGATCATATCGACCGGCCCGATCTGGACGGTCAGAGTCTACTTAGCATTATCCTCTGGAATGGCGAGTACTCTCAGGGTATGAAGAAACTTGGTATCAAGGCGGCGGAAATGGTACCTCACGTGATAGACAACAAGGAGGCAGAGCTGCTTCGGGAGTACTCACAGCTCATCGCCGGCAAGATGGAGGAATGGATGAACAACATCATTGAAGACGACACCCGGGAGTTTGTCCAACGGGACCATCAACCAAACGAAGAGGACGGAAAATGGCACATGCCTAGTGTACCGACCATGTTTACCATGATCAACCAGCAGCTCAACGTCGCCCTCGACAGCAACAAGGGAAACGTCGTGTCGAGTGTCATCGACGAATGCGTAAGGCTCCTCAAGAACCGCCAGTCGAAGTGGGAGCAAGTCATCAAAGACGAGATCAGCAAGCACATGCGCGCCGTTACGAAGGAGGAGCAGGAGGATCTCCCAGACGGTATTCTCGAGTACATGATCGCAGTAGCCAACGATCAGCTCCGCTGCGCCGCTTACACGCAAGAGATCTCGGACAGCAAAGCGCCACTCCTCTCCAAAAAATACGAGGACCGCGTGCGCGCCTCCCTCGACGACGCAACCAACGGCTTCGTCGATCTAGCCACGTTTTGCATGGGCCAGATCATCGAAATAATATTCAATGACCTCAAGCCAGTGCGCATGTGCCTCTTCACATCCTCTTGGTATGGCGGTAGTGAAATGGAGACAATGATCACGACTATCCGCAGCTACGTCGCGGACATTGATGGCGGCCTGGACGAAGACCTCTTCGTTGCGTTTATGCACCAGCTCTCGGAGCAAACCTGCACCACCTATCTGTCCGGTGTGTACAACAAAGGCGCCAAATTCAGGATCGGCGAAGCGGTCACCCAGATCCGTGCGGACGTGGCCCTAGCATACCGCTTCTTCACGGAGTTTGTCGATCCGGGCGAGGTCCGCAGCGTTTGGACGGTGTTGGAGCAGTTTCTAGCGCTCATCTCTACGGAAAAGGACGCACTCCCGGAGAAGTACGAGGATTTCAAGAACGCGTACTGGGACGTCCCGCCCAGCTGGGTCGAGGCGGTCGTCAAATGCCGCGAGGATAAGACGAGGGATATGCTCGAGGGCGTCAAGTCAAGGAACGTTTACACCCCGAGAGGACAGGAGCCGACCATCATGTCTAGGTATGCGAGGCTGCTGACTTCTCCCTGATTGAGCTGTGTGGGTCACTGACGGGTGGCGCGTATGTGCGACAGACTCAATTGATCTGTGTTTGTGTTTGTGTTTGTGTGAGTGTTTGTCTGGTGATGTGAGGGGTCGTTGTGGGAGTAGCGTTGCTATCTATACAGCGATCTCTTTGGATTGTATTCTGGCGTTTTGCTATTCGTTGTAGCCTGGAGTCCTGGACCAAGAGGGGGGATAATACTACATCATTTTTGGTGGTGGAATAATTGACAGATACCTTGATGAATTACGAACACCATCACCGGCATGGACAGCAGTTACTAGTATGATCATCCGCCACAGGACGAAATGGCAGGCAAGATCTGTCTAAAAAAGGAGATACAATACAAGCGGGTAACTGGTAGAGGAAAAGGTCAAGCCAAAAGTAATCGGAAAAGAAAAAAAAGAGTCGACACAGAACACCATCCCATTGACAAAACAAAAAAGAAAACCAAACTAAAACCAAACCACGTGAAGGAAAAAAAAAATCAAACTCCGTTTCCTTTTAGAAATCGAACCCGAACCCTCCACCATGACCGAAGGGACTTCCGCCGCCGCCGCCGCCGTGCTGTTGTCTAAACATGAACGGTTGTTGTCCGCCGAAGCCAGCGAACGGGTTGCCGCCTTGAGCGAACGGGTTACGACCCTCCTGACTGTTGGGGTCGTCGCCGTTGTCGAAGCGTTCCCGCAGCTCCGGATTGATGAGGACCTCGTGGGCTTCGTTGATCGCGCTCATCTTCGTCTGGATCTGTTCGGGAGTCATCGTGCCCCTGTACTTGTCGGGGTGGTATTGTTTGGTAAGCTTGCGGTATGCTTTCTTAATCTCACGTTCGGTTGCGTCCCGCGATACGCCAAGAACTTTGTAGTAGTCTTTAGACTTTGAGCGACGGAGGAGGGTGTGGGCATCTTGTAGCTTCTTCTGGATGCGACGGTCATTTGCGGCCCCATCGATCTCATCCTTTGCGTTCTGAAGTAGTCGGATCGCCTCCTCGAACAGGTCCTCGTTTATTAACCGTGTGGCTTTGGAAACTATTGCTACGATTGACTGCGGGTTGATTCGGAGAGTTTCCTCACAGTATGGCCGAGCCTTTTCAGGTTTACCCATCTACAGCTTGGTCAGTACTCATCTGCGAAAAAACCGAAGGTAGTGAGAGAACATACCTCGGTGAAGTCATCGCAAACCATCTCTTGGAGGTCTCCCAACAATGTCTGAGGACATTTCTCGTTGATGATACCCTCTTTCTTGAGATCTGCAACGTCCTCCTTGATCTCGTCTATGACTCCGGATTCATCGGCCACTCCCAGCAGGATCTTGTTGGCGGTATTCCATTGGCGCTTCTCTCTTGCGTCTTTTGCCTTCTTCACGGCCTTTCCGTGGTTCTTTATCCGCCGTAGCAGCTTGCTGCAGGGCTTCGAATCTGGATCGGAGTGTAGACATTTGCGAAGCTGAGCCGTTGACCGGTCAAAGTCGTGCATGGTAAAGTAGAGCAGGTTCGCGATCTGCAGATGAGGCGAGATATCGGACGGACTAAGCTGTGCGACATGTCTGTACCACTGTTAGCACAAACCCGAAACCGGCCACCAAAATAATGTTTAACTTACGATACATCTCCTACAGCCTCCAAAACGTCACCCTTCTGCATCCTACACCTAGCACGCAATCTCCTCAGGCCTGGAGTAGTTTGCGCAACTATGATAGCCGTACCGGCTTTCTCCACACACGTATCCCAGTCCTTCTTCCCCTCGGCCGTAAATGCCTCACCGGCCGCCGTCTTCGCCTCTGCGATCTGCTGTATCTCGGTGGCATACTTCGTAGTTCCCGCCTTCTGGTAATCTGCCGTTGCAGCAGTCCAGTCACCCGCCTTTGACTTCAACCTTGCTCGTTGCAGCAGGGCAGCCTCAAAGTCAGGTTTGAGCGAAAGCACAGCATCGAAGTCGGCGGAGGCGGCAGCGGAACGACCGAGAGACAGGTATGTCGCTCCGCGCTTAAATAACGTGAGGTAGTTGGCCGGATCCTTCTTGATCGCAGCAGCGAAGTGGTCGAGCGCGCTCTGCTTATCGCCGGATTGGAGGAGCGCATCGGCACTAGCGAGGAGGGAGCTGACGGGGAGATCATAGTCCGGCGCTGCACCCAGAACAGGGGCGAAGACACTGCAGAAGAGCCCAGCGGAGATCACGAACTTCGCGCTTAAAAGGATCATTTTTGAGCTTTATGGGTGGTGGGGGACGCGCGATGGCGGGGTGGGTATGCTGCGTCAAGCCGATCGTGTGGTGGCAGCGAGCTATTCACAGGGCGAATATTTGGAAAGTTGGATGCTGCAGTAAGGTAGAGCGGGAGGTTTATTTTCCGTGTTGGCTTTTGACTGGAACGGGTATCTGGAAGGAGAAGTTTTCTGAAGAAAAAAAAAGAGCGACTTGAAGTGAACGAGGGTGACTGGTTGTGCTGAGTCGATACGAGACGTAAATGGATTATCTATGAGTGCGTTCTTTGAGATGGACCAGAGTGGCCTTTCCATAGCCAGGATGCGCTATTCCTATTACAGCATTCATCTCTCGGTTCTGATGGCATGCAGGGTTCATTTTGATACGTACTGTGGCGGCTTGCACCTTTTTGTGGTTGGCTGAACTTGTTCCTGGGCAGACGACAAGGTTCGTGATCACGTTCCCACGCACAAAGGACAACCCACCCCACGATGACAGATTTCGACTCCATCTGGTCGCCGGCCAAAGTCTTCTCTCCCACGGTTGCTAAGCAAGCCAGTCTTCTGCTCAAGGACTGGGCCTACGTCGATCAATTCCTGGCCACGCGTTTCTTACCTGACCCCGTGCCCAAGTTCGAGCGCAATGCGGACACTCTCAAGGCATTACTCGCCCTCGCCGCAGCCAACGAATCCGCCGACGAAGAGAAAGCTCTCGAGCGTAGAGTGAAGGAGAAAGCTCTCGCTGAGCTGAAGAAGCGGGATGCTGCTGTGGAAGAGGCACGGTTAGGGAAGGGGGAGCATATTCTCGTGGGAGTCGAGGAAAATCTCACACCGGAGGGGAGAAGGTGTCTTAATTCTGTGGCTCTACTGAGTGTTGCACTGGCGAGCAACAGTACCGAACCGAAGCAGTAGCTCTCCCTCCCTCCTACCTGAGCTTCCAATACGTGTGTATATTGCGGGATGCTAAGATCGACACGCACATACAGGCTATCATCCCACCTCCTCACGCTCTCATCGCAGGAATTCGCTGTCGCCACCCAGACCGCGCGGGTTGACGCACTCCATTCCCGCCTGCAAGCGGACCTGCACTCCCTCCGTGAGACGTTACGACACCTCGAGTCCGGCGAGAAATACAAGCTCCAATCGGATCTCAGCACGCGCGTGACGGAGTGGACAAGAACTGCTCGACACCTGCGTAACAAGACTGAGGACTACAGGATCCGGCTGGAGGAGGAGGCGGCTGAGGCACCGAAGGAGGAGTTATTGGTGCCTGTGCTTGTACAACAGGAGCAAGAGGTGCTCTCGTTGAAGGAACATGTGCTTGATTTGGAGGCCCAGGCCAGAGGGTTCCAAGGGTTGCCGCCAGAAAAAGATCTAGCGAGGCTCGAGGTGGAGAGAGTGCAAACCGAATTGGATGAACTAGAGGCGAAGAGGGAGAGAATGTATGATGGTATGCTAGGAGGCTCTCGGTAAATTGATGGGTATACCACGAATGTGGTTGTACCATAATGTACAACCTACCCGAGTGCGGGATTATGATGAAGACCAAGTCATGTTTTTTTTTTCACACATTCCACCCCACTCGCTCATGGAAGATCGTGTAGGCAATGGGTATTGAATTGCTGTCAGGTATTTAAGCAAGCAAGAAACGAGGAACGCAAAAAATCCAGACAAATCGACGACAAAAGCCTCAAATGAAAATCTCCGTACTCCAGGATCCCTCTACGCCACTAAACCAGTTCTATGTTTGACCTCATTCGCGCATTTGGCCTCCTTCTCGAGATCATGTAAGTTCTTGATGGTGTCCTCGGCGATTCCCTTCAGCGCCTCATTGGTGAGGAAAGCTTGATGACCACTACATGGATGTTAGAGTATAGGACAAGAGTGAGGGAGAAGATGAGGCCACACCTGATGAAAACGTAGAAGGACGATAGCCGGGCAAGGTTATCATCTTGGATGATCTTTGAGCTCGAATCCTTGAAGAAGTACGACGCCTCCTTCTCATACACATCCAGACCCACGGCACCGAGGTGGCCACATTTTTTATAAATTCAGCAGCTTTGCACCTTCAAAGCTCTACACTTATCAGTATCGCTATACGAGATATGGGAGAAAAAGGAAACATATCGAATCAGCGCATTTGTATCGATTAGCCCGCCCCTTGAAGTATTGATCAAGACAACGCCCTTCTTGGTCTTCGACGGCGTCTTACCATCGGCCATATACTTTGCCCCTTCGTTGAGCGGACAATGCAAGCTAATGATATCTGCGCGTTCCAGCAGGTCATCCAAGCTGTCGGCATAAGTGATGCCATATGTACTCCCCGGTATGATCGTTCGGATACGGATCGTACGCGATGACATAGCAGCCGAATCCCTTCGCGAGGATCCTTCCGGTGAGCAGGCCGATCCGACCCGTTCCGACGATGCCCACGATTTTATCCTTGAGGTTAAACCCGAGCAGTCCGTCGAGTAGGAAGTTACCCTCGCGCACGCGCAAGTAGGCCTTGTAGTACTTGCGCACCACGGTCACGATCATGCCGACCGCGAACTCGGCCACGGACTCGGGGGAATAGGCCGAAACGTTGACGACTTTCAGCCCCAGTTCGTGCGCCACCCCGAGGTCACATTGTTGTATCCCGCGCAACGCAGGTCGATGAATTTCTAATCTCGATTTAGCTCCCAGTCGAGGACAAGACGAGACAAGACGAGGCCGGGTTACGTACGACTCGCTGCTTCTTCAACTGCTCTAGAACTTTCCTGCCGCACATCGTTGACAAAGATGCACACCGCATCGCAGCCGTTGGACGGCGGCCCAGTGTTGGTGTCGGGATTTGCTTCGGGGTATTTGGGCTCGATGCCGTGGGACTCGGGATCGACAGCGGCGAAGCTATCTATCGCTATCGTGCTTGGAGGTTGCCAGCCTTTTTCCTACTATAGATGCACCACTACGTCATATGGGGGGGTAGGGCTAGGGTGGAGGGGTATATAGTTATGCAGACCTTCGCGCCGAAAACTGCAACCTTCATGGTCGATGCAAGGTGTGAGTGTTCCCGGGGGGTGGCTAGGGATGTGAGAGATAGATATGTAGATGTTTCCGAGTACTCTGATGAAGGGGGAGTAACGGCTGTCGCTGAGACGCACCGGTGTTTGCGGCGTGTGTTCCACGCCGGTGGGTCCGAAAGAAGCAGAGAGCATCGTGTGTGAAGCATCCGCTGCAAGCCATGATTCGAGAGCGCGAGGTGACTCTTAAGTACATACGGATTTTGGGATCTCGTCTGCGGGAGTGGAATACATAGGCATGTAGGTAGTTGCCTGATGTCCCCCAAGCGAAATCGACACCGAATCGGAATCTCGTCGCTAGCCCGAGTTCAGGAAGCCAACTATCATCCTTCTCTCGTTGCCCAGTTTTCGTGATGATATCTCTGACTCCAGACTTCTGAGGGACCAGTTGGCAATGGGACATGGATATGAGCGGACACGGTTTGATTAGGACACGCACCGATTTCTGCCTTGCTACATATCACTGCTCTCCGTCGAACTCGGCATATGTGTCCTACATAGTATGTCACTCATATTTACGAACGGAAACAGCACCTGGCCCCTCCGATACTTCCTCGGCACAGGTCTGGGCGGAGGGCAAAAAGGGAGCTTGCAACGAGCCGCCTTCATGCGGACTGCAGGCGGGGGACGGATGCATAGTGTGCACATCGCCATGATCTCCAAATGTTGCATGCGGTATATGACAAAACCAAAAAAGGTACTTCTTCGGCAATGGCCAGATCTCTCGCAGAAAGCTCAGACAAGGCGTAACGAGAAAGCTTCGTTCATACTCCAGGCGCTCTCGGATTCCACAGCGTGATTGCACACACCAACTCTGGCTGTTAACGGTGAAACTTTTGACGGGAGACGGAGACTGAGCTCCGGGAGTCAACGTCGGTACTTCGTCACAGATCGTCGACGCAACTAGCGCAAATGCTCGAGCGAGCAAGCTCTTGCAGCTACGGGCGGCAGGCGCATGGGGGACTGTGGAAAATCCATGTATGTCGGGCGATTACATAGCACTGAGACTCAACAGCGCGAGGGTCGGATAGCTAGGCCTCCTCCAAGGGTCGTATGACACCATCAGGGTGGGTGGAAATGTCGAGTGTCTGTCCGTTGAGCTCGCTGAGCACAACAGTACTGACACCCAGTGAGCGCACCCAACCCGTGGCTACCGTGACCAGCTGCTCACTAGCCCACGGCCTGGTGATGGGTCCAGTCATACGGAAAGCCCGCCGAGACAATATACTCTACTACCTACCCTTCGGTCTTTCCGGCGTTCGACGTGGGCGTGCGGTTAGCTATTGTACCTACTTGGATGTAGAAAGGTGAGCGACTGGGTGTCGAAATACATCGGGACCTATATTGTAGTACCCGAAGCTTCACGCAGACTCAAGCTGCTGCTTTTGACTTTGACATCCAACTGAAGCTTTCGATAGCCCCTCCATACACACCACTACATCAAGCAACGATCCCCGTACCTTACATCCCGTCCACAACCCCGCGATCAACGCACGCATCCACCGCTCGTCGATTACGCGCACCCCGAAGACGCCCCAGAAACCCATCGCTTTATATCTGCTTCCCTTCCCACATCTTCTCAAATAGCTTCGCCGGCC
>Ga0307512_10007672_pt1 | contig 10644 bp, 7 predicted proteins | sample 14_EM_MG_FD_200267 | JGI IMG/M metagenome (GOLD analysis project Ga0307512, IMG submission 200267) | Populus trichocarpa ectomycorrhiza microbial communities from riparian zone in the Pacific Northwest, United States - 14_EM | ecosystem: Host-associated > Plants > Roots > Unclassified | place... | reverse complement strand
TAGTTAGCTGGTCGAACTGGGAACAGTCGGGGGATGAGCTTGTTCGCAGTTCAGTTGGGAACGACCGGAGCCGATCACTGTCAGTGCCCAGCGAGTGGCGGTGATCCGTAAGTATCATTTCACTCAAAGAGCCGCTGTACCTCAGCGGACATGGCTGGAATAGACAGGACATCAAGTACCATTCGGCTCAAGTTGGGAAACCGTTGCTGCTGACGTGGTTCCAGCCACTATCCAATTTGCAGCTTCTCCGTTGATGTACCTGCACACGGCGCCTGCAAGTGCGGTCAATAAAGGCTATTCTGTCCAATCGCTCTGCGCCCGGGAAGTTTAAATCTCTTGCATTGCAACAGCCGATGCCCCCTCCCCCCCCCCAAAAAAAAGTGCCGCCCCGCAAACAGACAAACTTTCAAACATGCAAATCCAGTACACGCTCGATGGCTACTAATATATTCGCCCCTTGTATCCCATCAATACCAAACGAGTGCCCCTCCCAATACGCCTAACTGCCTTTCAGTGGCTGAAATTAGGGAATTTTCTGCCGGGTGGACCATCGTCGGAGAGGTTGCTGTTCCCCCCTTGATACCGCACTTGAGCCAAAGCATTTAGACGCTGTCGTTGGGCTCTGGGTCGACGACACATATAGGGTTCGGATCCGGGCGGAGACGACTGCGGACACATGGCTGTTCGCCTTGAGTTTAAACCCTCCAGGCTGGACGAGATTTGAGTCTTGGGCGGATGTAAGTCATCCCTCAATTTTGGTGGTGCACTCGAGCATGATTTCCAGCGGGTTCGTTTGATTAAAGAATTACATAGCAATACCGGAAGTTATATCTATGTACATAGGACCGATGAGCTTCAGATTACCTGTGCTTCCTCTTCTCCTCGGCTCCGCTTTCTCCTGCCGGCCGATAGTTCGCCCGTAATCTGGCCGGAAACAAGATGGGGCCTTATAGACCACAGGCCACCATACCTTCCCCGACTTGGTCTTTAGTCCTGAGGTGAACAGCCGCAGCTCAAGCTCCGGATGAGACCTGTTACCGCTGCGGACTCGGTTTGCCGAGACACAAACCGCATGCCCAATACTCGATTTAGTTCTCGAGAATCAGTTCACCGTAGCTCCAGACCCCTAAGGGTTTAGCCCTTCTCCTCGAATTAATAGTCGCGGAGAGCCCACCACCAACTGGATTAGACTCTCCCGATGGCATTGCGCTCCTTGGAGTCTCCGTGATGGGAGGTGGTGTGATATTGGGAGTCTCACGGGGTACGGTATAAGGCAAGAAGCTGTAGTTGTAGTTTACACGGGAGGGCTGGTGGCTAGCAGCCAAGCTCTAAGCCCTACATCACATGCACAACTGACAGTTCACTCAGTTCGCCGCTTGGCAGTCTGGTTTCGCTATCCTCAAGGTAGGAGCCGGCCAAAAAACCATCGAACCACGCTTCCTCGGCTGCCATCCTGTCTCTGGCGATCTGCTCCTGGGTTCCCTTCCCTGGCCTGTCTACAATCCGGCGCATTTTTTTCCGACTGGATGCCTCAACCGTATCATAGGCAGGTGCCCGAGACCAGTTATGGGCGGTCCCTCTCGTTCGTCCTGAGCACCAGGCGGAGGAGAGGATGTGGGTACTCCAATTACTGGTCCCTGCCTGTAAGGTGACCGCCACCGCTCTGCCTGCCACAACTGTACGGTGAATGCGTGTATTGGTGCATACTGTAGAAGTGATGCGTTAATTCGCTAGTCGGAGGCAGGCAGGTAGTGTATAGATACTTGGGAGGCAGATGGCACGCGAGCGTAAACAAAACAAAGCAAGTCTGTCGTCTATCTCTTCGTGACTGCAGTTACACACGAGCATGTGACCGAAACAAAAAACAACGCCAAGGCACTCCTCCAAAGTATGCGAAAGAAACGAACCAAATGGATAAAGTAAAAACCCCCGTAAACAGATGCCAGTGCGTATACAGCTCATAGATACAGTTCTATCACATTCGATCTCCCATATTCACGGTCCCGCCTCGGCATCCTCGACCGCATCCTCGCGCCTTACTGCCTCGTCCACATTAACGACAATCTCAACCAGCGCAGATATTCCCGACCTCTTCATGCGGTCCATAATCTTGCCGTCCTCGCCGCCGCTGACTCGTGCGATCCAAACCCTGACACCACGGCTGACGTATCCGGCAACAAGTTCCTTGACGACTTGCGCACCGCTGCCGTCGATGCTCGCCACGCCTGCGATATCGAACACAACGCCTCTCACACCCTGCTTGAGTCTCGGAAGGGAGGGGTGGGCACGGCTATCGCCGTAGCGGTCGATGCGCCACAGCCGTCGCGCCAGATCGCCGGCGTTCGCGAACGTGAGAGATTCCCGGATCTTTATGACGAGGATGTTCGGCGTTTGCTCGACGCTGGGAGAGTCCTCGATGGGCTTCCAGCCTCCCATGACGGGGTCACGTCCAAGGATCTGGATGCGTGCGCGCGTCGAATGCTTGATCACCGTGATGAGGGAGATGCCGACGCCTACGGCGATACCAGTCGAAATGGACCAGACTAGCGTCGTCAGAAACACCACTGCCATCGTCGCCAGGTCGGAGTATGCGTGGATCTTGACGAAGAAAAGGATATCGTGTGGAGCTTCTTCCAAAAGCGAAACGCCGACCACGGAGATCATGGCGCAGAGCACGCCGCGAGGAAGGTAGTAGAAATAAGGGAGAACGAAGTATATGCATAGGATGGTGCAGATCGACAAGACGATCGAGGACACTGGAGTACGACCGCCAGTGGCTTTGTTGACCTTCGATCTTCCGTAGCCGCCAAATGCGGGCAGAGCATTGAAGCAACCTCCAAGGACATTAGCAGCTCCGAGACAGATCAGTTCGCGGTTGGAAGAGATGGAAACGTCAAAGTTTGTTCCCAGAGCTTTTGCAGCTACCACGGATTCGAAGAAGCCGAGAACCGAAATCAGAAATGAGGTCGAAAATGCTTCTTTGGCATAGTTCAGGTGCGCGACCTGAACAGGAAACTCGAACTTGAAAGGTTTGCCACCACTGACTTCGATCTTGCCGAGGATCTCGAGGCCTTGCTGATCCCACCGGAAGATCGAGGTGAGGACAGCTCCCAACACCACCACGAGGAAGCGATCAGGCAGAAAGTGTATCCATGGATGGCGTGGGGCGATGCGTTGCTTTAGGACTCGCCCTAGCATAATCACTGCGAACGAGGAGCCGGCAACGGCAAAGGTGAGCATGTGCGTGTGTGATAAATTCCTGAGTAGCCAGAATAGCTTTGTGAGGGTTGAAGCATGAATGATGTGTTCGTCTTTCGCAAGTAGGACGAGTCCCATCTCCGGCTGATCCCATTAGTTGGTTGTTGGTGTTCGCAAACATGGGGGGCGGATTGTACCAAAAGCTGATCCACAAAGATCACGAAACCGACACCGGAGATAAAACCTCGCAATAAGGGCCTGCTCAATACAGAATCCAGAAAGCCCAACCTTAGGATACCAGCAACGAGTGCAATCGCACCCGCTGTGGCCGTGATTGTAGCCTTAATCCGTCAGTACAGACCGTATCCTGCAAGACTCATCCACACTAACCGCAAGCCGAGCATTCTGGAAATCGCTGCCTTCTCCACCATCGTCATCGAACGCCGGACTGTGATGTGCGTTCATCGCTCGTATGGCGTTGCCCATCAGCAACGACCCGGCGGCCTCTGGACCCACGGCCATCGTCGGGCATGATCCCAGTAGCGCGTAGACGAACGGCTGTACCGCAAACCCATAGAGGCCGTGTATCGCGGGGAGGTGCGCCAAATTCGCAGAAAGAGATAGTGCCATCGGAATATAAATACTCGCCAAGGTAACTATAATCCCCCGCCGCTGTTAGCTCACGATACCCACCAGAGCTGATAAACAGCACAGAAAACTCACTCCCAGCTGCAACATCGCCCATGAAGAAGCTCCATTGATACTTCTGCACCCATGCGATACACGGAATGTAGTAGCTCAGGTACATGAGCCACGGACGCTTCACGCCCGCCTCTTCCGCAAGCACCGTCGTAGTCGTTGCACGCTGCAACCAGCTCCGCTTTGGCGCCGAGCCTCCGCCTCCCGAGCGAACGGAATCGTCTGACGATGCCGGACGGGAGCCTATAGGCGTGAAAGTGCCGTTGTCAGAAGCATTGTCGTTGAGCTCTTGAAGCAATCGTGCTCGCGGATCGGCCGCACGGTGGTGGGGTTTCGACGCCGCCGCCGAAGGGTTTTTGGAGCTGCCGGGCCACGACATGGTGAGCCGGGGGAGAGAGACGAGACAAAAGAGTGGTTCCTATCGACTTCGGGTGAAGCACATGAGGTGTCGACGTTGCGGTTGCAGTTGCATTTGAGCGGAGGCTGGTGTGAAGTAGGCAGGAGTCCATGAGGGCTGCAGTGCAGATGACCAAAAGTACGGTGGTGACCGACCCGCCGCCTGCAAATCGCGCGCATGTCATCCCTGTAAAGGTGTCGCAACCTGCATGAACCGCCGCCTACAGAGTCCTAAATGCGGCCACTCGTAAGGCAAAAGCGGGAATGGCGATAGCACATGACCAGGGAAGGGCAACAGATGGCCGAACTGTTTGCAGTAACTAAACGTCAGAGAACTCAATCAGCCACACGATAGCTATCGTTTGGTGTCCGACAGCATGGGGATTCCCACATGTGGTGTACATTGGCACTGCGGTTTCCTCGCAAATTCCGCACAATTACGTAACCTACTTTTTTTTTTGTCATTCATCCCATGTGATCATTACGTAGCCTACTGCATACCTGGCCGAATGACCAGTGAGCACAACCTGCGAACACCAACGAAGAGTGACCAGCTGTGAGCAAAATGTAGACCAAGACTCAATCAACCTACTACGGTCCGTCGTCTTGGAATGACCGAGGCGCCCTGCTTGTGACAGGTTAAAGATCAGTGGGGTGGACCGGCTATCCGCTCCTCTTGACTCTTGCTACATGGTGTGGGCGGTATCACAACAAGCATTAATTTGCGAATAACCGTTTCGGCTGTAACCACTACCAATGAGGGGCGGATCAGAGCACTGGAACTTATGTTTTATTTACTCACTCCACTCACATGCGACCTAGATAGATCATGGCACACCCAAAATCCGTTTCCCGAACTACGCTGGAACTGTTCGCGTGAAACTTTTAGTGTCGCTAAGGATGACGATAATTGGCTGTTGAGTTTTTAGCAGTTGGAAAGTTCCAGCGGTCTAAACGACAGAAGCAGTTTAGCTGGCTGCGCTACTTTAAATGCAAGTATGTACAGTGCGGGCATATGAGTACATAATTACATACCTTGTACACATCCACAACGCCCGGTCTGACTTCTATTCCAAATCCTCTCCACTACCTCCTCTTAACCCCCACTGAATAGTATCCGCTCATTTCCAGTCCCAGCAGGAGCATGCCTAACAAATTCGCCTCTTCTTTATACCCGGTTCCAAACGTTCCATCCACGGCTCCCCTGCGTCCCTCGAGATCCTTCCGTCCGTCTCCATACCCTCGCTTCTCGCTCAGTCCGCGACATACGCTGATAAAGATTCCTACTCTCCGCTTAAAACTTCGGTACAGCCGCTCTGTTTCGTTTCCACCGGTATTGTCTTCCTCAAATGCCAGGCCGCCGACGGTGGGGGTGGAGGGAGAAGGCGGTACGTCCTGCCCTGTGGCCTTGAGGTGAGAAATTCGGGCAAATTGCAGGATGATCGCGAAGATTTCGTCGACAATTTTCATAACCGGCTGCTGTCGCTTGCGGCTGAGAGTGGCGAACATAATTCTGTCGAGGGTACTCTCATGACATGCGCGAAGACGGTCAAGCGATTCGTCTTCAACTGCGCCTCCGCGGCCAGAGTCGAGATCTCTTTCGAGATCTCGCAGCTTGCTTTCAAAGCGCCGCCAGGTCGTGCCAATGCCAGATTCCAGCATGTAGCTAGCGAGGGTAGTGACGAAATGGCGGGCTTCGACCCCAAATTTGCGGGAGATGGGATCAATGGGCGACCATTTGGTGGAGCGAGAGTTGGCGTCAAGCCAAAGTGTATTTACTACGAAGACCATGCGGAGAACCCGTAGGAGAAGCTTGAATATTCGGTCGTATCTGTACATAGCAGTAGGCGTGATGACTGCCTCGAGTGGGGAAGGGGGCTTGTATTCAAGTCGGAGAAAGTCCAGTGCTGAAATCCCGTTCGGGTTCATGCATGCTTCCAGCTCCTCATCGCTCATCTCCCTAACCGCAAAAGATAGTCCACCGGGCAGCTCTCCCGTCTTACCGACCGAGTGAACTCCGACTTCGCGAGAGAAGCTTTCGGTAAGCACATCCATCAATGCCAGTCTGAGTTCGGATGATGCAGGTGGCCAAGTATCACGACTGCCAAGTTTGAGCCCCATTGTTCCACCAGTTCTTTGCACCCCCGCTTGACGCTCGGTGGTGTCGAGGTCGGCATCAAAAAGGGCATGTGCGAGGCGGGACGAGAATACGCCATCTCCGAAGAGCTGGAAGCGGCGGAGAAGTAGCAGATGCTGTCGTATCTTGTGTTCTTTGAAAAACATCCGTAGACATGCCTTGTTGATGAGACGGGCCTGGACTGAGAATATGTTGGAGAATGACAGGATGGGCGTAATGGAAAGTGGCGGTGCAAAGGTAGTTAGTTGCAATGATTCAGGATCTCCACGCGTAAGATAGAGTACCATCGTTGCTAAAGGGTCTTGCGAATTGGCTTCGATGGATGGAAGATTGCGGTTCATGGTTTCCATGGACGCAGCAAGCGTTTCACACATCTGTTCCTTGGACCTACCAAAGATTTCGAAGGAGTATCCGCTTGGGGCGGTGGTGTCCGCAGAGTCAACATCCATGAGGTCCTCTTCATCATCTTTCGAGAAAATCGATTTTTGCGCCAAAGTGTATTTATGGATCGCAGCACGAAGATCTCGCTCATACGCCTGCGCTTGCGTTTGGAGGCTGGCATCTTGTCAGCGCTGCGCAATCCTAGGTAACTCATTCACTCAACCTACTCTTCCAGATCCTGCCAGGAAAACTTCCAATGCAACCTTGGTACGGCCGCACTTTTTGCAATAGCTGGAGTAGAAAGTGGATGTTTGGGATGGAATTTCTCCAGATATCTCAAACTCCTACCAATCTCGAAGACCATTTCTGCGTTCTCTGCACTGATGAACGACGGCACCTGGGATTTCTCAAAGATGTAGTTCTTTATGGTCTTCTCCTTTCCAGTCTCATCGAGTTCCGAGGTTTCCTCGACACCGACGAACTCGCCGGTGCGAACCAGGACCGCAATGCCGAGACCACCCGGTCCCTCATCCAGGCCGATCCATTGCTCAACAAATTCCAGCCACGGTTTTGTAGTCCTTGCCAGTGTCTCCACGAGCAAAGGCTTCAGCCATCCGGTTCTATGTTGTTGCTGCTGAACGGCATCGAAGAGTCGCGACAGTAATTCGGAGTCATTTCTCGAACCTTCCGTAGCTTGGGTAAGCCGCACGAACGTGTCGACAATAAGAGCAGGCTCGCGTATCAGCGAATGCAGATGTAGTACACTCCGTATCGAACGGCGGGATGTAGATAGGCGTTTCTGGATCGATTCTGTGATAGTGGTAGTGCATTGTGCCAATGCGATCAACGCTGGACTAAAGTAACTACCTGCTGTATTAGTCCATGAGCATTGATGTCATCCGAAAAACACACCTTGAACCTTGGTACGCTGCATGGGCAAACCGTTCCAGTTTCTTGACGTTGGTTCCACACTCCGCAAACGCGTCGATGATACTCTCTATCGTCCCCGCCGTACATCCCGAGATCCGCAGCTTCTCCTTCACAGGGGCGAACGTTTGACTTGTCCTGTCATACCTAAACAGCACAGAGCTGCGTCCCAGTCCCAGATGTAGTAAACAATCGCAAAATACCGCCGTAGCAACCACTGTCCCCTCCTCGCCGCCCTCCATCAATGCTGCATCCAGCACTCCAGGCCCCTCCTCCGTAATGAGCCCATTAACCGGTACGTTTCCCCCTTCGACCAAGAACGAATCCCACGTGTAAAACCTCGGTTTCTCCGGCGGTATCGCCGTATCCGGATCCAGCCAGATATCCATCCCCCCGCCGGCCCCATCGGAGCCCATATCCGAGAACACATTATCATCGTCGACGGTGGTAGGATCACTCAAGAACGAGTCGTCGTCTGGGGGGGGTACGGGCCATATGCTGGACCCGAAATTCGGTACGAGTTGAGGGAGCTTGAGCTCTAAAGGCATGTGAAAGACCGTCGCATCGCTTTTGCGCGGCGGCGTCACGGCTGGCGGGGGTGAGAAGTTGAAGGAGAACAGCGTGCTGGCTGCATCGGGGGCTTCGTTGCTGAGTGATGAGGCACGCCATAAATTAGGAATCACGAAGGGGTGACCTTCGGATTTAGTGCGTTCAGACTCGACTGTCGGGAAAAGGTGCGAGTAGTGCGACATTGTTGTGAGCATGAAGAGACGAGAGAAGACGCGAGGTAAATTAGTGCTTAAGGTGGTGGAGCCTCACAGGTCTAGTCACACGGAAGAGGTAACCCTGTAAGTTAGATGTGTCACTCGTTGGGATTTACAGAGGTACGTACTCTGCTGAGTGTGAGTAAAGCGGGAAGATTCAGAAGGAGGAAACATCATCGTTCCGAAGAGGTCAATATGCTCTGTCAATATGTTCGGCTTCAATTGCCCCCGACGAGGTCCGCCTCTAGCAAAATTTACCAGTCCATCCTATCTTTACGCAACAAGCGGTAACTATTACCAGAATCCCCTATTACCCAACATCGTAAGGAAAAAATCTCGTTCAAGTCCCAAATCCTAACTCCCCGCGCCAACAGATGACTTATTCACTTAGAAGCAGGCCCAGCGATCTTTTAGGCGTCCGCACAGCTCTCTCCTTCCTTCAGTTCCGTAGTGGTAGTGACTTCAGCGTAACTTTCACCCATCATACTGCCAGTCGATCCTTGCATCATCTGTGCCTGATGATTCTCCTCAGAGTCGTCACCACTGGCGTTCAGCTCCGTCTTTACCGCATCAAGGTAGCTGTCCCTCATGATGCTTCCAGCAGTTGACTCTTCCATCTCCTTTGGGGCTTCATCAGAATTACTGCTTCCAGTATTACTGTCACTCGTCTCCACCTTGACGGCATCGGCATAACTCTCCGCTTCCCTGATCTGGGCTACCGGCATCTCCGGTGGGATCTCCGCATAGCTGTCACTGATGGCAGTATGACTCTCCCCTTCATGCCCATGCACACTCGCGAAGCTTTCCGCGATCTCACTCCGTTCCAGATCAACGCTGAGATCCTCGACAACGAGATCCTCACTGACATCGCTATCGTCCTCCTGCTGCTGCCGCACAGGCAACTCACCGCCCTGCACCCATACCTTCGCTAGCTCGCCTTTAACGTGTTCCAAACGCTCCCGCATCTCTTCTACACCACGGACGCGCTCTCGGAGGGTTTCGAGTTCGCGCTCGACCTCGCCCCGTTCCTCCGCGCCGCCGATGCGCTCCATTGCCCAGCCGCCGTCGCCGTCGAGACTTAGTTGGAAGACGTGGTATTTCTTTAGGCTTGCGCGGGTTGAGAGCGTGACAAGGGTGATTCCTTTCGCTTTACAGACTTCGTAGAGGAGGCCCTCTACATCTGACGATACAGCACTGGTGGGTTCATCAAGGACCGCGAATGCAGGAAGGTGGTAAACGATCCTAGCGAGTGAGATGCGCTGTTTTTCGCCGCCGGAGAGGACGTCCTTCCATTCCTTCTTGGTATCCCACCCGCCTTCACGGCTCGGGAGGTAAGAAAGGCGTACTGCCTCTAGAACTGCAACGAGATCGTTGTCTGAGACGCCAGCAGCCCGCATGTCTGCCTCGGTGTGGGGGTAGATCACCTGGTCACGGAGGGTGCCCTGCGCAAGGTAAGGCTTTTGCGGGAGGAACATCACGCCTCCCATATCCGGGGTTACGGGTTCGCCTTTCAAGCTGGCGTTGGAGATGTTGCGGGGTCGAGAAACAAGGCCGCGATAGACGGGCCAGAGACCGGCGATAAGGCGCGCGATCGAGGATTTCCCCGCACCGTTAGGTCCAGAGATAAGGAGGTGGTCGCCGGGGCGGATGAGGAGGTCCACTTCTTCGACAATCTCCTCGCCGCCACGGGGCCACATCGCTGGGGCTACGATAGGTACGCCCTCAAGACGGATACCGGTGAAACCTGTGTGGAGCGTGCCTTGGATATCTGTAAGGGAGAAGAGCTCCGGGCGGGTGGAAGAGTAGGAGTGCGAGTGGACACGGTGCAACGTTGATATAAGGGAGTACACTCGACTGGTATAGCCAGCCAGCTCTGATAGATCCTTGATCGAGTACATCATCCTTCCCCCCGCATCGGCGAGGGAAAGCATGAGCCTCTTATTGGTGATAAATGCCTTCATCCGATCTTGCTCGCGGCCGCCGCTGCCAGAAGATGGAGCACCAAGTTCAAGCAAACCTCCAAGACCACCCCACGCGGGGAGAAATATCGGGAGTGAAGTGACCAGATACCCAAATGCCGACCAGGAGTACTTGAGGACAAAGTCCTCGAGCATATTATAGCGGATTTTCATCTAGAGAATG
>Ga0307512_10007671_pt1 | contig 10644 bp, 13 predicted proteins | sample 14_EM_MG_FD_200267 | JGI IMG/M metagenome (GOLD analysis project Ga0307512, IMG submission 200267) | Populus trichocarpa ectomycorrhiza microbial communities from riparian zone in the Pacific Northwest, United States - 14_EM | ecosystem: Host-associated > Plants > Roots > Unclassified | place... | reverse complement strand
GCGCACCTGAAAACAGCCACATCGTCTGAAAACACCAGTCATAGAGTGAATGGAATCCCGGTGTAGCTGTGACTTGAAGTTTGAATCCAATTTTCGCATACATTGCAATTTCCCAGCCCACACTGTTCTTAGTCTTGTACCGATGGGACTCATCAAAAATGCCAAAACTCCATGCACAGTAGGAGAGTTGGCCGTTACTTGATGGTTTCGCTCTGGATGTCAAGGTATCATACGACACAAGGTGGATATTCCATCAGTTTTCCGGCTCATCAATACTGGTGTTCAGATCTTCGTGGGTGAGATTCGCATTTTGGGCGTGCAACAAGTTGACGAGTTTGAAAAATGGTTCCATGTGTCAGCTCATCGATGACAGTCTTGAACGTCTCTGCCACTCCGGGCATTGTTACCACCAGCATAGGTTCAAGGGCTGATACAAGTGCTGGATGCCCGTGAGGAGGTGTGGTCTGGATCTCCAACAGCCGGCGGGGCACAGAATTCAATCCCTGGAGCGGATACCACTCCCGCTCTTCACCGACAATGCCGGCAAAGTCGTTGTCCGCCAATCTCTCCCACTCATCAAGGGTATTCCCCGATAAAATGGACAGTGGCAACCCCATTACGACTTTCTCCGTCACCAATTTGCACAGCATAGCCGCTGCAACCGAGGTGAAAGTCTTTCCCAGTCCCATTTCATCCGCCACCAGTGCTCCTGGCATATCAGTATCCCAAGCCCATCGCCTCACGATGAACCAGATAGCCCAAACCTGGTGCGCCAGAAACTTCGTTCCCGGCAGGCCTGGAATTGAATACTTGTGCCCTGGAACCCGGTCATCTGTTGATTGACAAATAGGATGGGCATTCAGTAGCCTGACTGCCTCATCAAGACACTCGTGTTCAAATTCGTTGTTGATTGTACTGAGAACCGTATTCAATACTGAGCCTGTATTTGCTGGATCGAGGTCCTCCTCACCATCCTCCACATGCTCCTGAACCTCCCTTGCACCATTGTCTGTGTTCTTTTCATCCTCAATGATCTCTTTGAGTTGCTCCGATATAAGCGGGGCAGATGGGCTCATATTCCGGCGCTCCTGAAATTCATCGCAATGTCAGGTATTTCACAGACAAGAAACCATTGGAACGAATATATATGGATGCAATACAATCACTTCTATGCTTTCAATCAGAACTTACATTAATACAAGCATCATTCTCTTGCCCACCATCCTCCTCTCCCTCCTCTCTTCCACCCTCTTCAGAACCTTCCAAAGTCTATGTATAATGATTAGCAGTTGCGCTCATCTAGCCTTAACACAGCTAGCGGGGATTACCTTTGTCGGTCTAATTACGTGCTCAGCAATCTCCTTCTTTGGCGCTCACTTAATTTCGACCAAAAATATTTTCGGATTGTGTCCAAGTTTCAACTTGCAAGCCTTTGAAAGGCAACAGTTGTACGAAATCTGGCCATATATGGGGTCCATTATCATTTACCCATGTGTATATAATCCCATATACTCATCTTCCAATTCATTCTGCTCCAAGGTGCACTGAAACATCTATGTCATACTGTATGGCTCTTTCGGGCCTCCCTTTTTGTTGATGAAATCAATCAGCTCCTCCCAGTGCCTCACATCTGTATACGAGGCTTGGAGTTGTTTGGGGGCTAGAACCATATCCTTGCCATTCGACACCCAGCTAATCACAACCATGAACCTTGTAATTGGCAACTCAGTGAGGTTACTTCTCGCGTTTTTGCTCGCGTGCTCACCCACATCCATTGCTGGTCGCTTGTTGCCTCGCCTTCCTCTTTTTCTCTCCTCCCGAATTTCGCTTGCACATTTCTTTGAAAACCTCTCCACCCACTGCCGGCGAATCCACTCAGCATTATCGAAATTATCGAGTGGCAGCCAGACCTTGAATGTCTCCAAAAAATCTGCAACCGCCGTCTCCCTGTGCAGGGGTCCATCTCGAACCTGCTTCAAGCGGTTCTGCCCCCGGATTATGGACCGATGCTTCTTCTCCAAGAACCCAGCCACCCATACACTCTTCCACTTGTTGAATGCACTATTGTTGGCCTGCCCCATCCTTTTAGCAAATTGCTTCAAGGAGAATTCGGTTTGCTTCAAGCTGACTGGCAGTTTGCCATCCGCACCGCCCAAGTCCGACGAATCGTCGCTCTCATCATCTGCATCATAGTCGTCCTAGGGCAATTCGGGCAATGGGGGCAATTCAACAATCCTTGCGACATCTGTTTTCCCCGGTTCCGCGGGCGGCTGGAATCGTTTCGTTGGGAGGCTAATCGGGAGTCTCCTAGGTGCGCCAGAAGGAGGTTCAGGTGGAGGATTAGAGCTGGAAGATATTGGCTGATTGACTGGATGGTTTTCCGGCGGTCCTGGAGGTACTCTCGGTGCACCTCGAGATGATGGCCCTTGTCCTGGAATCTGCGGAGGGGGGAACATTTGAGACCCAACATTACCACCTTGGTGGAGGTCATATCCTTGCCACGGAGGCCCATAACTTTGATATCCTTGCCTTGCGCGGGTAGTTGCTTGCGAACTGTGTGTCATGTTGAAGGGAGAGTGCTGATAAAACTGCGGAGCGCCTGGAAATGGCTACTGTAAAGGCGGGCAACCATACCCATGTGGCGGTTGATATTGATTGGTTTGTTTCCCAAATGGACTGTCTTTGCCAGTGGCAGTTCGTGAACTGTTTTCCGATGATTCTGAATTGTCTTCACGGCGTTGTTGCCTGCTAACTAGGCCACCTGGTCGAGCCATGTTTGCTGTTGTCGGTGGAGATGCATTCATCGACATGTTCTGTGAACAATGATGGTGGTAAACTACTATAGATGCGAGAAATGATATAGAATAAATCAGAGTATGGTTGAGTATATTGCACATAGCAGTGACCTTCGGCGGACTGAAGGGCTTCATATATCCCTTTGTGTTGTCACGAAATGTGGTGTTTCACTGCACCTTTGATCCATGAAACCAACCCGGCTGTGAAAAAGAAACCTTAATCACACACATCCTGCCTTTTTTTGGTATATGCTCCAATCCATATACTACGAGATTGGATAGGTGCTCACTTTCGTACGCTTCCATGACTTTACAAATCATAGAAGGGATATGATAGGATACCTCCAGGAACCCAACAAGAACTATATCCAGTATGAAGGTTAGCACAACTAGGAATATTGCACATAAGTTGTGTGTGTACGACCTTGCAACCTCACTCAATAGGAGGCCTGTGAGTCGAGCAGCAACAGTGCTTGCATCCTATTGAGCTCCTTGTCTAAACATCATTGTTCTCCTCAGGATCCACGCTCCAGTCAAGGATCGGTACTGAAGCAACCATCCTATCAGGTCTGGATGATCATTGCGTGGGCATACAGCTAGCTAGGAAGCTCACGTATTCATTGTTGTAAGACGGTCTACCTTCAATATCAGCTGCTCGGAGGCTTGAGGGAATGTATAAACGCACACTCCCGCAATGACGCAGTATAATGTAAGGCCCATCGTGGCGATTGCAGTGATGACAAAAGACACCATCTCTTCTCTGCTAACGACTTTCAGCTGACGATGTGTATGATTATTGTGCGGGATGTGATATATATATCCTGGTTTATGAAGAAAGCTGATCGTAAGGTGACTTTATTGTACCCCGCATTTGGCGGGGTGCCATGCGGCTGTGATACGCCAAATTGAGTTAGCTCGCTTTCAAACCAATATCCCTGAGGCTCTAAATCACCCCCTGAAACATCATCGAGATTCATCCGAATACGTGTTCACAGACCATTCCTCGAATATGGTCAACACTCGCCGTAAACATGTTAAGTGCTATATCTGCAAAGAGAAATTATTCGACGAGAACCGACTCGAGGCTCACTATCAACAATGTCACCCAATATCAATGAATGAAGGGCTATTACCTCACGGGATTTTACCTCCTGCAGGCTGGGATTGACCCGAGCCATCATGGTTTGACTTCAGTCGGTGCACCTGAATGCCCATTGATGAACTAGTCAACAAATGATCTAACCACAGACACGGTACCTGGTGCGCCACCACCTGAAGATACTCCCGACGATGATAATATAGACCCCCAGAAGCCTGATCTGACTTGTACCCCTGATCCAACAAAGACGAAGGCACATAGGCAGGTAGTTGGAGTGGATAATGTGTGAGGGAAAGCATACGGCAAAGCAACTGGATTGTACAACAAGCATCGCAAGTACTCAGAACAATGGAATCCATGGCATCCTTTTCAGTCAGCAAACGACTTTCAACAGGCTCAATCATTTAGCCAGCAAACGAAAACGTGGATAGATCAACATCTGAGGCGTGGACTGGACAACTTCAAAATCAGATCATTCCAATCAGCAGATGCCTTGCGAAAGCTCCTCTCTGAACTCGATTTCGGGCTCGGCAATGATAGTTGGATTGAAGATGACTCACATATGTTCGGAACATTATACTACAGGGATATTTTCTAATGTATCCAGTTCCTTTTGGCACATCTCCCATTTCAGGCGCACCTCAATTTTGAACCGGTGCGCCTTGCAGACTCGGGAAGTTGCCGAATATTCAGCGAGATGAACATGGGCGATTGGGGGTGGGATACGCAAGCTCAGCTACCTGCCGGAGTGACAATTGTGCCAGTCATATGTGCATCCGACAAGACTCACTTGACCAATTTTTCAGGCGATCAGCATGCTTGGCCGCCGTATCTCACATTTGGTAATATTTGAGAAGATATCCGCCGTACACCTAAAAAGCCCGCCTGGATTCTCGCTGGGCTGATCCCCTGTCCCCCGAAAGGTGCCAAAAATACTGACGAGGCATGGCATTCTGCGGTTGGAACCGTGCTGTCCCCACTCCGGAATCTTGACATAACTGGTCTTGGCTCGAAATGGAATTGTGCTGATGGATTCCAGCGACAATGTTACCCTCTGTTGGCTGCCTGGGTCGGGGATTATCCAGAACAAGTCATGATTGCTCAAGTCTCATATGGCTCATGCCCGATGTGTGAAATTTCTAAAGGTGCGCCGATGGGACATACCACTATTGGACCACTCGATACCCCAAGACATCAGGATGTTTACTCGGAGCTTCTGGACGAAACTAATATCGATATTCTCCACAATCTTGGTGTTCATCCAATCCGCAACCAGTTCTGGCAATACCCTCTCTGCAATGTATATCGCCTTTGGCAGCCTGATGAAATGCATCAGCTGCTCCTGGGTTTAGTTAAAGACTTATTGCACTGGCTGTTCAAATACCTGAAAGCTAGAAATGTCAAGGATCAATTTGACAATCGATTCACTTCGGTTCCGCGATATCCGGGCCTCCAGCTCTTCACTAAACCATTCGATTCGATGAAAAGCAGCGCCTGGCAGGGAAAACAGATCCGGGGCATGATCAGATCACTGGCAGTGAATTGCGGTCCAATTCTTGACTGCTGCAAGGATGACGGGAAAACTCCAGCGGAAACAGCCTCTGATGAAATGGTGATGCGAGCAGTCCGGGCATTATGTGAATTCTCTCTACTTGTCAGTCAACGGAATCACTCTGACCTATCCCTCACAGCACTAGATGATGCGCTGAACCGATTCTACAAGAGGAAGGGCGCTTTTCAAGAACAGATTATGTCGAAGTCTGCAAAGGCCCAAGTGGATGAACTGTTGGCAAGAGAATCCCATCAGTTACGAGAACAAAAGATTCATAAAATCCGTGGTGCAATGGAGGTCCAGGTGTACGGGGCTGAAAAGGTTACAACAACAAAACGAAGCCAATTGCAGGTGCGCCTGAATAGAGCTCGACAAGCGGCAACCATATGGTCCGATGCTGATCGGCAGAGTGCAAAAGAGTGAATGGAGCGCGAAATCCATCATGTGACACCTGTTGAACTCAAGCTTTTCGATAAATTATTCCAACATCATAAGCGACAACTATTGCAGGAAGTTGGGACTAAAGCAACCGGTCCCAGAAGCACATTCGCACAAAAACTTGCTCAAATGAAAACTGCTGCAGAAGATGAGGTTTATGGAGCGGCAAACATGACAGCCGACAAGCTTGTGGAATTTCCCGTCCGTCTATCCGATATTGAGACTGAAGCCACCACCTTGAGTATCGCTGATACGGACCGCATTGCGAATCAGCTGGAGAGAGAGATTTATGGTGTTACTTCGAATGAGCAGATGCGTTTCAAGAAGGAATTCTCCATCCGCTTGATCGAATTTGAAGCTTGGTGGCAGGCAATTGGTGTTCAGGAGCTCCGGAAACCCATCAAACAGCGTGTAATCCATTTTGGATATCCAATGATGCATCTTGTGAGCCATATATCAGAGTCAATTCGGCGAATGGGTTCTGGCCAAAATTTCACCACTGATATTTCTGAATGGCTACATATCGCCAATGTGAAAGAGGCATATCGATCTACAAATAAAGTCAATTACATTTGACAGATGCTCAAGCACAATGACCGGTGTACCGGTCTTGACTATATGGAGGAGACTCTGTCTCATCTTGCCCTCCAAGGCTGGTACGATATTGACTCTGCAAAAGTTTTCAACCTCCTATCAGCTGCTGATGAACGGCGAAATACTCGCTGAGCCCATCTTTTACGCGTCCAGCATTGTCAGGAAGAGCCATTTTTCCGCCCCGTATCACAACAGGTACATCATTTGAGAGAAACCCATGTCCGCGGCGTGTGCAGAAGTACCAAATTTACCTCACTCAGAGATGCATCAGAAGATTTTGGAATTCCCAACTTTGGACAGCTATTCTGTGCACAATTCAAGAGGACTGGGGACACGAGGTTTGTGGACTGGTGCTCGGATATGATCAGAATGTACTCATAGACAGTATATTTATTACACTTGACAATGGGCTGTTGTACTACCATCAACCATTTCACTGCCCTACATCTGTTGAGTGTCTGGGACTTGTTTGCAAGGTAGAATATACCAATGCCAACCAAGGGATCATGCCTGAATCTCATAACATCTGGGTCCAATATACGGAAAGTGACCTCGATAACACCTTCCAAGGCCCTGTTCCTTCTTTTCCTGAATTATACTTTAGCTGGACTCCACCGAATCAGGTCCTCCAATTTCTGGAGCGCCTGCCCGCTGGAAAAATGATACCGACCTTTTCTAAGAGGTGCAAGATGACTGAACAATGGATATTACGTCCTCAACCTCAAGAAGATGCAGTGGTGATTCCAACAAAGTACAAAAATCCACATGGTTGGGCTGATTGTGTTGACGGGTTCATCCGGGTTGTCAAACAGACTGATAACATGCATATTGTACCTTTCGGGGCAATTGTTGGACCGGCACATCTGGTGCGAGAGAATGCTGCATCTGATAGAATCTATAGTGTATGGCTTGTAAATAAACATGTGGATTTAGATACCTACTGGACTGTATATTAAGCTTACATGCCTGGATCAAGGTGTGCAGGAGGAAGATTGTTAATCGAATTGTACTATTTGACATAAACAGTATAATAATCACTCCCGGAGAGTATGCCTCCATGTTCGAGGTGCACCGGAATAGTCTTGGAGACGCGGCCAATACTCCCAATACTCCCAATAGCTCCGAAATTTGCACATTCCAATACTTTGATCTGGTAGCATATTGAAGACACCTATACACTCTTCAGGATATTCTTTTATTCTGTTCCACAACTTCCAGAGTATTCAGGAGCACCGGTGAAGTAGTCTCGGAGCACCTGAGAGCACATCGCTTTGCATTGAGCCTATCTGGGAGCATCTGGGAGCATCTGGAAAGATCAGTGTGGCTGTTCAGAGTTGCTGAGTTGTTCGGTTATGACTTCCAAACCATTTTACATTTTGCTGATATTCCCCATAATGGCAACAGAGTTGCATCATCAAAGATGAATCCACTGAACATCAAGGATGCTTATTCAATCGACATGCGGTTCTAGTGTAATCCTGCTAAAGATCACTCGACTGGCCAACTTGCCCTGCCATGAATAGGTGTTATGCATATCACGTGAGTAGACCAAGAGTAACTCTGTGACATGTATTCATATAACTATTGCAAGTACCATTATCACTATTCAGGGAGAACCTAAAACAGTTGCTTTGCCATGTGCTGTCCAACCGGCAGTTTTCTCTCCAGTTACCTACCTGTGAGGCATTGTCTTCATTGGATCAGGGGTACATGTCAGGTCACACTGTAGGAGGACTATAATTTCTTTGTTGGGAGCAACTTCAGGTGGTTGCGTACCTGGCACATTTTGTATATGTAGATCATTACTTGACTCGCTCATCAATAACCATTACGGTGCATTTACTGAAGTTGAACTTTGATTGCTGGTGTCACTTGCAGGCAGTAGGTCATAAAGTCCTGTCAGGTTGAAGCCCTTGATTAATTGATATGTGCGATGTCATAAATAGTGGGCTTTACATCAGTTCTTCTTGAAGTATTACTTAGTGCAGACAATGCTGCCTATATCTTTCTGTTGAGAATTCGCCATATTAAGGAAATACTTATTTTACACATATCTGGACGAATCTGGATGATATTTCACATGGTTGCTTAGACTCTCAGCAATATTCAGTTGAGATCAAGTGAACTCAGGTTAGCATATCACATTTACAGCCAAACTGTAACCTGCTATATACACAGGAAGGGTAAAATATTGCCAACTTACAATCAGTTTTCTTTGTAGACCAGGTTATATAATACGTCATCATTATGGGATTCCGAGGTGTTCATACACTCGAGCCCCCAAGCAGCTGTTGATGCAGGTTCATTGTCTTAACAGAATGAATAGGGGGATATTCATAGATCACTGTTCATCCTCATAATCATCATCCAAAACTGATAGTCTGGTTGGATGTTTCCTTCACTGTGGATTGTTGACTGGAGTGTGGATTCTGAGAAGAATAATGCCATTTAGATGAGGAGCTCAATAGAATGCAATCACTGTTGCTGCTTGACTCCCAGGACTCCAATTGAATGAGGTTGCAAGCTGTACACTTAAATTCGATGTGTAATATCCCTGGCCAAGATCACCTTGACACTGGATATACTCTTTGTTATGTTGCTGGAGATATCATATCATATCCTGTCTATGACCTTTCCAGCGATTGGTTGGTGCAAATAAGAACATTGAGCCAATATCCGTTGATACAGTTTCGAGCATATATTAAAGAATGCCGGGTGTGATTAAGTGTTCTTTTTCTCTGCTGGGTTTCATGGTTCAAAGGTATAGTGAAGCTGCACAGTTTGTGACAATATAAAGTGATATAAGAATCGCTTCATTCCACTGACAATCACTTCTACCTGCAATAAACTCAACCATACTCAGATTTAATCTACATCACATCACGTCTCTATTATAGTTAACTACAATGCTTTGATCCTCAAACATGTCAATCAACCCATCTTCACTGAGGACCACAAATAGGTCTCCACCAGGTGTCCTTGTAAAGCCTCAATGACTTCCTGAGAACAATTTGGGATCTTCGGATAACAGTTCGTGAACTGCCACTAGCAATGACAATTGATTTGGAAAGTACACAAATTAATTACATCTGTCCCATAGCTATTTTTACCCACCTTTATGGCAGCCGTCTCCAGGTGATCTGCACTATTATCACCATTCCCCATGCAACATGACACCTAGTATACAACAAAGCACCAGTGCAAGCCAAGGATTTCCATGTTATGAGCAACCAGGTGGAGGATATGATCTCCACCAAGATGGTGAGAGTGCGTCTCAAATATTCCCCTGTCCACAGTTCTCACAACAAGCGAAGTCATCTCCAGGTACACCTCCAGGCCTTCAGAGCTGCCGGGGAACAATCCAGGCATTTTGCCAACATCTTCGAGCTTTACTTCTCCAGGACCTCCTTCTGGTGCCCTTGGGAGACCCACAATTAGACTCCCAAAAACAAATTTCAGCCAGCAGCGGGATTGTGAAACACTGATGTTGCAGAGATTGCGGACCTGTCTCCATTGCTGGAGCTTGGCGATGACAAATATAATGCACATGATTAGAGCTATGATTCGTTGGACTTGCGCAGTGAAAGGAGGTAAGCCCTAGTTAGATTGGATGATATGGATATCTCCTTGAAGCATTTCGTCAAATGGATGACTCAGCACAATGACTGTGCTTTCTACAAGTGCAAGGAAGTATAGGCAGTTGGCTGACAGGAGGAAAAGTACTGTAGCATTATCCAAGACCAGAATGGTGTGACACAGCCTCATGATGGTCAACTGCATCAGCAAAAAACATTTCCGTCCGGGCGGAATGGCTCCGTCAGAGTGGACGCGCTCCGTCAGAGCCGTCAGAGACACCCCGGTGGCGGATTACTCCGCGCCCGGCGTCAATACCATGCGTCGCGTTGCACATCGCCCTCCGATCGCAGTTTCGCCGTTTCTTCCTCAGACTCTGCAAGAGCATTCTCAGATGCTCCTGAAAGCACCTGCAGTTATGGAGGGGCATTCAGGACGCTACGAGATTTGACTATTAGGATAGTCAAATTTTGGAGCTCTGCAGGAGACTTGGTGCCGTATTCTCAAAGCAGTGGTTCTTAGGGTTCCATAAGCACAAGGCATTTCGTCTATCATATTCGTCTTTGTTACAGTCACAAGATTCGCTACCTCAT
>Ga0307512_10007670_pt1 | contig 10647 bp, 8 predicted proteins | sample 14_EM_MG_FD_200267 | JGI IMG/M metagenome (GOLD analysis project Ga0307512, IMG submission 200267) | Populus trichocarpa ectomycorrhiza microbial communities from riparian zone in the Pacific Northwest, United States - 14_EM | ecosystem: Host-associated > Plants > Roots > Unclassified | place... | reverse complement strand
CGTTAGTCTATAAGGATATTTTTATGTTTTTTAGGTAGCTTTTGATAAATATACCGATCGAGATAAAAAGGACAAAATAGTTGAAATAAAAAATCCATGTTTTCATGTTTTTTTTTCTTTTTTCTTTATCTTGAAAGAACAAAAATTCATTATAAAACCATCTCAGAGAAAAAACAAATTTATTTTTATATTTTTATTTTCATTTCTTTAACCAAAAGCGTTTTCTTCTTTTTATATTTATTTTTTGCATTTCGGATACTAACCAAATTTATTTGTTTCTTTTTAAAAAAAATTGTTCATTCATAATACATACATGCATGCATACATACATATACATACACATACACGTATATATGTGATATCGTATGCTTAGATTGAAAGCAATCAAAAGAACCAATCTTTAAGTCTCAGTATTCAGAAAGTAAACATTAATCCAAACACTTTACTTGAAGCAACACATGCCGTATACACCAAAGGGCATAACCTATATATACCACCCCTCACCTTCCTTCATGTCCATCCTTCCACTCAACAATCTTTCTCATTCTCAAATTCAAACAGCTCAAATGGCTCTCCCCGCACTTTCTTTGATTCTTGCGTTGTCTCTCATGTCATTCTTTGCATCTTCTTGTTTAGCTCGTGATTTCTCAATTGTAGGCTATGCCCCAGAAGACTTGACGTCTAGGGATAGGATCATTGATCTCTTTGAATCATGGATATCAAAACACCAGAAGATTTATGAGAGTATTGAAGAAAAATGGCACAGATTTGAGATTTTCAAAGATAACTTGTTCCACATTGACGAGACCAATAAGAAGGTTGTTAACTACTGGCTTGGATTGAATGAGTTCGCTGATTTGAGCCACGAAGAGTTCAAAAACAAGTATCTTGGCTTGAATGTTGACTTGTCTAACAGAAGAGAATGCTCTGAGGAATTCACATACAAGGATGTCTCGAGCATCCCCAAGTCAGTGGATTGGAGAAAGAAAGGAGCTGTTACTGATGTCAAGAACCAAGGTTCATGTGGTAGGTGTCCTATGCTCCTCCATCTCTATCTTGTATACTTGCAAAAATAGTCATGGTGGGTGAAAGTATTTGCATTTATGCAGGTAGCTGCTGGGCCTTTTCAACAGTGGCAGCAGTAGAAGGTATAAATCAGATTGTTACTGGAAATTTGACATCCCTCTCTGAGCAAGAGTTGGTCGATTGTGATACTACATATAACAATGGATGCAATGGAGGACTTATGGATTATGCATTTGCTTACATAATCTCCAACGGTGGACTCCACAAGGAGGAAGATTACCCATACATCATGGAAGAGGGCACTTGTGAGATGAGAAAGGTATAATGATGCCGCCCATTAACAAAACAAAAAAATCGACCCCAACAATATTCCCAAAGGCCTCCAATATCATACTGATCCAGGCCATGCTCGTTCTCCTTTTGGTTTAATTTTAGTTTGTCATTGTTCTCGCAGGCAGAATCAGAGGTAGTAACCATTAGTGGATACCATGATGTGCCACAAAACAGTGAAGAAAGCCTATTGAAGGCACTTGCAAACCAGCCCCTCAGTGTGGCCATTGATGCTTCTGGCAGAGACTTCCAGTTTTACAGCGGGGTAGGTCAACATTCACTACACACACACACACGCGACTAGCTATATGTCTTTCATTTTGAATGGTAGTCTAAATTGATTTGTTGATGCAGGGTGTTTTTGATGGTCATTGTGGAACCGAGCTAGATCATGGAGTGGCAGCCGTTGGATATGGATCAGCCAAGGGCTTGGACTTCATCGTAGTTAAAAACTCTTGGGGATCTAAATGGGGAGAAAAGGGTTTCATAAGGATGAAGAGAAACACTGGCAAGCCCGCAGGACTTTGTGGAATCAACAAGATGGCTTCTTATCCCACCAAGAAGAAGTGACATGCTAAATGTCCTAAATTTGTGTTTTTTCCCTTTTTATTTACTATTTCTGAAATCTGGATGTCATGGGGATGATGATGTCTTGTAATAATTGATTTTCTAAATTCATGTCCACTCAAGTTCATGTTTTCTCTGCTACTACCAGCATGCCCCTACAAAAACTATTAGCATCCCCATGTTCTGTTACAGCTTCCTTAACTCCATTCTGGCTATCTATCACGTTCATCAAATTATTGTAGGCTTACAAATGAGGATGAAAACCCCATGATGATAATAAGCACAGCTATAGCTAGCAGTACTTCCCTTAGTTCATCACCACCACAGCCACCTACATCTCCATCGCCGCAACCACCACGGAAGCTAACGGTGACCTGATCACCATCGCGTCTTGCTTTTTCTTTCTCATCTTCTTTTTTATCTTGGTCACCAGGATTTACAGCATTTTCTGCATCTTTCCCTTGTCAACCACAACTTCCATCAGCGCTAGCGAAAAACAATCATTGATATTATTGAAATCGTCATCAAAGTTTGGCAAATTAGTAGCGAAATCCCTCCGGTGAGGTTATGAACAGTTTCCCTCCTTGATTTTCTAAGTTTCTTCCCATCTTGTAATAATTGAAATCGTTATCAAGATTTAGCTCAGCTCTGTTCCACTGGAAGTCTGTTAAGCTTTCTGCATGATCTACTTGTACACAACTGACTATTTAGAACTATGAGACTCATCAGACCCACCTACATCAAAAACCCTTTCTGTTCTGTTCTGTTCTGTTCTGTTCTTCTCTCACTCCCATTTGTCTGTCCTGCCCACAATCCATCCACACCGTCTCAAAAATCAACTGTTCAAATAATTTTTTTTCAATTCCTTCTGTTTTAATTAACTTAAAACTGCTAAGAACTTGACAATGAATCACAGGAGGCAATTGTTGGTTTGTTGTGTGATTGACTGTCCAGTTTCAATTCATGAAAAGTGTGCAAAGTTTAAGCTCCCCCCAACCACGCACCACTTCTGGGAAAGAAGCTACAAATCAAACCAAGAGAGATATCTCTACTCCAAAAAGTCAAGAAAACGCTGGGAATTTCCTAAGACTTCATGAGTGTTTTTATCTTAATTAGTCATCCAAGTTTAATCACTTCAATTACATCATGGTGACGGTAACAAAATGGACCTTGTGTACTCAACCTTCTCTTTCCTTGTAGAAGTCAAGGGTTGTGTTGGGGAAGTGATGAGGAAAAGACATGCTGAATTAGGTATGAATTTGCATACCATTGCTGCATTATTAAATCATCTTTGCCCATTAGAGGCGACGCTTGGATAATATCTAGTTGTTCTTCAACTCATAACTTCAGATTTGGGACGACTGAATCAGCATAGAAACGTTAAATCTTGGTTTGCCTTACTGGCTAGCATATATTCCTTGACTGCTCAGCTTGGATGTAAATTTGTCTACTCTATCTTGGCCCCTTGTTTTGTAGCTTGACCATGCTTGGTATTATGGCAAGCCAAGCTTGTGTATGTGCATCATTTGTGTTCATGAATTACTAGATAACCACTACAGTTTTGGGTTCTTGATGAAGTGTATATTGTACTGTTGGAAAAGTAAGTAATGCAATTGCATATGTAGAAATTATAGTAACAAGACCCGACCTAGCTGGAGTTCAAGATCACGGGTTGGGTGAATTAATTTACTGATTTATGAGTCAGCTCAAACTATGATTTTTTTTTATAAATTAACTAAAATGGCATCCTTTTTAAGTAGAACCCGATTTAAGCTAAAATTTGGTCAAAAAACATGGAAAATTTTGAATAATTAAACAGTATTTTAAAAGGATAGAGAAGTAATAGTACTAATTTATCATTAAATATTTACATATAAATATTTCTGAGAGTTTTAGAGTTCAATCATCTGATAGGACACCAGCTAAAATCTAGTGCTTCGAGGGTGGAAAAACAAAGAAGAGAAGAGAAGAAATCGTAGCAGATCTATCTAGATTTTCTTGTCCAGAAAACAGTGTGTATTTAGTTCTTCACAAAGCAATCTCTTCTTCAGGGACAGAAGTCTTTGGGTGGCGATCAGCATCCATCAAACATCTGAAGAAGCGCAGCTCACTGTTTTCCTTCTCCTTCTCATTCTCCTCTAATGATCTTCCATTAGTTTCTCTCGTGAACAAGTATGTCACAGCCATTCCCAAGAGACAAATCCCACCCAAACTCACTAAAGCAATTCTCATTGCTTTGATTCTTGGATCATTATTTTTTGTAGCCCACAGAAATCCTAATGTCCCAAAGAAAGCACCCACCTTCCCCATTGCCCCAGAAATTCCATGGCATGTTGATCTAAATCTAGCTGGAAAAAGTTCTGCTGGCACGATGAAAGTTGTAGTGTTGGGTCCAAAATTTGCAAAGAAGAATGTAAGACCATAAAGGACTAGGAAACCTTTATTTTCATGTGTACGCCAGTAATGGTATGGTATCCCTATTGCAAAATACACTATACCCATGCAGAGAAATCCCATCATTTGGATTTTTTTTCTTCCGATGCGATCAATAAAATAGACTGTGAACCAATACCCTGGAATTGTAGCAGCAATTGCTACCATGGTTTGGAAGAAAGCAACTTTGAAAGCTTCATTATAAACATTTGTGTCTTGCAAGTGAAGATTCTTCCTGTAAATCTGGGACTGGAAGAGGCTGCTGCTATAAAAAGCAATGTCAAGAAGTAACCATGTGGTGGCACAGGAGAAGAGATCAATGCCATGGACACGGAGGAACTGCATCGAGATTAGAGGATAAGATGATGGATTTTGTGGCTGCTGCATTGGATCATCTTCTGCTATTTGGAAAATTGAAACATCCAAGACCTTCTCCATGTCCCTTGCTGCTTGCAAGGCATTATTCTCCACCAAAGCTGTGTACCTGCACCATGGTATGAAAAATATAGCTGCTGTCATCTTCAGAAAACCAAGTAGTCCAAATCGTGAGACAATAAATTAATTGTGTGCAAATTAAATTAACTTGCTTGCTTGACTCCATTTTTCTCAGTCAACCGGGAAAGAATCAACGATAGCTAATTGATCTTTAATCGTTGTTTAGCAGAACGATGATCATATATAATTTCCTAATCGTTGGTGGTGCATGCAGAGATCATATATAATTTACCATGGATATAGAAAATCAAAAATAAATTTTCCATTTGGTCAACTTAAGGAGGCTCCGCATACAATCTGTAGTCTCCTTAACCAATCCTAGCTACATATAGAAGTCAACAAAGCCGAACTTATTGCAACCAACGACGGATTGAAATCAACAAAAACTAGTGACGAGGTATAATCCAGTGATCCAAGCTATAATAATACCAATGAGAAAAAATATAGATAAATTTCAATATTCCTCCCTCAAATACTGTGAATGATCTTTATATTTTAGAAAATATTACAAAATTATTTTTTATACCAAAATGCTCAAAATCATTCTCTTAATGACAAGGAAAATTTTAAAATATCAGACATTTTAGGTAAAAACAAGGAGGTTCTTTTTAATATATATATATATATATATATAGTGTACCTGGCCGTTTCAGGCATCATCATGCGCCAATAATAAGTGAGTCCAGCAGGAACAGCACCAAGCATCAGAATCAACCTCCAAGCAATGTCAGCATCTTCTGGTGTATGATCATGTGACAATTTCTTGGAAGCAGCAGCCTCAAAAGTCTTAGACACCACCATAGTCACCATGGAACTAGCCAAAATTCCAAGCCCTTGCATAGAAAACACAGCCGCTATGAAAGCGCCTCGTGTATTCTTATTAGCAAATTCAGACATGATTGTAGCTGACAAAGGGTAGTCTCCACCAATCCCAAGTCCCAGAAAAAACCTGAAAAACCCCAAACTGACAAGAACGCAGGTTTTGGTCCTGCAAATGGAGAAACCACACCCAACCGAGCTGAGGACCATGAGCATCAGTGAGATACCGTATACGCGGCGCCTTCCCATTCGGTCACCAAGTATACCAAATACGAGTTGACCAATCACTGTACCAAGCAGGACTGTGCCTAACATGGTAGCAAGCACAACTTGTGGGATTTGGTATTTGTCATGAGGATTGTCCTCGTAGTATACACGGCCAAGAAGTTTCATGATTGGAGGGATGCAAAAGAGATCATAGGCATCAGTGAAGAGGCCCATGCCTGCTATTATTATGGCTTTGAAGTGATAATACTGTATTTTTGCTCCATCAAGGGCAGAAAGTACTCTTAACCCCATTGTTAAAGAGCTTCAAATCAAGGGTGGAGCAGGAAAGAATGAGGAACAAAGGAAATAGAAAGAGACTCTCTATTGTAGTACTTAACTGTAAAGAATAGGATTTATAAATAAAAATCTTCTGGATTAAATTTTACTTTGGTCCCTCAAAGCTTAACCTTTCTCACTTTAATCCCTCTTATCTTTGCCTTTAAGTACTGACACGGTCCTTCAGTCAACAATCATCAAAGCTTCTAATGACAGCGTTTTATTTGGTTCAAATCTTAATGCCATCGTCCTCTGCCCTTACGGAGATTTAGGGAATGACCAAATGATTATACAAATGAGGAGTCGGCTAGTTGGGGAATGATGTCAGAAGAAAGTATAATAGAATGACCAAAATAACACAAAAGTAAGAGTATGGGGACCAAATGCACAATTAACCCAAAATATAGGTATGCTAATAACACAAGATTTTTCAAGGGGAGTAGCTAATAAATCTGAGGAACCATGTCATGCAATTTCCCGGGGGACAGAGATGGTGGGATCACATCAAAGAGTAGACTTTTGACTGAATTAGTTGTATATTCTGGAGGGAGAGCCAGTCTATGATTCCATGAAGATGCGAATCAGATGACTTACTGTTAACTTTCGCTGATGTTTCTATATGTGAGGAGTTACACGAGCCATTGGGTGGTGAGGGATCTCAAGGGATTATTGGACATGGGATGTGTTTTTAATTTACGTTGTTGATGGTTTTTTTTGTCTGGTTCCCTTTACTGATCCTGTACGGGTTTTTTTAAAATATTTTTTATTTGATAAAATTAGATATCATCCCAATAATCATGAGGGACAAGTGAATGATGTCCGAAGAAATCCGCGTGCAACTTGAGTGGTTCGTAGGCCTCAGATGGTGGCCCTTCTTTGTACTCAGCCTACGCTGATGAACATCATTGACTTCTTGTCTTCGATTGATTAACAATTTATTCATCAGTTTCTTCTTGTCTTTTATTGATTAAAAATCTGGCGGGATAGGAATCTTCAAGGAAATTCCATCCTGGACTTGAGGGGGAAGTTCCATCTTCTGGCGAGTAAGCATCTAAGGAATTGGAAATTTGATTGTTGTGTGTGTTCACGTTTTCAGTTTTGAAGCTGACTAACAAGGTAAATTCATTTCAAATACCTGGACCAACAAGTTAAAAAAGATATTTTTGTTGAGGTTGATTAATCTCAATATTGAAAAACAGATTCAAAACCAGTGGGTTTATGGTAGAGCCGAAGGTAAGATATGTTGAAGGAAAGTGAAAGAATCAAGTTTGGTAATCATTGATGATGTTACAATCCGTTCGATTTACATGCACAGCACAAATTTTTGCTAGATTAGTCGTGCATTCCGCAGCTAATTGTGAGAGATGGCCCTGCTTCAGATGTTTCTTATTTTCTTTTTTAGTTTTTTCGGCAAGCCTACTGATTTACAGCGTGCTGGTTATGTTTACATCGGTCCATGGATAGTGCAATTAAGCTCCAGATAAAAAGCCCACAGAGGTGGAACCTAGTTTGATGAAAGAGTTGGTACTCTGTATTTCATTACCGTTGATCTTTCCGGAAATGGGCGGAGAAGAGTCGAGGGTCAACTGTCCCCCGGGCAGTTTAAAAGAAATGGTGAATGGCCCCGGAGGGCATGTTGCTGGACACTCGTATGGAAGACTCTTGGTGAATCTTTCAGAATTCCAGCATCAATGGTTGCCACACCTTTTATGTGAACAGTCCCATCACGTTCAATATCACATGATAAATTACCTGCAACTGCAAAGACGAGTATAATGGACTGGGTAAACTGCTATATCACAACAGCAGCCATTCTTCAACGCTTTAAGCCTCAGCATAAGCCAGTGCTACTCAACATTTGAGGTTAGAAACTTACTCATTTCTCCGCATCCCAGGCAACACAACACGGAAAAAATAAGCATTTTCATTGATGCCAAAGTCGACAGGACAAATGGATGGTCCAGCACCACTTCGCTTCACAGTTCCATTTACAGTCACCAATGTTACCGTATGTAATTTAGACACTTATACAATTTAGGACTTTATTAATATCAGTTGCAGAGATTATTTTCCCATGTATAGATATTAAATATCAGAAATCAATTAGACTCCATGTATAGAAAAACACTCACGTATAAGAAGCAAAACAGGGAACTGATAGGGGTAGTTTTTTCATAAACAAAAGCTCACTTGGAATTCTTGTTTTCTCATTATACTGACATGGTATCAGAGCGGGTTCTGAATCCTTGTCTGTTTTGATCTTCTTTTTTTCTTCTCTTGAAGGTGTCTTTGTGACTCTCGGCAGTCTTTGTGCTATTCCTGGTTTTGTTTTCACTCTTTACAGTTTCTGATGTTCTTGGCTTGGCTTTAATTCTCGGTAGTTTTTTTATTTTGATTCCTGGTTTATTCATCTTTCGGCAATCTCTGTTTTGGTTCCTGGCTTGGAATTACTTGGCACTTTCTGTTGAGTTTCTGGTGTGCAATCTTCTAGTGGGCTATTTTTCTTTCGGGTTCATCATGTCATCTGAAAGGTTAGACTCGTTCCATATCCGTTTTAATGGCAAAAATTATTCTGCTTGGGAGTTTCAATTTCAATTATTTGTCAAAGGGAAAGAATTGTGGGGTCATATTAATGGTAGTAATCCCGCACCTAACGATGTCGATGCTTTGTCTAAATGGGAAATCATGGATGCTCGGGTTATGTCCTGGATCCTTAGCTCAATAGAGCCTCACCTTATTCTCAATCTGAGACCTTATAAAACTGCTGCTACTATGTGGAATTATCTAAATAAGGTTTACAATCAAGACAACACGGCTCGACGTTTTCAATTGGAGTATGAGATGGCTAATTTCACACAGGGAAGTCTCTCTATTGAGGAATATTTTTCTGGTTTTCAAAATCTTTGGGCTAATTATTTGGATATTGTTTATGCTAATGTTCCTGCTGCAGCTCTCTCTGCTGTTCAGGCAGTGCATGAAACAAGCAAGAAAGATCAATTCTTGATGAAGCTCCGTTCTGATTTTGAAACTGCACGTTCTAATCTGATGAATCGTCATCCTGTACCATCTCTGGATGCCTGTTTGAGTGAACTTCTTCGTGAGGAGTAGCGTATCATCACTCAGGCTGCTATGGAACATCGAGCTAATGTTAGTGCACCTATTTATGTGGCTTATGCAGCACAAAGGAGGAATAAGGGTAAAGACATGCATATTATCAAGTGCTTTAGTTGTAAGGCTTTTGGTCATATTGCTAGGGATTGCCCTAAAAAGTTCTGTAACTACTGCAAGAAACAAGGTCATATTATCACTACTTGTCCCATTCGACCTGAAAGGAAACAGGGTATTGCTTATCATGCCTCCATTGGTGCCTCTAGTTCTGTTGTATTGCCTACTACCTCGCCTGTTGTTCCTATAGCAAACCCAAATACACTTACTCCTGAAATGGTACAACAAATGATCATTTCTGCTCTTTCTGCTTTTGGGTTCTCAGGTAATTATAAATTTCCTTCTAAACCATGGTATTTAGATTCTGGTGCCTTTAACCACATGACCAATACTGTAGCTTCTCTTTCCAATGTCAGAAATTATGATGGTAATCTGAAAATTAATACCGCTGATGGTAGTTCTCTACTTATCAGTGCTGTTGGTGATCTTTCTCCTTCCTTGACTGATGTTTTTGTGTCTCGTGATCTCTCCACAAATCTTATTTCTGTTGGTCAATTGGTTGATAATAATTGTGATGTCCATTTCTCCCATTCTGGTTATGTTGTGCAGGATCAAGTGTTAGGGAAGATGATCGCGAAGAGGCCTAAAGTGGGACAACTCTTTCCTCTTTACATTTCTTCTTCAACTATTATTCCTAGTTTTCCTTTACTTTCTTTTGCATGTAATGTTATTGGTTCCGGACATAAAATGTGGCATAAACGTCTAGGCCACCCAAACTCGGATGTACTTCGCACTTTGTTTAAATCTGGATTATTGGGAAATAAAGCATGTTCTTCTCTTGATCTTTCTTTTGATTGTACATCATGCAAACTTGGCAAAAGTAAAGTTCTACCTTTTCCTCATCATGCATCTCGTGCCTCTCAATGTTTTGATATTATTCATAGTGATGTTTAGGGGATTGCACATGTTGTTTCTCATGCACATTACAAGTATTTTGTTACTTTCATTGATGACTTTAGTCGTTTTACCTGGGTTTACTTTCTCCGGGCTAAGGCTGAAGTTTTTTCAGTCTTTAAACTATTTCTTGCACTTCTTGAGACTCAATTCTCTGCCAGCATCAAGATCTTGTGTTCTGATTCTGGCGGCGAATACATGTCTAATGAGTTTCAGGACCTTCTTCAAAGTAAAGGGATTATCTCCCAGCGTTCTTGTCCTTCGACACCACAACAAAACAGTGTTGCTGAGAGAAAAAATCATCTTCTTGATATG
>Ga0307512_10007668_pt1 | contig 10647 bp, 8 predicted proteins | sample 14_EM_MG_FD_200267 | JGI IMG/M metagenome (GOLD analysis project Ga0307512, IMG submission 200267) | Populus trichocarpa ectomycorrhiza microbial communities from riparian zone in the Pacific Northwest, United States - 14_EM | ecosystem: Host-associated > Plants > Roots > Unclassified | place... | reverse complement strand
CCGGCTCTATCCGAGACCTGACGGCATGAGGGCGAAGCAGCGAATATCGGCCCCCGCACAGTAATTACGTAGCCCGCTCTTCGTCTGTCGTCCAAGCACGTCCAAAGGGACGGAATCTTGCGCGAGACCCGGATCAACGAGCGCTCACACGAAGAACCCTAAATTTTTTTGAGTCTTGCTATCGATGACAGGACGATACCACTGAGTAGAGAAGTACAGTTTAGTGGCGTAAAATGGATCAGCATTTTGTGCAGATGGACACAAGACATTTTTACTGACCCCGCTAGGTTGTGCGGTGTCGAGTCGAGTGACCAGATATGGTCACGGTATGGAGAGGAACTGGGATGGAAGCAAAATCGCAAAGATCTCTCCATATCTACAACCACAGCACGTTTTCTCTCCTCGAGAGGCTATCTCAAATTAGGGTTCAGGCAGGCTCTTATTTCCCACTTCCATTTCCTGCACGATTCAAAACCCAAGTGAGAAAAATAGAGAACGCAACATCCAACAGTCCTTCCCAACGTATTCGCTTTTTCCCCGTTGGTTTACGTCGTGGGTTGTGAACGTGACTTTTACTGTCCGCTCGGCAGAATGCGAGATCCAAAAATTTTGACCACGGCACATGATGATGATTGACCAATATTGACCTGTGACATTACCCTCGGTCTTGGTCAATCGAGAACAAGTTCCCTTCTCCGAGGGGCATGTTTCAACTCAAAATTATATAGCACTATGGGAGACGAATTGAACGATCCTCACTATCAATTTCCGATGGGTGACGTGTTGTGTGACCATCCTGCCATCCCAAGTTAGTTGCGCTGTTTCCGCAGAACGCGTCACGCCCCTAAAAGGGAAATTCCCCAGTAGTTTGGTAGCGCTGTCAGATAACTGTCATAATTTCGTACTCAGAAAAATAAAACGATCTCGGAACATTTGATGAAAGCAAAACAAACAAAAATCACGTGTCGCTAAGGCACGTTGTTGCTAAGTCGAGTGGGGGAGGCCCAGGGGACAAACGGGCGCACGCGAGGGCATTCCCGGGCACTATTTCAGCCCGGAAAGTGTTTTTTGGGGAGGTCCCCGCATGTGCGAGCCCTGAAACGGCGGAGGAAGGGGGCGCAAACACGGGCCCGGAGGAAGCGGCCGAAAGTCGCGAAAGCGCGGGCCCGGGCACAGCGCTTAAGGGGGGATATGCACCTGAGATCGCCGCGAACAGATTTGCGCGAGAGGAAGAATGTGCGGTGGAGCCGAGCGCTGCAGCGGAAGGGGACGCGCGGGCGGGGGTGGGGGCAAGCACAGCGGAGTGGGTGTGCACGCTGCTGGTGCCCGGCCCTTCCGCCTTCTCAATAAGAAATTGACTTGAACAATATTTTGTGTCCACGTCAAGCGCCCTGACGATCGGACCGTTTCATACCGCTTCTATTATTAATTCTGGCGGCTAACGACTAGTGCGACAGGTAACATTTTTGCTAATTTCCATTCTTACAATAAATAATATATACGCGGCATGAAAAAAAACTGCACTATTGTGGAATCAAACCCAGAGACCCATCCTACTCACTGACACAAGCACAGGCACAGCTACCACTGTGCCACTTGGGCTTGTTATGCCTACTCCTCTTAACATATATGACGACCAATTACCGATGACGAAGAACCTTTCCTCGGGCTTGCACATGCGGGGACCTCCCCAAAAAAACATTTTCCGGGCTGAAATAGTGTCCGGGAACGCCCTCGCACGCGCCCATTTGTCCCCCGGCCTCCCCCACTCAACTTAGCAACAACGTGCCTTAGCGACATGTGATTTTTGTTTGTTTTGCTTACATCAAATGTTCCGAGATCGTTTTATTTTTCTGAGTACGAAATTATGACAGTTATCTGACAGCGCTACCAAACTACTGGGGAATTTCCCTTTTAGGGGCGTGACGCGTTCCGCGGAAACAGCGCAACTGCCATCCCACTGGCAGAACCCAGTAGATCCATTCGTCCGTCTATGCCTTTTTCACTCACTCAATCGACAATTTCAAAATCATGCCCGGCTTTGCAGAGCCGTCGAGGGCACTGTGCTTCCCTTGAATATCTGATGCGCGGATACCGTACCAGAACTGGTGACTTTTAAACTTGGGAAATTGTGCCTTGGCCGGCGCGTCTAAACATACAGTATCATTTGACTTGGCTTCTGGGCCATACCCATGTTTCCCTCCCCGTTTAATCCCGCCAACCACAGCGTCAAGTCAAGGTGAGGCCTCCCTTCGTTGCTTGGGCAGTCCCAAACTAAAACAAACCTGTTCGACACTGGTACCAGGCATAATATTGATTGCTATCTTGTGTGGGCCCCTTAAAACGCCCAGATATGAGACACCACCGATCCCCTGAACAGTGAATGTTTGCCTCTTCGAATAGGTGAGCCAACAATTCTATGCTTATTGGATCATCGGTATGTGGAGTTTTTTTACTTTACTTCCAACGATGACGGTGTCGGTGCTTCAAGGACCCATTACGTTTGAGGTGGGCACTACCATCTTGTATTATCCGGCGACTCACACTTCTACACAGGCTTTTCGTCGTCGCCCAGTTCGTCTTTGTTGCCTTCCAAAGTTTGATGTTCGTCCTCACACCTGTATCTTGACGTCAAGTGTACTTAGTCAGTTGACCCGCGTGGTTATCAGCATGTGGCATCTGGCGTGGGAGATGTCGTGAGTTTGCTTCCTTCTCCTCAGTTCAAGTTGGTGGTGCCATGCTCATCGGCCTGGTAGAATTGGTATCCGTCCATTCTATGTTGTATACACGTTTTCAATCGTCGCTGACACACATTCAAGCGTCGCCGTCGCCAAAGCAGGCATGGGGAGGGCCCACCAATTTGGTAGTGATCATCGTAATGGCGGATGTATTCATCGCATCCCGGTCAGTTGATATCCAAGTTTGATCGACCAGTTCACACTAAATAGATACTCGCCGAATTTTTCTTAGTATTTACAGCCTAACCAAGAGTCGCTTGCGATGTTGTTCGGTCATCGCGCTCTCCGCTATTACCTTTGCGCTCGGAACGGTCACTAATGCAATGACTTGGAAGGCATCATCGTACGGGTGTTTCCATACAAGCCTTCACGCCTTTGTTGACAATGCCTACAGTTTTCCGACTCTGCGACAGAATTTATCGATTGCTTGGCACGCTATACAAGCTACGGTTCAGTACCTTATTACCTGTATGTAGTTTCGACCATGTTCCCTGACACTTTACCCCTCTCCGCACAGTTTTGTTTTTTGCGTGTTCAAGGCCCGTAGCGGCATGCGCCAGTCAGACTCGACGATAATTTACATCGTTTGCGACATCATCCAAACGGGCTTTCTGGCCACAGTCAGGGGCCTTGCGGCGTTGGAAACATGGTTCCTTATACCAAAGATATCGGCCTACAGGTTTTTTGACATAACCTCCGGCACGATGTACACGCATGTGAGCGTGTCATTTTCCTTGTTCTACTTGTCCCATCTGAACGAAGATGACATTTTCAGGTCATGTTCGTGACGCTTCTGTCCCGTATCCGGCTACGTGAGCGATGAGACTACCGAGCTTTATCCACGTAGGTTTGTAGGTGTGCCAACATTATTTTTTCTTTTCTCTTGATAACCCTCAATGTGTCCTCTGTACTGAACTGATGGACCGGAAACTAGGGGTCACAGGGAGGGCGGACAGGATCATCCCAAACCTCTGGACAGCTTCGTGGCTCCGTTTCCATTTGGGGTGTAATCGACCTCTCTTCCGCCTCAATGCGTCTGGGCTGGAGCCTGGATCAACTCCCGCTAACAAGGGCGATGTCATCGAATTGGTGACCTTGGAGTAGTCAGGAAGTCTCCATGTTGTCACAAAGGACACCGCACCAAGCAAGGCTCCGTGCCAGTGCTAGGAGTGGTGGCCTGGGAGTGCGGTGTCCTTGGCCTTACAGTACTACTGTTTCACGGGATACTTTTCCCGACATCAGATGGACGACGGGAGTCACGGGAATACTCTGATCATGATGTCGCTCGTGTAAGGATTACTGGTACTATAGTTAGCCAATCCGTGTTGCCCGGTGTTGCCAAAAGCATGGACATGGGGGCCTTACCCCGTTTGGGACATTATATTCGAGGTCATGAGACAGAATGGAGTTTTTTCTTCGTCCACAGTTTGATGCTGTATAAGTCATGTACTACTTTCGTCTAGGATTTAATGTGATCCCCACTGAAAGCGGTAAAATTGAGCGGTTCGTACAGGGTGGGTCCCTCTCCTCTATGGGCATTCGGCTGAGCTTAAGTGAAGGGCATTGCCGCCGCAATTGAAGCCAAACAGTGATCGAGCAGTCCCTTACAACGCACATGGGACAACGCGGGATCCCCCGGATGAATGAAAAGAGAGAGAAAAAAAAAACTTGAAGTTCCGCCTTGAGTGTAAAGCAAAAATATCATATCAAATCGCCACGAATGCTCACGTACGTACTGCATACCATAATGCGGATCAGTAGTAAGCAGCACAGGGCGTCTCCTTTTTTTTTAAAAATAACGAGACCGGATTTGATGCGCATTGCTGCGTAAACTGTGCTTCGCCGACTGTGGCCTATGTTCTTCTTTGGTCTCGATTATTGTTGCCTATGTGGTACCCATTCCAGAGCGACTCGGGAACACGAAAGGGTCAGTCACATTGTGCTCTGCAGTCGACGAGAACTAGAACTCGGACGAATCACGTCCAGGAACAAGCGACCTTCGTCCTACCCTGCTGACTCGGACGCATGACGACCACACGGCGCGCTATTAGATGACTCTATAATCCGCCGGTGCCTCGCTCCCAGAGTGGTGAGACAGCACTTGTAGACCGACATCGTCCCCTCAGTTTCCCTGTACAGTTGCCATCAATCAAGCCAGCGTCAAGTCGCCAGTTACTTCAGGGGTCCAATGGAAACTGACAGCTTCCGGCCACTGACAAGCGAGCGGACGGTGAACCATCCGATAGAATTTTGTTAGAACAGAACGTTTTCAATGGGCAAGACGCATCATATTGAACATGGAAAGCTGACCGCATGGCGCTGACGGGAGTACTGTATTGCGGTAATGCATATCAATAGACTCATGAGAAGACCGTGCCGGAAGGAGAACGCCCATAGTGCCAAGACGACCGCTGAAAGCTACGTATTCGCAGAAGAGATTTCCCAGGAAGCAAGGAATGGCCAAATGAGTAATGGACCTCGGAGGACGGCAAGACTCAACCCAAATGAGTCAGCTCTTGGATCGAAGAATCTCGGCGTGGAACAACGACCGCGACCGTGTTGTACGGGGCGACGGAGTCGGTGGACCAAATTCCTGACGAGTGAAACAACGATGATAGAATAGCATGAGCCAGAAGTGGTACCGATTATTTGGGGGATGTAGTAGCATCAAGCTTCAAGGATTAGACCAAGCGCTCACCTTGTATACATTATCATGACGTGTCGAAGATTGAATAGATCACCGCGCTTCGCCGTGGGCACCCAGTTCGTATGGACATTTGATGTGAGGTTTAGCAAAAATGGAAATGAAAAGTAGCAGCACCTCGTTTCGATCGAGGGACCTCAGGGTGGCCATTTTATGGGCCCTGCGCGCTATACCAGCTGCGCCATGCTGCTTGGTCGGAATCCGACTCATTTGTTGTATGTTTGTGGCGTCGCGCGTGTGGTGTTGTGGTGCGGTGTTTAGTCATTGTCTGTCCGACCAGTCTAAATCCGCGACATCGCTCTTTGTTCTTCAACAACGATGGCGACGCCAGACGCAGCACTTAAACTCGAAATTGCCCGTCTCACCGGTATTTGCATTTTCTGCTTCAATAGATGCCTTCCCTTAGTCAAAATATTAGGTGCCATTAATCGTCATCGATCTGAACAGGGTCCAGCACGGCCTCCTCACTCGACGACGCGGACAACATACGTCAACCCCTCGTACAAGCCCCCATCATCAAGAGCGTACGTTCGCGCAGAATATCAAGCCGCAGGTGCTGCTCCAAGTACAAATTCAATGCCATCTACTACAGTACGTCCTCCATCTGGCCCTGGCCCTTCGCTCTCGCAGCCCCACGATGTGACCATTGATGGGGTCGTGTTCGAGAGCTCCAAGCGCTCCCTCGTCCGCAAAGACCGTGCGTCAATACCTTCTTCTACTCAACCCTTCGCGCAACATCACTCCCAGTCATACCCCCTGCCAAACTGTCTTCATCTGGTGCCCGTCCCCGTGTACAATCGCAATTCAGCAGAAACAAATTAGAAGTCGGCCCAAGGACCCGAACTTACAAGCCCAAGGGACCCTCACGGAGCCGCCTTAGGCTCGATAACACCCGCAGGGCTTACCCGTTCGTCCACGTCAAGGCTTTGTCCCTCTCACACCCTGGTTGATAACCCTTACCTAGATCACAACGTGCCCCTGCCAAGAAAAAGTACGTCGACAAGCCTTGCCCACGGTTTACCACCACTGGTGCGCTCCCACGAACTCCCGAACCTCACTTTCGAACCTGTTTCCGGTTCCCTTTAACCACATATTCTTTTCACGACAGGTTCTTGCAATCGTGGCCTTACGTGCGCGTACCAACACGACCCAGCCAAGATCGCAATATGCTGGCCCTACCTCCAGAACAACTGCCCGCACTCCGCTGAAACTTGTTCGCTCTCACATGACTCGAACCCACACCGCACGCCTCTTTGCGTGCACTTTGCGAATGCCGGTCGTTGCACACGCGCAAACTGTCTGTACCCTCACGTGCATGTAGGGCGCCGCGAGGGGGTTTGCCGTGATTTCGCTGTGCTCGGCTACTGTGAGGCCGGCATCGACTGCCCCAAGCAGCACGTCCGCGAGTGTCCTGACTTTGCTGAGAGTGGCCAGTGCCCGAACAAGTTCTGCAAGCTTCCGCATGTCATTCGCGCCAACCGCACCCGCAAGCCTGCTTCTGCACCAGTTCCTGCGGTGGTTACTGATGCCCCAGTGCCTGCTGCTGATAAACCAGTGTCTGACATAGCCCCACCCACGCTGACAGCTGAGGACGGTCAGTTAGGTGATGAGTATATCTCTCTTACCTTCAATGAGAGCGAGGAAGACGAAGAGAGCGGCGATGATGATGACGAGGACGATGACGATGACGATGACGAGGAAGAGGGCGACAGCCCCAAACCAAGTGATGACGACGTCACACAGGACTAATTTCGCCGCTTTCTCCGTCTGCTTTTATTTGTTTCTCCTGTCTGTAAATATGTCTCTATTCGACTCATAGTCAATATATGCTCTTGGATCTATACCCTTCTATAGTGATCTTGAGAAATGTCGAATGTCGGACAGTGCGCTGCATGTCGCTATAAATACTACTAACTCACAGGATCGGGAGTTCAACGTTCAACGTTCACCAGTCACCTCGCGCGTTGGGTCGTAGCATATTTAGAACATTGCGATTGCATACGGGCATTTACAGTCATGGAACCATATGGTCATTGATCTTTATATGCGTAGGTAAAACACAACATGATGAAACTGGGAACAGCGACCATCGATTTTATGCTTCTGTGAGGTCACGAAGACGTCGGATCGTGCTGGAAAAGAAAGGAGGCCTCGTCAGCCCTCATCACGCAACGAAGGGCAAAGAAGATAACGGACCTGCGCACTGTCGCAGCAGCCGTGGTGGACACTGTCCATGCACCGCCTGCAATGACCTTCTTACATGCTGAGCACTTCCAAATGCCGACCGCCTGTCGCTTCACACTGTCCTATATATAATAAAAGACCAAAGCGACGAGCGGGAATGTCAGGAAAACCCCAAATCCTGCAGCGGTGTTTTACTTGCCTTGCCGCAGAATGTGCAGGTGTACCGTGCGTGCTGGGTAATTTCCATCTTGAGCGCAGTCGCGCAAAGTCAGTCTTCTCGTTCGAGGGGGATGTGAGCCTGCCTTTCTCCTCGCACCTTTTTAACTTGCTTGCGCAGAGAGGCACCGTAACGCTAGCAAGATGACCACGCATCAGCCCTGAGATTACTCTCCTGTCTGTTTGGTAGGTATCGCTTACCGTGCCGTACTTGCCAGTGACGCCGACCTTGCGTGTGCGTTTTGTCTATTGGACGTCTCAGTACAAATCAGAAGAGTCGTTGGTTGGATCGGTCACCATTGTGGTTGTCCTTGAGGATGTCGAGAAAAGTGCCAAATGAACGTGGACGAGCGGTGGGACCGATAGTCTGTTGTTAGTTGGCATCCGTGGGAACTATTGCCACCACCTGTATAGCTGTGGCTGGCTAATCGACACGTTTCTTACTCTTACGACAGGTTTCTGAATTATCTCAAAATATAAATTAGGGTAGTCTATAGATACTGTCAACTGTCCCGAAAACGTCGTACGATGCCCACCAACTCATTCTCTACGTCTGCCAGACTCGTCTCTTTCCGCAACACTTCGAGATATACCATACCGTCTGGCTCGCGTCGCGCGACGTGCCAGTGTTGCGGACCCTGAGTGCGCGAGAACACCTCCGTGGCATCGCCGTTGCTAAGGGCAGGCGAGTCAGCACTGACCGATGAATAGCGGGTTCGCGGACAAGACTTACGCGATCATTTGGCTTCCATCGAATAGGTGTTCAGAGTGTGAAGCAAACTCTGCGCTCGTGATCGTGGTGTCATTCCCCTTCACAATCACGTACTTGTCCTTTGGCTGAAGGATCTTCGCCGCTGTGATGGGCGTTTCGTTATTGTTTGCTTCATCGTGGTCTATCAGTCCTTGTACGTTTGCTAAGAGAGCGGATGAGGTTTGGTATAAGGTCGCTTTGTCGTCTTCCGATATGGTGGGCGTGGGTTCGAGGAAAGCGAATGTGACCTGCTCTTTCTGTGACTAGGTTTAGTAAGTGCAGTGCGGTATCGGAATGTTCGCTTACAGTGATATACAGCACGCGCCTTGGCGCAGTCGCTAAGGGGTCATCGCGAGAAGCAAAATGTAGTGAGAATGATCGGAAGGAAGGCGCAGGAACAGGGACAGCGATGGTACTCTGAGAAGATGAAAGGGAGGGTGGGGACGTTAAGCTGGGAGGGTGAACGACCGGTGTGGAGGGCGATGGTGGAGACGAACTTGAAGGTGGATCTTGCTCATCTTGTAAAGAGTCACTTGCCATCGGTGGTGCGACATCTGCATCTGCACCTATTTCTCCTGTTTGTGATGTCGAATCGATCGCGGAGCCATTCTCCTCTTCAGAAGGCGGCTTTTGTTGAATCACTTCTATACCGTCTGTCGACATTGCCTCGTGTAGGCTCTCTCGGTCGACCTCGCCCGGTAGTCCTGCCTCAGGACCTGGAAAATCAGGCCCACCCGCAACAGTGTCCACTGTTGCATCCTCAGGCTTCTCCTCCGAGCTGTTCTTAGCGTCTGCGGGTTGGTCCTGGAGCGCTGGCCTCGGCGAGACCCCCCTGTTGAACGTCAGGTAAGGCCAGTTCCACTTGCGCACGTCCATGCTCGCTCCGATCGTTACAAAGGCATGGCCGGTCGCTTCCACCGCTCCGCGCGTAGCGTTCATGCTACTTGCAAATATGTCCGTCCCTGGCTTGGATGTTACAGGTGAAGGCTCGCTCGGCGTAGCAGGAGTAGGAGGTGAGTGCGTGAGGCGCAAGCGGGAGCGGACATAGTGGGGCAAGGAAGGCGGAGGATGGTTCTTCGAGTAATCTGTAGACGGTATTAAATACGGATGTGCGAGGACAAAAGGCGCGCAATTCTTCAAGAAGGGGTGGTCCAAAGCAAAATCGTCCAGAAGCGTTCCGATAGACTTGTGAAGGGGGTGTAATGGTACACCTACGAGCGTCAATTTAAGTCTCATGAAGGAGGGGAGAGTGATAGATGAACGCACCGAAGCTGTTGCCAAATTCTGAATCCTCCTCAATATTCCACTTCCATGCCCACACTGTGAAGAACCTCTCGAGCTGTAGTTCCAGAGCCTGCTGTCCCAGCGCGCCAAGGATTGACGTGAACGATCCATGGGTAAGCTGTATAGGTCAGGGTCGTTAAAAGGCCTCCGCTGGCGTGTATGAACGAAAGACGACATATACGCACCTTGAATTCCTCGTACCCCTGCAAAACCTGCGCGCGCAGCGCGACGTCGTGCACCGATCCCTCATGATAGTCGTAAACGACGTTGCTGCTTTCCCCGTCCTTGCCCTTGTTAGCCCCCTTAGTCCCCGCCTTGCCCTTTCCCTTGTTCGTGGGCTGGGGGCGTGGTGTCTTTGCCAGCTCTATGCACTATGACCATCGAGTCAACGACCAAAATCCACGCGAAGAAACAAAGGAAGGGTAGAGAGCTCGGAGGACAAACATGTGGTTACAGCAACTCACTGTGTGGATCCAAAAGCCGGGCTCCGGAGAGACCATGATCATCCGTCGTGACTGTGAATGGACGTTGTCGCACGCGTCCTCGGGCATGAACATCCTAGCGTTCCACTCGGTTTAGCCTTGGGTTCGCAAAGAAGGAGAGAAGAGGTGGGGGGGCATACTCGGAGAAATTGACCAAGGCTTTAGCGAGGCCAACCTGTCTGAGCATCTTGTCGCGCGAGACGGCGCGTTCGCGCGATGTGTAGAAGAGGATGTGCGCTTGCTCCTCGGCATCCTCGTCATCGTCAGCTACGGGGCTGCTAGGTTTGA
>Ga0307512_10007667_pt1 | contig 10647 bp, 14 predicted proteins | sample 14_EM_MG_FD_200267 | JGI IMG/M metagenome (GOLD analysis project Ga0307512, IMG submission 200267) | Populus trichocarpa ectomycorrhiza microbial communities from riparian zone in the Pacific Northwest, United States - 14_EM | ecosystem: Host-associated > Plants > Roots > Unclassified | place... | reverse complement strand
GTGCAGTGTTGTCAACCGTCCCGTCCGTCCTGAGCCAGGACGGAACGGCGCCGTCTTTTTGAGGCCGGACGGGGACGGACGGAAAGGACGGCCGTCGACGGAGAAGTCTTAGCGCACATAACAAAAATTATACGAAAATCATTTCAATTACTATTCTGACCGTGATGCAAGATCTGTGAGCATCTGCTCCGTCAATACTATTTCTGACTCTGTTTCTCCAAAGATTACGCCCTCTGCACCCAGGATTTCATACATTCCGAAGCCTGTATAACAATATTGGGCTCGATTTGGTCTCGCCTAAAGATAAACAGTAACCGCCCGATGACGGTGGATGACGGCCGACATTCCGTCCGTCTTGAGTAAGGACGGGACGGACGGCCGGGGACGGCCGTCGGACGGGACGGTTGACAACACTGAGTAGGTGGGCCTCAATTGACCAAAGGAACATGCTCTTTGTAGCGTTTGGGATAGTAGCCGGGTTTCGGTGTTGTACAGTGCCATATCCTGCGATTGTAGGTGCACTTCACACCTACGGTACACGTTTTTGGTGAGGCGTAGTGTAAAGTAAACTACTGTAGTGCGAGATATAGTGTAAAATTGATGACGTGTAAATGTAGTTTATATATTGTTTGATTCACACTACAGTCCCATCACAGTTGACTAAGGAGTTTAGCCCGAAGGCTATTGGAACTAAGGCAAGCACTAACTTTTAGCCCGCAGGCCATCGTGACTAACGCATGTACCAGACTTAGTGGGCTTATCTCCGCGCGAACCTCGCGCTTGGTGCGGTGCCTATCTCCCCGCTAGCCTCGGGCTTGGTGCGGCGCTTAATTCCCCGCGAGCTTGCTGCAGTGCGTATCTCCTAGAGAGCCTCGGGCTTGAGTAGTGCTTTGCTCATGATGTTTCTCTCTTAGTGTTTCGTTTCGTTCATATGATTTTTCTCTTTATATATGTCTATCTTACTCTCTCTTTGTATGATAGACAGTTCAACCATCATCATCTTTCTCTCCCGCCTCTGATTGTCTCATCAACAACACTAATCATGGTGGCATATATTTGTCAGTAGTGGCAATGCCACGGTCACTCATAGCGCGCGGGAGCAGTGTGTTACAGATGTACATGAGCCGGAGCCCAAGGGTTTGTGACTGCTCTTTTAGACTTCGCACTCTACTCTTTTCTTCCCTGCTATTTTGGATCTTTAGACTTGTACGGTTATCGCACTATAGTCAATATACACGGTTCTCCCCAACTTCCATATCGTAACACAGTGATGAGGGTCATGTTGAGGTGATTGATGATGAATGCAGCCTGAATTTTCAGGAAGCTCTATGAAGGTCTCAGTCAGATAAGTGATGGCATGTATAGTTGGAAGCGCACCTGTGAAGATCCGCTTGGGGAAGTGCATCTATGGATGGTGGGGGGTTAGCAGCGGGAGAATTCCATCAAATTCCCACCATCCACGCATGCCTACTCCGCGAATATTTGTCCGATAAGGACGCTTGATTGACGTCAAATAATCTACTCAATGAGTTCAATTAGCACCGCGTGTCCTGTTGGAAATGGTAGCGGGCGCTGTGAGAAAGTCCAAAAGCGATATCGTTCTCTCTACTCTAGCGGTCTCTCTATATACAGAATGACAAGGCCACATTGGCCGCTCCGCCATCGGGCGGACTCGGGCCCGGGGTTGAGCGGATTTCCAATATGTCCGATCTTGATTCAGAGAAGCCGTTTGAAACTCGGCGGCCATATTTGGGTTGTATGAGCGCTAGGAGAGCAGCCGAGACAATCCCGTCCGCATACCGTGTTTTTGGTGGGCCAGGAGAAATCCCGTCTTGGCACTTCCGCGGGACGGTATTTAGACGGTATTCCCGTCTCGTTTTCATCTCGTCGTTCACACTACCTCAATACGTCCTCCTAAAACTATTTAGCTAATGTCTCAACAGAAGACGACAGGATTCAAGTAATGCATTCAACTGTTCGTGAGTTTTCCTTAGACCCAACGGATCTACAGCAATGTCCAAGTTTAGTATGAGCGATCACCATGCTCATGCTAGGAAATCTGTAACTTCACTCCGATCTATAATGCTCTGCTCCCCAAATAATGCACTGGACAACGATCCGCCGGGTATTGACTCTTGGACTGCGGAACATATTGAGTCTTACACCTGCTATCTGTTAGACCAAGTCTTTGTAGAGTACGTCATCACGTGGCTTTGGGTTAGGGCTGGCAGGCTACGTGTCATCTTAGACTTAGACTCAATCAATCGTCTCGACAGGTTCGTCACAACACTATCTCGATCAGATACCATTTATAAACTATGCCTTGAGCCATCTCAAACACCACTGGATAGCTGTAGGCAGGATGAAAATATTTCACCCTTAGTTTCGCAGCTTGTTGTCAGATTGACCAGTTGCCCAACGTTTAATCTGTTAGAGAGTCGGGTACATTCTCATCTCAACATGACACTTTCTGACTACAATATCTGTGGGTCACCCGAGGATTTTAGAAACAAATTTTTGCATACCGCGACTCGAATGCAATTTTCACGAGTAGTTGAAGTGGTGTTGAGGGCTGGAGGGCATGTTGATGCTTGCTTGCTGGGCAAGACGCCGCTGATCGTTCTGCAGAGATTCGGGATAACATGACAGTCCGGCAGCTCTTTGACTAGGGTGCGGACATGGAGGCCAAGGACAATTGCGGAAAAATGGCGCTGCCCTATGCGGCATCGAACGGCCACGACCCCACGGTTCAGCTGCTCGTCGAGACTTTGGGTGTGTACAACGGGGCCAAAGACAACAACGGAGAAACGGTTCTGCACCTTACGGCTTTGGGTAGCCACAACTCCACGGTCCAACTGCTTGTCCAGACCCTGGGCGCCGACAAGGAGGTGAAGGACACAAACAGAAAGATGGCGTTACACCACGCGGCATCGAACGGCCACGACCCCATGGTTCAGCTGCTCGTCGAGACATTGGGTGTCAAGAAGGGGGCTAAAGACCACAATGGGGAAACAGCTTTGAACTTTGCAGCTCCAAACAGCTACGACTCCACGGCTCAGCTGCTTGTTGAGACTTTGAGTGTCGACATGGGCGCATGAGGTAATATGAGACCTCCGCCTCTACCGTAAAGCTTCCTCGCCTCTTGTACATGTACACTCACTAACACCATCCAGAAAACCCGCAGCTTCCGCTTGATACGACAGCACTTGGAGAAAGCGATCAACCATTTTGGAAATGTGGGATCAGGTATACGCAAATGAGTATTTTGTGGGTGAGTTTTATTTAAACTTACTGGGTGGCAACTTCTGTTATGATCGGAACGGAAGGGCATGGATTTGATTTTGTTTATGTATGTATTACATCTTATTTCGTTTTATTGCTTGTGCTACCAAATCTACTTGTTAGTTTGTATATGAACAATTATGTGTTCGTTAAGGCTGCTTGAAGGCTGTGATATCATCGTGTTCTCTAACTAATCTAAATGGCAAAAATTATTTGTTGTGTTAGAAGTACATTCTACACAAGCTTTGCCCAAAAACATCCCTCATTTTGCCTCAATTGCCCCAGTCGTGCTAGGTTTTTATCGCCGTTCTAGAACCTTTCACTCCACAATCCCTCCTCCCGCGAACCTCCCCCTCACTTCTAGCGGTTGACTGCAATGTCACCGTGACTGTTTCAAGCTACAAAGTGCTTTCTCTAGTCCAACAACGGCCGCGGGCGCGAAGGTAACATCGGGTGTCTTCCGGCAGCATTATGCTAATATCGTCGTCGATGACAGACAAGCGAATTCAGGCCTCGTGCTCGTTTACGAGAGTAACGTGAACGTGATGTGTGTTTACTATCGCCTGTGTAGGGTAGCAAAGGCGAATATTCTCAGTGGAACTCACTGCTTTGGATAACCACACCAGCAATAGGCGAGCAGACGTTTGAGGAAAACCAGCTAGCCGCCGAACACACGTTGCCGATATCTAATAATACGGCCCCTGGGAAGAGGTTTCGGAGTATAATTTCCCGTGTGCCGTAACTTCCCGTACATAGTTTCCGACTCTACGTGGCACGTGCAGGATTATTTCGGCGGCGGCGGCCCGTCTAAGTTTATTTTTAGGTTGCCGAATGTGTATAAACGGCAGGCTACGCCATGCTTGCGGCCAGACTCGGCCGGAAGCACAAACATGGACCAAATAGATCCCTCCAGTCCTGTAATACCCAGACTTGAATCAGTCGCCTCAACAACCGACAAGAGGACAATGGAACGGTGGCAGAAAACGCCTAAGTGGTCTGCTGAGTGCATAACACCCTACAGCGTTAGCGAGTTAAGCGGTGCACTGTCAATCAATCTCGACTGCAGAAGCCGCTAGAACCAATTGCAGTCACCAAACGTGGCGAAGCAGAGTCTGCGGTGGAAGCCATTCTGACCTAAGTAACTATCTTCATACAAGGTAATTGCAGTGCTTCTCAATGATCTCCACAAAGACTACGTGGACTTTATCGTCACCACCACCCTGAATTTTGGTCAGAAGCCGGCGCAGAAATTGACGCGGAGGAATTGGTTAAATAGCTCTCTGATTAGGACCGCCGAAATGCGCCTCGTCGAATACCTACTACTTTTGCAGGCATCAGTACTAGATCAGATCTTCACTCTAATAACAGGCAGCGACCCCAACCAACCACTTGCTTTTGCAACTATTGTGACAAAGGTCAACAGCAAGACTACTGTTCAGATGTTTACCAAGAAACGAAGCAAGAGTGCTGTTTGGTAATAATAGCAAACGTGCTTCACTTACATAAGCTTCACTTTCAGTGATGGTAATTAGCATTACAGGAGGTAATCAAGATCTTCTTTAGAGTCAAGTTCAGTTGTAATTCTTCTTAGTGATTCATGGAGATATGACTAACCTCTGTTTGTTCGAGTTTCAGCCGTCATGATAGTGGGTTCGCTGTCACGAGGTCACAAATAAGCCTCATTGCGGGTCCGCGGGGATGCATGACCAAGTGTTTGCGGAGTCCTTGTTCTCTTGCCTGACCGTGGATCTATGAGATCTTTATTTGCTTGCAATGTTTCCGCTATGAGTGGCATTTTTATCTATCTTTACTCGATAAAAACCACTGCTGGCAAGGAATGGCCAAAGTCCGTCACGTCCGTCCAAAGGCTCTCCCTGGCCTATATTACGAATTTCCTGGTACCTTCACCTTGAGCTGGGGTTTCAGTCTTCTGGAAAGTAACATCGTCAGCCTATAGGACCCTACAGGCCGTTAAATGATTACGAGTGATGGAATGGTGATCGGGAGTGATGAGGCTATGACCGAATGACGACCATAATGTGGCTGCAATAACCAAAGGATTGCGCTCTACCTCCCTACCGCCCATTACAGTAGTATGGTATGCCCTACCGCGTGATTAGAGCTAACAAAGGCTCCTATTGAAACCGACTGGCACGAGATATCACTCGGCAAGTTCCTGCAGTCCAGTATTACTATATGATCTGAAAAGAAGTCGCCGATACACTGAGATCACCGAATTGACTCACAGGCTACGGACTCACAGTCATAGACTCATCCACAAGTTTTCACTCGCCACCGCCACTAGCATTTGCAATCGTGAGCTTCCATAGACTTCCGTGGAGTTCCAGGCCTTCATATATATAAAGACAGAGCTTCTCCCTTAGATACTAGAATTGACTTCGTCCGCTTCACATTCGTAACATCCAGCCCGCACTACTTAGTCCTGGAGATTTGAGAACTGGGTGCCCTAGGGTAACGAAAGAAGCTCCCCAGGCTGCACTGCACGCAAGTCACCCAAATGACTATAGTCCGGACGGACCGTTGTCATCTCTGCCGGTGGCGGCTTCGCAGGTTTAAGAGGAGATTGAGCCGGCATTGGTTGACTTTAGCTGGCTCTAGCCAGCCAAGAGTCGCCATTTCTGGTCTTCTTCCATTGAGTTCATGTCTACAATCTCCAGCCACTTTTCAGTGAGTTTTAGCATCTCTAAAAATCATCCTACTAGTAGACAGCTCCCATCTGTAGCTCTCACCTATCATTGATGGATATCGAAGAATTCGTAAAGGAAGGAAGTTATGTTTCGAGGAGCATTGGACGATGGTCAGGGAGGTCGAAGAGTATCTGTGAGCAGAACTAGTGGTGGTGGCATGGGGTGGCTATCTCCAATAAGGATTGTTGCTGGAACGGTTATTAGCTCTATCAGGCTATGGCCTCCATTCTTGAATCCATCCAGCCGTGCTTACGCGATAGCCAACTTTGTCCATTTAATAGAAAATATTACGAAATCACGTTCAATACTGGCCGAGGTTTCGATGTTTCAGCATCCTAAACTCCGTTTGCAGCCGGGTGATGCACCATGAATCCCGTCCGGCTCCCGTCCTAGGTGTACACTAGGGAGTCTCCAGTTTCAAGATAAAAAATAATTGATTTAAGTTCTCATGCGAACTTATGATCATGTACTGATTCGACAAGTCTGAGGGAAGAAGGGGTTTCTATTCTCGTAGGAAAAAGGTGTATGGAGTCTATCTCCTAGAGTGGTCCGTATACACTATTCTAACCCTAGTCAATTTGCCAATCCATGCGCCCCCGTCAATCCCGCTTACTATAATCTGCTTCGGATTACCCCAAATGTGCTCCAAAGTGCATTTCCCGTGCTCCAAAGTGCACTTCCCGCCCTTTTTGGTGAGAAACTGACTTCTCACCATTCCGCTGAGTCCATCTCTGCTTCACCAGCAAGCTCCCAGCAGCCCAGCCTGGTGTCGCCACCTCTAGCTAGTGAGTGTATCTCTTCCGCTCCTACCATTTCCGTGGTTAGCAAACGTGCGGGCAGCCTTCCACCAAGATACTGCAACAAACTCAAGACCAATTAAGTCAGCAGGTTTTGCTCCAATCACAGAGTATTCTATACATGAAATATGTATAAACGTGCCCTCTTTCACTTCCCGTTCTCTGAGGTACGTTCTATGTAAGATTTACTGTGCGGTTGTACAAAGTCACTTCAAAATCGCTATTTTCCACATCCGCTCACTCATCTTAGAGATATCATAAATAAGAGAGCAGAGGGGAAGGAGAGCATAGTTCTGCCTATTTTGTGCATAAGACACTTTGTAACTAGCAAAACTCGTGAACATAACATGGCAGGAGATAACTTACCTGGCTCAATTTGACGCAAGGTTGTACTTGCCACAATCAGCTGCCATCGGACAGACTTCCGATCAATTGTAAATCAGCAGACACATTCCATATTGTCGATGTCGTCAGAGGGGTAAGCTTCCTAAAAGTCCGTCCTGGCTAAGCGAAGCTCCTAGTCCAAGACTGACTCTTGATAGAGTGAATGCAGTATGATTAACAGAAACAAAATTAACCACAAGACTATAATATTCAGAGCAGTTAAACCAAAGACTATGGAGACTAAGGTACACTTTATGCACCCGAAAATTCATAAACAGACTGGCAGTCATGAGTGATAATTGGTGACTGAAAAACAGACAAAGGCAAAATTTTGGTTTTTTACATGTGAACAGCAAGGTGTTCCGAACCGACCGGCTTTAGATCAGCATACGTTAATACTGGTGTTGCGGTATGGGTAGAAACGTGTGTATAGACTATTTCCCGTACAGAGAGCACGGAGAAGGGAAAAGAAAATCGTCTGGGATATCTTTGGGTATGCCGTGCTTTTTATCACTCAGCACTCATCACAAACTAGCCACTCTCGGTACCAGATATTCAACAGCGATGACAGGGGAGGGCTATTGGCTATACATTGGCACAGCCGCCCACATTACATTGCACTTCAGAAGGTTACTCTCCTCCACTTCTCATTGCACAACGGTAACATCACACCAAAATGACGAAATTTGGTACCCTGTTTATTCACAAAGATCTTCTACACTGAACCCTCGGTTACTATCTCCACCACTTGATGTGCTCTGCTCGCTCTGTCTGATTGTACGTTTCGGCGTCTTCCGGCATTCCTTCACAATCCACATATGAAGCCACCACCCGTCGTACAACCAGCCCAGTTGCAAGGCATTTTCCAGTCTATGAGCCGCTTCCGTCCTCTTCGCATGTGGGACCTCATTCCATTTAGTCATTGAATCAACACCGTGGTGATCCAAAGCACGCCTTGCACCTGACAGCATCAGCTAATAGTACGACTGTAGCGGGTAAGGTCAGAAATACAGCTCATGATCTTCACGCGGTCAAGGTAATCCGGGACTGACGAAAATCCCCACATGGTCCGAGGAATCTGAAGCCTAGTCAGGAGGTTGGGATCGGGCATTCGACAGTATTTGCTCGCGGCAACCAGCTTAAAGAACGTCCCAGATGGTTCGAACCGGACATCGACACCGGTCTCAGTCTTAATCTTTTCGACTATTTGGGACTCCTTTAAATCGGGTTCCCTCAGTTCCCATTCGAAGTTGTCCGTATCCTTCTCGCGGCGCTTCTTATCGTCTAGCTGGCGTATCGTGCGCACAAGGTCGGCTAGGACGCGTCAGCAAGTGATATTTGGTTGGTCTGCCGGCTTACTGTATGGCTTGGGGTCGTGAATCTCAAGGACAGCCCAGATATCACCTACATCACTATATTCTAGCGGGTAGATGGTAAGAGGGTTCATTGTGTAGTTGCGATCTGACCGTGATTTGATGCGGAGTTCAGTCGCTGAGTTTGTCAAAGCGGGGTTGAAAATTGTGATAAGCAGGGTTACTCGGCAGTTGATATCGTCAGTGAAAAAAATGTATAAACGTTTTTTAAAAGATATCTAACTATTAGATGTTTGATCATGTACGGCGAAATAATAAGTACGATAAAATCTAGTTAACAAGTCAACTATCGGACACCTAGGGCTTGCTATTTGAATCCAAGCGGAGTTGTGGGCAGCATACGAGGTGTTTACGGAGTGGTTTTCACCTAATTGGGTACGGGTTCGATATTAGCCACCTTGGCGTTTAGCACAGCAAAATGGGAGCAGGGTTTGATATTTCCACGATCCGCTAAAGGTCTGAATCCGGTATAATAGAGGGTTATTTGTGGAGGAGCGTCTGCTTTTAGATGATCCGACATCGCAAGGTAATTATACGGCACAGGGGGGTTATAGTCAGTTATATACAGTATAAAATTAGTACAACTCCGTTGTAGGAATCTAGAGTATACTCGCGTCGCGGGTTGCGGTACTCGGGTATGGAAGTAAACACGGAAAACCACGCCATCGTACTCAACGGTTTATTGCGGTTACTGTTCAACAGCTTTAATGAACCATATCACACCACTGCTTATTCGAGTGAACTTAATTTTCGTTCCAGATCCGTGTCCGACTTTTGCTTCCATACTTACTTGAATACACCCTATTTTAGCAAGGAACTACCTACGCCAGGTGGTGAACTCACTTAACCACATCCGCTTCAGTGAAGGACGTTGCCGAATAACACTAGATAATACGGTACACAGAATGCGTAATAACTAAGAATATAACACGAATCATAGGTATCATAAATTCTAACCCGATTTGAATTTCTGGTGTGTACTGATCTTGAGTCAGCCTCTTCCGTCCGGCCTTTGTGAACAACGTAGTCCCCGTGTGCAAAGTCGCTATACAGGACCGGTCAGAGATTCCCTTTCACGTTATCTGTTGCGTCACACATGAGCCGAGTTTTGCGGGGCATGGAGTACTCTATATGCCTATCACGAGGACAAGGATGAATCCGGATCGGCCCGGGCCGCGAGGTTATCGGATTCGGGGTTACCGGAGCTGCTTCTGCGTTTATGATTATCCCAACAGTTAGGGCCACAACTAGCGCTGAAATATCAATATTGATATCATGATGTCTTGAGAGAGATGATGAAGTGTATTCACGAGTGCAATGCCCACTTGGGAATACTTGATGATGTTCTCCACACACTCATCCGCCTTATCTAACTAATCTCATCATTACGACTAATCAGTGTTGCCGTACGACATATGACACCTGCGTCAGGGTAGTTATCATTCTGCGCAGCAGCCATCTACATCACATGTCAGGAATTCCCTGTGGAGCAATTACCGGGCGCATGCCAAAACTGGGGCACACCGGGTGTTTTTAGCCGGACTCCCCCCTTATTTAGCAGTAGCAAGACAAAAGTGAGGGAACCCATGAAATATCTGTACCACCTAAGTCAACCTCCAACAGCAGCAACTCCAAACTCAAATTGTATAAAGATAAAAGCAGTTCACCGACATCATTTTCTTGATTTTTATTGAATTTCGGCTAAAAGTACTAGTTGAATTGGAGTAATACGATAGGAATTAGCTGAATTGCTGGTTGTCAAGCGTACCCCACTTTTGTACAGTTACTGTACTTCGTAGGGGGCGGGCCCGTATATGGAAATTGTGCAAATACGCCCTGGTTTCTGGGATGAAGCCACCGAAATGACGCCTTCTTCTTGTAGTGATCCCGCTGCATCTATCTATCACCGGAAAATGATAAATATCCCGAAATCCCATCAGAAACTATTGCATATACAGGTCTCAGCCGGAGATGAGTCTCGTATGACCGGAGATTGCTGTCTGCCTGAAGGGTCTATACATAGATGCGTACGCACGCATTCACACTTGTACTCTCATATATATATGGCCTTGTGGCTCTCTTAGATAATATACAATCAAGCTT
>Ga0307512_10007666_pt1 | contig 10648 bp, 13 predicted proteins | sample 14_EM_MG_FD_200267 | JGI IMG/M metagenome (GOLD analysis project Ga0307512, IMG submission 200267) | Populus trichocarpa ectomycorrhiza microbial communities from riparian zone in the Pacific Northwest, United States - 14_EM | ecosystem: Host-associated > Plants > Roots > Unclassified | place... | reverse complement strand
TCCCCGGCCACGACCTCTGCCGCGGCTGCGTTCTCCTCCCCCCCGTCCCCGTCCTCTGCCCCTGGCTTCGTCTTTTTTCTTTCCTTTTGGTTTCGGTGCGTCATCTACCAGGAGTGTATCAAGGGGTAACGCGTCCGGGAGGACGAAATACCGGATATTGTTCCCCCGGATTGAGAGCGAATCCAGCTGCGTTGGTTCACGGTTACGCGTAGACATTTTAACGGTCTTCAGGTGGGTGTTCATCTGCATATCCACACCTGGGAAGGACCACCGTAGGGTGAGCGATCTGTGGGCACAAAACCGGGGATGGAAACTACCTGTGACCGTCCCTTGGACGACTGACCCGTTCTTCAGCTCAATCGTCACCGATTCGTTGTTCAATTTCATCAAAAATCTGGTCGAATAGTCACCCTCGTCTTCGTCCTCCAAAAGATTGTGATAAGATACGAACCTGACGAGCTTCATGGCGGTATATCGGGGAGGGTCACGCGGCCCGTGACAGGCGTGACAGAGATCATCCGTCCTTAGATTCAATCGCGGTTGGAAGTTGAGCGGACCGCTAAACCTCTCTAACGAATACCGCGATCCAGCAAACTAGCGCCCTTATCTATACCCACTCTCTTTCCTACTCCACGTTCATTTCCACAGCATGCCGGATTATGACGACGAGAACTACCCGCTGACATCCTCTAAGAAGTTTAGCAGTATCAGGCTTCGCAGGTCAGGCATATCTAGTAAACGCAAGAGCGAACTCAAGGCTACAATCTCTGGACCTTACACGTTTGACGGAGGTGGCCTTTCTGCTGCTGCTCTTGGCGATGCACCCCTGCGGACTCTCAATGGCACTGGGTCTCTGCACTCCAACTCGGCATCCACTAATCTGAGCGGACTGTCCCCACCACCGCAGACGTTTACTCGAGGTGTCAGGAGAAATAGTGATATCCCTCTGAGACGGCACCACTCTAGCTTAGCTTGGCCATCCAACCGTCCAGCGATCACCCCCATTCATGGATCTCCCCACCGTCCAACTCGCGCAACCTCACGCCGCTCAACCCAAGTCAACCGTGGGCCTCGTTGGTCTGGAACGATTGCAACCGGTATTCTCAAAGGAGACCTTGACAAGGTCACCTCACAGCAGCCGTCACTTTCTGACAAACTGGTCCGAGATCTTAATCTACTCGACGTGGCCTCTGACGAGTTTGATCCTCGGACCATGATGGAGTCTTTACCAGCGTTGAACCTGGGTCTAACGAGCGCGGCTTCCTTTGGTAGCGTCAAACAGCGAACAAGGAGGATAGACAAAACCCTGCGGACGTCTCGGATAACGTTACTCTCAGCTCCTGAAAAGGCCAATCCCGGCCTGGTGTACACGGACGACAGCGACACGTTTTCTTCCCCACCCTCGACGCCATCTACTCCTGTCTGGGAAACTACGCCGACGTCGTCGATGCCAAAGGCAGACCCAATACTGTCTAACAAATTGGAACTCGCAGATGTCCACGCTCAAATCCAAGCCATGATTGACTCGGCTAACCGTCCACTCCCCACTGAATCTGGAGATAATCCTCGTCAAGACCAAGAACCCCCAAACATCCAACGAAACGACATTCCACTATCTCTACGACCTAGAAACCCCATGCATACATCATTTCCTCCGTTCGCGACTGCTCACAGGCGTTCCGCGTCGTCTCCCCCTCTCGGTTCAGGCATCTACCGCACATACCCACCGGATCTTAGGGACAGGTCGTTGTTTCAGCCAATAACGCCTGTCGTGCTGCACAAACCTGCCCCCCCTGCCCCTCTGTCACCTAAAACAACGCCCGCAAGCCCGGCCTCCGCGGGCCCTGCAGATTTAACAACTCCATCGACACCAACAAAGAAGCCTTCCTCTGAACGATCCGATTCGCCTTCTGTTTACTCCCAACAAAGCCCTTCTTCTCAAACCCATGATGTTACCCCGACCTCTTCAAACACAAGTTCCCCTGATCATCCGTACGCGAAGAACAAGCACGAACGGCTCTTAGCCGCCATTTCCGAAGGCATCTCATCGCCTACGAAACCCGGGTCCGTTACATCTTCCATTCTTGGATCGGGTCACGGTAGGGCTGGAAACCTCGATTTGACCGGTTCACCTCTTGGCACGAGAAACCCAGCGGTGCCCATGATAGTTGTTACCGACCCCAATGACGACGACCTCGTGTACAGCGAATCAAGTTTCTCGATCGTCGATATGTATGCTGGTTCAGCGGAAAGTCCAGAATCCGGGCCACGTAGGAGGACTCGTACAGCTATCTCTGTGAGCGATACTCCTCTCCAAGTACCAGACGCATGCTGACAAGGCTTTAGTATCAGCCCCGAAACGCCATGGATACTCCGACGCTGAGGAGCAGCGTTTCGTTTAACTCGCCTCGGCCCGCCCAAGTGACCTGGGAACGTTCTCCCTCTTCTCAAGAGCCTCTAAAGAAGCGTGGATCCATCTTCCGCCCTGGTCTTCCATCCTCGTTCCTCAGCATGTCCACTCTTCACGAAGTCGAAGCCGCCGAAGCGACCAACACTCCGAGAGACAGGAAGTCATTTTACGCCGCTGTCGGGCTGAAAGGGCTGTTTAGGAGAAGTAGTTCCAAAGTGTCATTGTTTGTGCAGGCTCAATCTCAAGCGAACGGCGTTGCGGATGCAATGGGGGGCGGATCTGCGCCATTGGCAGTGCCAAATCCCGAGGCTGTTGACGAAACTTCGAAGGGCGGGTGGGGGTTATTCAAGTGGAAACGATGAACGCCTGTATTTCTAGCCGAAAGCGAACGAGTTGTCAATTTCGTTGAGTTCCGAGTTGAATACCAGTCAAATGCGGAATATAAAATACAAGTAAGTTAGAGACACCGAACGTGCGGCATGCCGCTGTGTGCAGGTATAAATATAGATCTATGCAAGGCGGGTCCGATGATCGCATCTCATGCAAACAGTGAAGGATGCACATCCTCTGCATAGTCGAGCCTCGAGGTCCTTCCATCCGAGGGAACTTTAGATTGAAGTCGCCGCTTATCCATCTCTTCTTCCTCGTCGCTAGACCACAACTTCGACTCAAACTTGAGCGGAGATCCCTCCCGAGGGATGTAATCTTTCTTGATGGGAGACTCCGACTTGAACAGCCGAGCCGAAGGAGAGAAGATTGGTGCCCTGGGTGATTTCGCCCGACGCAAGGTGGGAGTCCTGGGAGGGGTAACGATGTAGTTACCCTTCTGGGAGAAGGGGGTCGACCCCGTACCGGAGTCCTCGCCGCTTTCAGCGATGGTAGAGAGCCCTTCAACATATCCTACCTGGCATGATGGGATGGGGGGAGGCTGGAGAGGGTAATCGAGGGACGAGACGTGCTTGTCGATCTCGTCTTGGTAGACAAGTGATATTCCTGCCTCTTGAACGGAGGTCTGATAGTGGTGGATTATCCACTGATTAATTGATTAGCCATGTTCAGTAGTGCCATGTGCAGTAGTACGTACCCTGAGCTGATCGGCCTCTCGTTCCAACATAATTTGTGAGTGCTTCGCGCTACGTAAATCATCCTAAGCTCGTGAGGGTTAGGGGCGACCAAATAGTCGGCAGGCCCAGTGACGTACCGTGATGGATGCCATGTTCTGTGTCAGCGTCCTCTGTGTCTTGTTTGATCCCGTCACATCTTCTAACAGCTGTTGGTATCTAATTTCCAGCTCACGGAGAGATCTCCCGTAATCATAACACTCGGCTAGTTCAGTATTGAGATCTTGGTTCTCTCGCTTGGTTTCCTCAAGTTCTTTCCGAAGTGACAGTATTTCCTCGTGAAGAAGTGTTGACGCGTCAGGATCACTGGTAGGTGGACCGATGTCTGATGTGAAGTTGAGGAAGTGAGGTATGTCACCGAAGTCGAATTCTGAGGATGTGGGTGTGTGGTAGATGGATTCACAGTCGTACTCCCGGGCCTCAACGATGGATCCATCTGACCCTTCGGAAACTTCGAGGATTGTCTCCATCTGACATGGTGGCGTGAGAGGCAGCTAGTCCACCCGGTCAATATAATGCGCGGCAAAGTCTAATCAGGTGGCACATACATGAGATAAATGCTCCATCTGTCTCCGGAAAGCCCGTGCGAACTTGTTGAGGGAGACTTGCTCTGCTTCTAGAAGGAGCGGTGGTGGAGGGTTATCAGAAACCGTCGAGTGACAGTCTCGTTTGTGACCACGCTCCGCTTTATGAAGTTTGCCGCGGAGCTGAGGGCCACGAGGCGGTGGCCTAACTTCTCCGTCGTTGAAATAATTCTGCTTTTCTGCCTATTCGGATGGTTAATGGATGGGGCCTTCCATGGCGTGCGGTTAACTCACGGCGAGCGAAACTTTCTGAGCCGAGTGCCCATCGTTGCTAGGATGAGATCTGGGACTCCGCCAAAAGTGAAGCAGGGAGGAAGCGAAAGAGGCGACGGCGGATTTTGAGGAGGTAGGCATTGGGGACAAAATGTGGAATCCGTGTGGACAGGCAGCAAGGAGCTTATAAGCCAGGAATAACCGACGACGTTGTTCGTCGAACCCAAAAATCCACGGATACATGCGGGAGCAGAGCTGGAGCCAGCCACACAAACCTACGGACCATGGTGGTCCTCAGGCGATGTGAGATGCCGGACAATGGAAGTGGCACAAAGGAAGAGATGGGCTTTGAACGTCGCCACAAGACAATGCTGGGTGTTTTGCTGGTAGTGCCGCCTGGGTGTTATTGCATTTACGCAGGCTGTCGAACTGAGACATGGCCTCGTGTGTCGCAGTTGCGCGGGAGGGCGGGGGACGAGAGGGTTGGAAGAGGCAGGCTGGGAAAGAGTGCCATGCCTCGAGCGCCAAGCTGGCCGTGCTCTCCGCCGATCACACGGCATTCTCATCCGTTCCACCCTCGGACGAGAGTTCGCGTCCATGCGACAAACCAAGCAGTCTTTGCGGTGCACTCGGACAGGACCAAGACCCTCGCCTCGGGACACACCAGCCTTGAATCCGAATTTTCGTAAGGCTGGGGGGAAACAGCCGGCCTGTGTCATTGAGATGTCATGCTAGCGGCGATCCCGTTTCGATGCATATGTACTTATTATGTAGGTCAGATACGTTCAAGATATAACTCAATCTCGAGGGCGTCTGCGCCACCTCAAGGGGAATAGAGTCGGCGGGTGCGGGGGCACACCCAGTTCGCTCAAGTGTACGGGGTCTGGGGACTTGGAACGCGATGGTCGCCGATAGACATCATCTGCACGTTCACTCGGACCTCGAGCAGACCATCGACGGGGATTGCGGATACGAACGCCGGAAGAGGTTTTACCGCGCCGTTTTCTCGCTGATGTCGGTTGTTTATACACTGATTAACTCGCAAGAAGGGGGCGAGAGGCCAAGCTGTCGTTATGAATCACCTGTCCTTGGTCCATGCAGATAGCTTAGATTACAAAGGAACGGTTCCCTGGTTTCTTTGAATTTTTGTCGAATTTTCTCTGTTGTCGTGCCACTGCGCAAACAAGGCCAAATCGTGGTCTGGCGAAGTAGATTGAAAATCTCGTAGTCAACTCAAACGCGTCCCTCTTCTCTTCAATCCCCCTTCGCTCTTTCCATACGACCATGGCCTCCTGGGCTCCCACCGAAGCTGGATTGCACGAAATTCTCCAAACGATACGCGACTCTACTGACAACAACGCTGTTGTCCAGCGAGAGATCACCGTCGTAAGTCTCCCACTTCACCCTCCTTCGTCCCGGGCTCAGCTGATCTCACACAATCAAAACGATAGAAACTTAACAACTTTACCCGTGCACCAGAGTATATCGCCTACCTTGTCTACATCCTTGGCTCCCTCCCACACGAGGAGGATCGTATCAGGACGATTGCCGGCTATCTCCTCAAGAACAATGCCAGACTCATCACCCGCGCTCCTCCGCAGGTCTCGAACTACGTCAAGGCTGCCGTTCTTCACGCTTTTAGCGACGATTCGCCCATGATCAGAAATGCCGCTAGCCAAGCAATCGTCGCCTTCCTCGGTATTCTTGAACCGAAGAACTGGCCCGAGTGTCTGCAGCATCTTTTCAATATGCTTGAGTCACCCAATCTAGAACAGCAAGAGGTGAGACCTTGCATTCCCGTCCTTTTAGCTTCACCGCCCCACCCGCCGGATCGCCTTCGTCTGCAACCATATGTATGAATGGAACCTTCATCACACTTGCGAAACATTTCAATTTTAAACACCTCCGTGAGAGCTTAGACTGTGGATACTGACGTCTCTGTAATTTCCTTTCTTTGTAAGGCCTCCTTCAACGTGCTGGATAAAGCTTGCGAAGATTACCCGCGAAAGTTGGATGTCGAGATCAATGGAGCGTGGCCCCTCGAGATCCTCATCCCAAAGTTCCTTACTCTCTCCGACCACCCATCGCCAAAAATGCGAGCCCACGCAATCTCATGTCTCTCCTCTTTCGTACCAATCGGTTCACAATCCCTCTTCGCACATATTGACACCTTCATTGCATGCCTGTTCAAGCGTGCTTCCGACCAGGACCCTTCAGTGCGGAGGCATGTCTGCCAGTCTCTCGTTTTGCTCCTGGCATCTCGACCGGATAAGTTGATGCCCGAGATGGCCAACGTGGCAGAGTATATGCTATACTCCACCAAGGATAGGAACGAGAATGTCGCTTTGGAAGCATGCGAGTTTTGGTTAACCTTTGCTGAGGACCCAGATCTAGCCCCCCAGTTGCATCCTCTTTTACCCAAGGTGGCACCGGTTCTACTGGACTGCATGATTTACAGCGAGGATGATTTGCTCTGGCTGGATGGTGAAGTCGACGACGCGGCTGTTCCTGATAAGGAGACGGATATTAGACCTCGTCATTATGGTGGGAAAGCTCACGGGTTGGACCATGAAGGAGATGGTCAACAGCAGGAGAAGCGCGTTGGCGCATACGGTGAAGAGTTAGGAGACGAGGATGATGAAGAGTATGATGACGAAGACGACGATTTTGCCGATGAGATGTCGACGGAGTGGAATTTAAGGAAGTGCGCTGCAGCTGCTTTGGACGTTTTGGCCGTAAGGTTTGGACAAGACCTCTTGTCCGTCCTGCTAGAGCCCTTGAAAAACAAGCTTTGGAGTGACGATTGGCTGTCCAGGGAGAGTGGAATACTGGCTTTGGGAGCGATGGCTGAAGGTATGCATCCACAACTCGTTTCGGTCCCCAGCCCTCACGAGCTGTTGTGCGGCAAGGTTGCATAGATGCTGTTGAGCCGCATCTCCCACAACTCATTCCTTATTTGCTTAGCACTCTCAACGACCAAAAGGTATTTCTACCATCCGTTCAGTCAAACTACCGATTTCCCAGGCTTAATGGCCCGTTTTCCAGCCCCTTGTCCGATCGATCGCTTGCTGGACTCTCGGCCGTTACGCTGGCTGGTGCACTCAGCCCATTTCAGAAGAACACAAGCAACTGTTCTTTGTGCCGACCCTGGAGGGGGTGGGTTTCTCCCCCCTCTATTTTTATCCTGCGCTGAATACATCATCCGTAGCTGCTACGAATGGTCCTCGACAACAACAAGCGTGTACAAGAGGCTGGTTGCAGCGCTTTTGCCACTTTTGAGGAGGATGCAGGACATGAACTCGTTCCATTCCTCGAACCTGTTCTCCGAAACTTGGTTTTCGCCTTCGATAAGTATCAGCACAAGAACATGCTGATCCTATACGACGCAGTTGGTACTCTGGCTGACGCCGTTGGACCGGCTCTTCAGAATCCGGCCTTCGTGGATATCCTCATGCCACCGTTGACAAAGAGGTGGAGCAAGCTGAAAGACGACGATGAGGATCTTATCCCTTTGCTCGAGGTCCGTGCCATGGCTTGCGAGTCCCGTACCAATGCTTACGCTCGAATCTGATCAGTGTCTCGCCTCCGTGACCATTGCGATGGGTCCATCGTTCCTTTCCCATGTCGGGCCGGTCTTCGACCGTTGTCACTCCATCATCCACAAGTCCTTGATGCAATATCAGGCGTTCGTGCAGAACCAGGATCTCGAAGAACCAGACAGGGCATTTCTTGTTGTAGCCCTTGATCTCCTCTCTGGTTTGACTCAAGGGTTGGGGATGAATCTGGAACCCCACATAGCTCGTACCCAGCCAAACATCCTTGAATGTTTAACCTGGTGCTTGAGGTATCCTCATGCCCCAGTCAGGCAGTCCGCGTACGCCTTGGTTGGGGATCTCGCAATGAACTGCTTCCCGCTGCTACGACCACACATGACCGCGGTGATGCAAGAGCTCATCCTGCAGCTTGATCCAGAGCCTAAGGTTGAGTTCATCAGTGCGTGCAACAATGCGGCGTGGTCGGTCGGTGAAGTTGCGTTGCGTTACGGCCGTGGTATGTTCATCCACCTCTCCTCCACCAGATCTCACACCCACTCACTACGTATCCTACAGATGACCCGGAGTTCCAGCAATGGGTAAATCCGTTGGTTTCACGCCTGATACCGATTTTGTTGCACCCGAAGGCTCCCAGATCTCTGCACGAGAACGCTGCCGTCTCGATAGGAAGGATTGGATTGATGCACCCGAGTCTCGTTGCCCCGCTCTTGCCGGAGTTCGCTCTGAACTGGTGCCAAGCGCTCTACGAGATCAGGGACAACGAGGAGAAGGACTCCGCCTTTCGAGGATTCTGTACACTCGTGCAAGCAAATCCCGCAGGCATTGCCAAGGTATGCGGATAGTACTTCTTTAACAGCATTGAAGGTTGACATACGATATAGAGCCTACTCTGGTTTTGCAACGCCATTGTAAGGTGGACCCAGCCATCACCAGAGCTGAACGATATGTTTGCCAGGATCCTTCACGGTTTCAAACAGCAAGACGCGGCTGGGTGGGCGAAGGAAACCGCAGCGTTCCCACCGGTAATTCTCCAGCAACTCCAACAGAAGTACGGATTGTAGAGTGTTCTTTGTACTGCGCTTTTTCATTCTCACTGGATATCATGATATCGATCGATCGCACATCCCCATCGAGATCATGTTTTTCTGCACACAATCGAATGACCCTGCACACATCTTGTTTCTTTCCCAGTACTCCGTCTTCATTATAGTGTCTATCTGTCTCTTACCCTCTATTCCCTTATTTACAATTTCCCCTGCTCCACACACTTCGACTCCCTTCCCCCACCACCTCCACGTAGCTCTCATGTCGACTTCAACCTTTTTAGTAGCGTAGTCTTTCGATCGGGCCTCTGCCCCCTTTCACTCTTCAACTTCACTGTGCCCTCCTGTTTTAGACCAATTTGTGTTCCCCCCTCTGTCCCTCGCTTACAAGACGCCTCACATGATGATAATTGCCTGAAATGCGGAGATAGTGGACAGCTACAAGAAACAGGTGCGGAATACAAAACTTTCTGGCGATACAAGCAACGGACCTCTACCCAAGGAAGTTGGGCCTATCGAGATACAAGGGGTTGCAGGTTTGAGGGGCGACGACAGCGATGATCGAATTATTATGGAGGGAAGGGCCGGAAGGGTCCACGATAGACGTACTGATAGGTGACACCGATTTCCCGCAGGAACCAGTTTAGGTTCTGGGCTTTAGTTTTCTGGCTGGAGTCTTTCAACCCATAAAACTTGACAAGCTCAGCAACTTTTGCGTCTGTGACCTTAGTGGGTAAATGGCTCGCAGGTGAGCTGAGGCGTGAAATGTTTAGCTGACCCTCGAGCGCCAGGAGATCATTGACAGTCTTGGGGAACAGATCACTCTTTAGTCCCTTTTCGTTGATGAGATGCTGAAGGTTTTCCCCAAACTGTCTCGGGGTTTTTATGAAACTGTTAGATCTTTGGGCCTCCCTGTGAAAGATCATCCACCGATTAGTACTTGAGTCGTGGCTACGCATGGAATACTCAACGAGTTCCGGATTTGGACCTGCATTTGTTGCATCTCCGTCCGTTGCCCATCCACCTGCTTGCGGAGTTCTGTCGGGACGTACTTGTCGAGCTCCTTCTCGACAAGATTCGCAACAGTTGTTTCGATGGTCCGGTCGATCTGAGCTTCGACTTGACTGGGGTCAAAAACCAGTACCACAAATACATCGAGCGGGCACTGCTTACTTTCCTTCTGGAGGTGTTGTAGGACTTCCGTATTTAAGGCCTCGTCCAACAACTCTGCCAAAAGAACTCAGATTCGTATCCCTACCTTATGCCACACTTACTCCTTATCTGTTCCTGTTCATCGGATTGGGTCGATGTCAACGAATCAAGGTCTGATCGGATCCTGTTACACCACACTGAGTTGTGTTCAATCACCCAGCCGAGGAGAAGTTACCCATCGAGTTTCCTGTCGATGTCGTTGTTACCCGTTGAGGGCGAAGAGACTATGTTCAAGAGGGATTCGAGCTTAGACTATGCGAACTTGTCAGAAGTGCACGCGCAAAGACTGGCGACCGGCGGCGGACGTACGTTGACCGCTACGTTCGTAGTTTTCGTCAGGTAGTTGATCAGTTCATCTTGTTGGGTGTTTGCCGAAGATCCATTGCCGGTCTGTCCATGAGCCGACATGATGTTCACAGAAGAGATTGAAAGTGTGGCGGAGGCTGTCTTGACGCCATGATTGTCTTATATACCTCACCAGCGGTCGAATTCAATCGGTGCCGAGGTCGCC
>Ga0307512_10007664_pt1 | contig 10649 bp, 8 predicted proteins | sample 14_EM_MG_FD_200267 | JGI IMG/M metagenome (GOLD analysis project Ga0307512, IMG submission 200267) | Populus trichocarpa ectomycorrhiza microbial communities from riparian zone in the Pacific Northwest, United States - 14_EM | ecosystem: Host-associated > Plants > Roots > Unclassified | place... | reverse complement strand
GGTTCTTATCCACTTTTTTTTTTTTTTTTGTGGCAGTGAAGAAAGGACAGATTGTGAGAGTGGATAAAGAGAAGTACCTCAATAGCGTAAATGTAAGTTTTGGTTTCATATTTTTCTTCTTTTCTTGTCTTGGATCGTTTTGTTTCCTTAAGGTTTTTAAATTACTATGTTCTTGGAGATTAGATACAGAAATCACTACTACTCTGAAAAGATTTTCTTCTCCTTTTGTGGCTTTCTTTGGGCTGAACAGAGTTATCTTTTCAAGGTTTTCAGAAATGTGATGCGGACAAAGTTTTGTCTCCATTTACCATGACTTCTCCGTTATATTCTTATACCATTTTGGACATCTTAATTGTGGGTAATTATCAACGAAATATTGGTTTAGCTGTTGATTAGGTGATTCACATTCTATGGATAACCAAGATCATAATTCTCTCAAAAATCATTAAGTACTTCAAAGAAGCACAAGTTATAGGCAGCTGTTAACGTCTATAACCATGCTTTTGGGACTAAAAGAAATGCGAGTTTAGTAATTTTAGGGAAACTAGGAATGGTTTTACACTCAGAGGTAGGCGTGAAACCTGCATAAAGATTCATATGGGCTTGTATTCATCTTGAACACCAAATGAAAAGTTATTGGTACTTGTACTTCTATTTGCATCCTTTTCTTTCCCTCTTGTCTATAACCCTTTCACTTCTTTCACTTGGCATTAGTGTTCTGAAAAATGCTTAAAAAATATCTTTTTTTTTCTCCGTTGCAGTATCTATCTGTTGGGCATCCACCTTACTACAAGGGCTTGGACTACATTTATGAAGACCGTGGTGAGGTGATTTTTCTGTCCTTCCTATCAACGAAAAGATATCATGCAAGATTGAAATTCGGATCCTAACAGTGGATGATCGTGCTCCAACTCTACATTTCTGACTCACTGTACGTTTCTCTTTTAGGTCTTGGATTTACGGATATTTGAGACTGGAGAGTATGCTCTTGTAAGTACTTTTCTTTATTTAATGCCTATTCTTCTTCAAGTCATTAGATGATCTTGATTCACATATAAAAATGTCATTAGTCTTTCTCCGATGAAGATACAAGAAAGGTCACAATGTAGGCCAAGTTCCGGCCATAATTGGCATGCATTGTTTCTTTTAGTTTTTGCTTTCTAAAATGAAAAATATGAAAAATCATTTGAATGTGACCTTTATAAGCAACAGTTCCATTATTCTTATTTGAGGTTCAGTTGTTTAGATTTATTGTTCCAGTTGTTTCAATCCTATATATCTATGTTTTTTTTCCTGTTCGATATAAGAAATAAAACATATACCTGCAGATGTATGGCTGAAACAATATTCTGCAGTTTTTACAAACTGGAAAAGTTCTGAACCAAGATGCTAGAATGATGCATGTGAATTTGGATTGAGCCTCCAATAGAAATTTTAACAACAAAACTCAATTCTTCTTACAGGTTTCATGGGTTGGAGTCCCCACTGCTCCGGCTTGGCTTCCAACAGACATGCTTATCAAGGTATTCTTAAACTTGGCTAGTCTGAAATTAGTTGGTGGTGGTTCTTGACCTTGTTAATTGGTCTTGGATTGGCATCTACCTCAATCCAAGCTCAAAAATCTAACTGCATCATTGTGATTAATTTGGTTGAGCTGACTTTTATTTAGAAGCCTTTCTGAGCAACCTCGTCAGCATAGTCTGATATTAGTTTCACGTCAGAATCTGGCATCCACATCACCAACCGTCCCATGAAAAAGCTTAAGCCCTGCTTAGATCATTTTCATTGTTTAGCTTCGTGACCCCATTCCCCTTTCTAAGGAGTTCCACTCTTAAGTTTTGTGCTGCTGCTAAAAGTATACAGTGCTCATCCTGCAAATGTTGAGACATAATCTCAGTTCAATCCTTTTGACTACGAACCCTTTTAACAGCAGAAGCTGTTTACCACGAGCGCCTTCCCCAGTTTGATTCCCTATCCGTCCTCTAGAAGATTGTGACATGAATTCTGAAGCTGCATATCCCGGAGTTATTTAGATTATCATAATTAACTAATCAACTCTCTTTTTTGCTTGCAGTCCGAGAAGCTGAATTACGAGAGATTGTGAGATCTAGGCTACTGAAGCAGAATCCCATCTTCTTTTATGATGCATGGAAATGGATTCCTGCGGATCACTATACCTTGCTCATCACCATCAAAAACTTCTATTGTATGCTTCCAAATCAAGGCCATTAGTTTAACTAGCTTACATCATTCATTTGATAATAAATATTGCAATGATTTATTTATTCTAAGCAAGCTGTGGACACATTATCTTAGTTCTTTGACATTATCTTAGTTCAAAGTAATATAGAAACGAAGACTGCATATCCTTCGATAAGCTCTTTTTTTCTTAACTACAAATACAAAAGAGTGTAATGAAAAACAAAAAAACAGGGGAGAGTGCCTGTGGATAAGAGACGAGTAGAAGGTCTCGTGCACATCTGATGCGTATTGCAAACATGTTTATAGACAAGATAGATAAGACTAAGGCTGAAAAGAAATTCATGAAAAAACTTGAACATATTAGATAATCAGATTATTGAATCGGGCTCAAATTTAGTCAGAAGATTCAATCGCGTTCCTATAAAACTCACTTCATTGGTCATCAAACCATTGAATCTCTCAAAATTAGGTATAAAAAATTATTGTTTTTTCTATTTTAGTTATCTTTCGTAGTTAATTTTGGATTTTAATTATTCTTTTCTACTATACTTTGTATTTTTTAGTTTGGTCGATTTTTAAAATTTCTAAATAAATAATTGAAGTAATTTTTTATTATTATTATGTAGACTTTTTATAAAATATAGAGATTTTTTTATTCCTCTATTGTGTTATAGCTGTAACTTCAAGAATTAAGAACCCTAACTTTTATCATCAATGTATGCCGCAGCTCACGTCAACAATCTAATTAAAGCCTCTCTCTTTCCTCCGTGGAATTTTTAGAATTTCTACACCTATATATTTGACAAAAGAGAGAACAAATACCACTAATTAATAATTAAATTGTTCTATCTAAAACAAGAAAGTTTACGGTGGTTAAAGAGTAATTAATAATTTTTTATTAGTTATTTGAAGAAAAATACCAATACAAAGAGAATAAAAAAATATTAGGAAAATATATTTTTATCACTAATTACTCTTAAGCAAGTAAAATTTTCCATCTAAAATCTAAAACATGATGAATAATTCAATCCCACCGCATCCTATAAAAGCATCTAAAAGTAAAATTGAAAAAGAAAAGCTACTTACTACTCAAGATCAGAATTCACAAGACCCTCAATCATAATACTAAGAACAGCTATAGTACCCATCAGAATTCACAAGGTATATGATGGACCGCAAGTGTCTAGTCTGCAACCACCGAACAATGCAATATCTTCTGGGTGCAGTTTATCGCTGACCCTGAACCACCGGAAAAAACTCTTTCCAATTCATCAACATACGACTTGGTGGCCAGGGATCGGTGTACCTTCAGTTGTCCATTGACTTCCCCTCAGCTTTTGCAACATCCTTTTCTTCATTATTAACAGCACTCTGATCAGGTCGGAATATAACTTTCACTATCCTAACAGACATGAAGGCACCACAATATGTATCCATGCCATTAGCTTTTGATGCAATTTTGTCCAGTATCTTTGATTGTTCGATTTCAGGGATGTCCATCTCTTTCAATATGTCTTTGAAATCTTGAATGTGATCAAACAGTGAATCGCTAACTGGAATCCGAGCAAGTTTTCTGATTATTATCGGCTCTCTTGCTCTTCTGAATACCCTCTGACCTTCAGTAATGTGTGTGAAGTACTGGAGCTCACCGAGCAAGAAGAGTAGAGGGAACTTCGTGAGTTCCTGCTGAAAGGGTTTCAACTCAACATGAAACTCGTAATGTTCTCTAGGACCTGACATGATTGAGTTCAGAAGAAAAAAAAACCAGATGGCAGGGTTTGTGAAAAAGAAAAACTAGCTAGAAACAGAGGATGAGATTGTTACTGTAGAAGACTTACTATGCATACGTATATATACTAAACAGTCGGTTTATGCTGTCCTGTGTAAAAAAGGACTACAGATTTCCTAAATCAAAAGGGATTAATAAGGATGTCGGCAATCAGAAATTGTTCGGTGCTTTTGTGAACAGGAAAGTAAGCTAAGACACAGCAATGAGAAACGAAAAGGTGAGCTGAATTGTATAAACTAGAACTGATTACCAACCAATTGAAGAGAGAGAAAAAAATAAAAACTCTGCGCTTCATGTTGAACTCATGATATTTTATCCGAAGTGATGAGAAATATTCATTCAGATCATCATAAATGCACCCCTCTTAGGGTGAGGATTTTCCATGTATTCTTTTGACTAGCTTCCTCTGATAATTGAAGGACAACTTGCTGATTAAAAAGAAGAAATTAAGACTAGAAGTTTGATTGAGTATAGTTTCAGCAGATGCAATGATCTCTCCTTGGTGGTTAGATGCGCCTGTCAAGATTATCCAATGGTTAGATGATATCTAATTCTTGTTTTTCCCTCTTTCGTGTTGTTGATTTGTCTAAAGGAGCTGCGCAATTTGTATTTTAGGGTAAGCTTTTTGTTTTAGCATAGATAGGTGTTTTCAGCTATACAGCGAGTCAAGTCATATTTCTCCTAATGTAATAATAATAATAATAATAATAATAATAATGCTTTTAAAGAAGCAATTTACTTAAATTAAATTATTAAATTGACTAAATTTAATAAATTCTGTTAATTTAACAATGTAATTTAAAAAAAAATATAAATAAAGCAAATAAAAAAATATTTGACAATAATTAAATATATACTCGGAAAGATAAAAAAAAAAAAGTCCATTGAAGATTTACCGTTGTTTCTATGTAGACACCACCCTATCATCAAAAATAGTTTATCGAAACTGTTTTAACGCTACTGTAAAAAGCAGCATAATAATACTTAAAAAAAAAATAGGTTATCAAAGCAAAATCAAATAAAATGTCAAAACAATATTATTATTTTGGTCTAATTTCAAGGCTTTCTAGGCCTCAGTTAGTTTCAGCAAGAGTAGAACATCCTAACTAAATTTGAGTTCAATCCAACAACAACAACTTAGATACGAAGTTAATTTTACTTTTATCAAACTCTGCAGTCTACATTAGACACGTTCAAATTGCTTTACAGACTTTGCATTGTCTATCAACGCATCCTCAACGTGCTCCACGTCATATGTTTTTTTATATTCCAATCTGGCCTCCATGGTTCACCTTCCTGTATTTTTTGCAAGCTTGGTGCTTTTTATCAATGTATTCTGAGTTATGAAAAGGGAAAAAAAACCGAGAAAAGAAAAGAAAGAGATGGGAATGGAAGTTTGATGATGACCTGCATCTTTGGAATACGGCATAAAGACCTTTTGAACTACTAGGGAAAGTGGTGTTAAAGCTTTCTCAGGTTTGCCTCGATCGCCATCTCCGTCGTAGGAAAGGCTGACATTTCTAGCCAACAGGATATGGAGTTCGTACGTATGCACATGAACCTATGAGAAGAAGTCCGGCTGCCAGCACACCTTCATCTGTGTTTCTGTCATAACACTTTGCACCATGTCTTATTATTCTTAGAAAGCTTGTTCATAACTGCATCAACAGCTACATTAGAGAAAACTGCTCAAATAAAAGAAAGTCTGAATTGAAAGGTTTAAATGTCAATAATTTGGAAAATCAGGGTTTTTCAATCACTAATATTAGGAACCGAAAAGTTTGAATATCGATAACACACGAATAAACATAATTTTGAACTGGCTAATAGAGCACTTTTACAGCAAAACAGTTGGTCTAGAGAATCGAATTTCGCCACTAAATCCATTAGTGACAAAGATCTCCGTCGCCACTGAAACCGCGCCACCAATGCTTTTGTGGCAAAATGTACCTTTTGCCACTGAGTTATTAATTTTCAGTGGAGAGCTTCATTCCCCAGTAAAAACTCCACCATAAAAGGAGGTTCATTTGCAACTTCTATATAAATAATTCCATTTCAGATAACTTCTAACTTCATCACGAAAGGTGTTTAAAAAAAATTGCCATGCACAGAAGGCTTGAGTTTTTGTTTTTGGAACTTCTATGCATTTAGGTGGCCGCCGCCGCCGTCATCTCACATGTGACAAGAACAGAATGATCAAAAACATTTCATTAGAATATGAAATATATAAGAGCATAGCACAAATAATTGAATTTGTTAAGTTCACAAATTTCGGCCATTGAAACCTTGACCACAACTTGAAAATCTAATATAGCTACAAAGCTACGAGACAGAAAATATTTCTCTTGAAGGTCCAAGAAGCCTCTTCTTCCTTTCCAAAAAAATCCCTTGGCTTCAAGTAACATCCTTTTGCAGCCTGCATTTGATTTACAGCACTCAATCATTTAAATTATTCAGCATCATTTAAGAAAGCTTAAACAAATGCATCACAGTGTACTAAAAAAAGGAGAGTAAAAATTAAAGATTGAAATTCAAAGAAGTGAGAGACAAAAACAGAGCACATGGAATATCAGTAAATAGTTCAATCAAAACCCAACTAATAATCCTGGATTTGTTGAACTGAAAGCTCTCATGCTCGTTGCCTAAGTCATCTAGTCTCCCGTTGGTTTCGTTACATGAATGGATTATAAAGGATATTGAGATATTTTACACCTCTCCCTCATTACTTGCAAGTTGAGTAATACACAGAGCTGAATGAGGCTATATAATTACACTGGAAAATCAAGTATCTATTTTATCATTGTTGTTCCCTTGTGATTCATTCTATGTTGGAGATTTCCACAAATCTTCAACACCGAATCCTTTACTCTGCGCTTTGGTCATGATGAGCATGGTGGTGGTGATGGACTAATTTGCCTCATATTCCATGATTTTTGTGGCCTGTGCCGAATTTCCCACAATAGAGTCGTCCCGCTTTCATACATTTTAGTGGGGAAGTTGTTTTCTCCATTATTTTTTTACACCACACTCAATCCTCTGTCTTTTGGTTGCTCAATGTATTTTTAACAACAGAATAACAAAAATATAATTAGCAAACCTTTGTTTCGTAACTTTTTTATTTATTTTCAACACTAAAAGATATCACAGAGGGGATACACAGTGATGCAAGGGTCAGTCAGTATCCCAGGCAATGCATCATATTGGCAACAATTCAGAAGCCCATTGATACTGTGAATACATTTTTTACCTTTAAGGCATAATAAATAATTGAACTAATAGGTTTGGTACCACCAGCAACAACTTTACAGATATTGAGTATTATGGTTTCATCTCCACTGTTCTTGCATATACGATGCATTGCTGGTCTGAAGGCAAAGGACCTAAAAAAATAATGTTGAAAGAAGAGCGAATTGTATTGGTGTTTTCTGAACAATAATGAACATTAAGACTCAAATCTCCTCTTGGTTCCTTTCTTGGAGTTCATAAGTTCAGACAGGGAGGGAAGAGGTCGAGGCACAGGCACATTCATTGACCGGTATAACTTTCTCAAGGTCTCACTAAAATTCTGTGAGGATCCAATGGGGGAACGAACAGAAAACTTTAAAACTTCTTTCTTGACTGACTCCCCGCATTGTTTTGTGGTGTCCAATTTATTCTCACATTTCAATTCAGTATCCAGCTTACTCTCCAATATATTCTCACATTTCACTTCGACTTCATTTTCAAATGAGACATCTTGATCCATTTTATGAGCAACTACTTGTGAAGAATCTTTGATAGATTCAATTTTCTCCTCAGCAGGGAAACCAGAATCTGGGATGCCAAGTCTCGCTCTACCAAACAAAGTCACTTCTGGCCTTTTGCTTGGAGGAGACAAACTCAAAAGTCGTCTAGAAGTTACTTTAACTGGTGATGATTGAGATTGTGCAGAAATTTGAATGGGCTGTTCAACCACAGAAGGATAATCCAGGACTCTGGCTGTTACTTCTGTTTCTGATGATGCTTCAACATTAATGTCCAAAAGCTTCCACAAACGGTCATCTAAAGTTAGTTTAGTGCCAGAGCAATGCTTCTTAACATAATCGAGCTCCATAGCCAAGCAACTGGGGGTTGTTGACACGACCCATTTAGGAACAAGAAGTTGCAAAGCCCACTCCAATTCTCTCCTGGAGGAATGCATAGAATAACAGACATGCCAAACACCATTTGGGTCCCTAACTGCTTCGTTGAATCTCAGTTTTCTTTGACTTTCTGTTTCAGAATATCCTTCCTCACATGCATACCATTGTGCTGAAGGACGGATAATGAGGGGCTCAGGTTGAAGATTAGCCTGGGCCTCAGCAATCTTTTTAGCTGCTCGTTCGTATAACTTGGGAAATCCATCAAACATATGGAAACGGGAAGATGGATCTTGAGTGAGAATTTCAGGAACTGTAAGTGTCAAAGCTCGGAAACTTTCTGTGTTGGCAACCTCATCAACAAATATCTTGGAACCAAATGTTTCAGACACAGCAGCCAAAACATCCTCTTGACCAAGAAGATCACAGGTCAGATACACAACAGTTGCAGCAGGGTGCTTCCATATGCAATTAAGAACCTGGCTCATGAACATGCAAGATCAATCATTATACAACTTGCTAACATATTCCAGCATAAAAGAAGGGCTTAACATATCACAAAAATTAAAGCAACAAGTAACCAGTGAAAAGAGGGAGAGAGAGAAAGAGCATCAAAGTGGTTGCATTGTGAAGAGGAACACATTTATCCAAGTTATAAGAAAGAGGCAAGAAAATCAAACATAGAGTAATTAATTTGAAAATGAAAACATAAGCAAAGCTATATTCTTTGGACAAAAATGCTACTATGCTAACACAGAACAGGGGACAAACACAGACAAGAAGAAGACATGCCATCACTATGGGAACACAGAGGAAAGTCATTAAGGAGTATTCAGTCGGACACAACAAGAGCCATCAAGATTCAAAAGAAACTTGAGATGAAAGGGGGCAAATCAGAGTACCTGTTGGATTGCTGAATGCTTACTAGGAAGTTTCTGAGTGAATTTTCCAAATGTGCAATCTAAGAAAACATAATCAAGTTGGCACCTAGGTTCTTTCCCTTTCTTGCTGATATACTTCTCTGGTAAACATCTTACACCCTCTGGGGTAAGCCTGCAATCTCCTGTGTGCAGGATGTTACCAAAATTGCCTTCAAACAAGAACATTACAGCTCCTGAAGTTCACAAATCCATGCCAGATATATATCATCATTCAATAGAGCTCTCTAAGAATCATTTTAGGTCATGCACACATATAAAAGATACATCAAGCAATACCAATTCTCCTAGGACACACAAAACAATAATAAAGTAGCAAAAAAAAAAAGGAAGTGGAGTTGAAAGAAAAAGCCAATAAAGATCTGAAATTTCATAATCAGACATGCATAATACAATTCTAGAAACAACCAATAGGTAAACAGACATGCGTAATACAACTTCTGAAAACTCCAAGGCTAGGGAGATTTTGTCAGTAAGTTCCCTCACCTATGTGCTACTAAGCTTATCCTTCCTAGTTGCTTATTGGAACTTGCTTCAAGTAGGAAGTATTTCAAAACTAAGGAATCTCAACACATACTATTTATTTCAAATATAATGCATCATTTTCCAAAAAGCTGCACTGCTTTTTTGTGTTCAATTCTGCCCGCAAAAAACCACAGCTGGCATAAATTAAACCCAAACCTAAACCAAACCCAAACCAAACCCGTTCTTAAATCAAATGATTAAAAAAAATACTAGCAGCAATCCTGGAACAGTACAATCAAATAATGAACCATCACAAATACCAATCAAATAATATATCCTAACAGAAACAAACATTCACCAAACCCACATAGCTAAAACCAATGAGCAGTTAATATAAAAAAAAAAAAAAATACCAGGACAGTGATTGGCATCAAAAGCCGTGACTTTGAATTCTCCATCTGGGTCATTAAAAACCACTGACTCTCCCACTTCAATGCCGACAAATAATGAACCCTCAAGCTACGAATACACATTAAAAAAAAATCAAAATCAAAACCAGAAACTCAAAATTGGACCAAAAAACTCAAATGGGTAGTTCTAAGAACCTACAAAAAACACATACCTGAGGGTAATTTTGAAGAACAAGTAATTTCGTGAGATGGGTTGCGTAAATTGGGTAACAAGAGTGTGTTAAAATCCCAGAGGTGTGGTCTTTATGGGCATGTGTTAAGAAATGGTGTCTCTTTCTCTTAGAATTTGGACTCCATGTGTCTACAGAGAACGGTAGTCCTCTTGGCAGTTCTATTGGCATGTTTTTTGTTGTTTGGGTGGAGAGAAAGTGAAGGGAAATGGAGGGAAATTTAAAGGGGATAGTTTGGACTTTTTCCCTCTAAAAGCTTCCTCTGAAAGGAAGAGCAAATGGTGAGGTCGGATGTCTGTCCACCCGCCTTAATTTGCAATAATTTATTTTAATTTTAAGTAACTAACATATATTTTTTTATCGTTATCATTATACCGGCAACGATTTTTTGATGTTCAAATGGCATAATTATAAAGTTTTCTAATTTCTTACTCTTGCGGAAACTATAGCGTAACAAATTTGTAAATTTTTTTGTGTTTCGGGTTTAGAAAAAAAAA
>Ga0307512_10007663_pt1 | contig 10650 bp, 10 predicted proteins | sample 14_EM_MG_FD_200267 | JGI IMG/M metagenome (GOLD analysis project Ga0307512, IMG submission 200267) | Populus trichocarpa ectomycorrhiza microbial communities from riparian zone in the Pacific Northwest, United States - 14_EM | ecosystem: Host-associated > Plants > Roots > Unclassified | place... | reverse complement strand
TTAGAAAAAAAAAGGGGAAAGAAAGGAAAGTGAATAGTGTTTTGTGAGGAGGGTACAATAAAACTCCCTCCCCTTTTAGTTTTTTGTTAACTAGATATGTGACTTGCATTACATCATGGGTTGACTTAATTTTTTTTCAACATAAAAAAGATGCTAAGACGATGCAAGTATTTTTTTTTAAGTATAAAAAATCCAAGACTCGAGTCAATTACTCGATTGAGTTTAATAAGCTAGACTAATTTAATAACACAAATTAAAAAAGGAAAAAAAAACCAACAACAAAAAAAATATAAAACAACCCAACTCGAGCCCATCCGGGTTAACACGCGAAATATGTGACTTGATTATGACACAAGGGTAGCCCTGCCGAAAATTTTTTAATAAAATCATGAAAATTAATTATCAAACAACTCAACATCGAAGGGTAAAACTAAAAAAAATTCTTAAAAGCAACAAAAAACCCCCGAGTCAAACCAGGTTAACTCCCTAAAATCGCAATCATGGGCATAAGATTAAGATAACTCACATAAAAGAAAGCAAAAAATAAAGCAAAATGTTGAATGATGAAATGACAAAAAAATTTAACCCTAAAAAAATAAATTTTGAAGGATCTTATCTAATAATGAAGAAAAAACTAAATGAGAATATGATAACTCTATAGAAAGTAAAATGAAAAAAAATCAAATCTTGATTTTTAGCAAACAAAATATTAAGGATGAAATTCAAGAAAAAATATAGTAAAAAAAAAGATAAAAAAAACTTGATTCAAGTCCACTTGGGTTAACATGCAAATTTATGACTTGGTTGTGATACCGAAGTAACCCAGTCAAAAGTAAACTAAATAAAACTCTTAAGCTTAATTATTAAAAGACAGGAATCAAAAGAATGAGTATCAAATCTGGTAGAAAAAAAAACAAGGATGAAATCGCAAAACGAACTCAATTTTAAATTATCTTAAATAAAACAAATAACAATCAAAAGAAAGGAGACTAAATTTAAAATATGAGAAAAATAAAAAGATGATGAAATAAAAAAATTTAATTTTAAAAATTATTTCATATAAAACAAATAGTAATCAAAAGAACAATGACTAACTCGAAAGGTAAAACAAAAAGTCATCACGGAAATCTAGTTTAAACTTTGGCTCAAAATTTACCTTCGTTGTAAATAGTGTAATTCTCAATAAGAAAATAATAAATTCAGAGGAAAAAGATTATGGTTAGGGGTGAGAATTTATAGTTAATTAGTGTAAAATCTTGGATGAAATAAAAACTTAATTTCTACATGAAAATACCGATGGTAAGAGATTTGATAGAAATAACAAGTGAGACATTTAAACTAGTGGTGTAACACCCTTTGATTTAAAATGCATCTTTGTTCATTTATCTATAATCTTACGTGCAAATAAGGTGATTTTTTTAAATAGACAAGGTCTCCCCTGTATGGAGGCTTTCCCAATCAATTCACGGGAGACGAGATTTATTTTAGGTATACACATTAAATATACAAAGGGTTTTCCATTTAAATCATAAAGATTCATACAATTTTAAGGAGATTTTGGCAGTCTTCCTTGCCCGAGGCCATGCCCAAAACTCTATCCTATAATTAATACCTGTATAAAACAACCATGATTGCAAACCACATTCGATTCATACAAACCAATGCTCACAGGTAGCCTCAGGCAATTCCAACAATTATAATTATTTTGTTTATTAATACATAGTAGAGTTTACATAACTTTATGAGATACATACAATCATAAGTATATATTTGTACAATGGAATCTAGAACAATTAATAGTCCATCATTATACTTGCTTACAATTTCAAAATATTTAAACTTATCATATACATCAAATTTAATTGCATAACTTTAAGATGATAAATTACAAAATCCTTTCAAATGATGAAATGCCCATGAAAGTCTGAATTACAATCTCGAGGTTATGTTAATGGTGGAAATATGCTTGTAACACATGGAAAAACATAGAGAGATAGGGTAAGTATACCCGTATCCATTACTAGTATTTATATTACAACCTTAGGAGTAAACACAACATCATTATTCTTTATTTGAGAAGATTAAATATATGCCATTCTTGATTTATTATATTTTCTTTAATCATCCGGTTAACTACCATTTCCTTTATTATACACATTTGGCTATCACCGTGATGAATCCTAGGAAAAATCTCGTCAACTACGCGTTCAATAATTCATTTTAAATAATCAAAACTCAAGCTTTGATTAAATATATGCCATTCTTGATTTATTTCAATATTCCTAGCTTGTGGTCTTATATTATGTATGCACTCATTAATCTATTCCAATTATCATAGCTCATGTTTTAACGTCATCCTTATCCATTAATCCATTACTATATTCTTAGTTTGTGCTTTACAACCAATTAGGGATTCATTAATCTCATACTATACCCCTAACCCATTCTTTAATTAAATTTTGGATTTACTGATCCCTTTTAGTACCCTTAAACTCATGCTTTAATTTAACTTTTGGATTCATTAAATCTATTTCTTTATTTATGGTTTATGCTTTAAGATAACTGTATTTATTTATCCAATCTCATACCCTTAACTCGAGCTTTAACTTAATTATGAGATTCACTAATCCACTTCAATAGACATAGCTCTTGCTTGGATTCATTTTTTTATGTGGACACGATTTAATACCATTTACTCATGCTTTACTTTTCTTTTTATTTATTTTTACTTATGAAGTCATTTTTCTCCATTTCTATGATCATAGGTTGTGCTTTAAGACATTTGTATTCATTTAATCAATCCTATATTCATTCCCTAATCTTGGGCCTTAACTTAGTTATAGGTTTCATTAACCCACTTTTCATAATTATGACTTTTACCATAAGAATGATCTTATTCATCATTCAATTTATTATTCAATACACATGTTTTAATTCTTTTTTTTTTACTTATGAAATCATTAATCCAGGTGATTAATAAGTAATTGAAGAATAAAGAAGAAGATCAAGCATGTGGTTAATAAAATGAAGATTGCTTGAAATTAACATGTGAACTAAAGAAGAAGGGGTAGTTTCAAGTTCTTCAATAAACATATAAATAACTAACTAATTGATCATATGTATTAGTTAGGTAGGAATTAGTTAGCAGTTGATAGTTAGTTAACAATTACATTTGGAGGGAAATCATTGTATAAAAGGAATTGTTTGAGAAACATGTAAGGCAAAAAATAAGAACAAAGAAATTTTATAGATTGCAGTTTCAATTCAATAATGGCTACATTATAGACAATAATGAACAATCAAGAAGCTGTGAAAAAAGAAAGAAATAATCTATTTTCTAGTGTAAGGAATTGTCCAAAATCTGATGGAATCCTACCATATCTAAAGATTAACCCAATAACAAAAGAGGTAAGCTCTTATGAAGGGTAAAAGATGGGATATAATGTGTCTTTACCTATAGTGGAATTATCAAGGAGAATCCATAGGATTAGAAAAGGAAGTGTATGAAGTATTTCAAGTTGCATCTTACCTTAGTTCATTAATATTTAAAATAGCTTTCATGTACTTAAAAGGAAGAGTTGAAGTTTGGTTTGAAGGATTTATTCTGAGTAATGAGGATGTAGAAAATTATGATGACTTTATGAAGGGAATTTGTATGAGACTTGAAAGTAAGAAAGATATGGTAAAAGAATTCAATAAGATAATATAAGAGAAATGGATGGAAAAATACATAGAAAGGTTTGAAGAACTCAAGTCACTAACGACAACCATAAATCCTACCATGCTAGAATCTTACCACATTTTTAGTTTTATTAGTGGACTTAGAAAAGGTGTTAAGCCAATGCTGAAGATCCTGAAGCCAATTACTTTGATGCAGGCTTTTGTATAAGCCAAATGGTTGGAGGAATCAAGTTTTATTATAGTCAAAAGAAGTAGAATTGCCAATAAAATGGCTACTTTAGTTGTCATGAGGAGATAAATAGATAATAAATTTTCAAGGTCTTATAACCAGGTCAATAATGATGCAGTTCAATGCTCAAAACAACCTTCTAAATCATTGTATGAACAAAGAAGACGTTTAGGGAAATGTTATAGGTGTGGTGAAAAATATAATCCTAGTCACCAATACAACAAAAAAGATACACATATGATTAAAGAAAATGATGAAGATGAGGAAGAGTTTATGGAAGCTGAAGAAGGAGATAATAATATAATTAATGCTGAAGAAGATGATATTAAATAATATGACTTATCTTTGAATGTATTAGCAAAAATCTATGCTCATAGTGAAGTATAATTCTTAATGCCCAAAGCTTACATAGCTTACGGAAGGGTACTAGTTTCAAGTTGAACTAAGATTGTTGAAATTAGAAAGATGTGACATGGTTTTGGAAGTAGATTTGTTAAGAAGGTATTCTCATGTCTTATTTAATTTCATTAAAATGAAGATTTCACTTAAGAAATATTGGAGAGCAATAAAGTTGAAGGGAATGATAGAAGAGAAAAAAATATAGATGATTGATGTAACTATGGTCCATAAAAACCTAAAGGAAGTCATATTTATTTTTGTTGGACAATTATTTTCCATGACAATCATAGAGGAATCAAACATAAAGACTAAGAATAAAGAAATTAAAGCATTACTGGAAGAACTGAACCAAAGTATTTACCACTAGTCAGGAGGCTGGATCATAAAAATCCCCTTGTTCTAGGAGCAAAGGTAGTTAACATCAGACCTTATAAAAGCTTTTTCATTCATGAAGAAGAAATTGAGAAGTTAAGGAAATGTTGTCAAATGGAATCATTAACATAGTTGCAGTCACTTTACATGCTAATTGGTTATTCGTAGATTGAATTTGTTCATGAAGAAAAACATATTTATTATTAATAAGGACTTTCTTTATCTTTAATATCCATTTATATTTGATTAATGAATATAGAGTAAAGATAAAGTTCTTAGAACAAAAAAATAATTTGCAAAAAAATTCTAAAGTTGTTATAATTATGATATTTCAATTACATTAAAGCATCGTTCTTAAATGTTCTATTAATACTGAACATTAATTAAAGTCATTGAGACTAGTACATATTATATAATTTTCTTTATGAAAGAAAATAGCTGCTCTCATAACCTGAGGTATGAGGGATACTTGAAACTAATATATAGGTGTTTATCACATGACATGTACACTAAATTGACCCGTATGAGAATTCAATATGAAGAAATCACATGTGTTTATGGAAAGGCTCATGTGACAGTGTGTAAGTGATCTCTAGACTTGAGATTACTAAGCTATATTATATTGAAATTATTATGCTTCGATCCTAACTACAAATTGTACTAATCAAGGGTAACAAAAAAGAACAAACATGAACTATATGAAGGTATTTGAGTAATCAAGAGAGAATTCATCACCCTAGATAAATTAGGAAAAATATTCAACATATTCTTAAATAATATTGATTGTGAAGTTCTTGTTCAAGATGAAATGAAATTTGAAAAGAGTTTCAAATCTTATTCAAATAATCAATGACTATAGTGTTGAGAACAAACATGATTTGATAGAGCAAGCACACTTCATGTTATAATGTCTAAATCAAAACATTCCCGACGAAAGAATAATAATTATACCGAGAAATTGATCACTAAAAGGTTAAATAAAACACTTCATGTTATAATGTCTAAATCAAAACATTCCCGACGAAGGAATAATAACTATACTGAGAAACTGATCACTAAAAGGTTAAATAAAACCACTTATGACTTTTCTAATATTTAGAGGATTATGACACATTGCTAAATGATACACTTGATCATCAAATATAAATCAATCAGTTATTAAATTGATAATAAATTAAATTTTTTAATTTATTTAATCCTATTTTATATAGGATTATTATTTATATTTGGGTCAATTTATTAAAAAATTAATGGGTCACACTTTAAGAACCATTGGTTATAGATATAACTAGGATAATTAATCAAGTGTAACTTGATTGTTAATAAGTTTTAGAAATTAAAAACTAGAATGTAATTTATACATTAAATTACAATTCTAGACTTAGAAAAATCAAGTAGGGACTTGATTAAATAAATTTATAAAATTTTCATGAAATAATATATGTATTATTTAGGGAAAAAATTAATATTTCACTATTTATAAAGTTATTAGGATTTTTCTATAAATAAAATGTCATGCCTTATATTTTGTTGATTGGTGAGAGTTGTTTAGATATTATAGAACATATATACAGAGAAAAACTTGAAACATAAAAAGAAAGAGCTAACACTAAAAGCCATAGCAATCCCTCTCTCCAAAAAAGAGTTTTAGGAGATTTCTCATTGATGATTCATGCAGATTAATGTTAGAGGCTGTACACTTGGAAAACTTGTGGTTTGGGACAACCCAACATTGAAAAAGTTGATCACACATAAAAAAACAAGATATGATTTTCAGGTAATTTTTGTTCAAACCCTAAACAAACCTAAATTATCTAACAGGATCTAGAGACTCATAATTTTTTTATATAAAAAAATATTGTTTTCACTGCATGTATATGTTTTGGGAAACCTAACATTGCATCTTAAGTCCTGTTGGTTTAAAAAAGATAAAACATTAAGGTTCTGTATGAATTATAGGCAGTTGAAACAACCTTATTATCAAGAAAAAAAAATCTCAATTCCTTTCATAGATGAATTATTAGATGAACTTAATAGATCTAAGTTCTTCTAGACTTGAGATTAGGATATCACCATGTAAGGATGTGTGAAAAAGATATGGAGAAAACTACCTTCAAAACTCACCTTGAGTATTATGAATTCAAGGTAATGCCTTTTGGCTTGACTAATGCTCCATCTATATTTCAAGCTTTAATGAATAGTGTGTTGGGACCTTATTTGAGAATAGTTATATTAGTCTTTTTCGATGATATCTTGATATATAGCTAGCTTTGTAATGGAATTGCACATCAGTCTCCTTAGAACTATTTTGGAAACACTAAAGAACAACAACATATTTTCAAAATAGTCTAAGTGTTCGTTATGTAAGGAGAAACAAGAGTACCCAAGACATATCATTTCTACTGAAGGAATTGGAATTGATCCTAGGAATACTAAAGATATGAATAATTGGCTTATTCCATATTTTGTCAAAGAATTAAGAAGTTTTCTTGAGATTAACAGGCCACTATAAAAAATTTACTAGAGGTTTTGACATCATTGGTAAGCCACTCATTTAATTATTAAAGAAGAATAATTTCAAATAGAGTGAGAAAGGTCAAACAACTTTTGATTAATTTAAAAAAGACTTATGTTAGACTCTAGTGTTGGTTTTACTAGATTTTCACAAGGTGTTTGTTCTTAAGATTGATGTTTGTGCTGTTAGATTGGGGATTATGTTAATTCAGAAGGGTGGGAGTTTAGCTTTTGTCGGTAAGGCTTTAAGTCCACAACATATATGGTTATCAATTAATCAAAAGAGCTTATGTCAATTTTAAAGGCAATTGAAAGGTGGAGATATTACTTAGAACATGATAGTTCATCATAAAAAAATATTATAAGAGTTTGAAATATCTTTCAAAGTAAAAGATCCACACTCCACTGCAAAGAAAGGGTTTAACTAAGCTGTTTAGACTGAGATATGCCAAATGTGGTTACAAATGCAATGTCTAGAAAAATTGATATGATCAACAATTCAACAAAAAATAAAGAATCAAAAGTGGAAGAACATAACAATATTCATGCAATAATAACAATAGTGCTAACATGGTATGAAGAAATTAACAATTTTTATACAAATGATCCAAAGCTAAGAGATATTGTATATGATTGACCATAATTCACTCTTGTAAATAGAACCTTGAGATATAAAAACAAGATCTTAAATGGAAATAATAAGAATTTGAGGTACATATTAGTTGGTGTTGCATATAATTCTTATATTGATGGACATACAGAAGTTCAGAACTCTTAAAAAATATTAAAGGCATTGTTTTAATAACAAACAAATATATATCAATTTAGAAAAATTCTTAGCGTGTAAGTATATTAAGCACCTTTATCATTAAAAACAAACACGATGTAACTTATATTAGGTAGGATATTTAAATAACAAGCACTTTACATAGAATTTTTGAAAGATCAGTTAGGGTTCCTAGTTACCATAAAACTTTGTGGCAACTCCTATTTCTATTTTTACCCTTTTTACATGTAGTTCACCTTGATATACCCTATAACAACTATAAAGGATAAAGGATAAGTATCATATAAGTATCATATATAATAAATAATAAATAATTCATATATAATAAAGCACAATAATCAATAGTTTATTACATGCAGTTGTATAAAACATTTCTGTTAAAAAATATATATTTGTATACTAGTATTTTTTTGGATAATGAAATATTTCATCATAGAATTATCATCAAATATTGTTAAATATTCAAAAAAATTTGCAACAATAGATTTAATAGATCAAACTAAAATAATTTAATTATAATGGATTATTCCATTTTTTAGCATTTAGTAGAAAATACCCTTTGATTTTCTATAATGTTAAAAATAGAAAGAAAAGAGAAGCTACTTTATCAATAATAATGTCCCTTCATTTTCAGCTTTGGTTTAGAGAGTCATTGATGTAGCATATATTAAACAGAGTAGCCAAATAATTCTTTGAGATGTATGGAAGGGGTGGTCAAATAACTTTCCAATGCAATAATAAAAATTAATTTAAGAACCTTGCAATAATATCCTCGTATTATTAGTATTGGTTAAGTTGACTATGTGGAGTTTGACTTAATCAAACTAACTGTTAAGTAGCTATACTTAACTTGAGATTTCATGTGTTAGTGGAGACTTTATAGAAGATAAGACAATTAATTTGTAGGAGCAATAACATTAAAAGTAACGTTATTTCACCATATATTTTGCATAGTGGGTTAACAAAATCCTCAATAAATATAAATAAAAAACTATCAAATAAAGACAAGAAAACTACACCAAAATCCTTTTATTTGGACAAAACCCAAAGTCACTAACCCACCAATCTGGAACAAATTATTTTCTTTGGTTTAGATTAACTTTTTTTCCTTGCAAGACCTATTAAAGCTATAATTGGTATCAGAGCTTAGTTGAAGCTTTTATTGGTCCTTATAATTTTTTATTTGCCTCATGGACTATAACTTGGTACATTTTTCTTCCCTCTAAAACCATCCTCATGGTCATCATTTCAATCTTTTTAAAGGTAGATAAGCATCAAGGTTAGTCTATGTTAAATATCAAAAACATACCGGTGAAGTAAGGTATACATAATTATATCAAGATCCTCCATTATTGAATGTTTTTTGGCAAATGTTGATAGTATAAATTAGTGGGTGAATTTTGCATCATTATGTCATGTTGCTAAGATAATAAATTGTTTTGTTGATATGAAGTAAAACCAGGTGATCATCATGTGTATATGGAATACAATACTTATTATGATATTTTAGGTGTTGGAAATGCAAAATATCATGATACCTGGAGAGAGAAACCCTTATTTGGTTGTTGTGTTGTTTGCGCCTAACATGAGATGCAATCTAATTTTTATCCCTCGCCTGGATGATAAAGGTTATGAGTTGCATTTTCATGGAAGAAAAGTTTCTATTGGAAACTTTTTAGAATTCTTATGTGGAGGGCTAATATTGATGAACTTTATTGACTTAATATTTTTACTAATAATAAAAAGGCATTAAATTGTTCTTTTGCTTATATTAATTTTGTTTATGATGATTGTTTATATGTTGATGATTTTTATACATTATATTTATGGTTGGTCATATTAATTAGGACAAAATTATAAGAATGGTAAATATGAGTTTAATTCGTAACATCAAATAAAATTTAATGCTTATGATCCATGCATTTCTAGTAAAATGAGAAGGATATGTCTTTATAAAGGAGATCTAATGAACCCTTAACTCTTGTGAACTCTAATGTATGTGGTCATTTGAATGATAAAACTTATAAGTGTTTGGAATATTTTATCATATTTATTGATGACCTCTCTCATTATGATTATATATATTTGATGCTTAAAAAATTAAGTTTTTGAAAAGTTTCAGATTTATAAAAATAAAGTTGAAAATCATTTAGGAAATAGTATAAAAATTCTTAAATCTGATCATGGTGGAGAATACATGCTTGATTTGTTTGGAATTTGTTTTGAAGCAATATGGTATTGTTCATCAATTATTTTTATGCCATATACTCCGTAATGAAACAGTGTTGTTGAAAGGTGCTATAGAACACTACTTGATATGGTAAGATCTATATTATGTTAAATTTTCTCCTTGTTCATATTTTTAGGGTGAAGCCATAGTCACTGCATAATATTTGTTAAATTTGATTGTCACAAAAACTCATAATAGAACTCCATATGAAATATGTATAGGAAGAAAACCAAACTTAAAAAATTTAAGAGTTTGAGGATCTTCTACTCATATACTCATCCCATCACATATAAGAAATAAATTAGATGGTAGACCATTAAGAGCAATTTTATTACATATTGTGAAAATTCAAAATGATATAAATTTATAATATGTCAAGTGATGGTTCTATTAATAAGATTGAATGTAGAAGTGCTATATTTTTAGAGGAACAACTTG
>Ga0307512_10007662_pt1 | contig 10651 bp, 10 predicted proteins | sample 14_EM_MG_FD_200267 | JGI IMG/M metagenome (GOLD analysis project Ga0307512, IMG submission 200267) | Populus trichocarpa ectomycorrhiza microbial communities from riparian zone in the Pacific Northwest, United States - 14_EM | ecosystem: Host-associated > Plants > Roots > Unclassified | place... | reverse complement strand
GAGACGGCTTGAAATAGTCTGTGCATGTACATCGGTGATTTAAATATTTAACACCAGTACTGTATGGTGCAATCATGCGACTCGGCGACACGTCACCTTGACCGACGGTCTCGGGGTCGGGGACTCTATCATGCAACTCATGTAACAATGTTCACATCACATCACAATGCACGGCAAAAATCCCTCTTCTCTATTTGCCGGTCGGACGCGTTGCTTCCACCGGTTTTACCCTACCGCTGGAAAGGTCACATGACACGCAACTCACGACGCGTCTTCGCGAACAGCCGTAGTCCAATTCAGTCCCGCGCCTTCTTTCTCGCCAGCTCTTTCCTTGGATAGCTCGAAATTTGCAGGGCCTCGGGATGTCGGAGGAAATCGCACCTTCTCTTGATCCTCGAATCGCCGCCCACCTTCTCAAGTCGTTGATAGATTGGGCCGTGTGCAATATCCATTCTCAACGGTGTTCTGACTACGCGCTGGGGTAGTGCGAGCTATGGTAGTTGGGGGCTATGAAGAACATTCAACACCGTTGAGAGATCCACCGACCTCTCCTGCGGTTCACATCCAATGGTAGAACTCCCATTCCGCCTGCACAGCGATGAGAGAATTGAGGGTTGCATCATTGAGGCGCTGTTGTGGTGAGTCTTTTTATCAGAGCACAGTGACGTTCACGCCAAACTCGAATTCTGATGTGTCTAGCCATTGTACATCTGCATCACACGCTTATCTTTAGTTCCGAGCACCTTGCGTCTACTGTACTATCGTCGAATGTCTCTGGTCCTTGAGAACCATCCCGCGAACCGTCCGATGGCACTTTTCGGGCGCATACAGCGCCACTCTAAGAACGACCTCCTCTCGGTGAGTACAATCCAACTTGAAATACAATCAAAGGATGTTACAACACTGTTCTGCACACTTTTCTGCACTAAAATGTATGCGAGCAACACATAAGGCCGGCGATGACCTACATCCGACGCGAATGAACGATGCTCTCGTTCCTAGCGATGTCATCATCATCATCTGAGTTCTAGTCAGTACCGATCTCATTTCCCGCAATGCTTTGCTGCCATCGCTGCCGCTCGAACCGGATCATCACCAACGTCTCTGGGTGAGTACTACTTCTGGTACAAATTATACAATGTCCAGAGATACTGCCTCGCAGGTGCCATACAATGATCACTTGACGAATCCGTACTCTGGATCGAAATTGGTAGACAACGACTCGTTCGCGTGTGTGCGAATCATTTATTCCCTGAGTGAAACGCTGACGACCAGAGGTTCATGGTGCACCACAAACAAGTCCTGGATCTTTGCCTCCCATTCCTCATAGTCGACCCCGGGAGCTTTTGAGAACCGGAACCGCCGCAACACCCAGCAGAGCAACATCCGCATCTCCATCAGTGCCAGGTTCTTTCCCGCGCAGATCGTCGGACCATACGAAAACGGTATGAAAGCAGCCGCGTTGTGTACTCCAGCGGGCGCCCCCTTGCTGAACCATCGTTGCGGCAGGAACGCTTCGGGAGTGTCGAAGTAACGCGCATCGCGATGGATGCTGTAGGTGTGAAGGAAGAGCTGTGTCTGCTCCGGGATCACCCTACACATGGACCCCAGCAGATCTGTCAGAACTTATTCATGGTGATAAACGTTTCTACTTACAAGTTCCCTAGCACCTTGGCGCCCTTTCCCTTGTTCACCGAGCGCTGCGAACCGCTTGGTACAGGAGGCTGAAGACGAAGTGCTTCATTACTGTTGGAGCGGGAAAAATCAGTTTATCGAGAGATTCCCTCTTTGGATGGTGACGCACATGCAACCGTTTAGCCACTCCATATGACTCAATTTTACCGTATCTAAAGGTTCCTCTACGTTCGTAAAGGCCAAATCAACTTCTTCTTGAAGGTGCTTGTATGCTTCGGAATTGCGTAAGAGGTAATAGATGAGAGCAGCCAAGACATTGCTTGTTGTGTCCGAACCAGCAATGATGGCTAATCCCCCATCCTGCGCAACATCGTTGACGGAGGGGCGCTCAGCTTCAGGGAGTTCCTCACCGCTCTGAAATGGGCCTGAGTGAGGTAAACATATTGGACTCAATGTATCGGCGTACCAGGTGGTAGAACAAGTCCTTTCTGCTTGCACCAGTTTTCAACCGCTGCAAAACACGCTCTCTGCCAAACGCCAGGAAACGCGGAAGCGCCCCTTTCCCTCCTGTGAGAGCATGTAAAATGGGCCGGACGTATGGGATGTGTGCCGTGGTGGCAGCGGCACTGACTAAGTGTATCAGATGCAAAACGGTGGACTCGGCACAGATACACACCGAATACCAGACTCAACAAGGGCCCAAAGCCCATCCTTGTCGCCTCCAGCTTTCATTAGCTCGAAGCCACCTCCAAAACTAGATAAAATGACGATCAACATCTCATCCCTGATACCGTGCAAGATTCCTACGCCATATCACCCATGAAATCTGTACTGAAGTAAGACGTCAGAATCGAGCTTGGGGCATGGGTAGTGGCTAATCCTCACGTAAAATAGTTCAACCATGCTCCAATGTCCAACAGAGCACCCTCCTTTCGGGCCGGTCCGTTCACCAATTTCTCCAGGCAACTTGATAGTTGTCTAATACGATCTGCCACGATGTCTTCGTACTCCCTCATGGCCATGGATGAAAATGCTCGATTCCAGGGCTTCCGTTGATGCATGTGTTTCGCGGGATCGCGCTGGGCAATTAATGATGGCTCCCCAGGCAGACCATCCCAACCTGATCATAAGATGTGGCCAGAACGTAGATATATATATGACTTGCACGCACGCGGTCCTTTGGGCAGGCCACCTTGGCCAAGGACAGGGTGAATGAGGGAAGCGTCGCAAATTGAGAGCTCATTAGGGCCTGAGGATGGATCAGTGGATATATCACAGATGGAAGACGTCCATCCCGACCTATTCTCACAACATCGCCATAACGGTCATGTAGGTGTTTATAGTACCTGTGCGAATCGCCTATTGTACCGATATATGCGGCCCACCACTTTGATGTTTTGGCGATTACTGGTCCAGGATATTTGGCGAGAGAATGGAAAGGTGAGAGGCGGTATGCGAGGGTGAAGAATATCACGGAACCAATATATGTGGTAAAAGCGAGTGGAACGGCCGCATAGAGTGAACGTCCGGTGTAGGAGATGGGTTGAGAAAGAAGGGCCGGGATGACAAGAAGAAGGGCAACAAGTGGTAGCTTGGACCGTGGCTCAAAGTGTCGAAAGATCAAATGGGACACCTAAGATGGAGGCGATGAGACTCAGGCTGCTGGCAACCTTTCGAGGACACATTGGCAGCTTACGAAAGCAGTGGCAAGAACGGTGATACCAGCATCGATGTTGGATAAGCCCTTGTGCGTGTGGTGCGGCAACGGATAGTGTCTTAGGATAGGGAGCGACATTGTGGGTAAGTAGAGCTGGAGACGAGTAGCAGGTGATCGCACTGGTAACATATATATACCCTTTTGAGGTGGGCGGTGACAGGTGCCACTGTGCGTGGCGTTGATCTCATGAGATGATTATCTGATGATATTCATGAAAGGACAAGAAAGGAAAGGCTTTGAGAACAGAAGATCGACTCGGTATCCAGGACTGCTTATTCAAGCTGACGAGGAGTGCATGACGAGAGCTCCGTTTGTGAGCATTATCCAGATCGTATACGCGCGTTGAGAAACTCGAAGAACTCTTGCCGATGATGAAAGGAAGCAGTAGATATCCGCCTTCGCATGTCAAAGTCAGATTGCGTGGAGTTTGATTGGTAAGGAATGCCCCTCGGACGGATAGGTTACCAGCTCACATGGAAAACGATTTTCAACCCAGTAGACGAAGAGAGGGCTTGGAATAGTCTTAGAATGTACTCCAGTATCGCTGGCTTGAACGTTCGTACGGTGTGGCCCAAAAGTGAAAGTGTTTGGTATCCCATTTCCTGGGTCAGCGAACACGTCACGCGGCCTTGATCCGCGGTCTCGGAGGCCCGGAGACGCCATCATGTAGCTCATGTCAGTCAAGGTGTGCGGCGTTCCCTCTTGTCTTCTATTCCCGCGGTTGCCGTCCGAGTCAGAGGTCGTCCTTTGCCAGACACCCGTCCACTGTACCAGAACGCAGTGAACTCCACTGACCAGTCGCTTGGTTTTGCAAGATCAGGAACACAGGAAGTCAGTGGAATGTGAAATTGTGAGGAACATGCCGAAACATGCCGGCTACAGTAATGTTGTGGTAGCTGACATTTGCGGCATTTGCCGTATTATCTTCCATGCTCTCCCATTTGCGACAAGCCATCCTCAACAGTGTCAGTGTTGAAGCTCTGTAGTTAGGGCAAGCTATGATCGGCCTGCACAGCGATGAGAAAGTTGTGGGTTGCATCTTCGATACGTCGTTGTCATGGGCTCCACTGTGCCAAACCTGGTGTCCGATGTGTGAGCCTTTCCTCATTAGCACCACGTGTACAACTCCCCACCTTTAGTTTCGTGCTACGGTTGCATCTGCTAGACTTTCATCGAGTTCCTCCAATCATTTTCTCCCCTTGCAAACTCGTACACAGTCTGTGCGATCGTGCACGTTCGGGCACACCTAGGACCACTCTCGGGATGACGTTCTCGAGATTCCAAAGTGGAAGGGTCCACACGAGAGTGAGACTGGCACATGGCGCGCGTGAGCACAAAGGTTTCCGCCGCTGAGTGGCACCAAGCAGATGCATGAGCCGATAATGGTCATGCGCTCGATAGATATGCTGGGCAACCAGACGGACAATTCTGGGACATGGATGCCATGGTTCTAGAATACAATGGATGCGAGCAATAGAAAAGAAAGATAACGAACTCGGATGACAGGTTGCAATACGGTATCGCCCTTGCATGCTCAAAGGATCGAATGTTAACCAAACCTATGGTCCCGATCAGCTAATCGCGCAGTGCTCCCTAGCCCATCGAGTTGATGCCAGTGGCCCAGTACTGTACATGTTGAGCAGTTCAAATATACGGTAAACGTGGTTCAAGTGACAAAGGCAGAGAGATCGCTACTCCTCCAGCTGACGTGCTATACCGTTAGATAAAGAGATAAGCGCGTTTGTAAAACTCAGTTCCTACATGCTTGAACTTTAAAATAAATATCCGTCGAAACAAAAGGGATGCGATATATGACGAGGTAGAACTGCGTATGCAGGGGTAGTTCAACTCCGGGGTCCATGGCGGTTGTGTTATACATGAGGCAGGTGCGGGACGGTCGATTCGTTCAATGCGGACGGCATGAAGGGAACTTTTGGCAGCACACCGGCATGCAGCTGCGTGGTTTTCGAGATCGACAGGCTGCGACGAAGTTTTCCAGCTAGCGATTGCTTCAGCCACGGGGGCTGGACCAACCATACGAACAAATATTATTCTGCATCGCTAGTCACCGCAAGCATCTGTGAGCGATTACTGCTACTTGGAACGGGTTACTAGGTTGCACTGGTCACGAAATACTGCCCTGCAGGAGCCATACAATAGTCACTTGATGAGTCACAGTACCTTCGGTTGGGTTGGGTAGATGACAGCTCGTCTGCATGTATGCGGATCATTCATTCCCTAAGTGAAACGCTGACGACCAGAGGTTCATGGTGCACCGCAAACCAGTCCTGGATCCTTGCCTCCCATTCCTCATAGTCGACCCCGGGAGCTTTTGAAAACCGGAACCGCCGCAACACCCAGCAGAGCAACATCCGCATCTCCATCAGTGCCAGGTTTTTGCCAGCGCAGATCGTCGGACCGTACGAAAACGGTATGAAAGCAGCCGCGTTGTGTACTTCTGCGGGCGCACCCTGGCTGAACCATCGTTGCGGCAGGAACGCTTCGGGGGTGTGGAAGTAACGCACATCGCGATGGATGCTGTATGTATGAAGGAAAAGCTGTGTTTTCTCCGGGATCACCCTACACATGGAACCCAGCAGATCTGTCAGAACTTATTCATGGTGATAAAAGTTTCTACTTACAGGTTCCCTAGCACCTTGGCGCCCTTTCCCTTGTTCACCGAGCGCTGCGAACCGCTTGGCACAGGAGGCTGAAGATGAAGTGCTTCAGTGCTGTTGGAGCGGTAAAAATGAATTTACTGAGAGATTCCCTGGCATGTGGTGACGCACATGCAACCGTTTAGCCACTCCATATGACTCAATTTTACTGTGTCTAAAGGTTCCTCTCCGCTCATAAAGGCCGCATCAACTTCTTCTTGAAGGTGCTTGTATGCTTCGGAATTGCGTAAGAGGTAATAGACGAGAGCAGCCAAGACGCTGCTTGTTGTGTTCGAACCAGCACCGATGGCTAACGCCCCGTCCCGCGCAACGTCGTTGACGGAAGGGCGCTCGTCTTCAGGGAGTTCCTCACCGCTCTGAAATAGGCCTGAGTGAGGTAAACATATTGGACTCAATGTATCGGCGTACCAGGTGGTAGAACAAGTCCTTTCTGCTTGCACCAGCTTTCAACCGCTGAAAAACCCGTTCTCTACCAAACGCTAGGAAACGCGGAAGCGCCCCTTTCCCTCCTGTGAGAGCATGGAAAATGGGCCGGACGTATGGGATATGTCCCATGATGGCAGAGGCACTGAGGAAATGTATCAGATGCGAAACGGAGGACTCGGCACAGATACACACCGAATACCGGACTCCAAAAGGGCCAAAAGCCCATCCTTGTCGCCTCCAGCTTTCATTAGCTCGAAGCCACCTCCAAAACTAGATAAAATGACGATCAGCATCTCATCCCTGATACCGTGCAAGATTCTTACGCCATATCACCCATGAAATCTGTACTGAAGTGAGACGTCAGAATCGAGCTTGGGCCTGGGTAGTGGTTAATCCTCACGTAAAATAGTTCAACCATGCCCCAATGTCCAACAGAGCACCCTCTTTTCGGGCCGATCCGTGCACCAATTTCTCTAGGCAACTTGATAGTTGTCTAATACGACTTGCCGCAATGTATTCATACTCCTTCATGGCCATGGATGAAAATGCTCGATTCCAGGGCTTCCGTTGATGCATGTGTTTCACGGGATCGCGCTGGGCAACTAATGATGGATCCCCAGGCAGACCATCCCAACCTAATCATCACTTAAAGCCAATGAACATATATAGATATGACCTGCACATACGGGGTCCTTTGGGCAGGCCACCTTGGCCGAGTACAGGGTGGATAAGGGAAGCGTCGCAAATTGAGAGTTCATTAGGGCCTGAAGATGGATCAGTGGCTATATCACAGATGGAGGACGTCGACGCTGACCTATTCTCACAACATCACCATAAAGTCCATGGAGGTGTTTATAGTACCTATGCGGATGGCCTTTTGCACTGATATATGCGGCCCACCACTTTGACGTTTTGGCAATTACCGGACCAGGATATTTGGTGAGAGGATGGAAAGGCGAGAGGCGGTACGCGAGGGTGAAGAAGGCCAGGGCACCAATATATGTGGTAAAGGCGAGTGGCAGGGCAGCATAGAGTGAACGTCCAGTGTAGGAGATGGGTTGAGAAAGAAGGGCCGGGATGACTAGAAGAAGGGCGACACGTGGTAGCTTGGACCGTGGCTCAAAGTGTCGAAAGATCAAATGGGACACCTAAGATGGAGGCGATGAGAATGCGGGCAGCCTTTCGAGTACACATTGGCAGCTTACAAAAGCAGTGGCAAGAATGGTGACACCAGCACCGACGTTGGATAATCCCTTGTGCATGTGGTGCGGCAGCGAATATTGTGTTAGGATAAGGAGAGACATTGTGGGTGAGTAGAGCTGAAGCCGACTTGCAGGTGATCAAACAGTATCCAGTAGATATACAGTAGATACCCGCCTTCTCATGGCAAAGTCGCATGCGTGGAGATTGCGTGGGGTTTGATTGGTAAGGATTCTAAGGAATGCCCCGCGGACGTAAAGGTTACCAGCTCACATGTAAAAGGATTTTCGACCCGGTAGAAGAAGAGAGGGCTTAGAATAGTTTTAGACGGTTCTACAGTGTCACTGGCTTGAACGTTGGTACTGTGTGGCCGAAAAGTGAAAGTGTTTGGTGTCCCATTGCTGGGATAGCGACGCGTAGCCTTGATCCGTGGTCTCGGAGTCTCGGAGAAGCCATTATCTATCTCATTTCAGTTAAGGTAAACGGCGACCGATGATCGGATTGACAACCTAACGCCCTGTTCTCTTCTATTCCTGCTGTTGCCGTCTGAGTCGGAGGCCATCCTTTGCCCGACACCCGCCCATTGTACCAGAACGGAGTGAACTCCGCTGACCAGTTGCTTGACTTTGCAGGATCAGGGATACAGTACGCACGGCAAATTTGAACACTGAGCAGCGCGGATTTTTCCCTGGGTATCCCCGAATTATGTAATGGTGGTGTTATATTGTAGTAATTCGGGAATTTAGTCTTGCACATCTTCTTTCAGCTACAGTGGCTGGAAATTCGAAAGTCCTCGGGCTCGGGCTCGGGTCATTGGAGTCAACTGCAACATGTGAAATTTGTGAAAGCCAAAGTGGGCACATGCTGGGCCTCAGAAACACAGAAACTGAGGGGACAAAAGTCAGCTACTCTATGTCTATGGTATATAATGAACAAAATACTTGACAAAATAACGAATGTCTGCAAACTCTGGAATATGAAATTGTAAGGAACAGCTAAATGCATGCTGAAACTGAAACACGCCAGCTACAGTAATGTTGTGCTAACCTTTGCCCTGGGTTTCATCTTATCGATCCGCTCCATGCTCTCCCATTTGCGACAAGATGTCCATCCTTAACTGTTGAACGTTGAACGTTGAACAGTGTGTCGTAGCTATGGATTAGTTGGGGCAAGCCACGATTGGCCTGTACAGCGATGGGAGAGTTGTGGGTTGCAACTTCGATGCGTCGTTGGCTCCACTAGGGTGCCAAACTTGAACCCGAATTCTGATGTGTCACATGTGTGAGCCTTTCCGCATCAGCACCACATGTACAACTCTCCACCTGTAGTTTCGTGCTACAGTACCTGCATCCCCTAGACTGTCATCAAATTTATCCGATCCTTTTGTCCCCTTGCGAACTTGTGCACAGTCTGTGTGATCGTGCGCGCTCGGGCACGTCCAGGACCACTCTCAGGATGACGTTCTCGCATTCTTGCAGCAGATGCCTCCAATTTTCTCGATATATTCGGCTGCACCTCGGCCCATGCAGACAAACATTCTCCAAAGTGGAAGGGTCAGTGAGACTCCGCCCCTGACTCCCTGAGGGAGACCGAGCACATGCATGTGCCAATAAGGGTCACGCGCTCGATGGATACGCTGGGCCACCAAACGGATGAATGCTGGGACATGGATGCCACGGTTCTAGAATACAATGTATGCGAGCAACAGAAGAGAAAGACACCGAACGCGATAGATACTTGCACAAGTCCGAGGAACCTCGGGCCGATTCCCCGTGATGTCATCAGTAAATCATCAGGTTTCTTGCAAGGCATTGTGAGTTAATATCTGTAGGTGTGAGTTGATATCTGTGATATAAGTTATTCATCATCTCGTATCGGCGCTGCGATGCCTCAAAATCCTATGTCAATTTAGCAAGCAAGTTAATAACTTGCAAGTTACTACAAGCAGATACAGACTTAGTGTTTTGCAGGGCCCGGCTCGGCTCAAAAGCCCCGGCTTGGGCTCGGCTTGGTAGGGCTCGGGCTCGCAATAACCTGCAGCCGGGCCCTGGTCGACGGCTCGGGCTGGGCTGGGCTGGGCTCAGGCTTAAGCCCGGGCTTCATCACGTGTGAGTTGCCCAGTGTGGGAGACATGGAGGATGTAGACGCGGATGTGGATGTGGATGTGAGTGTGGATGTGGATGTGGTGAACCGGGTGAGGGTGGAAAGTGGGCTTGCGTGGTGAGGAGAAGAAGAAGGTAGCAGCACAAGCTGTGAGCTGGTGGAGCAAGACTGACATGAGGCATAAGTAAGGCCGGGCTTCAGAGTAAGAAATGATCAAATGCGTCCCTAAAGTCCGAATGAAAACGTCACCATTGACATCCTGGAAGTCCGCAGGCCCCATGCAACAGACTCCTGCGCACTCCATGCGCCCGCACGTGCGAGTTGTTGCCGCGACCCACAGCTGCTAGTTATCGTGCCGATTTCCACCTCTGACTGCCCAAACTTGGCGTGGTGTGCTCTACATGTGCCCTTTGAGAACCACTCCCGAGTGCGTTGAGTGATTGAGCGTCACAAGCGCGACCCACAGCTATGGGCAGGATGTCATTATGTTTCATATTTCGCGTCAAAAGCCGATGTGGGAGATGTGGAGCTTGGGGCCTCGGTGGAGAATGGGGACATGGTACTGACGTGGTGAACCAGGTGGGGTAGTAAAAGTGGGCTTGCGTGGCGAGGAGAAGAAGACGGTAGTGGCACAAGCTGTGACTGAGTTGGCAGCACAAGTGATGGCTTCACAGTAAGAATTGTTTTGATTTAATCAAATGCATCTACACAACAGTCTGAACGAAAACATCGTCACCATCAACATCCTGAAAGCCTTCGTCGTCCTGAAGATCACCAACCAAGCCGTCCCAACCTTTTTCATCCTCCACGCCCCTCACAGGATCATCAAGATCCTCAAACGACTCCTCAGCTTCAAGTGCCGTGCTCAGCTCTTCACGGAACAGGAGATCCC
>Ga0307512_10007661_pt1 | contig 10651 bp, 18 predicted proteins | sample 14_EM_MG_FD_200267 | JGI IMG/M metagenome (GOLD analysis project Ga0307512, IMG submission 200267) | Populus trichocarpa ectomycorrhiza microbial communities from riparian zone in the Pacific Northwest, United States - 14_EM | ecosystem: Host-associated > Plants > Roots > Unclassified | place... | reverse complement strand
GTATGGCCGGAGGTGAGTCTCGTATGACCGGAGATTGCTGTCGGCCTGAAGGGTCTATACATAGATGCGTACGCACGCATTCACACTTGTACTCGTATATATATGGCCGTGTGGCACTCTTAGATAATATACAATCAAGCTTCTCTAAGCATCGCTATTTCAACAGTTACTTAATATATTCCTAGCTCATATATTAACGCTAGTCATTGCATATGTGGGCATCTGGTACAAACATCCGTATACCCAGACGTCGTTTAAATCCCTTCTCCCGTAGGAATCGCCATATTCAGTATCACTTCCCTTCATCTATCTCAATGCCAGTATTCCGGTGCAGAATTGCTAACGCACACGTCCTCTGCTTGTATGTGATGTCTTGTTCCACAACCTGAACTGCGGTGAATGGATAACTCATCACTAGCCTTCAATCTACGAGAAGTACAGCAGATACATCTATCCGCAACCCACAACTTTCAGATTTCGAAAGTTTGTTACTGTGGATTCACACCGAGTGATTTTGAACAAGTGTTCCCATACAGTCGAGTACGATTGTGGTGTTGACCATCGCCATTGAAGAAGAGATTAATCACCGGGACGTATCACATAGTATCACTCGCCAATTGGCTAGGTAAGGATGTTGAAAATATGGAAAGGGAGAACCGTGCGAATAGACTTAAGATACAGAGACTGGAGAGCAGGAGAAAGACTTGAGATATATACAAGGTAGTTGGGTGCCTTATGCCCTACCGGCTGTGTGCCTTGACATCAGCTCAGCTCGGTCAGGTTCATGCAACAAAGGATATCATGAGCAGGTCGGAAGAGGGGCAGCACCATTGTAATAGAATAATTGCTGACGCGAAGGTGTGCACGTGTCAGGGGTGATGTCATCACGCAGGTTCTTGGAAGGGGGAGCTGGTAGCAGTACTCTGTTCATACTAGTAGTAAGATGAAATAGGTGGCGTTAGAATCAGATTCGCTAAGCCGACATTTGTCCTAAGCTCTGTTGTGCAGCGGAAACATTTCCTGCTCAACTCCTTAACGCATCTAAAATTGGGTATGAACATATCCTCGTGGTGCATACCTCATTGTCTCCAAACTTTATGTTCCCGGCCGACATCAAATGTTTTGGACTTCTTTACAGCTAAAGATGAGTGAACCAACGGTAATAGATAGGGTTTGCTGTAAATTATGTTGGTAAATTGAGGTTTGGTATAATTCAACTCCTATTGCCACTTATGGGTTTCATTATGGATGGATATCTGCCGGGAACTGCCGGGAACGACTGGAGACGATAAAGTAGCGTCCCCGTCCAGCATCAAGAAGACGGCGCTGTTTCCATCCTGCCTCCGACGGATGACGTCTTGCTGTCCCTTCCATCCGCAGTGACCCCGGACGGACGGGACGGTTGATTTTACTGGACAACGTTAGGCCTAAACGCATATAAACCCACTACGATCTCCCAGCAGTCTGGTTGCCATGTCGTTAATAATCAAATTAAAGGGCTTTTATGCCAAATAACCCTCTGGGAAGCCGTATTATGTAGCATAACCTTCAAGGTCAATTCCTATGTAGAATAATCCTCAGTGCTCGGGTCTCAAGATTGGTGCTTGAAATAATAATTTCCGGTCCCCTTTCAAGCTCCATCTATCACCGTGCACCATTGGTTCTGTTGCAAAGCTCTCTCCCTTCTATATCCGCTTAGATAGGTATCTCATCGCTCAGGCTCAGTTTTTTGTTGAGAAAGAGTTTGGTTCCATTGGGTGTTTTAATGCAACTACGCAGAAACACTGGGAAATGGTGGTTTATATTACACATTCACACGTGTAGAATAGAACTCAAAGAAATATTCACCCACAGCCAGCTATAGTAAAACAATCTAGCGTCATGGGCTGAGTTGTGTGACTTGGATAGAGTTGGGGTTGTCGGTTTACTAGTGTGTGAAAGTTATCCTACACGAACCCCAGAATTCGAAGCTTATGCTGGAGAATGTGTTCGATGAAGGGGGGTCTTTCTACATAAAAATTGGCCTTGAGAGTTATACTATATAATACGGCTCCCTAGAGGGTTATCCTGCATAAAGCCCCAAAATAAAACTGGGTATTCCGTGGTAACTATCCGGGACTATGAATGCCCAATTGCAGGCCCCGACCACCGTCCTAGCGGTTACGACTCTACCATGTTCGAATACGCAACCGTCGACATAGTTGTTCAGCTATTCTCGTTGCACGAAGAGCTAGCGAATTCATAGACAGCGTTCAGCAATACCTTCCCCAATCCCAAATCTAGCAGGTAACCTGTCGAACCTGTTCCACCAGTACTTCCATGCTGGAGACGAAATTCGTCCAGGCAATTCCATGGATTTATGGGTACAGTCCGGCATTGTAGGTGCCGTTCCGATTGCGTTATGTAGGATTGGGAAAAATGAAATTACAATGATTACTTTTTGAACTACAACATATAACAACGCCTTTGTCTGCTCCTTGCGGTGTCCCTAGCAGGCCCAGTTTGCTTCCGTTTGTCTATTTACAGCTTTGGGACCTCATTAGTGAGATTCACTCCAGGATATATACGATCAAGCGTTTTGATTAGCTACTTATCTTGGGTTTCCGCTACAAATCATCGTGGGCCATTTACTAGTAGTATAGCATAGAGAGACTACCGAAACAACGGTTAACGGAGTTTCGAATGCTTCAGGTATAATTCACTGCTTAGTAGATCAAACCGGAATGCGTAACAATGAAAGTATCTGACATGAACGCATCTCTTGTATCACAGGATGTCACTCGATATATGGAGGATATTGTTGAAAATGTACTGATTGCTAGAAACTTATATTCTAAAGTACAGGTACATTCATGAACTTATATATGCGGTATTCGGAGTGTGTCTTGTATGTCTTGTACGCATGCATGTGCACTCAGATGGCATCTCCAGCTGAGTCTGGGATCTCCAGCTGAGTCTGGAATGACCATCATCGTAGAGAGATTATGGATCAGCCCAACTCAAGCCATACGTCACGGAGATAAACCATTTCTGCAACACTCCCCCCTCTCGCTATGCTCCGTGGAGCGAGAAAACAAAACAACAAACAAACAAGCAAACAAACTGTATTTCCCATAGTAGCCTCCTTAAAACCCTGTGTGGCAAGTGAGCAGGGAAAGAGTACTACCATAGCCTGAGCACAGCCATCCATAAACACAAAGAAATCCGTATTCCCACAACCTTGAATTGACCTTTATTGCCATAAACCCATTGCTTTCGTGAACTTCGTATGCATATCTTGAGTAAGTGCCTTCGTGAGTATAACTGCCACATTTTTGTCTGTGTGTACAAAGAAGTGGTTGAGTATTTGTCGTCGATGCAGTTCTCGACTGTTGTGATAGCAAATGTTGATGTGTTTAGTTCGAGCTTAGATGATTCCCATGGTGATAAGGGTGAGAGCACCCCGATTGTCACCGGTGATTGGCAGCAGTGGTAAGTCTTCCCTATGAATGTCTTTCTGTAGTTGAAGTAACGATTTCGCTTCTTTAGAGGCCTCTGAGGAGGCAATGAACTCGGCCTCGAGAGTGCACATGGAGATGAGACTTTGCTTTCGAGACTCTCACATGATAGCTACATTGCTGGCGAGAAACACATGGCCTCCCTGCGGCTTATGGTTCGCACTGTCATTGGCCCAATTGGAATCTGAGTACCCTACAAGAGTATTCCCTATGTCGATGACTATGTCAATGTTGGTGCCAATGCCAATGCCAATGCCAATGCCAATGCCATTGCCGTTGAAGTGCAGTTGAAAATCTGCTGTAAATTTGAGATACTGAAGGACTCTCGTCTCAGCGGTCATATGCCTGGGGAATAGACGCAAAGTGTATGGAGAAAGAGCAGTGACCGCATACAAGATATCAGGCCGAGTTGCAAGTGCTGCATACATATGTGATCCCCCGACTGCCTCATAGTTGGTGATATCTTCCAATTCCCTCTCCCCCTGATCCTCGGCCAAGTCCAATTTCATGTTGGGATCCATGGGCGTCAAGACAATGTGAGTGTGTTTAATGCCAAATTGTCTGAGAATCGATGTGATATAGGCTTTCTGACCGAGACTGACCCTGGTACCATCGCGGTGTATCTAGATGCCAAGGAATTGGTGTGCTGCGCTGATGTTTGTGATCTTGTATTCCCCTGACAGTTTTGCCTTGACCTCGATTGCAGCTTTGGCGGCGGCCACCAGATATGACATGGAGATATGGTAGACGTACAAAAGTACCAGAATACCATCGCTGCGAGGATAGAGGTTGAGATCGGCTGATGACTGTGTGAACCCAAGAGAAAGTAGAAAAGCATTGATATCGTCGTGCCACAGCCATGGAGCTTGTTTAAGGCCATAGAGAGCTTGCCTGAGTCTGACAATAATCTTTCGTGCATTGAGGCCCAGTGGCCATCCTTCTGGCAAAGTCATCTAGATGTCGTCATGGTCGATTTCGGGGTGTTGGAATGTCGTAACTACATCCAAGTGATCTATTTTCCACCCATATTTCCCGATGAGAGAGGTGAGATACTGAACCGTAGTTAGCTTCCCAACAGCAGCATATGTCTCACTGAAATCTGTCTCCTCGTATCCTCTGATAACAAGCTGTGCTTTATACCATGTCGACACATCAGTGTTGTGTTTAGTCGTATAAACACAGTTAAAGCCAATCGGCTTGACTTGTAGTTGCTGTGCTTCTCGGGAGATGAGAGTGGAGATGGTATTCTTGAGCAGGATCGATGTGATTTCTTCCTCCATGGCTCTTTTGAACTGATTTCAGTCAGGGCTTTCCATAGCTTCCGGGTATATGTATGAATCTCCAGTGGCTGCGGATGCCGTTTGTGTTTCTGCGGAGGCTGTGCCTTAATTTCTTGTGACACGACTCCCTATCGGTGGAGCTGGAGCTGGAGCTGGAGCATCTGGCGGAACTTGGTTTGAGTTCTTGATTGCTGCTGCCGAGTGCCGGGCAGGGTGATACTGTCTGCGGAGGTGCTGGCTGTGGGCGATGTTTTCTACATCTGCTGCCGAATACTGGGCAGTCTGATCGTTGCGGCGGAGGCGCCAGCTGTCGGCATTTTCTGCTTTCTCGCCAGGAGCATCAGGAATGTGAGATTTGGATCTGTGACATATCCGCGTAGGTTGACTATCTCGGAGAGGCTTATCTCCGGTATCTGTTTCTTCGACATAGTACTCATTTTCTGGTAATCCAAACATGTCGATCTCAATGGTTCCATGCTGACACGATGTGTGTGCATTCCTTTCTTTGTCGAAAATCACTCCTGATTGGCATTTGACCCTCTGGATTTCGGGATTCCATATCTTCCACAACATCTCTGTGTCGTAACTGTAGCCTACCTTCATGCAGGGCATGGATCTCAGGCCGAACTGGCCTTGGCGGCGTTGAACTTCGTGAATCAGTCTACTGGCATAGCATCTGAATTGGCACAGGTTGTGGAGAGGGGCTTGATACGACATTTCGCTGCCATCGCCATGGTGCATAGGTTTTCCAAATCCCTGCAGTATTGGTATGGCGTTTCGTACGGTGCTTGAAAGCCATCGTGGTCAATTCTGCTTTTCTGGCCCTCATTCGGCTATCCCTGATGGAGATACACTGCAGTATTAACTGCGTCTCCCCAGAACTGAACTGCAGCCTGGGAGTCAATTATCATTGCCCGAGCCTTTTGGGTGATTGTACGGATCACGCATGCGGCAACACCATTTGTATGGTGAGCGTATGGAGGTCATGACTCGTATGTTGTACTGCGGGCCATGAGGACATATCGGACGGTCTTGTTGTGGTATTCTCCCTGTCCATCATTGCACCAGAAGTGCTTGATCCCGTATCGCATTGTGTCAACTGAAGCCTGAAATGACTGGTAGGCAGAGGTGCAGGACTCAGCTTTTTCATTTGGGAGCAGCAATATGGATGTGTACCTCATGTAGTCGTCGATGAATGGTACATACTATCGATCCTCTCCGAATGTCAGTATAGAAAAGGGGCTGCACACATCAGTATGTACAAGTTCAAATGGCTTTGCAGTCCGCTTAACTGGCACTTGAATGAACCTTTGCTTGTGCTTGGCTTGGATGCAGACTGTGCACAATGAATCATTGTTTATATATCTGTCAATTAAGGTTTTGATGGCAGTAAGATTCATATGGGCTAGTCACCAGTGCCATATGCTTGGCTCTGAGATTGTGAGACACTTTCGAGTGGACTTAGTTTTGGCTGCGATAGGTGCTCTTGATGACTCAGTTGTAGGCTGCATCGTTGGTGAGCTGTCTGTCTTTCTCCTTTTTCTGTTCTTGGTAGTCGATGATAGGAGTGCGTTCACGGGGACGATTATATATGTGCCATTGATTAGTCTGCCAGCGAGGCTGCAGGAAGATGACGAAGTTATGGAGCATTTTCCATTCCAGAATATTGTTGTATGCCTGCCCAAAACCTATTGGTTCATCGATAGAAGAGTGTGTCAAAAAGTAGGATTATGGAGGGCTTCGACAGGATTGCCTTGTATGACGTTGACGAATCCGTAGCGTGTGCCAGTGACTGAATTGTTGTCTCCAAGCTCGATTGATATAGGCAGCGAGACCTGTTTGTACGTTGAGAAGCTGCTGCGGTCAAAGCACATGTGGTGTGACGGTCTGGAATCAATGACCAAGTTTGGAGCCATGGCAGAGGTGGTGGGGGCAGCGGCGGTGAGAGTACAAGAAGTTAGTCAGAAGGGATCGCAGTCTCCGGTTGTAGCGAGAGCTGCTGTTGCAGTGGCTTTCTTCACTTCCCACCACTCCTTTATACATTTGTAGGAGACACAATCGACTTTGACATGTCCTGAAAGCCCGCACTGGAAACAAATGCACTCATCATACTGTCTTCCCTCCTGAGCACATTTCTGCTTCCTGCATGCATCTGTAGCATGACTGTGAATTTTGCAATGGGTGCACTTACTTTTGTGGCTGTCTCTGGTTCCACTGCTTCCACTGTGTGCACCGTATCCACTGCGTCCACCGAGTCTTCCACATCCACCCTGGCAACAGACTCAGCCCCGGTAGCTGCCATGTTGAGAGCAATGGGCGGCCCCCAAGAATGCATCTCCAAGTTCATTGGTGAGGCTGGCTGTAGTTGCTTCTTCTAGGAGGTCATGCATGGCTTCTTCAGGTGTAGGTAAGGGCCTTCTATGCTGTTGGACAATTAATATCATTGGATACTGAGATGACAGTGATATGAAGGTTTGTGTGCGGAAATCTCAATCAGTGATTGCATCGTCGGTATGGTCCAGTTGTATGCGGTTGTTACGAAGATTGGTGAAGTATACATTGAGTGGTTTGCCTTCCTTAGGTCAGTGGCCACGGAACTGGAGAAGAATGTCCTTTCCGCCGATACAGAATCCGGCGGTGTCCAGACTGATTCCGCATGTGTTCCACAATTCGTGAGTATTTCGGATAACTTTGACGATGCGCCGTACTTTGGGGGAGCAGGAACATCAGATAATAGATGCAGCCTCGGTGTCCTTAGCCTTCCAATGATCATAGTTGTCGTCATAGTTGAAATCAAGTGGCGGGAGTTCAGAATCCTCTCAGGTTACGATTGCGTATGCTCTCATGGCTGACAGGATAAGTATCATGTCATGATTCCCTTCGTAGTAGTTGGCGTGAGTGAGCTCAGGGATGATGCCCCAGCTGTGATTGTTGAAGCCAGGTTCGGAGGAAGTCATCGTGAGATCGTGGCGATGGCTCGTGATGTTGTTGTGTTTCAGTGCTAATCTTGTGGCTGTTTCCACGGTGACAAGGTTTAGTGTTCTTGAGGCTCTTTTGGAGGTCAAGAAAAAGATGGTGGGAAAGATCGTGAGATTGTTAGATAGTAGCGATAGCTGAGCTCATAACCTGTTGAAAATGTGCTGATTGCTACAAGCTTATATTCTAAAGTACAGGTACATTCATGAATATTTATACGCAGTATTCGGAGTATGTCTTGTATGTCTTGTATGTCTGTATGCGCACTCAGCTGGCATCTCCAGCTGGGTCTAGCATCTCCAGCTGAGTCTGGAATGACCATGGTCTTAGAGACATTATGCATCAGCCCAACTGAAGCCATACGTCAGGGAGATAAACCATATATGCAACAGATATGAATCTTGTAGATGGTTTGTAACGATATCCCATTTCCAAAATCTTTTGTTCCGAGAATTGCTACAAGAAGCCGCCAACCTGTCCCATTCAATAGTTATACAAATGGTTGTCAGCTCGAAGCATTCTTATTGGTGGACATATGGTGTGTACCTACTCGCTGTGGCTGATCTGTGGCTGATCTGTGGCACATACTTACTGTCACACTGAGCTTGAATTATATCCAGAATCGCCCGCCTAATTAAATTTATGATGTGTACGTCCTTGATAGAGCACTTTGTGATTAGACTAAAGCTTGCGAACTTGATTGGATTTGAATTGATTGAGGTAGGCCATTGCTCAGTTGTCAACAGATTTGCTCTGCAGCGGTGACTGTTCAGATAAACTAACCGTGAACTGGAGAGATACACTCACTCGGAGCTGGCTACTATAGATTGGGGTGGACATACTGGAAGCTGGCTGGAGATGGTAATTTTGGACGGGCCTAGCAATATCCAGTCATCCAGGTCACTCCACAATGCGGCAAAGTTGTCACCATAGCTTGCTCACCACCACTGGCAGGAAGCGCAATCGGGAGCCATGGAAAGCACACTTGATACGCATACTTAAGAAGTGCACATGAGAGTTTACGAAGCACACTTGGAAGGGATAGGGCATGCTCTTGGGAAGCACACTTGAAATTGAAAATGATGGGAAGCATTAGTGGTATTGATAAGACTATTTCATGGGTGTGATAAATTCAATAAGGTTTGGTTTCAAGTATATGCATCTTCATCGACCAAACATTTCAGTTCCCCTCTCCACTTCTGTCATAACAAAGATTAGCACTCCCACCACAACGACCACCCCAGACACTCATTACCATTCTATACCAATCTTCAATTCCATCTATGCCTAGTATCCCCCTGCTTTCTAGTATTTGTACCTTTACCAGGCTCCAGGTAGATGCGGACGGAAATAGCCAGCAGTGTGACTTGAGTATACACCAGCACTGGCAGGTGCTTTCATCAGTGTGACCTCTTCAAAACCTATGGGCTAACTAGTGATAGACTATCACCCGCGGGACTTGGATGGATGAAGATTACCGGGTGGACGAGATGCTGTGAGTGTAAAGCGGAAGAGGTCTATTGAACTATGTAAGGGAGAATCTATGTCTTTATATACAAAAAAGCGTGGTTGAAGTCTTGGAAGTCGATGGATTGGAAATACCAGTGGCGAGGGGAAATTTGTGTATTAGTCTACGAGAGATTGTGAGTCAATTCGCCGACTTCCAGTGTATCAGCGACTTCCTTCTAGACCACATAGTAACACAGGATGTTACGAATGTAAAGCGGACGAAGTCTATTCTACTATCTAAGGAGAAACTCTGCCCTTATATACATGAGCGCCTGGAACACCATGGAAGTCTATGGAAGCTCATGATTGCAAATACCAGTGGCGGTGGCGGTGGCGAGTGAAAACTCGTGGATGAGTCTACGACTGTGAGTCCGTAGCATGTGAGTCAATTCGGCGATCTCAGTATCGGCGACTTCCCTTCAGATCATATAGTAACACAGGAATCTGGTCCGGGAGCGAGTGCGACGGTATGATTCTCTGGCACTGTACGATATAGTTTAATTTCAAGCCTATTCCTCTATCTCGGGTTAATTAGTCATGAGGGGCAAACGGCGTTTTGAGATCCCTAGAAATCTTATTGCATATACAGGTCTCAGCCGGAGATGAGCCTCGTATGGCCGGAGACGGTGTCTTGTATGGCCGGACATGACGGTGTCTTGTATGGCCGGAGATGACTGTTGACTCTGATACTGGCTGATGGCATTCAGCCGTACTTGTACTCTCATATATATGGCCTTGTGGCCTTCTTAGATAGTACACAATCAAGCTTCTATAGCATCACTATTTCAACAAATCTGACGAATATGGGAGCGAGTGCGATAATATGATTCCTCAGCTCGTAACGCTTCATGTTTATCGTGTTGACCTCTAGCAGCGGATACGCACCAAATCGATGTAATTATAGTCTACCATTGCGTATCGCCAATTTTGCGCTCAACCAGTACTGATACTAGGTGTGAAGGCAATGGGGTGGGAATAATGGGTCATATGGGGAGGAGGCATGTATTCCGATAGGACCTTCGCAAGCATTAAGGTGCTAATTAGGGTTGAGATTTCCACTTATCCCGTAAACTGAAAACTGCCTGCCAGTAAACGCAAGATGAAAGCTGGAAAATTTCACAAATGACAAACGATAGGAATTATCAGGTTCACAGCCTGATTCCACCTCCAGTCCCGCTTCTGATACATCTACCATTCCACAATCCTGCCACAGCAAGAGTAAAACTTGAATACATTATCCGACTCCTCATTAGCTACCCAACTAATCCCCATGCTCACAGCTCGCGTTTCAAGGAGTCCTATACCAATTCTCAACCGGATCATCAAGACACTCCCCCACCGTCGTCCCCCTCCACCCACCATTCACCATCTCATCAAACATCCACCCCG
>Ga0307512_10007660_pt1 | contig 10652 bp, 6 predicted proteins | sample 14_EM_MG_FD_200267 | JGI IMG/M metagenome (GOLD analysis project Ga0307512, IMG submission 200267) | Populus trichocarpa ectomycorrhiza microbial communities from riparian zone in the Pacific Northwest, United States - 14_EM | ecosystem: Host-associated > Plants > Roots > Unclassified | place... | reverse complement strand
GCCGGCCAGAATGCCCTCCTAGGGTCTGGTTCTCTCCTGAAATTGACGCTTCTAAGTTTACACTCCGCCTCCTCTCAGACACTCCTGGAGGCTCCCAGTGACTAAAATACATTTTGCTGATGAAGTGCATCTCCAAACTCGCTCGATCCCAGCCTCCAAGTGCATCTCTGAGTTCACTCGATCTCACTCTCCAAGTGTATCTCCAAACACGCTTGATCACGGCCTCCAAGTACATCTTCAATGAGCGATGTTGGGTGTACGGAGATACAGTGGTAACGGTGGTGGACAGAGTGACGGGGAGTATATATTTGGCAGACCCCGGAGTAGATCGATATCATCTCATTTCCATCTCCTCTTATCATACAATGGAAATTCACACTCTATCTTTCCCAACTTTTGGTCTCACTCGCTCTGTCCGAGATTTCGTGGACCCACGCAATTGCATGGATCCTCACTGCCAGGTAGTATCATATCTTCTCACCTTCTTACGCTCCTCGAGCTTAATGTAGAAGGAACGCGAGGTGAGATTTTCACAGCGTCACCCATGGCATTGCAATCCCGATGCAAGCGTGTACCCAATGAACCCAATCCGACGTATGGTCACAGTTGGCCACAACGCCAGAGTGTTTGTTTAAAATAGGAGACCGACAGAGCGACAAGAAATGGCGAAACGGCAATCAGAGGGCGATATGTGACGCGACGCGTGGTCTTGATGCTGGGCGTGGAGTTTTCCGCCACCGGTGTTACGGGGAAATTTAGGCTCAATAATCAATACAACATTTCTTAGACTAAATAAAGCCGTCTATCTAAACCCCTGCTTTTCTCCTCATCTTTCCCAAGACTCAACCTCTTATCTAGTTCCACTAGTAAGAGCTCACCACTGCTCCTCGTTGGTCCAAAGTCGCTCTTCAGAAAATTCTTCGAACGGTAATAACCCGGTGGTGATGTACCGGTGTACGTCGTACTCTATACCGGGTATAATAGTGTCAAGCGAGACCGCTCGGTAAATGTGGATCAAACGCCGCTCTTCGAAATATCGTAATTGATCTCCGATAATTTCAACGACCGCTTGATGTGCGTACTGAGATTGTGTCAGTCTGGTAGCACACATAAATTGCGTATTCTTGGAAATGATTTAAAGAAGTAATCTTGAAAATGTTCTAGATAGAATTCTTAATAATATTTTAAGGCGTTCTTCGCTTGTAATGTTTGACTGTGGATTGCTGCTAGAGCTTGGTTCGTTTCATTGTCGGGGACAATGCGAGTTTTTATATTGTCGGGCCCTCAGGTCAAGCTTGCCTTCGGGTTCCCGCCATGACACATAGTTTGCTCGATAGCTTATCGCTGAGATCAAATTAATGACTCATTGATAGTGCTACGAATTCCCTTTAGGTTATCGTATTCATGCATGAGTGGTTTTATGGCATTACACCCCCAATCCTGGGCCATCCTCATATCATGATATCGGGCGCACTTAATATGACAACTCGTAACTTCAACTTAGACATCTTGCTTCCCATTTGTTCAGTAGTTGGAACATCTGATGACTCGTAGTCTTATCAGTGCTTATCGCAATATATTTTAATAGCTCGTCGCTATTAATTGCCTCACCTTAGATAAGGATGTTTGGCATTGCGTCAGAGATTTAATCGGCAACCAACCAATACTCTGCCAACGTAGGTTAATGACACGCATACCTCGTATCGATTAAACTGGTATGACGTTGCGATGCATACTCACTCAAACCAATGAGCAGGGTCGCTTCAGGCCTCTTATCTTCAGCCAATGTCAGTAATGTCTCAGACACCGCATGCTTAGGTCTCGACCTTCCGTAGACCGGGGAGAGCCGCAAGGTGTTCTCACCGCTTAGCGCGTGAGCTTGCAGATTCCCTCATACTCGCATATTGCGTTATCGTCTGCTGCACACGTAATTCTGCGTACGCGCAACTTAACTGTGTGTCATCCCGCTAGATAAGATATAGTAGGTGTGGCCAATAATTATGCGCACTGCTGAAGGTTTTTCACTGCCCAGTAATGGCGACATAATTGCGTCATCAAAAATGAATCTGCTAATCAAGACGTGCTTGACTAATTGATCGACATGTGGCCTGAGTATAATCCTGCTAAGGATTACTCAGCTGACAAACATGATGTAGTTTCACAAGTAGGTGTTTTGCACATGACCTCATATCTCTATACGAATAGTCACGTGTACTTTCATGCAATCCATTCATGTATCATTACCGCTGCTAGGAGAGAAGCCCTAACTACCGGGGTGTCTCAGACAGCTCTGACGGAGTGCGTCCACTCTGACGGAGCCATTCCGTCCGGACGGTGATGTTTTGTGCCGATGCACAGCCGTGGAGTGTATCTCTGAGTTCACTCGATCGTCATTTTCAGGCACACCTCGAATTTCTCTCAAGCACTGCCTGCAGCCAGTCCAGATATGCCTTGTGTAGATGGGTAGATATATACATACATAGATACATAGATCCATAGATGAGAATACAAACTGAATACATGACTTTTAAAAATGGTTGAACGATAAGTAGTAGCTATGATTTCCAGGCGCCCCAGCAGCGTTCCCAAAAAAGATGTCATTTTTCCCATACTGCTCTACTGTGATTCGAGGTGCTCCCAGGTTTGTTGCCGGCACTCCCAGGTGCTCCCAGTCTTGTCGTCGGTGCTCCCAGTTACACTAAAGGCTAGCAGGAATGCCCTCCTAGGGTCTAATACTCTCCTGAAATTAACGCATCTAAGTTTCCACTCCACATCCTCTCAGTCGCTCCTGGAGGCTTCCAGTGACTAACATACAGTTTGCTGATGTAGATAGTGTTAACAACGATTCCCGGTTACCCAGCTGCAGTCTGGATTGGAACCAGCACAGGGACCCAGGTCCAGGTTACACACTGCCATGGAACTGAACTGGGTAACTAGCTCTGGGTTGTAACCCGGTGTTACGGGGGTTCTCAGTCGCAATAATTAATACAATACTTATTGAACTAAGTACAGCCGCCTATCCAAATATCTCTTTCTTTCCTCGTCTTATCCTAAGACTCAACTTCTCGTCCTTTCTACGAGAACACTCAATCTAAACCTATACCACAACCCGTCTCCTCGGTAGACAAGGATTAAGTTTCCTTGTCGAACAACAGGTCCTCGGAAAACTCCTCGAATGGTAGTAAGCCGGTGTTCAGATATCGTAGCACCAAGTAGTCGAGACTCTCGAGTTGTAGAAAACGTAAAACCACCTGGTAGATGTGGTGTAAATTGTGCTCGTGCAGCGCAAAGAGTAGATTGCCGAACAACTCGACAGTCTGATGAAGTGCGTATTCGTAAGGTGTATATCTGTGACCAGACATACAGAGGATGGTCTCTTGTGTTTATAAGAGACGAAATGATGAGAGATTGTTTGTGAACAAATAGGTAATTTAGATAGAATTCTTAATAATATTTTAGGATCGTCTTCGGTGTTCTGAAAGCTAACTTGATCGCTGCTGATACTCCAAAATCCTTCGACCAACGCTGGCTCTTTATAGCCCGAGCTTCCTCAGAACGATGATAGCGTTATCTCGGCCACGCTCTCTTAGTGCCCGGAAATAACTCGCCACAACACCCTCAGGTAATTGCGCCCATGCAGCGTGGTTTAAAAGCATTACGCTCCTGATAACAATCAGGCCATCCATTGCTTGAGATCACCTCATACATCCTTAAATCGTACGAGTCGGTAGTTGGAACATCTATCGTCTTAGTGATAATGCTTGCGCCTTTTAATCCCTCATCCTCATGAGTTATTAATTGCGTCATAGATTTTAGTCGGTGACCAACCGATACTATGCCAACGTAGATAAACGACGCGTAAGCTCGTATCGGATACGAGGTTACATTGCGATCCAGACCACCAGAGTCAACTTAATGGTGTTCGCTCTAGGCTCAATTGCCTACGTCATTAATCCCTCAGTTACGTCAAGCTTAGGTCGAGACTTTATCTCCAGACCGGAACGTGCCTCTCCGAATTCCCATCCCGCCTTTGGGTGGGGAAGAAGAGTTCTCTTACTTGCTTGACCAACTGCCATGTGAGATTACCCCACATGTCTTGGTATAGTATACGGGCATGAACGAAGACCCCTCTCTTCGCGCGACCAACATGTACTCCTCTGCATAGAGCATGTTGCTGACCACTTGAACGTTCACATGCATAGGTTTAGTCACATCGTAGATATGTATGCATCCCATATACTAATTCAAGTATCTTTATCGCTGTTAAGAGACAACCCCTAACACCCGGACAAGACCTAAAATTGGGCAAGTTTTTGGCCAGGTTTGAACCAGACCACAGATCCATTTTGCAGTTCCTACAATTTTGGCTGCAATTAAGTTTTCGAGTTGTGATCATATTACAACATGGTATTTGCGTAAATGTTGCAGTTTTAGGAGTTCTTTAATACCCTTGTCTCCAATTTTGAATCTAATCAATATTCATTGAGCAGATATGAAATAACACTCAAAATCACATCCAAATCATGGGTTTTCAACAGTGACTCAATGAATACTGCTGAGATTTACAATCGGAGACCACCAGGTAAAAGAGCTTCTAAAACTGCATAATTCACGTATGGATCATGCTGCGATACGATCAGAACTCAAAATGTCAATTGAAGCAAAAAAGCCGGGCTTGCAAGGGCCGGGTTTTCAGGTGGGAACCACCTCAAATTAAACGGTCTGGGTTTTTCACATGGTCAAACCAGTTGCAACAGTTCGGTTCCATTTCCAACCCTAACCCTAACCGTTCTAGCACGTTGGGACCATTTCTAACACTCATCACAGAACAGACAAGTGAAACAGAGCTGAACAAAAGTTAATCAGCAGTGAACTTACTCTTAATGAATACTCTATTGAGTATTGGGATTAAGAACCCTCATAACATCTTCTGTATGTGTATATTGCAATTAGTTGATAAATATGTCTCAAATATCTGCTTACTTCATGCCAACATGTCTTCTAATGCACACAGTACCCTTTGACTGTGTTAGAGTTGTTAGTTCAAGATCACTTTGCTGGAGTGGTGAGAGTTACAGACAGCAGTAGTGAAACAGCCAAGCTTTGTGTATATATTTTGCTAAATGAGATTCTATACAGACAATATAGCATATATCTTGATTCATGACATGATTGCTTTGATATAACACACAATTGTGCCTTATGGTTATTGTATGTGAACACCAACTTGTTGATATCCAACTCAGAATTAAATATCATGTATATGAGTTGAGGTTTTCCCACACAAGATGCTATAATTTCTTAAAAACAGTAAAAAATATAAACAAACATAACATGAGATTCAGTAACTCAGGGTATTGAACCCATAATGAGCTGTGGCATGGTGGTATTATCAACAACATGTTGTATTACAATGCTGACAACAATACAAAATCACGGCTATAATGATACCAAAGCTTTTCCTGATATACTACTCTCAATTTCTCCACCAATTCTGATTAGAGTTTAGTGCTGTCACTGCCAGTATCTCTTAAGCATATTAAAAGACTATTCAAGACCAACTTATCAATATCTAGATACTGTGAAATGTCACTTAGGCAAAAACTATGTGAGTTATACTATTGTAGAAAGTCCCCCACTTTTGCATCTTAGAAATAGTACTTATGTCAACAACAACCAGCCCAAATCTGCCAAGACCAGTATGAAGTGACAGCTAGAATACCATACATGCCCTGATAGCATTACTAGTAAATTCCATTTACAATTGATGATGAAATAGGGGGAGTAAAAGGTAACGAAAAACCCGGCAGCTCCATGAACTCTCACTCATATTTTCGTCTTACCCAAAATTCGTCTGCTTGACTTGATTTTTGGATTGACATGTAGGCCGTAGAGTTGTCTGTTATACTGTTGTCTCCCATCTTATCTCCATTGTGGTTGTTGAGAAATTTGTAATTTTGAAACACATCCCGGAATTTGTTAGTGTGCGAGGCGCCCCGCTAGCGGCTTGTTAGGTGTGGGCGCTGGGCGTGCCCACGCCCCTAATAAGGCGCTGTATGCATGAGGTGAATACTACCTGGCACTTGACCTTGGCATGGCAAGCTTGCTACTGTCAAAAGGTTACCCTCACGAGTACCGCTTCGGGGTTCAGTCCGACAGTCTGAAACCATGGAGTCATTTTGAGCATTATTGTTGGCAACTAAGGCTGATTTACAACCACTGCAATGCAGTGTTGGGTTCTATAGTGTAATGGTTAGCACTTCGGATTCTGATTCCGGCAATCCCGGTTCGACTCCGGGTAGGACCTATATTTTTCTCACTCAAGCACTGGGGTGCAAATATGAATTTGCCTTTCACTGTGTCCCGTGCTAGTCTTGTAGTCGCCAAATAAGGTGTAGGTAATTATATCTTGTCCGGATCCGCCACCACTTGGCTACTGATCGAACGGGTCAGGAGACTGTGAATCTCAAGTTAAATAGTATTGTACTGTTGAATAATCAGAAGAGGTTTGGTGGTGGGATCTTGGATAATAGTTTCTCTTTTGATGCATTTATACCGGTATTGGATTGCATATATCCAAAAATTGAAATCAAAGTATATACGTTGAGAAGTTCAGAAGGTTGCAGTGATGCAGGTCATTAGCTTGTTCGTATCTGGTAGAAATCCTCCCAGTACCATTTGCGGCAGTGCCTCCACCCAGTTAATACCAGTACCCCGCCCACAAACTGTAGAATGTTGCCACAACGAAAGTCACATGCTATAAAGTTCAGGGCTATAGGATTGCCCCATTTCCGAAACCCAAGGGATCGGGTCTCCGATCTGTGACAGTGCTCAATTCCGCCCGCCCAGTCCCATAGGGGCCTTAACGAAAGGAAGAGAACATTAGTGGCCACTCCCGAACAGACCATCGCCCGTTAGAACATCGTGCATGGTAACAGACTCTCTAGCAGCGGAACAGCTCACGTTTCTCATCGATGTCCTTGCCTGCATTCCTGCTCGGCCGACCAATAGCGCAATTTTTCCCCGAACTACCTCTTTTCAAGACCCTTGCGACTTCTTCTCCCGCCTCCACTACCCAGGACCAAAATCCTGCTCAGCGTTACAGCATAATCAAATCCCAGTTACTATTCAGCATTTTCTATGACGTTGGCTGCATCCTGGTGGTGGGTTCCCTTTAGTAACCCATTTGCCCACACACACGATATTAGATAGGCAATCCTCACTTAGCATGTTCATACTCTATATGCCATCCACAATTTGTAAAAGTAAATAGCGCGTAATGACGATATCTTCACAGTTCAGGACGTTTAAGTCGGACCAAACGTTCAGAGAAATATGGATCACGGATCATCACTCGACAAGCAACGTTCGCCTTGTGTTGCTATAGTACTTAGGGGAGAACCGTGTGTTTGATTCTATGATATAGTGAAGAGAAGCAGAGAAGGAGAAAGACTCGATCTATATACAGAGGATCATCGGAGAAAACTTTGATGCTTCGCCACTCGCCACTCTAAGTCACTCGCCGCAGGATATGTAACACCGTGTCCACCTGCAAGAGAGGCTTTAATTCATGGTCAGATACAGCTCTCTACAGTCGTGCAAAGTCCTACCCAGCAGATCTTAAATTCCTATAAGGATTTCCTGGTTTAGCGCAGAATATAACACCGCCGCGAGCCTCTACTGAGAAATCATGCACACAATCACATAAGACATTAGCGTGTCTCCACAGGCGCTGAAACATTTCCGGCGGCCCAACTTGAATCAACTTGAATCTAAAGCATTCACTCTAACCCAGGTTCAAGAACAGCAAGAACAGAGCATAAAAATAACCAATGAACCCATCTCCATAACAAATCTTATCCCTAGTTCTGCGGAGCATAAGATCCATCTGCCTCCAAAATCCACCATTGCATTCCTGGTAATGGTTCGTCGTCGACATACACCAATGACTAAGCCATCAAGGCGATGGCCTACCAACTATTAGCATTCACCCACCATATTCCTCCACACTAAAGGAATAGTATACCCTGCTGTAGCAGCAGCACCTTCTTGCTTCTTCTCCTTCTTCTCCTTCTCCCTGGCTTCCTCCTTCTTCCTCCTCTTCTTTTCTTCCTTGAACTTTCCTTCAGCCACCTTAAGCTCTAAATAGAGAGAGGAGGTGGGGGTTGCAGCATAGTAGCCACCATTCAGGTTGATAAGAGGTTGGATGGTGCTGCCAGGGTGGTAAACATATAGGATGTTGGTTGCGTCGTCGGACATTTGATGGGAGATTATTGGTTGCTTGGAGAAGACCCTGCCTGAGGAGGAAAGTTGGTAGTTGAAGAGGGTATATTCTCACACGATCGCGGAGGATGTCGAACGCAAAACCGGCCAGAGGTAGAGAGGATTAGAGGATCCATTCTAGAAATATCCACCACGAATTTGCAAGTTCTTTGATCTCGGGTACATAGGATATCTCATATACCAGCAGACAAACGACAAAAGATAAAGTCACCGACCTTTAATTTAAGAGAATGTTGTGTTGGGTGCGCTCTTGGATTGATCACCTGCGAACCAACGTCAAACACACACACCTTCGACAACCACACTCAACGCCTGGTTTTGCCAAGCTTTCCCCTCTTTGGGGGGGAGCGGGGTATTACTTTGGCTTCACGATTTCCCTTCGTCTGTGTCCGCTTGCTTTTGCAAGTGTATCTCGTCGTTTTAAAGCTCTCTTTACTACTCAGCATTGACGGACGATTGGTAGTCTCCTTGTGTGGAGCAACTCGCCTTTTTCGACGCCTTACGCCAGTTATCGAAGTCTACGACATTCCTGTGGACAAACCAGTATGTGAGGTCCGGAAGCATCAAAGCCATGGCCTATCAGCACAGTATCAGTGAAGTTCCGTCAAGCGGCTGCCTAAAAAACCCTGCGAGACGTTGAGTGCTGAGATACACGCTCCGTACAAACTCTTCGAACCGACTACGACGGACAAGACCCGCTTCTCGGGCACCGCGAGGACAAACTACAAGAGTGGCCTTTAACGTATTATCTCGGAATGATAATATAACCCTCCGCCCCCCCATCCCAGCCAAGCCCAATGATGGTCAGCGCGCCGTGTATGGCCTAGGGAGTAGTTTTCATTTCTGGACCTCTGAGAGCCCTGCCTTTCTCTAACTGTTCCCTGAGTTAGGCGGTTGGGGTATTCCACTGCGATAACATCAATCAGACCCTGGGCCAGGCGTGAGCGAGGAATTTTTAAGTGGTGGTCGTCAGATGATGGGATGTGCAGGTTATCCTCCAGGAAGGGGGGCCAATTAATTTGAAGCAGTGATATGGGGGAGAGTGCAGTTTTTCCAGGGAGAGTGGCGGTCACGACTTGGCCGTGCGGGTTTTCATTCTGGGGCTTTTGGGAGTTGTCAGATTCTTGGGGTCTCGTGGGTTAATTTGCGCGGAAGCGGCAGCGGAAGGGAATTCTGTAGCATTATATGCCATGGCCGCTAGCGGCCGAATGCAATATGATTACAAACAAACAAACAAACCATTATCCTAAAGAGACGTGGTACTATTGTCACTTTAATTAAGTTGCGCAACTTTATAGCGATAGCATACTACTAGCTCCTCTCCTATAGAAGAAGGATTGAAGAGCTGTTGAGTATGCCGAAGTCAGTATGTAATGATATTACACGGCATGCATAATTGCTGAAAAGCACTAGCTATCCATATTCAGGCCATGTTCAGGAACAGCTGAGACTGGAGGAATTGGATACTAGTGCTATAGCAGTATCAGTAGTGGTGTCAGTGGAAGTGCAAATGCAGGAGATTCTGACAGTGCAACCGCGCAGCCTAGATGTGATTTAGATGCATGGTTGGATGAGAATGATGATGCGCTTCACGCGCTTCACGAGAGACTATCTGAACCGCTAATAACGCGTTTAAAGTAGCGAATATCCCTATTTGGTATATTATTATTTCCCTCTTGTTATTGTTACGGATCCATCTGACTTTTCTTCATAACAACTACCTATGGTACTGGTAGGGAATGAAAACCTCGACTGCATCAAAGATATATCCTGCTTCGACTCCTCCGAAATCTGCCACGAAGCCATGTGTTCCTTGTCGGCTAGGCTAGGTCTGTCAGGTTGGCCGGCGGGCTTTTTGCGGCATAAGCTTTTGAGCTTTGGATATGTCTCTGGACATTGCAAGGTAGAATTACGATGTCTATGGGCGCTAGTGAGTGTGAGTTTTAACTGTTCGTGATCCGGACTGACGCTGAATATGTTATCCAGACAGGACAATTACTCCTCCGCCAACAGCTGACTTGTTTCTGAAGTTCATCCCTCAAGAATCCTTTGTAGATATCGGGAATCATTTACCTACTCTTCATTTAGGCAGGGGTGGCCTTCCTAGTGTAGTGGTATGGTCTTGCCAGCACTATGCTAGTTGCTACGGGTTCAAATCCTGGCGCCACCCCCTCTACCCGAGCAGACTCCTTGTCGTACAAGTTGATGTCGCACCGAACGCAGACTCCCTGGCAATTACAGGTTGATGTTGCATGAACCGAGTTCCCTGTGTCAAACTCACCACAGGTCGAGCATACGAGAGATTAGTAATGGGGGTGGGCTAGGTGGAGTTTCAATGGCCTTGTGCCCTCCACCGGGTAGCGGGAAGT
>Ga0307512_10007657_pt1 | contig 10654 bp, 8 predicted proteins | sample 14_EM_MG_FD_200267 | JGI IMG/M metagenome (GOLD analysis project Ga0307512, IMG submission 200267) | Populus trichocarpa ectomycorrhiza microbial communities from riparian zone in the Pacific Northwest, United States - 14_EM | ecosystem: Host-associated > Plants > Roots > Unclassified | place... | reverse complement strand
TCGTTCTCTTGTATAGCAAGCAATAGTACGACTTTGAAAGATATTCTGATTCTTGTTCCTCGATACGCACTTCGAGTTCAGTTCCGCAACATCCATATCACCTGCGCCCGACCCCGCCCGTTACAGTTCTATTGGATTCTGGAGACATCTCGCATCAATAGCCTTATAATCTACCGAGATCTTCCAGTAAACAAAGAGCGCACTGTTGAGCACTTTGACTTCTGTCCCTTCATTGTGCATGACCTTTTGCAAGCTGGAAGTCCATCAACAATGAAAAGTTCCTCCCACATTCTGGCTTCACAAAAAATCACTCGGTTGGCTCCCGCCACACAATCTGCCTTGCCCCCACTGCCTACCAGGCTAGTTACCAAGCACACCCCCCTTCCCCTCTGCTGAAAGGTACCAGGAATGCGTTCCCCACTTTGGATGCAGAGTAGAGTAGATTGTTTCCTTTGCAGGTGGAGAAGAAGTCAGGGTGGTAGTGCAGAAGGCATGAAAACCAGCATAAAGTGTGAGGACTGCAATGAGGCTTTGTGTTGCACACCCAAACGAAATTGTTTTTATGAATTTCACCATATGTAGAGTATTTTTATTTATTCTGGGGGCATTTGGCTGGATTGTGGTTGTGTGATGTGTATTTTAAAAGCGGGCCCATCTATGGGCCCAAACCCGGTTACCGGCAAAGGGATAATGGTACTCCTTGGAGGAGGAACGACCATGCCCAGTTCGGGAGTGGTAGAACTCGAGGAAGCCAATCTCCAGTCGATTTTGAAAGTATGACCTAGCCATGGTAAACTCTAGGGCGGTCTTTGAACAAACATGTGCGATGCTCTCTTAAACGAATTAGAACTATTCAACACACCCCTTGAAAGACAATTAAATTTATGGGCTTATAGAATCGATATCGCACCTCAAGACAAGAACTGAAGTGCGAAACTCAATGATAAGTTTGTCCCATGTCCTTGCTTTCATGTGTTCTTCTAACAACCATTTCATAGATGCTCTTAACAGAATCTCCCAGACAGAAAGTCATCTAGACTATGAAACTACAAATGCTGTGAGAATGAACTATGATATGCAGGCATCGCCCTCTGACGACATTCTTTTACCTGGAACATGTAGTTGTCTGGAAGTGTCGAACACAGGCTGACTATGAGAAAGACTTTCTTCGGAGCCCAAATACTTCACTTTGAAGACAGTTCATCAGCTATGAAGGTGTACTGGGCAGTCACCATTCCTCTAATTGTGTTCATTGTCTCCACGTAGTTCCTATGGTCACAGATGTATCAACGCCGTGATAGAGCCTGAGATATTGAGGCAAGGCAAGCGATGAAAGAGAAGACTGCTTAATTAACTTAGACTCGGGAGTTGTCTAAGGGCATTGGCAGAGTCTACTAACACCATAGTCTCACCTCGTGTTACAAAGCGACAGAGATTGAATTACATAAATGAGTAAGTTTTAGATTGAGCTAGGCTAGCATTATAGAGTACGAGGAAGTGAATATCGTCTCAGCTTTTGAATTGATATCGTGATATCACGCCGATGTAACTATGAATCTTGTTATCTATCGAGTGACTTTTATTGCGGTATATTTCTAGGCTTTAGTTACAGTACCTACACGCATGGTGCAGCACGATATTTGCGTTTTATTATTGTGCACAGAGAGATAAATGGTGGTTCATGCTAGTTCCAGGGCAGAGAAGAAGACTATCACCCTCACTATCACTCCAAAAAACCTTACTATATATAAGCAATTATCGATTTTTTTCTATCAAAATGCATAATTTAATGTTTTGATACTTCCTGACATGATCGAGTATGCTTGTTGCAAGACGCTAGAATGTCACTCATTCACTAGCAGAAACAGGAAATACAGTCAGGGGAAGTTGCGTAAGCCGGTAGTTTGGTGCATTCGGAGAATGTGGCTTTCAAGCCCCGGCTTCAGCTGTCATGGGAACACTCGCACTGTACGGAGAGGCGAATAATCACGATTTCTCCAATAAACAACTTGGGAGTTACCATTTGGGGTTCACTGGTCATTTAGCACATCTCGAACCATATCCTGACACCGCACCTCTACCCCGGTTGTGAACTTGTCTTAAAATCTCTCTCCTCTGCTCCAAGTTCTTTTTCAAAACCTTAAATTATCCCCTACTATTCTTGTACAGTATGAGTAGAGAAAGTTCTAGGAACGAGAGCAATCTAAATCTCCATTATTGGTACCTTCACCATCTTTGGACAGCCCTTTAGTTATGCATATCTTAGTACATTATCTCCAACAAATAACCGCGGCAAAATGTCTTGAGTGATAGTGACGGAGATAGTCCGGAGGGGTCCTGGAATAAGTTTCTATGAAGTTCTCTTGAGTGAAAAAGGCGCTTGAGGAGAAACTGAGAGCTATTTGTATTTAAATAGAATCCAGGTTTATCAGTGTATTATGTTGAGTGCACCGGAGGAGAATTGGGTGTAGGCACAGACTGCGGGAACATTGAACGACGAGAGGTACCTACCGTACTTCTTCGGATATCTTCTGACAATACTCGTGTTAGGGCTAACGCAGAGGTGAATGTAAGACCATAGAGGTACTGTTTCTTTGGATGGTTCGGTGACTTCTTGATTTCTTAATCAGGAACGTGAGTCTCAGCCTCTGTTTGATGGCTTGTATGAAGATAGTGTCTTGTATGAGGATATGCATGGCCTGCATCAGGATCAGGGAGAGCGTCTCAAGGTAGTGCAAACGCGTATGCAAACAGATATATGGGAGCCTGTACATATACGGGCATTGGGCCCTCGAGAGGTATATATGCAACAGGTACCATTTGGGTGCCAGCGAGTGACGATTATGGAAGAGAATTATTGAATGTAGATTTTCTCAGTGTTCCGAAGCGGTCAGATCGACCGCCCGGCAATCTACAGATTGACAGATCGGTCAGATGCGGTCGGGATTTCTAAAGCCGCCCTTGGCATAAACTTGCCGGCTCAATGAGGCAAATATCTACAATATTTATTGAACCTGCAGATATCTACGCCAAGGAAGATATCCAGAATTTCTGAAGATATCTGGCGCTTAGAGAAGATATTCATAGATATCGCACATTATCTGGCGAGAAAGCTCACTGCTAGCGCTGAGAAAGCTGTATATAAAAGTGTATTTCCCACACACTGCCAGTGGGAAATACTCCATACTACTTTTCTAGAGCATACGATGGTAGAAAAGGGGCTCATTACTCTTCTGCTGGTTGCCGGGCTATGAGATTGTACTCACAGGAATTCATTCGATTATCCATAGATATCTGTAGTCCGGCTAGATAGATATAGAATGATTTCTACCAATTGACAGATCAGCCAGATACTGATCTGTGAGGCCGCCCTTGGCACAGATCGGCCCGGTCGAGGCCTATATCTGACCGATCTGACCGCTTCGGTTCACTGGCTTTTCTCTCAATTCTTTTACACCATAGAGACTCGTTGTCTACCAAGTAAAACTTCCTCATACGTCCCATCCCGTAGCGTGAAATACAACTATTGTGCACTATCTCCCTTTCTTAATATGCCCAAAGTACATTTTCCCCACATACTACCATCAAAAAGGCGGACGGATCCGGAGTATCAGAACTTCTACACACTTGATGCACATGAGGTCCCCGAGCCTTGTAACAAACAAGAACCGATGCCTAGCAGTGCAGGGTGCAATAAACACCAAGGTTCGAAACCTACAGCGCTTACTCTTTGGCTCTCTTTTGTCCGCCGTGCCAGATGAAGCCGAAATAAACCAAGAGAATCCACCCCCTCCCACCAGAATCTGCCGCAGGCACCCGAGACCACTATCCACGGTCATAGTCTCACCTGGCCTGTACAGTCCTGACCCGCGTAAAGTACAACGTCTTGGACTTCTATTTGCACCTCCAGGTATCTAATGTCGTGCAAATACAATGATACCGTAATATGAATATTACTAGCCATTATCTCCCGAATATAAAGTAAGTAATCAGCTTCCCAGCATTCCAGACAAAAGTTCCAAATTAATCAATCCATCCAATCGCATCCCATCTTATTGACCCATAATAACTTGCTCCGGTTAGCGCTTGTTTCATTCATCACCTACCATATACAATATTTACGTACCAATTCCCTAGAAATAAAAACTTTATAAATTGTTTTAAACTTTCTATTGTTAATTCGAGGATAACGTTCAAATGGTAAGTGTACGCAAATATTTATTCCGGCGACATAGTTCTTAATAGCAGCTGCGATTCCCTTCGATCGTTCGTCCTGTACTGGTCAGTGGTTCGGACGTCAGCAGTCAGAATGGGGTGTCCAGAAGAGATTTTATTGTGGTTTTGATCAGTTTTTCATCATTCGGGATTGAAAAAATCTGTCAGCACAAAAAAAGTGACCGAACCACTGTGACCAGTACAGTATGTGTTCTGTTCACTATACCCGCTCCATAGTTCCCAGCTCGATTTTTTAGAGACTCAGCGGGGAATATGGAAGCTCGCGCGCCACGAGACGGCTGAGGCAAAGCTATGGTCGGCGCGTGGATGAATGTTCGGGCAGAGGGCTTTGACTGGGGAGTCCCTAAGGCGGTCATCACTTAAAACTTATACCCTTCAATGATTAACACAGGTCAGCAGAGCATCTTCCCACCGGTGAAATTTATGAACCCCCCTATTGGACAAATTACTACATTCTACGAAATAGAGCATGAATGGAGGCTTATCCGAGAGAAGGAGGTGTTGAAGCAGATGTTGGTGGGGATGGTATTGCCTTAAGGCTGAGTCGTATAAAATCTGTAGAAGGAAGATGCGCTGGGCTTTTCGATGGAAAATGACATACAATGGTGTGGCAAAATTTTTCAGTAATTTGCAGTTGATGGTACGATGTAATGGCATCGGTTTGTGCCAGTGGCGCTGCACCTCCTTTGACGCCAGTCCAAGCAACCCAATTCAATGTCTTTGATTCCAATTGATATTTCTTAACGAAAGAGCAAGGTTTCTAATTTCTGCTCAGGAACAATACGCTGGCGTGTGGATAAGTAGCATTGGGCAAGGATTAAAAGTAAGGTGCCGGCGCCATTCCAGATAAATTGGATCACACCCTGTCGTTCTGGAACATCCCAGCTGTCAAAGCAATTAAGCGTTAGGTATCTCGCTGGCCACTGGTGTTTCAGGTTTCCACGATATCTATTACGAAGGAATATGCCGGGCAATTGCACACTGCACCATGCACAAGCACAATACGCGTCCTTCTTTCAAGCTTCCATCAGTACCTTCCAACATTTCGTATAGGATACAGGAACTTAGAACTGAATTCATTCGTTCTGTTTTGCCTAGATTCCTTGAGGGCGAATATGATGCGAAACAGAACGGTGGATTAATCTACACTATACTTCCGACACCTCCGCACTTCCCCATTACCCGTGCACTCTATCTCTCGGAAGGGTGCAGGTATGAGGTATATGGATGATGTGCATGTGGTACGTTCATCCGAGATCGCGAAGCAAAAATAGCCGCCCCCATGTCAGTATCAGCCCGGTGTGGGGATGCTACTATAATTAACCACTTGAAGGCATCACCCAAAAATATATAAGAAATAAAGTACCAGGAATTGGCAGATACCCGGTAAGTATCCCTACAGTAGGTCTGGATGGGTACAAATGTTTTCTACCTCCTCCTTTGCCCTTGCGTTCTGCCGTCGTCCAGTTAATTTGCAACCACGATGCGGATCTTTATCCTCCTTCTCACCATCACAGCCGCCTTTGCGCAATTGATTATTACTGTACCTTCAGCTTCACCTTCCACTCCGTCTCTGACTTCATCTTTGGCTTCACCCTCGGCTTCACCATCAATAGCGCCGGATATATCTTTTCCCGCCTGCGCTCAGCGATGCGTAGCCAACCTGGTCCCAGAATTCTATTCGGATCTTGAGAAGGCGTGTAGTGTGTGGGAAGGTTCAGATTCGGCGACTGAGAACGGGGTCAGTGCGAGTGATCTGCGTGAGAAGCTTGATGGGTGTGTTTCCGATTTATGCCGTACCTCGGAAGAGATGGAGTTCAAAAGCAGGGTGGCGGCAGCGTGTGCGAAATCAACATCGGCGAGTGCGAGCGCAACCCCAACAGCGAAGGAAGCTAAGGCTACAGCTTCAGCAACCGCAGAAGATAAGACAACGCAATCGAAGGCAGCAGGACAGAACGCGCAGCCGGACAAGGGGTTATCAATTGGTGCGATCGCAGGAATAGTAGTCGGCATACTGGCGTTAGTCTTTCTCCTTATGCTGGCAGCATTCCTATGCCTTCGCCGCCGAAGCAACCGCCATCATTACCGCGATGCAGCATTGGAAGCCAATCGTCCATCCGTGTGGGGGTCTGCGCCATCGCATGGCATTGAGCTCTCGCCACCTGGAAGCAGGGATGGGGACGTAGTAAGCCCAGTGTCTGCGGCACTCGCAGGAGAAAAACGCCTAGGAGGCGGAGAGGCTCTCGCGCCACCGCCGTGGAGCCCAGTGTCCCCGATTACCCATGGCCAGCTCAATCGTCAGGCTTCAGTGGTCTCAGCGATGTCACTCGACAGTTCACTCGACAGTCGTGGCGACGTGACGCCGCCACCACAACCATCACCCACAAAGCGCGCGTCAATAGCTAGGGCTGACTCGGTTAGTTGGCGGCGGGAGGTGGAGGAGGCGGCACGGAGGGCTGCGAGAAGGGTCAGTGCCATGGCATCTGCCCCGATGCTGGAGGCGCACGAAGGCGAAAGGAGGAGCAGCAGCGGATCAAGGCCTGGGAGTGTAGGGAAAAGATGGAGTCGAAAATGATCGATACTCAGTTCGTTACTTGGGAATATTGGAGTTTTGATGTCTACAAGCCGGGACCTATATATATAAGATTTCGGTTTCTTCTTTGGTGTATATTTGTCTACGAAGCTATATATCTTTAATTACTCACAGCACTTTCTCAGACTTGGTGATGTGGATGCAGATAGATCTCTTGGATTAGGATTTGCGGTTGAAACAGTAGAGGTTTTGAACTCGTGTTCTTGTGAAGTGCGAGCCCGATGTGAAAGACTGAGGTACGAAATTCAAGGGACATCATACATCTATGATCATGAAATACCCAGAGATATAGCGATGGGTACGCATCTATACATGACGAGGTATTGCAAAGTTAATCGATCGGAAAGTACGACTAGAGTGATAACTTGTAAGGCCGTTGTTTGCTCCAATCAAAGCACGTCCTTTCTGTGTTATTGTTAGGCTTCTAGACCGATTACATACCACACCACCGCCAAACGTACCTTCTTTTTATAACTTTAACTTTAGTTCCTTTGACTTCTTCACGATGAACTAATTAACCGTCCCCAAGCTGCAATAGTTTGATATCTATGATAAGTGATAGAAGACTCTATAAATCTGACCGTTATGTTGAGCAAGCTCAATTGGGTAGATGTAGGTGTATGCAGTTCCAGTTTCAGCACCGTCTCAGATGGAGCATATCAGCCTTCCTTCTAAGACGTCTAACATGATCTTGATGCTGATTCCGTTTGCCAGTAGATATGCTATAATGGAGTCTCTGCCCCAATCAGGAATTTTGACGGCTGTCTTGAACACGGATTGAACTAGGAAGGATTATTGGTCTATATATAATAGAGGCTCGATGTTCAACCAATGGATGCGCTTCAAGAGATTAAGAGTGTCAAGAGTCGTCTGATGTGTACGAAGCTTTATTATAATGGTCCCAGCTCGGGTTTCTGAAGCTTTGTCTTAGATAGCGTCGAAAATATATTCTCACAAAATCTTAAGATGAAGAATAGATATCAAGCCCTACGACATGCCTTTTTCTATGCCGCACCACCACATTCAACTCGCAAGCAACCACATAACATTTTATTACACGATGTTGGACCGCCTATCGAATCAGACAGCTCTCCCAATGGGATTGATTGATTGTCTGGCAAGTTGTGGTTCCTAGAACTGCTATTTTAGCCCGTCACATGTATCTGTAAGATGGTACTTTTCGAAGCCCATTCACCTAATAGGTTGGGATTATTTCCATTCATCAATCATGTGTAGACCTGCATCTATCGGAATACGAATACATAACCATAGTCGCAAGTAGAAAAGGCACCGTTGTACAGTTTGAGGGGATCAAACATTCAAGAATTGGCAAACAAGGTTATCTGGTTGGAATACATCGACGAAGGGCAAACCGATGGAGACTTCACCAGCCAGGAAAAATACACGCTTGTGGTGGGTGTGGTTTCCGTCAAGTAAATTCCAGGCAGTGAAGTGAGGATAGGAGCAACCATTAGCCCCCAGCCCCTCGCCCGATGTATTATAGCTACGGGGGTTAGTTAGAATAGTTGTCGTCATTCTGAGACATAATCTCGTGATTTCGGCAGGCCCAAACAGATGTATGACTGCAGGTGTTTAAGGGGCACTATAATTTAGTTACTATGAGCAACCTGCATAATATCAATGTACTACATACAATACTCTAGTTATTATGCGTTAGTTGCCCATCTCTTTTCATACGATATCCTTGTCCTGAACAAACGTTAAAGTTCGATAACATCGAGTAACTACCGCGTCTCGGCGTCTATTCCCCAGCAAAATCAAAGCTTTCTCCAAGTTTGGTCCAACTGAATCGTCTAGCACAGTCGGAGTTAGTCTAGTAAGCAAGCGTACCACGTCGAGACTACAAGTAAGCACGATTGCCGCAGAAAACTACACAACTACTACTGCGTCATGGAATACTCATGCAACAAACGCTACTACTTAGAACATCCACTTGGTAGTACTTATGTACGTATACCTAGTAGTGCGGATGTTTCATTGGGTTTTGATCTACGCAAGCACTTGTGTTATGTAGCACAATTTATTCAGTCAATGTAAAATTCCGAAATCCTGAGCCCCGCGAACAGTTGTACAGTATTTCGCTCTAACATCGACAAAAGCAATCAAATTGAACACCTATTCAATACAAGTCCAAATGCCAGCGGGAATTCCCACCACCAGCAAACTGTCGTTCACCCTTCCACGGGTGTATTGTCACGTGCGTCTCCCTCTACTCTGCGTCGGACGCAGCGGCTGGCTTCTCTCCAATCCTCGGCTTCCGTGCAATGATGAAATGCCTACGCTATCAGAAACAAACCACCACTGTTGAATGAGACCGACTTACTGGAAGTTATACACGTGTAACCTCTTATCCCTAACATTCTTTACCGCATCATCGCACACGGCTAGCGCCTCCTCTCTCTCTAACCCCCCCACTCTGGTCAGCAGCGCAAGCCCATACGCAGCTGCCCCACTCTCGAACGCAACAACCGTCCATTTTCCCAGTTCCTTGAGTCGCTCCTCCTCCGGCCAGGGGCCCCATCTACACAACATCAGAACTTCTGTTTGCTAGTGAGGGTGGTAGCTTACGGTAGTTTATACGCAGTGTGCTCCACATCGACGAATCCTGCCTGTTTCGCCAGTTTCTTTAGCTTTGTGCCGGAGTTGCTGCCGACCATGAATCCGGCTTTCGCCGCGTAGCCGCGCAGTTTCTCAAGGTAGACGTTCAGCGGGGAGCTGGGGTAGAATGTGCCGTCGTCGCTGTAACCGGTGAGGCCGTGTTCGTTGATTTCGATCCAGCCGCCGGGCATGAGGTGGCGGTAGAGGCGTGCAATGTAGGCGGGCCAGTCTTTGATGGATAGCGAAAGGTGCCGAGTGTGAATGAAGTCGAAGTAGTCCTATTCCGGTCAACAGGATAGGCGGAGAGGGAAAGGGGTGGACAGACGGCTCGGAATGTCCAGTCGCATTCAGCGTCGTCCTAGGCTTGTTAGCAACTAAGCAGAATAGTGTTAAGAGAGTGCGCACAATCTCAAAGCGACAGTTCTATTACCCTTGCCGTCAGTTAACTTCTAACCTGGTTAAGAGCGCAACGTACTGGTGGTACCCTAGAACGGTCAGTGGACTGTAGATAGTAGATAGCGGCAGAGATATGAAGAGATTATACCAGGTCGGTTGTATGGGTGATAGATCGGTCCCAATGATCTCCGAGTCCTCAGGAAGATGGTCAGCCATGGCTATCGCCCAAATCCCTGTTCCTGTCCCGACATCCAGCACCCGCTTCGGCTTATCGATTGGCGCAAGAGTCAGCCGTCCACCTAAGAGTAGCAGGCACAAGTGGTGCACGATGTCTAATCTGCCCTACCCATCAGCTCTGGCGTCCTCTGGTGGGTTGGGTAGCTCAGTTTGTACCGGTCTTGCTCTATCTTCACACATAAGTCAGCATTAGCAGGCCCCGAGGGAATGAAATGTAGAACCTCGTCGTTTGGTAGCAGATAAGCACCATCTTTGTATCGGTGGTATGTACGCCCGTTTTCCTCTCGGTAGTCATAGATCGAGGAAGTAACAGAGAATGTATCGCTGTGGTACATCACATTTTAGCACAGCACATCAACCGCCCGCGGTAACTGACTTCAGGTCACTGGGACTGTAATCGGTGTCTCCATTGTCGATTTCAGCTTGCTTTGTCCAGTCGATAGTTAGTTCAATTACTGAAGGAGAGACCAGTTCAATGCCAACACATACAAGTCGGGGATCGACACTGATGGTTTCGCAGCGAGCCATTACCGAGGTGTTGTCAGTCGAGGATCTCGCACTACTAGTAAAATA
>Ga0307512_10007655_pt1 | contig 10655 bp, 9 predicted proteins | sample 14_EM_MG_FD_200267 | JGI IMG/M metagenome (GOLD analysis project Ga0307512, IMG submission 200267) | Populus trichocarpa ectomycorrhiza microbial communities from riparian zone in the Pacific Northwest, United States - 14_EM | ecosystem: Host-associated > Plants > Roots > Unclassified | place... | reverse complement strand
CCCTTTTTTTAATTATCTTTTTTTTTTTTAGTTTAATAAATAAGTAAATAAGAATGAGTTGAATGGTTAAAGGGTGGTGGATCTGGCAAGGAGGTGACTTGGGAGGATCAGCAGAATATCAACAAATTTGGCAGATTAAACAACAGATTCCACGAGCTTGAAGACGAAATTAAGATTGCCAAGGTACCATCTTTTTTGTATATTTATATGCCTCTAATTTTACTCTGATTAACTTTTTTCATTTATATGGAGATGGGTTTTCAGAATTATTAACAAGGGCAGCTTTGGTTTGGTGTTTTTAATTGATGGGTTTGTTTTATCATTGTTTTTGGGTTAGTTGTTTTTTTGTTTTGAATAAGAGGTTAATATTTTTACTGAATATTATTGGTAGATAAAAAGAGAAAAGAAGGATTGTTGATTTTGGTTAATTAGAGTGGCCAGCAAATGGAGTTTGTGTTTAAAAGGGTAAATATGATTGATTTGAATATGAATTGTAAACCCGATTTTCTGTCTTGGTGTTTTCATGATTAAGAGTGGTGTTTGCTTGTTACGGTAGAAGTGATTATGCAAATGTCAGGTCAAAAAAGTCTTGTGCTTGCAACCTAAAGTGAGCTACTTGAGCTTGTGCTGAATGTTAATGAGTGTTGGGGTTGCCTCGTTTACCTTGCAATGAATGGAGTTGAATGTGTTATTTTGAGTAAAGATTGTTAAGGTTGGTAAATTCAACACTGATGGATGCATGAAGGGTGTGGGTTCGGGTTTTTTTTCTTCTCTCTCTTTGTGCGCTTGCCCGTGTTTTTAATGGGAATTGAAGTTAAGACTAAGCTTGTGAAGATTCTTAAGGAATTATTTGTTCTTATTTATCGTATCCGAGCTTGAGTGGTTTGGTTTGTCATAGCATCGAAATATGTATTACAGGCAAGTTGTTGAATCTCTTTTGGTTCAGTTTTCTTTGATTTGTTGAGCATGCCAATGGACAGTGTTCTAAGAAAATTAATTCGGAGCAAGTGGACTCTTGTTCTTCCAGGCCAAAACCAAAGTTAGTGAAACAGTAAAGTTAAATTCCAATCTTCCTCTTTGTTCCATAATTTATTTTAAAATCGAGGAGGGAAAGGAAGAAAAGTTGGAATAATTATTTTCTTATTATAATTTTCTGGCTGTGCAAAAATTTTCCATCCAACATGCATTAGATTTTGTGGAAATTTTTGAAGGAAAGGGAAACTCAACATCGGAATTTAAGGTGCATTCTCTATGTTCTGATTTGCACCTTTGTAACAGATTTCTCCTCATAAACAAGCCGAGGAAATATTAAAATTTCTTGCCTCTTTCCCCAACATGCCTCTTTCATTTGCTCCCTGTTTCTGAAATTAAACATAACACGCTGTTATAAGATTTAAGAAACGCTGAACTCCAGAAAATCTTCCTCAAATTTCCAATTGGCTGTTCAAATACTTTACCACCAAGGTCCATCCAGTCTAATATGCTTTGTGCAAAAAAAGATTATATCATTTCCCCTCGCAGATTTTTTTATCCTTTACCCTTCTCCTTGACTTAATTATACATGTAGCTGTTGAAATTTATTGTAAATAAACAAAACACAAGTGCTAGCATTGTTTTTCCTTGCAGTCAAGTTGCCATTAGTAGTGCAACAGCACGGATAATAGAGAGTGAGGCCATCATTAGCAAATGGGAGAAAAGCTATCCATGTTGGCCTTGTGGGTTCCAGTTAGCCTAGTTGGTAAATTTACTTGCCATAGTCTCGAAATACCTGGAATTGAAACCCATGTAATCTGGGATGGGAGGGATTGAAGGGAGGAAATGATGTGTCTTGTTGTGTAACCCACCTTGTGGACCAAAGTTGCCCCACATCGCACCTGTTCTACAAACGCATTTGTGGATGTATAATTTTGTTTTTGTATCCTGGTCTCTTCCATTCTGAGTTTCTTTACTAATACAATAGCTCCTTTTCTTCAGGAAACCAATGATAATCTGGAGGATGCAAGCAATGAGTTGATTCTTACCGATGAGGAGGTGGTTCGGTTCCAAATTGGAGAAGTCTTTGCTCATGTTCCAAAGGATGAGGTTGAGACCAGGATAGAGCAGATGAAAGAGGTGACTGGTAAGAACTTGGAAAAACTTGAGGAAGAGAAAGATTCTGTGCTTGCACAAATGACTGAGTTAAAGAAGATTTTGTATGGAAAGTTTGGGGAATCCATCAACTTGGAGGAGGATTAATGAGGTAGGTTTTTATTTTCTTTCCTTTTTCTTCCTCAGCAGCTTTCTTACTGATTTACTATGTTATCCATGGAAGAAGTCTCTTGTTCATCGTTGAAATATCAGGGAAATTAAATTCCTCGAATGGTTTTGTTGGATATTTCAGATTGTTGTGTAAGCTTCTTGAATATAGATGCTGTATTTTTCTTACTCAGATGCATCTGTTATGAAGTGATCCATTCTCTTCAAATTTTGATATTTATGTCTCCTTTATGTTAAGTTGGTTCGTATTTTGCTAGTCGTTGGGTTGCTCAAGAGTAGTACAAGTCCCAACAAATTTGAAGTTCAAGAATCCTTCTAGCAACAAACTATTGACTAGGGACTTGCTAGGCAATCCGTAGGAGACATGCAGAATCTTCCTTTACATTGCTTGATGTATGCCCATGCTTAGATTACATCCGCAACAGAAAATATTAGAAAATGCTAATCAAGCATATTGGACCGTTTGATCATAAGAACACGGCGTTTTCTTCCTATCCAAGTCACCCATTGGGGATCGCTTGATACCACTTTGTAACCTGCATTTGTGTATAGCTTTCGAGCACCCATATCATCTTCATATGCCCTGAGGGCAAGACATTCAAAACCCCATAGATGGGAGAGTACATCACAGGCTTTTAGCAAGACACTTCCTATTTTCCGCCGCCTGTTATTATAAGAAATTGTTAGCTGCTGCCATAACATGAAAAAGCAGTTATTAGATGATAAGATCCCTGACGGGATTGAATGTGAGAACCTGAAACTTTTGGAAACAGCAATCCCTGAAATATAAAGGTATTCATCTGCTCCCTCAAGGTGCTGTAGGACATCTTTATCTCTTAAAGCTGTGACATCCACAATGCCCACCAGTTTCCTTTCAGCTGCAGGCTCAGCGACCAAACATGCATATCTGTTAATGTTAAGATAGTCATCATGTTTTCTGGCGATCAATCAGCCAAAGCACCAATCTGACCTATAAAAGAAAAATTAAAGAAAGGTTTTAATTCTTTAACCACCTGCAAGGCTTGAATGGTTCACATGCTAAAAATGGATTTCACATTCTCAGGGCTTAAAATCCTTTCTTAGCAATGTTTCATCATTACAAACTTATACATATTGTTCCATGTAATTATCATTTTTTGATTCAGTGGTTTTACCTGTCTGGAGGTGAGTTCTTAAGCTTGTAAAGAAGCCCAGAGAGCACTTCAGCCTGCGTGGTACAGCAATGAACACAGCAGTTATTAAAAGGAAAATAACAATATCTCTCTCCTTTTCTCGTACTTCTAATGATAATTAAAAGGACAAGGAAAAACCTTGAAGAACTCGAAGAAAAGGTCATCAAAGAGAGCCACTGGTGTGTGAAATGCTTCAGCTTGGATTTGAGCTACTTCCCTCATCTCATCTCGATTCTCAGCTAACCTCCTTACTTTCCATCCAAACTCACTCGCCAAATACTCAAACTGCTCCTCCTTCTCTTCAATACTACTATCTTCAAGAAACACTTGCTCAGTTGCTTCCGCAGCTGATGTAGTTGAAGATGTACTACAGCATTGCACAATACAACTACCACTCCAGCCCACAGGTCTTTCGATCGGTTGGCTGACTTTCTTTCTGTTGCTTACAGTTTTCCAACTTCCATGATAAAACCTGGACCCTTTACCGGCATACCAAGGTTCAGTACATAGACTGTTTGAAATCTGCAAATAGCAAAGGCGCAAATTAGCCATTTTTTGTTCATCTGTGTAGAGAAAGAGAGAATGCGGTCGCAAAAAGAAGGAAAAATAGAGCCATAGAGTCACGATTGGTTATAAGAGCTTGTTTGCTTGGAACCATACAAGTATATTACATGTGGAAGTACCTGAGCCAACCACGTGGCGTTTAAGATTTGCTACCAAGTGATTGGTCTTTCTATCCAGAGAGAGCCATCCTTGTCCCAATTCAGACAACTTACTACTACAACTTCCTGCACAAGCAGAATTTATTAGAGAGAGCCATCCTTTCTAAAATTTAACTGGTGAGATTTTAAAATTATTTTTTAATAATTATAAGTTTAAGTATTTTTATAACCATTAAAAATTTATATAATTATTAAGTTTAGAACTAGTGAAATTAATATCTCTGAATATTTATATTAATAATAATAAAAAAAATTATGGTAATTATTAATTAACAAGGACGCCCTTCTTGCCTCAAAAGCTCGAGCTACTACTCCTAAGACATTAGTGGTTAGCAATGGCTCCAACGCCCGAGTGACAACTTCGTTCTTCAAGTTTTTCGAGGTAGGAAATGGGATAGGATCGAGCTCATTGGGCCCACATTCCCTCCCAGCAAACAATCATCACTGTGAGCTAAGAAATAGCTGGAGGAATATCTGCACCCACACCCCAACCTGTATCAAATATCATTCACAGCTGAAGCACCAATCAAACTGTTGCAGACTTCAAGATTACTTTGATAAAAGAGAATCCCATTGTCATATTTTAGGTTATAAAAGTTGAACATGATGAAATTGTTGGGTAAATACTATATTACCTTCAACTCAACCTCAAAGCAGATAAAAACTTAAGAAGGACTGTTCTTTTCTCCCCATGCCCTTTTGTTTTCTCAACCCTGGTTAACATAAACATAGATATTAAACTTAACTCATGGATCGACTTGACATAAAATTTAGGTTATGGGTTAGGCGCGTTCAAATTGATCCAAGTTAATCAAAGAAAAACAAACTAGATTTTTATCAAATCTTAAGTTAATCAATCAATTCTGAATTGATTTTTTTCCCACCAGCTTGAGTATCAACCTGTCAAACTGAATTTAATAACAATGAACATAAGAGCACGTGTAAGATAGCAAAGAGAAAAGTTCTCTTTTTAAGTTCTTGACGCCAACCATCATATCTCCGTATATATCACAGGAAGCCAAGGCATCCTTCCCCCCTCTAAATATTTTTTCTCTATTTAAGTTCCAGGTTAGTCTTAACACAGAACAACTGAAGAAAGCTGACCCCTCAATTTAGCTCCAAGTGGCAGAAAATGCAATAAGGATCCACATATTTACCCCCTCTGAATTTGCCTATCCTTAGCAAATAACCTCATAAGGATAGCACTTAGCAACTCAGCATAGAAAACTTGCTTGGGATGATATGCTTTGTTCTTTAAGTTATCAAAGGTTGGAGATAGAAATGGAATAGGATGAAGCTAATTGGGCTATTTAAGTGGCCCCTCTCACGTTGTGAGCTAGAAATAGCCGGAGAATCATCATGCCCCCACGTCTCAACCTAGACCATCTCAGAAGAGGTCAACTCGAAGCCAACCTGTACCACAGCATGGAATTATTACGGCCGATACAGACATGCCGACCACTTTGGGCGGGGAAGGAATTTACTAACTTCTATAAATTTGAACCTTTCAGAGGGAAAACTTGATCCGGCGGGGACCACTTTCTGGTCATTTGGATTGTAAAGTCTGTTGCATGTGGCATGGGCTAATGCACCTAGACCTCAGCCAAAGAACAGAACTTCTGAGCCGTGTTGCCTGCGCAAAAAGCAAAAAGAATCGATGCTTTTTATATTGCCAACTGCAGCAGTTTAAAATGTGGTTGGCCACGTTGACAAATGGGCCCTCAAACCAAAGGTTCTGGTCCCTGTGGATCAAGTTGTAAGAACAAGAATCCCCTGGGAATTAGAACCGTGAAAAATAATATAGGGAAGTAAACTGGCTTTCCCTCTAGCTCAATAAAAGCATTAAAACCCAGTATTATGAGTGCTGCACTGTTGCATCACAAGCCGTGGAAATGCAAGTACCAATGCATGACCCTAACAATAGAACTGCTACCATAAATTGCAAAATGGTTCAATTACTATAATTCAAAAGGTTGTAAAAACGTATCAAATTCTAAAAGAAGATACGGGGACTACTAATATGAAGAGGTTAAAGATGTAGTAAAGACCCTGGTTATGCTACTTTAAGAGATCTTGCTCTTATAATGTTTTTGAGCAGAAGCCATGACAATCTTGCAGAATGACCAACATACAAAGAAATCAAGAAACTAACACAGCACTGCAACTGGCCACAATCAGATATAACAAGTCTAAGCAAATACTCCAATATAAGAAGAACAAGAGACAAGAATTTTTAAGCTGGTTAATCATCTCGATGATTCACAATGTGCTAGAGGAGGAAATAGAAGTTGCCATTAACAGTAATTGGAACATACAAATTAGTAATCACACTTGAATGACTACAACAAAGTTAATTACCAAAGTATAAAGATTCTACCAGAAACACACAAAAACCACCTCCTTGTAAACGGAACCAACCAACACGTTCCCAATTTGATCTTTAACAACCAACAATGTCACACAATATAGAAGTTACAACAAATCAAAAATCCCAAACTACAAAAACCAAGTCTCTGATCCCCAATTCCACTGTTACATCCTCCACGTCTTGTGCAAAAAACCTCGATTCAGATCAAGAGTCCACCAATACAATATATGCTTCAAATCAGACCAAAACTCACCAAAACCAACACTCAAATCCGAGTATAACCCATTGTGGGTCGCAAAGGCTGACTACCAACAACCGAAAGCAATCCACCTTCAACAGCACTTTCCTCATCAAGAAACAAATCCTCGGTGCCCCTAAACGCGGCGTGAACTCCAACAATCACCACCCCAATAATCAAAGCAATCAGAACATTCAAACCCACATGAGTAAACACCAACGCCAATATAGTAACCAATCCAAGCACACACAAAACAACTCTGTCATCAAGACTTTTATTAAACACCACCACCGGACCATCACGTCCGAAATATAGAAACAACCACGCGACAAACATCACAATAAACACAATCATAGAAATTGGATGCCACAAAAGACTTAAAAATAAGATTGCAAGAAATATCATTGCATAATTCACACGAAAGTAATTGACGTTGAATTTGATGCGTGAAATGGCGTCATTATAATTGTTAGGGCGAATGAAAGATGATAACTTTATAAGTTCTTGCCATGGACGGCGCGTGGCTATGAGGGTTTGAGTTGAAGTGCTGACGCGTGAGATGAATGTCAGGGTGGTTGGTGATTGTGGGGATTTTGTGGTGGTGGTTGTGGTTGCGCTGATGGTGGTGGGGATGGTGCCATAACCTGCTTGTGCTTTTCGTGACATTTTGGTGGAGGGTTTTTGTTTGGATCTTGAGGACCGAAAGAAAGTTTGAAACTTTATGAGAGAAATTAAAGATGGGTTTTAATTTAGAGATACAAAGGTGACAACTTTATCGTAAAACAGCATATTTTTTAGGGTTAGGGCCTCTGTAGAATTCTAAATTTCTGGGAAGACAATTGAGAAAGTGGAGAGAAAATGAATTTCCTTTCTTACAGGGAAAAAGAAAATAAGAATATCATGTTCAAAACGATGGTTTTATTTAATTACAGTGTGACCCAATAATTAGTTTCGCGGAAGGTCCAGGATTTGAGCTTAATCCACCATCGAGCATGGACTCAAAATTTTGTGGGAATTGACAAGTTGCTTCTTCTTTTACTACTTAGTTTTCAGTTTGGTACTTTAAGTTTTGGAAACCTACAGTTCAATTGAGTAAACATGAATAATTACTCTCCAAACTCACTTAAAAAAAAAATCAAATCCAAGACTCATGAAATCACTTTAAAAAATAGTTACTCCGGAGCACCGGAAAAAACCAAGCATCAAGGTGGCACTTTTTTATTCTTTGTCGTCAGCTACATAATATCGGGAAAGAGAATTTTTTTTTCCTGGAGAAAAATCAAGGAGAAGAAGATTGTCTGCAAAAGAAAGGGTAAAAGAAATTCTGATAGTGTTGAATTTCAGCTAGAAAAAACTCGTACAACTACAAAGAAAAACCCCACCAAAATCGCATGGATTCATAACAAAACCGGAAAGAATTCAACATAAGAAATTTATGCCCCAAGTATCAGTTTGTCTGGGGATACCATTTCTACTCTTTCTTTACTTTTCGTTTTGCTTCCTCCCCCACAGTAATACAACTAATTTGATTTTGCAGCTTCTTGCAGAATATTCAGGCAAGAGAAATTCCAGCAAAGCTTTCATCAACTACTTTTCCAGTCCTTCACAGTACTAATGTATTTGCTATGGGCACACATTATGATTTTCCCTGGTCTGTACCATGAAACTTTCTCCCAGCATCAACTGCTTCCCTGAATGAAGAGGCAAGTTGCATGGTTACGAATAAATTTAACCAGACAAGTACAAACAATTATCAAATCCCAAATAGTAAAAAATATACTGTAGAGACACCATTTGATTCACAACCAGAAGTGCTTGTATTCTATGTTCATCATACAAATTCATCCCTCCATCCCTCACTGATCACACGAAGGAGCTGAAATTTTAATTGGTTTTCAAACAGTTTTTTTCCCGTCCTAATGCAGTTTTTGCCAAGTAATTTGCATCTCTGTAAGTTCCCGAGTTAATTTTCTCAGTTAAGGATTCAGATTCCATAAGTTGATACACTAATATCTTGACTTGAATGGAAAGAATACAAAGTTTAAAGAGTCAGAGAAGCAATGATTTGTAATGAAGCTCTTTATCACATACCTAAAGGATTTCACAAGCTCCTTATTTCCAGGGTCAAGCCTCACACCCTCGTAAAAGGAATTTGCGGCTTCTTCAAACCTCTGCAAGTAAAAGACAATCAAGAAATGCTAGACAACGTAAATCACCGTAACACCCATGGAACAAAAGGAAAAGAAGGCATGCCTGCAACAAGCGGAGAGCTGAGCCTTCCCGATACCAAGCTTTTGACCAATCCGGTTTTAGCTCTTTACAGGACCTTGCATCAGCTAATGCTTGGTCAGGTTGCCCCAAGCGCATCCAGCTCAGGCTTCTATTCGAAAGCACGGTAGCATTAGTGGGATCCAAATCAATTGCCTGCAAATGCACATCAACCTCTTATTCAATTAATATCCAGCAAGCTATCAAATAATGATGGTTAGTTAACACCTAGGAATTCTTCAATTTCAAGGATAAGGTATCAAAAAGTAACAGCAAACACCTAGAAAGAAACATGTTCTTGTGTATTTCTGGATCTTCTAACACTTCAATCTAAGCTTAACTCCTTCAAATATGAATTTGCTCCATTAAACTTCCCATCTTCACACATATCTCATTCCTACAAACAATTGTAACTACTTTCCATATTACAGGGAAATGCAAATTAAGATTTTAACACCTATTGAATACAAATTAAGACACTCGTAAAGGTGTCAAAAGATCCACTGTATGAAATGAGTTTTGGGAAAAATTCAAAATATCTAGTGACAGAAAAGAAGTCATTAGAAAGCTAGTTTTCAAATGCTACATGTTACTTGAAAAGGCAAATCACGCATAAGGACCAAATGTTCTAGTAAGAGAACAAGAAAAGTGACAAAATAAAAACTCTAAATCTCAAAGGCATACTTGTGTATAATCATTCACTGCAGTAAGATATTCCTTTCTTCTGAAAGCATCATCTCCTCTTAATTTTGCTTCAGTAGCTCTCTCCTTTGCTTCAGGTGAAACCTGAACAAGTTGGAACATTTATTATTGTGAAAAATATACTGAAACGTATTTTCAGCCAAATTGCTTGACTTGTGGAATTACTTTGACCTGACACAAAAGACAAGCCATGCAGCAAGGTAATTGTCCAAGTGAACTGCAATAAGCCCCTAAAAAACATCATTAATGCTAGCATAAAGCTGTTCAATTCAGGTAAGGAAACCAACCAACTTTGGGATAGATTGAACTGATTCATGTTATACCAGTATGATTCTGAATTTGATTTTAGTTGAGTTTGGTTCTTGGGATAAGGCTTCAAGTTGCCTGGCAAACCCAACCCTATAACTTATTGACAGGCTCAGTGAAATGATCAGGTTGGAATTTGACGTATACAAATTATATGTATCTATAATTTGAATGTATTCTCCCTTTGCTAATTGATGCAGCATAAATGCAATGAACAGACTGGGAGGTTGCAAGATATAAATCCCTTTACGCAGATGGTTTATGAAAATGCTAAATATTAGAGAATAAGGAGAACAGAGAGACAAATCAATCTGAAATTCAGGGTCAATATTGGGTTGGACCTTTGGAGTTAATAAGGTCAACTCAGTTCTTATCCAACTCACTTGGTTTTAGACCCATACATAACAAGTACATAAATCTTAAATAGCACTGCAAGGAAGCTGCAAAAAGATTTGCAATTAGCATGATTTCTTGATTGGAATGAGAAGAACTCTCTATACAGTAGAACAGTCAAAGCCATGAGCACAACTGAAGTGTTTCAACCAGCGAGCAAAAAATAAAAACAATTTCACACAAATTAACCGACTGTTCATCATTAGAAATATCTTTTATGGATGACTGCA